>WNFC01020694.1_pt1 | contig 12578 bp, 16 predicted proteins | sample 5400541 | NCBI WGS metagenome assembly WNFC01 (sample SAMN13153342, study PRJNA577476) | soil metagenome | isolation source: 120 cm saprolite under Douglas fir tree site 2 hole 2 replicate 1 | place: USA:California | collected 2015-04-18
GAAAATAGCGCAGACCTGGAACAGATTCTGGGGAGCAGAAGGTTGAGGGGGTGCAGCCGAAGGAGTGACGGCGGGGGCAGATGCAAGTGGGTTGACAGGAGGATGGGGCGCCCGTGGTGCAGATGCGTTAAGTTCTGCCTCTAAGTGAGCAGGAATGCCCTATAGCAGAACGGGTCAGGTCATGCATTCGTTGGCCAACATCGGGGTTAATGCGCACAGTGAGCAGATACTCGACAGCTCGGTCAGGATTGTTATAGCTCGCACGCAGGGCGCGCATGACCTGATCCTTAGGATAGCCCATCTCTACCATATTGTTGATGGTTGTCTGAAGAGCGTCACCGCTCAAAAACGAAGTCCCAAGAGCAGGTGCCTGGGGCGGCGCATCGGTCGACTGTTCAGCGGGAGTGGAAGAGGGAGGGGCTGAAGAGCCGGGATCTTGTGTCTCAGAGGCAGTGGCGGGAACAGGAGGCACTGCGGCGGGCTCCACAGGTTTAGGTGGCGGGGGTGCGCTGACGGGAGGGGTGGCGCTTGCACTTGTCGAGGCGGCAGGTGTGGGTTTGGGCTGGCAATAAAATCGATCGATTGCTACGATGGATATGGAGATCCAAAGCGCACCTTGGACACCATGAGGACTAGGAAATCCTTTTCCTTGATCTCGCATGATTGAACTGTCTTGTCGTCTGACAAAACTTTGCCTTTGATAGATTTATTAAGGGCTGAGCTGTGCACTGTGTCATGAGCGGGTTGAAATACCTGAAAAAATGATTTTCTGAGTCGCCACAGGGTGGCCCTGGTCGGCAGCAATCTTCTCCTTCAAGATGGAGATTGTGTCAGCGGGATCGGCCTCCACCTGGAATAAGAGGGTCAGCAGAAGATAGAAAGGGGGACGGAAGATGAAGTTGACATGAAAGACTTTTTGCTGTAATGTCTTTATTGTTATCTTCATTGATCTTGATGGTGAGAGTGTAAGCTGAGAACCTGAGGGAGTGTGTACGCGTCCCCCAAGCTCAGCTGACATAAGCTGGGCATCATAGCCGGATAGCCGGGCCACCAACGACTTGTGTGCCAGTGCCAGTCAGTGTCAGTGCCAGGACCGCGCTGTACACTCACCCTTTCACCATAACCACATGGACCCCCAGCGTGGAGACGACTACCTGCGCAACATTGCCTCCTTTATTCGTTCAAACGAATCCCGTCTCGCAGAAGCCGTCTTTCAAAGACGTAGACGCCCTTCTCAGCCCCGCCAGACCCCTCCACCCGGCCTTACGCTTAACCCCCTCCAATGGTTCAGCTCGGATACCACTCATCAATCTGCCCGGCCTAAACCCCTTATGTTTTCTATCGATACCCACCATCTTTTCTATATCCTCACCCGCCTTGAAGCCCTCAGTTACAATGTTGGCTCACTCGACTTCAAAGTGGACAATCCATCCCGACCCATGAACTACGTCGATGTATTCCACGGAGAGGATACATCAGATACCATGTCCCTTTCTTCCATCCGCACCTCTTTGTCTACCATCTCCGGGCTTTCGCTGGGAATGGGTTTCTGGGGGCGTCCAGAACCACCAAACGTGAATCACGAGCTGAAGTATATATTTAGCAGCTTCACCAAGATTCCCGCGATGTCGCTGCGCGCTCCTGGCCCAAAACAGATTGCTGAAGTAGCAGGCGACCCTCCCAACGAGAACGCGTTACCGTTGGATGCATTTCGCAATCTACAGAGCTTGGAGTGCATCGACATCGACCCGCGCACGCTATTCGGCTGGGACAGGCTGTCAGAGAGCCTGTGGAGCCTCACAGTTATACGCAGTGGACTCGATGATGTGTCCCATCTGTTCATTGATGCCGTGTCAAATGATGCTTCTCGGAGGCAACCCGCCTCTGCCTCGAGGGCAAATGGCCCTTCCCGGAAAACCTCATTCCACGGCACTCGTCTACCGGAATCCATAGCAGAGAACGTTGAAGAGACCGTCGTGACACCGACAAGCGATGATCTTCCCCGAGCCCCCTCGCCTACCGAATCAGCCTCCTCCCCCCAATTGCCGCAGTCTAAATGGGCATTCCTCAGAGTTTTATCGTTGTGTGATAACGCACTGACCTTCATTCCGACCGAATCCCTTCTCCATCTCACTTCCCTCACTCACCTCGATCTATCCTCCAATTTACTCGTTTCCATTCCCCACGGCCTATCATTCCTATACAATCTCGTCTCACTCAATCTCTCGCGTAATATGATAGACACGGTTCACGAGATTTACAAGAAATTAGGTCAAGTTCTTTCGCTCAACCTTTCCCATAATCGCTTAGATTCGCTTTGCGGTCTAGAGCGACTCGTGGCACTAGAACATGTAAACGTCAGATACAACCACTTGGAGGAATCCGGAGAAGTTGGCCGACTTGCGCTGTTACCCAACATTGCGAAGGTCGATGTTGAGGGCAACCCATTCACAGAGATCGAAAGCGATTATCGTGTCAAGTGCTTTGATTTCTTCTGGAAGGAGGGAAAACCGATCCTCCTGGATGGGTCGCAGGCCGGTTTTTACGAGAGAAAGAACTTGACCTCTCCGCTACCCGAGCAGATGAACTCCACTCGGCGTCTGGCGAAGGCTCATTCACCGCCGGTGGTTCCTGTTGGGGTTGCAGCAGCGGCAGTGGCTGTACCCCCAGCTGCATCGATTGGTGCAAGTCCCTCGAGCAGCCCTCCGTTTTCTCCCTCCTCATCACACAACCCGTCACCACTCCTCTCTGCTGCCAACGCAAAGCCCCGGAGAAAGCGGCTGAAGCGCATTGTGGATTTGGATGCCGACTCGGGTGGAAAGGCGGCCCCGTCGTGGGTTACGGGTTCAGAGGAGACAAGCGAGTATTCTAGGCCCCCCACGGTACTGACGCGGTCCCCGCGAGCGGAGCCAATGTCACTGCCCCCCACATCCGAGCCAGGACCTGCACCTGCGGTGGCAAACGTTCCCACTGTGGAGGGCGCTCCGCCGGCCGGGCCAGTCGTCCGCCCACCACCACTAGACGTCGTTGGCTCGCTGTCCAACCACCGGCGCTCCCACACCGAGTTCGCTCCCGTGTCAGCGACAGCAGAATCAGATGACGTGCCGTCTCCCCTGCTCTCTCGGCCAAACCCCGAGCACACGATGAGCGTGAGAGTGACAACGCGCCGATCATCCGCGGCGCGGCGCGGGCGTGTTTCCGCGTCCATGTTTGAGGCACCGACGACGGAGGCGGATAAAGTGGAGGATGGGATGGAAAAAGAGATCAAGGAGGCGGACGCGTACCGCGCACGGATTGAGGCGCTGAGGTCTGAGATGGGCGACGGATGGCTGAAGGTGTTCACTCAGAGCAACGCTGCGGTGATGAGACCCTCTAGTACTGCCGAGCAGACTGCAGGGGTGTCTGGGTAGTGGTTTGTGTGATATGTGATATGTTTGGACGATTTACTGGATAAATAACTTAGTAGCAATGTAATGTAATCAGCCGTGGTTTCCGGGGTCCCCTGGTGATTTCTCAGGGATGAGGCCACACCCTTCGCCGCCCGCCCTGTGCAACAACCGCCACATTCACCTTTCGTCTTTCCTCGTCGCTCGTTATCCTCCCTCTTATTTCGATCAATGGGTGCAAATCTCTCAAAGGCCCTCGGTGCGTTTCCACCCTCTACTGGTACATTCCCATGGATCTCACCTCGGTCTCGTGGTGCCGGCGCTTTCAGGTCGTCTGTTTGGCAACAAGGAGATGAGGTTGCTGATGTTGGGTTTGGATGCTGCCGGAAAGACAAGTGAGGAGCCGCTGATGAAGCTTTCATTCAGCCCATCTTCTGCTTCTTGGATAATGCTCATAAGAACTCGACAGCGATCTTATACAAGCTCAAGCTAAATCAATCAGTCACAACGATCCCAACAGGTGCGTTGTCATATAACCCCGCACATAACCCGCCCGTTCTCACCCTTTCCAATCATTACCATAGTCGGTTTCAACGTGGAGACCGTCACGTATAAGAACGTCAAGTTCAACGTATGGGACGTCGGAGGGCAGGATAAGATCCGTCCTCTTTGGAGACATTACTACACCGGTACTCAAGGCCTGGTGTTCGTCGTCGATAGTCAGGATAGGGAGAGGATAGATGAGGCGAAGCAAGAATTGCATCGCATCCTCAGCGATCGGGAGATGAAGGACTGCTTACTGCTCGTGTTTGCGAACAAACAGGATTTACCAGGAGGTGCGTACCATCCCGCATTCTCCTCCGATACGATATGCCTGATTTTTGCTTCCAAGCCATGTCTCCTGCCGAAGTTACTGAGAAATTGGGCCTTCATCGGATGCGAGATCGTTCATGGTATGTCCACCCGAGGTAAGAGCGGTAATCTTTCGCGCCTTATACGTCAGCTGAGTAATCTCCCGCCGTGTCCATTCAGTTGTGCCACCACAGGGGAAGGCTTGTTTGAAGGTCTGCAGTGGCTGTCGCAGAATGTTAAAAAGCGTCAGTAGAAATGTGTTATCGCCACGTCAATTCAAGCTAATTTTTCTTTCTTTCTATTTTCTAGAGCCTTGATGGATCCCCAGCCTTCTCTCCCTCCATCCCATTTTCTTATTCCTCTGCTATACCCTATAATGTTCTGCTGATCTTGGCTCGCCTCGTGCCCCATGCATGATGACACCAGCTCCACACTCTCATACGCACGTACATGTCCCATGTCTCTTCTCGCGCTCCCCAGTACCTCCGCTGCGTCTTCGTGTAGATACTCTTCTAAATCCCATGTCCATTTTCTGTCTCATGGTCTGCGCCAGGCTTGCCAGACTAATGCCCTTTCGTAGGGTGTCGAATAGAAATTACATAAGGATGTCTGCCTATCATTGCGCTGTCGACCCCGCTTCTTCGTAGTAGACGGCCGAGCGTCGCATACTTGTGAGGGTATTTCTTTCTCATTCCACCTTTGTTCCCGACAATCATGATCCCTTCAAGAGTTGCAGCACTAGTGTTAAGACCTATGCTTTCCAGAACCTTCACATCACACTCCGTGGATGGCTTCACTGGCGCAGTGGGAAACACCCCTCTCGTGAGATTTCGCTCTTTCTGTAGCTTGTGAGGAACCCCGCACCTGAGCAAAGTGGACTCAGATCTTCCTGAAAGCCCTTTCGGAAAAGACGGGTTCGAAGATATATGGCAAAGCAGAATTCCAAAACCCTCCTTTCCTTTCCCTCATCCCTACACCGCGCATGTGCTGCGCTCGATCGATCTGGCAAAAAAATACCAAAAAAATCAAATCTGACTTGATCACATTATCGCTCTTTTTTTGTGGTTCGATGCGGATCGGAACGCACAGGCTCAAGCCTGGCGGCACGGTCGTAGAAGGCACCGCGGGCAACACGGGCATCGGCCTAGCGCACGTCTGCCGCGCGCGGGGCTACCGCTGCGTGATCTACATGCCCGACACGCAGAGCCAGGAGAAGATCGACCTTTTGCGCATGCTGGGCGCGGACGTGCGCCCCGTGCCGGCGGTGCCGTACGACGACGCGCGGAACTACAACCACCAGGCGCGCGACCATGCGCGCGCGACGCCCGGCGCGGTCTGGACGGACCAGTTCGACAACACGGCCAATGCGGACGCGCATTACCGCACGACGGGCCCCGAGATTTGGGCGCAGACGCAGGGCGCCGTCGATGCGTTCGTCGCGTCTACCGGGACTGGCGGCACGCTTGCGGGCGTCGGGAGGTACTTGAAGGAGATGAGCGGCGGCAGGACGCAGGTGTGGCTCGCGGACCCGCCCGGCAGCGTCTTGCACAGCTACGTGATCAGCGGGGGTCAGCTGAATGAGAGGACGGGGAGCTCTATTACTGAAGGTACTTTCTCGCTCCGTATTCCTCCCACCCCTCTTCCCTGCCCGCCTAAATTTTCGACTGACCTGTCGGACACTGGCACACTCTGCGGGTATTATGTGATGCGTAGGAATCGGTCAGGGACGCGTCACGAATAACTTGGGGACGTTCGTCGACAAACTCGATGGCGCGCTGCATATTGCAGACGAGAAGTCGATCGCGATGGTGTACGACCTCCTCGATTCTGAGGGGTTGTATGTCGGCGCAAGTTCCGCTCTCAACGTGGTGGCTGCATATGAGCTCGCGCTACAGCTGGGTCCAGGTACGTGATAAATAGTCTTTTGCGTCGCAGGCACAAGAAGATTTTTCCAAGGTAAAACGATCACGACTGTACTTTGCGATGGAGCGTATCGATACCAGAGTAGATTGTTTTCCAAAAAGTGGCTGCAGTCAAAGGGCTTAGCGGACGCGATACCAGAACATCTGAAGAAATACTCTGTCTTAGACTAAACCGCTGTATGTTTTAGCCGTCTTATTGGGTATACGCTCCTATTATCGGCTTGGTATACGATATAACTTATGGGTCAGCTGCAAGGCGAACGTTGGCGCCATGCATTGCTGGCATCCATGCTGAACTTCCTGGTTGGCTCACTGTGGATCGCGTGAAATTATAATCATTTGTCATTCACCTTGCCCTCTCTAGCACATTAAGCATAAGCACGACGCTCATGACTTCGACAATACGATGATCTCCCACTGACACAAAGATCGTGGTATATCATAGCTTAGCTACTCGCCCTTCTTCCAACCAGCCACTTCGATCACGTATGCTACCGTGAGTTTGGAAAACTCCAGCATGTGTGTGAAGCTGAACTCAGGGGAGATATCGATACGGCTGCAACGTTGCGATGAGTAAAGATCTGAAGGCTCCGAGAAACGCCATACTCATTAACGGAGTGAATGTTCTTGTTCGAATTCTCAAACTTGCTCTCTGTCATATTTGTCCTAATGAGGTAGTGTTTGAAAGGGACAGGGGAAGGGAAGTCCTACCAATCGTAAAGGAGCTACGGTAGCCAGCCTTGGACCAGGACGCACTACAATAGAACGCAATTGAAGATTGGACCAAGAAAACTTAGGGAAGCTTACTGATCGCTGCAGGCATAGCCGCACCGGGTCTCCACGTAGGGAATGTCAAGGTATGTGTCGACAAGTTGTTTGTTCAGCGCAGTGACCCTGTATCGATGACTGAAGCAGCTGGTCCCTGTAGAAAGGCAGAGATAACATACTCAGGATCCACAAAGTCAGTAATAATGCCGACTTCCTCCCGAGACCCCTTCTTCACCCAAGCGGTCATATCAAACTATAGACTGAGGATGAACACATGGACAGCCCAACAACATAGGACCTACTTGGCTCATGGCAATCACGTTGACCCCCCTTGCTTTATAGTCCTGCGCTACTGCTTGCGAGCCGAGCAAGCCACCTTCCTTTGGGCAGGCACTGAAATTTAATACGGTCGAGGGACAAATGGAAAAAACCCACTTCTGCGGAGTACCAGTGGAACTCAACGTGTTGAACTGGACGGAAGTTCGACGTGATCAAGGCCCGGTAAGCCTCAAGGATAGTAACCGAGCCAGAGCCATCATCATCAGCACCTGGAGGAGTTGAATATCGGTCGTTCTATATGGGAAAAGAAGAGCCTCACCAGGCGCGGGTAAGAATGGCAAGAAATTTGTACTTGGAAGAGTCGTCAATGTTGCGAAAAGGCTGACACACCGAGGAACTCACGAATCCTGGTGTGCACCTACGACAACCACTGCGTCATCCTTGGGCGACGACCCATCGATTCGAACAATCTACAGAAATATTCAAACACGACAGACAACGAGTACCGTGGGGTACGGACGATGCTGTTCTGGCCCCAAGAATGAGGGAATTCTGATATGGTGATGTGGTTCTGCAAACCCTTCGGGGCGAATTTGCTAGTAGTCTATGGGAACGCATCATCCAGATGATCGAAGTAGGCATAATTCATCATTCGCACCTCAACAATCTTCTTGCTCAGCCATTTTTGACTTTCCCTACCCGTCTGATGGGAGAATAGGCAAGCAGGAATTTCAAATAATTGATATCACTTTACCTGACTACGGTAATCTAATCTTCGATTAGTGCGGAGTCTAGGAGTGAGTAGGGTGAATCTCACGGCGAGTCCGGAAGCTTGTAAATACTTTGAGATTCTCTTGAGGCCCATCTGTCGAAAGCTCCTTGATCACTTGTTTTACCGCCTCGGACCCGCTGGGCTTTTGAAACCCTGGAGGGAATGAGTGCGTTACGCGAAGTTACTGACGAGAGACACACCGGGCCAATGAGAGTTTACGGGAGCGAGGGAGTCGAGATCCTTGGCCTCGGTGCTAAGATATTGTAAGCCGTCACAGAGTGTGTCATTGGCGAAGCATATATCCGCACATATCCATAAAGTTCAGTCCCGCAGCCTTGGCTTGAATCTACTTTCATTAGAGATGTCTTATATAGCATCAGGGCAGGGATGACCTTCTCCAGCTCTGTCATCCAAACAGGCTCGACGTCTGGTGCCAATTGTACAAGGCGCATATCTTGAAGGTTCCAGTCGAAGTCATCAGCAGACTCGAGGGACAGAGAATATTCCGGGACATTGTCCACGCGCAAAGCTGTAGGAATGGAAACAGCAGTGGTAGCGAGAAAAACAAGAGCGAGAAGCGGTTGAACGGACTTCATGGCTTGCGACAAGTTGTGATGCTCGGGGCAGAACCGCTGTCGTCTACGCAATCGGCCGCCGCCGCGTTTTGCCGTGACGCGTTGCGAGAGGCGCACGTGACAGGCGCGTCCCGAGATCCACTCGGCCGGTACGCGGTCGCGGTTAACTGAACACCACAATGTCGGACTCCCTGAGTCCTCCTTGGATAGCTGACTATCTGATAAACATCGCTGAGACATACGGCTGCAACCTTTCCACTGTTCCTGTACATCTTAAACCTGGGAAGAAAATACAACTCCTCCAGGCGAGTCCCTCGCACGAGAGCTGACTCGTATCATTCTCGTCTAAAATTGACTGCCACAGTTCCTCACTTTCCGCCAATTCGACGAAGATGATTGTATTTGGGCCTACATTTCCGACAAGCGCCAGCAGATACCTGTAAGGTTTTCGTTGCGTGCGATTGCAGAATATGAGAGAGAGAAGTTTGTACCCCTTCTATATTCCTCGCCAATATGAACCAACATGGCCTACTCAAGTCCCTCAGATAGCCAAGGGAAACGACTCACACAGCAGCGTTGCGCCATTGCCACAATCAAGTCATTTAAGCCTGTGTTTCAACGCGTACCTACTGGACAAGTAGGGAAAATGTCCATATCCGAAACCCTTGCTCTCAACGTAGATTATGTCAAGGTTGTTGGCGCAGTCGGTGAACCCGAGTTCGGATCCCCTCGTACCTTGGATACTCACAACGAACTGAACGAATGGATGGAGGGCTTGCGTGCTGGCGACGGCAGTGGGTATGTTCCGTCCTTTTCAACGTCGCGACCACGACGTAATGTTGTGTAGAAATGTCTTGAAGCTGAGGAAAGAAAAGAAGTCAGCCCAGGAGCAGGAGGAAGTCTCTGCAACAGGTGTGCTCACCTCCCACGGACAACGTGGTTATTGGTCGGGACAACAAATCGATGTCATCCTATCCGAGAACCACGCCGCGCGGTCAGAACGCAAACCAAAGGCAGAACAGGATGATTGGCGAGAGGTTTGTCTCCTTCCCGTTCCTTACTTGCCTCGCTGACCTGCCGTCACTTAATTAGTCCATCGCAAAGAAGCCTTTACGATTTTACAAACGCCCGACGGGAAATGGCATTACAGGTAAGGCATTTAATGGATGGCAAATTTCACTTACTGACTAGAATTTCAGCTCCTACGCCGATATCTACTGGACTGAGCAGAAAAAATGAAAATCCTGCATCCCCTGTAAAGCGAATGTTCAAGTCAGGTATGGATTTTTGCGCCTTTGTCTGTCACAACTATCAATGCGGATGCAGGGATAGGGGCATTGGACCTGAATAGCTCTCCGGTCGTTACCCATGGTACCAACAATGATAGTCCTGCTCAATCAGAGCGACAAACGACACCATTTGAATGGGCTACAAGCCCTGAACGATCCCATATTCATCTCTCCCAGAGTCGCAAAACTGTGGAAGAGTTTCCAATCTCCCCACCGTCAACACCGCCACCACTACCCACCCCAGAAAGGCCACAGACAATGCCGGACTATTCAGCGCGCGTACCAGAGCCCGCAGCCAACCATAGTCCGCAGGCGTCCCCTGCGACGGTCCAACAAACCATTCCTGCTGAACTGGAGTCAACCTCTCTCAAATCCCCAGTTTCGCCTCACAGTCATCACCGGAACCTGCCGCTCCTGTCTTCCAGTCCTGTGTTATCTTCCGCATCAGTCACTACAAGTTCGGCGAATAGGGCAGCATCCCTTCTGTTGGATGTTCTTGGGCTCGGCATGTCCCATGTACGTAGGGTGCCTGTACCCTTGGTGAAGAATACCGAAGAGGCGTGTGGGGAGATCCTCGTCCCAGGTTCAGATTTAGGAGGTCCAGGGACCCAGTCTTTGTCGAACGAAAGCGGCTCTCTTGAAGGCCAAGGACGAGCTATAACTGTAGCCAGTCCGGGAGATGGCATCGCGTCAATTATGAGAATGAGTTCCAGTCCGGAACGAGTCAGCGACTCGCACGACGGACACTGGCCGATTCTTGAACCTGGACCCAGCCGAGAGCCTAACGACGTGCAATTGGATGACCTGAGCCGCATGGCCCTCAACGGTTCCCACACAGAATATTTCCACGGCAATGGGGTTGATACCCGCAACGGAGCTGAGCACAACGAAGTGGACTCAAGTCCTGGGCATCAACAATCATACGAACCGCTGCCACCGTCGAGTCCCCCTATTCACTCCCAGTCTCCTAGTTGGCAATGTTCCACTGTCTTGGTGGAAGAGACAGCTGCCATGGAGGAGAGCCCAACTCACGAGACTGCCCCGCAACCACCAACGGTAACAGGCAAGAGAACTAGGTCCTTATCCCCGTCCCCAATGCAAAGCAAGCGGCCAAGACTCGTGTCACGCGAGCCTGTCACGCCCAGTCACCGTATGCACGGCGCCACACCCACAAAGGTTTTCGACACCGAACTGCTTAAGGTTGGGATCGAGGCGGATCTCAGTGACTATGACGACAATCCACCACCTTATCCATGGGGAAAGGGGATGTCCAAACTCAATTTCAGACCGCCAAACCATCCTTTATTGATCACAAACTCCAAACTCGGAGAAATATGGAAAAGTGTTTGCAAATATCGAGGATGGTGCTAGAAGTAAGGTGATGAGTGACTTACTGTCGGATGATCTAAGTATCTCCTTAACTATACTATACACTATCTCGTACAATATGTTATATCTATTCTTAAATCTATTGTCAGGATCATTCACAGTTTACCCAGTGACTTCTGAAGCTTTCCGTGACACCTACATTTGATTGAATATCGTCCGCACTGCCTTGGGAAGCTACCCTCAAGACGTCCTTTTTGATTAGCTTTGGAACGCACACGACACCGCTGTCGTCCACAACCAATACGTCACCGGGGTTCACGGTGACGGCAGCCAATCCACCCTGTTGCTCCGAATCGACGTTGGCCGTAACATGTACTTGTACCTCCGCAACACAGGTGAAAGTTGCCTGGCCCACGGTCGATGTTCCGCGGGCAAACAACACGAAATCTGCAGCGCGGGGCACTGGTGGTCACGAGTCCAGCCAAGACAGCATTCTGCACACCTGGGCACATCCGATGTGATCAGCGCGAGAGAAGTTTTATCGGAAAGCCGATTTGGTGGTGGAGTGGAGCGGAGCGGGAGCGTACGGCGGTCGGGAGAGGGGGAAGGGATGGAGGAGTGATAACACACTGTGGAGGGCCGAAATGGTGGTAGGGCATAGTATCAGTATTTCTGTGGTTGCTGGTGATGCGTGATGATTTAATCGATGATTGATATCGATTAATGATTGCTGCCGTCCCGGGCCCGGGCCGTCCTTTGCCATATGATAACTTTTCGTCGCGTAGCGTACTGTTGGTCCCTTTCAAAGTTACACTGGAATTTTGCGTATGTGAAGGCCCTACATAAGGTCCTTGATTGGTTCGGAAGTGTGAGAGAGATGAAACTGCTCATTCGGTCTATTCTATGCCAAAGTACCAAAGACAGCGACAGAGTGAATGCCAATTAAGCGGCAGGCGCGTAAGTGGGGGTTCACGATATCGCGCGTCCGAGTCGTGCACTCTGATCAGGTATCGACTCGAGCTCCAAATCCGAGATTCAATATGCACCATACAACTCAATGCACCAATTCAAGAAATTCCTTGACACAAGCTGGGCAAGTTTGGCAGCCGGAGGGGTCAGAGTTGGAGTTGCAGCCTGAGAGCGTTCGAATGCATCATGTTCATCAGATTCTTTCGGTGAGCCACGTACGTTTACGGGGTCCTCCATTGCAAAGCCGACGTTGTAGCGGGGGAGAGATTATTGAGGTGTAAAGGCAAGGGGATGGATGATGAATAAGGGGGCGCACGGATTCACGAATCACGAGAGAGTTCTTCAGACATATGAGGATGTCGGCCAGCATCAAAAAACCTGGCAGATGTGAGTTCAGAAGAAAACGCACTGGTACGGGCTCTCGGTGGGGATAAGAT
>WNFC01006831.1_pt1 | contig 12576 bp, 6 predicted proteins | sample 5400541 | NCBI WGS metagenome assembly WNFC01 (sample SAMN13153342, study PRJNA577476) | soil metagenome | isolation source: 120 cm saprolite under Douglas fir tree site 2 hole 2 replicate 1 | place: USA:California | collected 2015-04-18
GGCAGCGGACGAGCACGGCCTTGCCATGATCCTGACCGGTATGCGGCAGTTCCGTCACTAGATTACACGGGCCTATGACGACCACTTATCCCAATCGAGCGACCCCCGCGGCGCGCAGTCCCGGCATTGCAGCGACCGCACCTGTACCGGCCATCAAACCGCCGTATGCGATGGCGGCGTGCGTGTCGGTCGGCGCACTGATCCTGTACATCGCCACGCTCGCGCCGACGACGCAGTTCTGGGACACGTCGGAATACATCGCCGCGGCCTACACGCTCGGCATCCCCCACCCGCCGGGGAATCCGCTGTTCGTGCTCATGGCGCACGTGTTCGGATTGCTGCCCCTCGTCGCAGGCTACGCCCAGCGGATCAATCTGTTCGCTGCCGTGACGAGCGCGATCTCGGCGGGGTGCTGGTTTCTCGTCGCCGAGCGCTGGCTGCGCTCGTTCGTGCCGGCGCTGTGGCCACGGCGCCTCGCCGCGCTCGCCGGCGCGATCGTCTCCGTCACCGCGTTCACGGTGTGGAATCAGTCGGTCGTCAACGAGAAGGTCTACACGCTCAGCCTGCTCTCCATCGCACTGATTCTGTGGTTCATCGTGCGCTGGGACGATCAGCCTCCCGGCGAGGCGCACGATCACCACCTGTTGCTGATCATCTATCTGCTCGCCCTCACCGCGACGAACCACATGATGGGGGTGCTGGTCGGGCCGGTGGTGCTCATCCTGCTCTACCCGCCGCTCAAGAAGCAGCGGCCCATATCGGATGCCGAGCGCAGCCTCGAGTGGTCGCAGTTCCTCGTGTTCACGGGCGTGTGGGCGTTGCTGCTCTCGCTGGGCCTCGGGGGCTGGGAGCCGATCGCCGCAGCCGGCGTGGTGTTTGCCGCCGCGCTAGTGTACGCGATCATGGCCGGCAACGCCTCGTTCGCGCTGGCGGCGCTGTTCGTGGCGGTAGTCGGAGTCTCGGTGTACACCTACCTCCCGATTCGCGCCAGCTTCTATCCGCCGATCAACGAAGGTGAGCCGACGACCTGGCAGGCGCTTTGGGACGTCATTTTCCGCGTGCAGTACGGCAAGCCGTCGATCTTCGACAATCCCACGCAAGCGCCCGGCATCCAGAACGCGGGTCACACGGCGGCGCTGTATTGGGCGCAGATCGTCAACTACGCGCAGTATTTCAGCTGGCAGTTCGCGCACGACTGGTCGGACCGGGTGCAGCGCGTGCTGGCGGTCGTGTTCCTGTTCGTGGGCGGCGCCGGCGCGATGCGCCATTGGCGCGCGGACAAGCGCACCGCCCTCGCCATGACGGTCCTTATGTTCACGTTCACCTTCATGCTCATCTTCTATCTGAACTTCAAGTACGGCTACTCGCTGCATCCCGAGCAGCCACTGGCCGCGCACGAGGTGCGTCAGCGCGACTACTTCTTCATGGTGTCGTTCGCGCTGTGGGGCATCTGGGTGGCGATGGGACTCGCTGCGGGGATCGAATGGGTGAGCGAGTTGTTCCGCGAACGCCAGGCGAACGAAGCGCGACGCTGGCTGTACGGCACCCCGCTGCTGGCGCTGGCGCTGATTCCCCTCGCCGGCAACCGCCTCACGGCCTCCCGGAAGGGCGAGACGCTGGCGCGCGACTTCGCCTACGACTTGCTGCAGTCGGTCGAGCCTTATGGCGTGCTCGTCACCGCGGGCGACAACGACACTTTCCCGCTGTGGTACGCCCAGGAGGTCGAAGGCATCCGCCAGGACGTGACGATCGTCAACCTGTCGCTGGCGAACACCGACTGGTACGTCCGCCAGCTGCAGCGGCGGCCGGTCGCGCCGTTTGATTCAGCGCACGCGCCGGCGATCTATCGCGGCCGGCAGTGGCCGATGCCGACCGACAGGCTGATGACGCTCAGCGACGCCCAGCTTGCCGCGCTCGAGCAATACTACGTCCTCGAGGACAAACGCACCGCCCGCCTCGGCACCGGCGCCGACACAGTCCGCGTCACCATCGATCCGCAGATGCTCGGGCGTCCCTATCTCGAGCGCGCCGATGTCATCGTGCTGCAAGTGATCAGAGATCAGCTCGGCAAGCGGCCGATCTATTTCTCACGGACGGTGGGATTGTACGCCGATCAGTTTGGCTTTACGTCGCATCTCGAGGGGCATGGGTTCGCACGCGTGCTGCGCCAAAAAGCGCTGGTGCCGTCGGACAGCATCAAAGGCGTGCAGTCGCTGGGCTACGTGAACGTGCCGCGCACGACGCGGCTGTTGTTCGACGTGTACCACGCCGACGCCGCCGCGCGGCCGCGGCCGAGGGGATGGGTGGACAAGCCGTCCGAGGGAATTCTCTCGCTCTACGGGCTGACGTACTACACGATGGCGCAGGAGCTGCAGGGGTCGCAGAGCGCGCTCGCGGCTCGCGCGCAGCAGATCGCGCAATCGATCTTCCGCAACACGGAAACGATGCTGCAGCCGCTGCCGGAGCGCCCCGTCCGCTAGCGGTTCGCGGCGCCCGCCGGCTTTGCGCCCGTAGACTCGGCGCCGGTCGGCGCACCGCGGTGGCGCTCCACAACCTGCGGCATCACCGGCGCGCTGGGGAACAGCCGCTCGGCCCCGCCAACCACGACCTGATCACCGGCGTCGATGCCGCCTCCCAGGACCTCGGCCCAGCCCGCCGTCCGCACGCCGAGCGTTACCTGGCGGCGGTCGGCTTTGCCGTCCTTCACCAACCACACATACGTCGAGCCCTGCAGGGGCAGGATCGCGTCTTCGGGCACGATGATGGCGTTCGGCCGGATGTCGGTCGCGAGGCGTGCCTCGACGAACATCCCCGCCTGCAGCTGGTGCTCGGGGTTCGGGACCCGCGCCTTGATAAGGATCGTACGGCCCGGCAGCTCGACGACGGGATCCACGAAGACCACCTCGCCGGAGAAATTCTTGCCGGGCAGCGCGGCGACCTGGAAGCTCACCAGCTGGCCGCGGCGCAGCCGGTCGGCGTAGCGCTCGGGCACCTGGAAGGCGGCGTGTTGCGGATTCACCGATTGTAAGGTGATCAGCGGCGTCTGGCTGTTGACGTATGTGCCGATGCTCACGAGCCTGCGCCCGATGACCCCGGCGAACGGCGCTCGCACCACGGTGCGATCGAGCCGGGTCTTGAGTAGGTCGTACGACGCCTGGGCGCCGCGGTAGGTGGCGTCGGCTTTCTCGAGATCGGACTGCGATGACGCGTTCTGCGCCATGAGCTGCTTGGTGCGCTCGAGCGCCCGCTGCGCCAGGTCGCGGTCGGCTTCGGCGCGCGCGACCTGTGCCTTGAGCTCGGTGTCATCCACCTTGAACAGTCCGGTGCCCGCGTCGACGGACTGTCCCTCACGAACCAGGATGTCCACGATGCGGCCCTCGACCTCCGGACGCAGCTCGACCGACTGCACGGCCTCGATCTGACCGGTCGCCTGAATCGCATCCACGACGGTATCACGGATCGCGGCCGAGACCTCGACCGGCATCGGTGGCATTCCGCCGCCGCCCCCGGGGCCCCCCGGCGCGGCGGATTTGGCCTTGTTGCATGCGGCCGCGAAGACAATCAGAACAGCAAGTGCGCGGTACGACATCACGGGGTTCCCTTATCGGTAAAGAGTCGTTTGCCGAGGATGCTCTCGAGGCCGGCGAGTGCGAGCCGCGTTCCGTAGCGGGCCTGCACGAGATCCGCCTCGGCTTGGGACAGGTTCACTTCGGCATCGAGCAGATCGAGGATCGTCGTCGCGCCGCTCGAGTAGCGCGTTTGTTGGACACGAAAGCTTTCACGGGCAACCACGAGTCCCTGCAGCGCCAGATCGGCGGTCGCTCGCGTCGTCACGTAGGCATCGTACGCCGCGGTCACATCGTGCTGCACCGCGCGATCCATATCCTGCCGGACGGCGCGCGTGACGTCGCGGCTCACACGCGCCTGCGACAGCGCGAGCTCGCGGCGCCCGTTGTCCCACAGCGGGAACGAGATGCCGAGCGATAGCTGCGTGAACTTCGCCCCCGAGGGGACGAACTTGTTGTCGAACCCCACCCCCGTCCAGGAGAGGGTGGCGTGCGGCAGATATGCGCCGAGGCGCGACCGGAATACCGCCGACGCGGCACGTTCTTCGGCGGCGGCCTGACGATAGATAGGGCCCTGCACCGCCGCCTGGCTGATCGCGTCCGCGAGTGAAATGGGCAGTTCGGGCGCTGCAGCCGAGTCCAGCGGCGCGGCGTCGACCGGTCCCGCCGCGCCGATTCGCCGTCCCAGCTCGAGCCGCGCCACGCGCAGCGTCGACGCTCGCGCGAGCTGCAACACCTGCGCTCGCGTGAACTCGAGCCGCAGGTTCAACGAATCAGTGGAGACGGCCGCGCCCGACGACACGCGGGCGCGGGCCACGCCCAGCTGCTCCCGCGCGCGGCGCAGGCGGTCGCGGGCCACGCGATCGAGCTCGGTGGCGGCGAGGACATTGTAGTAATCTGACTCGGTGAGCAGCGCGGTGATGAATCGCTGCTGCAGCTCACCGGCGTGCGCACCTTCCAGCGCTGCCCCCGACCGCGACAGCTCGGCGAACTTCTGGCCGCCCAGGAAGAGATCGTACGACGCGGTGATCGACCCCTGCACGGCGTATTTCTCCGGCCGCAGCGTGCCGAAGTTGAAGAACGGTGGATTGTTGCGCGTCGCGGTCGTGGCGAGCGTGATGGAGGGCAGCACGAACACGGCAAACGCGCTGCGCCGCGCCCACACCGCGTTGTCTACCTGGCCGAGCGCCGCGACGTAGTTCGGATCGAGCAGCGCTGCGCGTTGCAGCGCTTCCACCAGCGTGACCCGCGGCAGCGAGTCGTTTGGTGCCGGAGACACCGCTCCTTGCAGGGCGAGCAACAATGCCAACATCAGTCGCCCTCCCCTGGCACTGGTACTAACCGGCCGCGGCGCGCGCGCACCCGCTCGCGCAACCCATCGAACACCAGGTACGCCGCCGGCACCACGAAGAGCGTGAGCGCCGTCGAGAAGAACACGCCGCCGACGATCGCGTATCCCAGCGGTTTCCGGGACGCGGACCCGGCGCCGACACCCCAGGCGACCGGCACCGCTCCCATGATCGTGGCGACCGACGTCATCAGAATCGGGCGGAACCGGATCCGGCCCGCCTCGAGGACCGCCGCGACGGTGTCGAGGCCTTTCTCCCGCAGCTGATTCGTGTACTCGACGAGCAGAATCGAGTTTTTACTGACCAGCCCGATCAGCAGAATCATCCCGATCTGACTGTACAGGTTCATCGTCGCACCCGACCGATGAATGATCGCCGCGAACTTCAGCGTCGCCAGCGCACCGGTGACGGCGAGCGGGACGGCCAGGAGCACCGTCCAGGGGTGCAGCAGCGATTCGAACTGCGAGGCGAGCACCATGAACACCACGATCAGCGCGATCACAAACGCGAAGTAGATGGCGCTCCCGCTCTCCTTATACTCGCGCGATTCTCCGGAGAGGGCCGTCGTCGTCCCGGGCGGCAGCATTTGCTTCGCGACCGCGTCGATCGAATCGAGCGCCTCGCCCTGGGCGAGCCCAGGCATGAGCGAGGCCGACAATGTAAACGCCGGAACGCGGTTGAAGTGGTTGATTTGCCGCGCCCCCACGCCTTCCTGCACGTTCGCCAGGGCGTCGAGCTGGACCAGCTGGCCGCCCTTGCCGCGTAAGTACACCCCGCGCATGTCGCTCGGGGTCGCGCGATCCTTGGGATCGAGCTGCACCATCACGTAGTACAGCTTGTCGTTGCGCGTGAAGGTGCTCACGCGCCGGCCGCCGAGGAACGTCTGCAGCGCCGAGGCGACGTCGCGGACCGGCACGCCCAAATCCTCGGCCCGGTCCCGCTCGAACGTCACCCGCAGCTCCGGCTTGTTCACGAAGAGGTCGGTCTGCACGTTCGCGAGTCCCTTGACCTGTGACACGCGGCCGACGAACGGTCCCATGATGTCCGTGAGTTTCGCGAAATCGGGGTTCTGCACGACGTATTGAATGGGCTGCGAGAAGCCGATGGCGCCGGGCGCGTATGGAAATGCCAGGACTCCCGAGATCCCCATGAGCTGGGGAAACAGCCCGCCGATCGTTTGCTTCAACTCGGGGCGCTCCCCCCAAGGCTTCATGATCACGCCGATGAATGCGCTGTTCACGCCACCGGCGAACCCGCCGACGATCGTGAAATAGCCGTTCACGCCGGGCGTGCGCCCGATGATTTGTTCCACCCGGCGCACGTAGCTGTCGGTATACGGTAGCGACGCGCCTTCCGGTCCACGGACCACGATCAGGAAAAAGCCGCGATCGTCGTCCGGGATCAGCTCGTTCTGGAGTCGCGTCGGCGGGTAAATCAAAAACGCAAAGACGGAGACGGCGACAACTGCGAGCGTACCGAGCAGGACGGCAACGCGGTGATCGACGGCGCGACGCAGCAGCTGCCCATACCGTTCCGATAGCGCATTGAAGCCGCGCTCGAACATCTGGAAGGTCTTGCCGTGCTGGTGCTGCATCCGGAGGATCTTGGCGCAGAGCATCGGCGTGAGCGTCAGCGCGACGAAGCCCGAGATCACGACGGCGCCCGCGACGGCGATACCGAACTCGCTCAACAACCGGCCCGCGGTGCCCGTGAGGAACGCGAGCGGCGAAAACACCGCGACGAGCGCGATCGTCGTCGCGATCACCGCGAAGCCGATCTCGTTGGTGCCGTTCACCGCTGCCTGCTCGGGGGTTTCGTGCAACTCCTCCTGATGCCGGAAGGCGTTCTCGAGCACGATGATCGCGTCGTCCACCACGATACCGATCGCGATCGTCAGCGCGAGCAGGGTAAAGTTGTTGATCGAAAAACCCAGGAAATACATGATCGCGAAGGTCGCGATGATCGACGCCGGGATCGCGAGCCCCGGAATGATCGTGGCCCGGATGTTCCGCAAAAAGACGAAGATGATCAGCACGACCAGGATGGCGGCGATGAGCAACGTGAGTCTCGCGTCGTCGATCGAGTGCGTGACGAACACCGAGCCGTCGAACGCGCTCTCGAGCTTCACGCCGGTCGGCAGCGTCTGCTGGATGGCGGGGAGCTCCGCGCGAATGCGCTTGGCGACGTCGATCAGGTTGGCCTTCGATTGCCGCACCACGCCGATCGCGACCGACGGCGTGCCCTTCCAGCGGAAGATCGAGCGATTGTCCTCGGGACCGAGCTCCACGCGCGCGACGTCCTTCAGCTTGATGAGCTGCGTGCCCTGGCTCGCGACCACCATCTCGCCGAACTCGGCGGGGGTCTTCAGCTCGCCGAGTGAGCGGACGGAAAACTCGCGGCGAGTCGACTCGATCCGCCCGGCGGGGATTTCGACGTTGCGCGAAACGATCGCGTTCTCCACGTCCTGGACCGTGAGCCCGCGCGCCGACAATGCTGCGGACTGAGGCCAGACGCGCATGGAGTAGCGCCGCTCGCCGAAGATCGCCGCGCTGCCGACGCCCGGCAGGCTCTGCAGCCGCGCCTTCACCAGCCGGTCCGCGACGTCCGACAGCTGCATTAAGTCGTAGTTGTCGCTGGAGAGCGCCAGCCAGAAGAACGGCTGCGCGTCGGCCGACTGCTTGGCGATCACCGGCTCGAGCACGTCCACCGGGAGCCGCCCGCGCACGCGCGACACCTTGTCACGCACGTCCTGCGCGGCGACGTCCACCGGCCGGTCGAGGGTGAACTCGAGCGTGATGTTGCTGGTCTGCTCCGCCGACGAGCTGCTCAGCGTCCGGATGCCCTGGATCGTCGAGAGCTCCTCTTCGAGCACGTCGGTGACCGCAGTCTCCACCACCTGTGCGTTCGCCCCGGGGAGCACCGTCGTGACCGAAATGACCGGGGGATCGATATCGGGCAGCTCGCGCACAGAGAGGCGGGTATACCCGATGAACCCGAAGAGCACCAGCGCAGCCGAGAGCATGCTCGCGAGGACGGGGCGTCGAATGGCGGTTTCGGACAGTTTCATATGCGAGAAATTTCCCAGGAAAGTGTACCGGCCGGACAGTCCTGAACGTAACGGGACCTGCCGCACGCGAGTTCCAACACGGTTCTGCTAGTACGTCGAAAGAGAACGCGGGAAATCGACATTCGCCGGTCCCGTTTTTGAACGAGCTGGGACACCCGAAGATACACCGAAGTCGGAAAGGCCCGCAAGGACCGCGCGAAACGTCATAATCTCACCTTTGGTACGCGCGGCCGTCGCGGTAGGTTAGAGCGTTGAGGAGGGCTGGCCGAATGGCTAAGGCACCGGTCTTGAAAACCGGCGGGCGCAAGCCCTTACAGGTTCGAATCCTGTGCCCTCCGTCGACTCATCCTGACGGGGAGGTTGCATGCATGCGGTCTTCGCCTTCGTTCTCGCCCTCAGTGCCTCGGTACAAACGCCCTACGACACGGTATTCGAGCAGATCAACGGCTTAGCGCCGCAGCGTAACACCGTCGCGCCGATCCACGGGCTCGTGCTGCATCGCGACGTGCTGCGGCTGCGATTCGACTCGGGGAGCGCGTACCTGCTCACGCCGGTGTCCGGACGCACCGTCGGCATCGCGCTGGTGGGCGCGGGATCGATGTCGTTCGTACCGCCACTCACCGTCGAGCAATTCAATCTGCAGCGCGTCTTGGGCGATTCCGTACTGACCGAACCGATTACGGCCGCCGTGCTGCTGTTCACCGACTCGACCGAGGCGCAGCTGGCCCGATCGCTTAAGTTCGCGGCCGTGCCCTCTGGAACGTCGGCCCCTGGTCCCGATCCCAAAGGTATCGTGGGTGATGCGCTCGACTATCTCCTGGACGGCCGGACGCACAGCGTCGAAAGCAGTTTCATCGCCCCCATCCTCAACCAGACCACGACCGAATTCTTCAGTGCATTCATTCAGCGCGCGCACGGCGAAACCGTCATGATGGAGTTCGACCCGAACGAATCGGAAGAGGTGATCCTCTACCGTCGCGGTCACATGATGGACCAGCGGGTAGAAACCGTGTGTCAGTTCCCGCGCGCCACGGACATCGACAACAATGTTTCGATAACGGCCAAGCACGCCGAGCCCCTGGTCGTGGACGCCTACAGCATCGATGCCACGATAGACCACAATTACAATTTCAAGGCCAAAGTCGACGCGCGCGTGGTGGTGCGCCGCGACCGGCAGCGCTGGATTCGCCTCCGGCTGTACCGGGAGCTCGAGGTCGATTCTGTCACCACATCCGCCGGCGCGCCCCTCACCTACTACCGGCACGATCACGCGTCGCCCCTCTGGGTGCAATTTGACAAAGCGATCGGTCCGGGGGACTCCGCGCACCTGCGCGTCGTGTACCACGGCGATGTCATCGGCTTTGGATCGGCGATCGAGCGGTTTCTGCCGCCGTGGTGGGATAAACGGCGCCAGGAGATGCTCCCGATACTCGACAGCTGGGCGTTCATCAAAGAAACCGAGACCTGGTTTCCGCGCTACAGCTTCGAACCCTCCTCAGTCACCCTGACCTTCCACACGCCCAAGGATCTGAAGTTCGCCACCATCGGCCGCCTGGTTGCGGCCGACACCGCGGACAACGTTGTCACGACGCACTGGGCGAGCGAGCTGCCGACGGATCAGGTCTCCTTCAACATCGGGAAATTTGACGAGTGGGTGCTTCACGACCCGCGCATCCCGCCCGTCACGGTACAGGTCAATACCGAGGCGCATCGCGTCATCGGCCGCCTGATCCCGAGTGCCAGACGGCCCGAAGAGGAGGTCGGTACGGACGTCGTCAACAGCCTCTCATTTTTTTCCAAGGTGTACGGCCCGCCGCTGTTTCATCAGTACTACGCGACCGAGATTCCCTATTTCCATGGCCAGGCGTTTCCCGGCATGATCCATCTTTCCTGGGCGACGTACTTGTCACGGTCGGAACAAGGGAACGATGAGAGCTTCCGCGCGCACGAGATGGCGCATCAGTGGTGGGGCATCGGCGTGGAGCCGGCGAATTATCGCGACGCCTGGCTGGCTGAGGGCTTCGCCGAGTTCTCCGGGCTGTGGTACATGCAGATCATCCTGCACGACAACGAAAAGTACCTGAAGAAGCTGCGCGACTCCCGGCAGGAGATCCGACGCGTGCGCAGCAAGTCGGCGCCACTCGGCCTGGGCTACCGCGCGGCCGAAAGCTGGCGCGGTGCCTACTTCCTGACGACCTATGAGAAGGGCGCGTGGGTGCTGCACATGTTGCGCAATCTGCTGCTGGACACGCGCACGATGAGCGAGGACCGCTTTGCAAACATGATGCGCGACTTTTACATGAGCTATCGCGGCAAGCGCGCCTCGACGGCTGATTTCCAGCACACCGTCGAGCTGGCCATCGGTCAGCCGATGGATTGGTTCTTCAATGAATGGGTGTATGGTACCGCCGTCCCGACCTATACTTTTTCCTGGCAAGCGGCGCGCGACAGCACCGGCGTGGTGGCGCACCTGCGGGTGCGGCAGAGCGACGTGCCGGATGAGTTCGCGATGTACGTGCCGGTGCTGGTCAAGTTCGAGCAGGGCGAGGCGCTGCTCCGCCTGCTGGTTCGCGGGCCCACGACCGACGCCACCGTGCGTCTGCCGGCGGAACCCAAGGAGATGGAACTCAATCCGCTGGAGTCCGTACTCGCTGACGTCAAGACCGAGGGGTGGCACCAGTGACGGGACAGCGGGAAATGACGTTCCTGCTCGCGGGCGTCGAGCGGCGCGTGCTGCAGCGCCTGGCCGAGCGGGTGCCGCGCACGATTCGATCGAACCACCTCACGGCGCTCGGCATGGTGGGCGCCGCGGGCGCGGGGACCGCCTACGCGCTGACCACGTATGATCCGGCCTGGCTCTGGGTGGCGAGCCTGATGCTGGGAGTGAACTGGCTCGGCGACAGCCTCGACGGCACGCTCGCTCGCGTGCGTGGCACGCAGCGCCCCAAGTACGGCTACTATCTCGATCACGTGGTGGATGCCTTCTCGACCGCCGTCATCGGCCTCGGGATCGGGCTGTCGCCGTACGTGGATCTCGGCCTGGCGCTCGGGCTCGTGGTCGTCTATCTCGCGCTCTCGATCAACGTCTATCTCGAGTCGAGTGTGTTCGGCGTGTTCAAGATCTCGTATGGGCGCATCGGCCCGACCGAAGTCCGGTTACTGCTCGTGTTGTTGAACACCGTACTCGCTGTGGCGGCGTTGTTGGCGGTTAAAGGCCCGGTCCCCGTCGGTGTCGTGGCTAACTGGACGCTGGCGATCCTGCTGGGCGGGATGGCGGCGCTGTTCGTCGGGCGATTTGTGCGGAATCTCTACCGGCTCGCGAAGCTCGAGCCGCAACGATTCAGGTGGTGGGAAGAGAGGCCCTAATGCGCGTCGCTGCTGTTCTTCTTATGGCGGCATTGTCGTCGACTGGCTCTGTCGCGGCACAGGCTGTGCGCGGGCAACTGATCGACAGTATCAGCCGAGCACCATTGCCGGGAGCGTTTGTCACGCTGGTCGATGAACATGGCGTCGAGCGCGTCCGGACCATGACGAATAACGCCGGGGAGTTCGTTCTCAGCGCGCCGGCAGGTGCGTACCGGCTCCGCTCAAAACGCATCGGTTTTCGGCCTTACCTCTCTTCCCCCCTCACGCTGCGCCCGGCTGAAACGATGTCGTTCATCGCGACTGTCGCCCCGATCCCCGTCGCGCTCTCCCAAGTCGTCGTAGAGGGACAACGCCAGTGTGACGTCGAAGGCGGCGCATCGCTCGCGGCGATGTGGGACGAGATCCGCGAAGCGCTCGCCGAGGTGTCGTGGACCTCGCGCGACCCCGGTTACTGGTACGACATGGGGGACTTCGCGCGGGAGGTGACCCCGAGCGGACAGCGTCGCGGCCCGGACTCCACGTGGCACGACGTCGGGTACCGCCGAGTCCCGATCCGGAGCGCACCTCCCCAGCAGCTCGAGCGGGAGGGCTACGTCGTCTCGACCCAGGACGGCGGTTTTATCTACCGGGCTCCCGACGCCGACGTCCTCCTCAGTGACGCCTTCCTGCGCACGCACTGCTTCGAGACAAAGTCCGGACATGGAGAGATCGACGGTCGCATCGGTCTCGCGTTCACACCGGCGCGCGGCCGCACGCTGCCGGATGTAACCGGCACCCTCTGGGTCGATGGGAAAACGGCGCAGCTGCACCACCTGGATTTCACGTACACACGACTGCCGCAGGAGCTGGTCGCGCCACGCGCGGGTGGTCGCGTAGAGTTCCTGCGTGTGCCGTCCGGCGCCTGGATTGTGCGCGATTGGCTGATCCGGATGCCGCGCTCCCAGATGGTGGAGCGGCCGATGGCGATGGGACAGCGACCCGAGGTCGTGGGATTCCGAGAGGAAGGCGGCAGTGTCGTATTTATCAAAACACGGAGTGGGACGGTCATCTACGGCACTGAGCCAGCTGTCGCAGCGGTCGCCAGCGCACCAACTCCGCCACCGGCCGCGGCACCGGCCGCGGCTCCCGCTGAGCCTCCGGCCACCACGCAAAACGAGTCTGCTACGGCGGTCCACGACACGACGCCCGTTCGTTCCGGAGCCCGGAATCCCAACCTGATCGCGCGCCA
>WNFC01009424.1_pt1 | contig 12576 bp, 10 predicted proteins | sample 5400541 | NCBI WGS metagenome assembly WNFC01 (sample SAMN13153342, study PRJNA577476) | soil metagenome | isolation source: 120 cm saprolite under Douglas fir tree site 2 hole 2 replicate 1 | place: USA:California | collected 2015-04-18
TCCGGCTCGTGGACGCGTTAGTGGCATAAGTCCGCCAATCGGCGATGCGATTTGCAAACTTGTCGCTGGCATTACTGGAAAAGCCCGTTTGAATAAATGCCTTACCTGATGAAAGTGCTCCGGGGCGGTCGCGACGTAAACCACGTCGAAACTTGGAAGCGAACACAAAAGCTTGTCGTGTGACGACAGAAAACGTTCGAACTTGGCGGTGGACCTTTGACCCTCATCGATGAAGGGGAAGCGAACGGTTAGGTTCCCTTCAGCGCGTGGCGCGGAGATAGGCAGCCGCTCGCCAAACTGTTTTGCGGACGTCAGCGCTTCTGCCTTCACACTGAACTGTGCGAAAAACTCTTGCTGCGATGCCTCCGAGTCGAGAAATTCTTCTTTCCCGAGATGACGCAAGATGTAGTCGAGCATGATGAGCCTGCGGCGGATTTCGGTTGAGCTTTTTGCTCGGCGGTTTTGCGAATTCTCTTGCCCCACGATCCGGTAAAACGACCTGGCATAGAGTTGATAGAGAAGCCGGCCCGCATCACATTGGATTTCTCTAACGTGCCCGGCGCGTTTTGCCTTCGCCAAGAAACCTGCCGCTGCGGAACCAAGGTGTCGCTTGACCGAGAAATTGAACTGGCGGCGAAGGAAATAACCGGAGTAAATGGCGACCGTATATAAGAAGGTCGCCTCACGCTCGGAATAGCCCAGGCAGGCCGACATGGCCGCCCGCCCCGAAGAAGAATCAGAACGGTGGCCAGGCAATCCCAGGACGCCCGGACGAATGCTGGTCTGCCGGATGACCTCGTTCTGCACTTGTGCTCGTCACGGTTCGGAACGGAAATGTACCGGGCCACCAAAGAACCTGTTTGCGGGATGACGGCGCTGGGGCACACAGTGGTCGCAACAACCATGGAAGTACCAGCATCAGGACATCGACGGGATTGCACGCGTAGCGAGTCAGCGTGTGCAATAGGGACACGAAATAGACATGGACGGGGAATCGGTTGTTGAAAAGATGGTGAGGGCGGAATGAATCGAACCTCCAACCTACTGACTTTGTTTTTCTTTTGCTGCATCTGGGTCCTTGTGTGCACGTGAAGAGGCCGATGTGGTTTCTGTGTCGAGAGATTTGGCTTGCTGGGGCTGACGCGAGTGGCAGAAAAACTCATTCCCACCGTAGCGGAGAGAGACCTACGCAAGGGCGTGCGGGTCAAGGTCGCGCACGCTGCGCCGCGTGAGCGGATGAAGGACCTTGACCCGTGCGCGCGCGTAGGTAGACTGCCGCGATGGTGGGACGAGTTGGTTGTGATGGGGAGCACTGAAGTGAAGTTCGGAATCATTACCCCCGTAGTCGATCTGCAGAGTTTCTTATCTTCTCGGATATTCAGTTGAGTCATCGCCGAATGCACGACTCCCTTGCTTTGCACGGGTGCGAGTCACTCCAGAATTCGTCGAGTTCGTGTTGATGCCTGGACATTCTGATAACGTCCGGATGTTGCACGGAATATTCGTTTTCCCTTCACCTTTTATCGTGCGCATATTTTGTGGCCATTTGTGGCCAGAACAGCCATAAATTACCGTTACTGGCCACAATTTCCTGTGTTCAAGAACTGACCCTGCGTGTCTCTTAGCGAAAGCGAATTCATTTGGTTTCAGCTACTTACAACATGGCAGCTCTAACAGAAATTTCCCGGCTTACAGATTCTCAATCTTCAAACCCGGGTTCGATTCCCGTTAGCGCTACCAAACTTTGACCCTCTGTTTGATCCGGCTCCCACCCTTGACAACTCCGGCTGTCAGTAGCAGAATCTCGTAGGCGAATAAAAAGCGAATTAACTCTGGTTCGCGCGCGCCGGGCAGCCAGCCCAGATCTTTTTCTGCCCTACGAGGTCTGCATGTTCCCCGTTCCAGTAAATGTTAGCAACATCAGTGGTCCCTCGTTTTTGCCCGTGGAGTTTCAGGTTTGCTCTGAGCGAAGCCGAATGGACAAGAAAGCCGCACTGCTCAAGCACTCACTGGCGGCATCCCGCGCGGCTGCCTGACCGAGATTTGCGGTGCGGTTTCTTCCGGGAAAACCAGCGTGCTCGTGGCAACGATTGCTGCGGCCACACGGCGAGAGGAAACATGCGTCCTAATCGATGCCGCCGATAGCTTTGATCCTGCTTCGGGACAGGCCGTCGGTGTGGATTTCAGCAAACTGCTCTGGGTGCGGTGCAGCCAGCACGAACTCTCGCACAAAGCACGGGCAGGGAGGCCCGTATCTCCCAACCCCAGCTTTATGGAAGCACGAGCGTCATCGCCCGCGCTCAAACTCGAGCAGGTCCTGAAGACAACAGACCTCATCCTGCAAAGCGGCGGCTTCGGGCTAGTCGCGCTCGATCTCGCTGGAATTCCCGGACAATTTGTGCGCCGCATTCCACTGGTTTCCTGGTTCCGATTTCAGCGCGCGGTCGAGCATAAGAAAACAGCGCTGCTGGTGGTGAGCGAATTCCCATGCGCACAGACTTGCGCGACGTTGGTGATGAAACTTTCAATTCATAAACCTTCAGCTCTCAGCCATCCGTCGTCAGAAAACCCGGCGCATGCGCAGGTTCTGGAAGGCATGCGGATAGAAGCAGAGGTGGTTCGGTCGCGTCTGGAACGCAAACCAGTGCAATCAGTCACAGCAGTTTTCAGGACGCAAGCAGTGCGCGTGGGATGAAGCCGAGCTCAGCTTTTTTGGATTTACGCCAACGACTAACGACCAACGACGGGTTTTTCATGTCTTTCGGATGCATCTTCGTTCCTGATTTTCCCGTGGAGGCAGTCCTGCGGGCGGAACCGAAACTACGTTCGCAAGCAGTGGCCGTGCTCGAGGGCAAGCCGCCTCTTGAAAACATTTTGGCGGTAAACGAAGAAGCCCGGCGCACCGGCGTCCGGCCTGGCATGACCAAGCTGCAAGTTGAAAGTTGCGATGGAATAGTGTTGCGAGACCGCTCTGAACTCCAGGAGTCCACTGCCCATCGAGCATTGCTCGATTGCGCGCAATCTTTTTCTCCGCGGGTCGAGGACACCGCGCCAGACATGCTCTTGCTCGATTTGTCTGGTCTCGACAAGCTCTTCGGCACCTTGCCCCACATTGCCCGCGCGATTTCCCGCCGCGCTTCGGATATGGGCCTCGAAACGAACGTAGCTGTGGCTTTCACGCTAGAAGCCGCTCTGCTCGCCGCACACGGGTTTAGTGGTGTCACTGTGGTGCCCGAGGGAAAAGAATTGGAATTTTTGGGTAGCTTGCCGATTGAAATTCTTTTTGCAGATGAGGCTGACCCCGAAGTGAGCAAGGAATTTCTGGAGACTTTCAGGCGCTGGGGTGTCCGCAAATTCCGCGACCTGACTGCCCTGCCCGGTGTGGCGCTGAGTGAGCGACTGGGACAGCGAGGGTTCGAACTTCAGCAAAAAGCCCAGGGCATGGGTTTGCGGACTCTGGTTCCATCTGACCCGCCGTTGGTTTTTGAAGAAGCGATGGAACTGGAGTCTCCGCTGGTCCTGCTAGAGCCTCTCGCATTTGTGCTGAGTCGAATGCTCGATCAACTGTGCTCGCGATTGCAAGCCCGGACACTGGCTGCGCAGGAATTGTATTTGGAATTGATCCTGGAAAATGGCCGGCAATCGAGTCTTGAAGATAACCTCACCTGCTTTCAGCGAACCATCCATCTACCGGTGCCGCTGCTCGACGCCAAGATTTTTCTCAAGCTTCTGCAGCTTGACCTGAAAACGCACCCTCCCGGTGCTCCGGTTGCGAAAGTCCATTTGCGGATCGAGCCTGCAAAACCGCGCCTGGCGCAGGACGGACTTTTTCTGCCTTCCTTTCCGGAACCGGAAAAGCTCGAACTCACGCTGGCGAAGATTTCTGGAATTGTCGGCGAAGGGCGTGCAGGATCACCGGAACTGCTGGACACGCACCGGCGTGAAGCATTCCGCATACAACATTTCACTCCTGGGGGAAAGAATGGGAGTTGTTCTGCTCCCAATCATCTGGTTACCGCGTTGAGAATATTTCGTCCTCCAGTTGCGGTCACGGTCAATTATCAGAGCGGCAGGCCGTCTCACATCTCATCCAAAAAACAGATTGCAGGCGAAGTGCTGTGGGCCGCAGGGCCGTGGCGTTCCTCCGGAGACTGGTGGGAGCAGGATGCCTGGATGCGCGACGAATGGGACATCGCGGTGAAAGAGGACCCCGGCATTGCGCTCTATCGTCTGGTTCACGATCTGGTGCGCGGACGATGGCTATTGGAAGGAAGCTATGACTAAATACTTCGAGCTTTTAGCTCTTCGCTTTTGGCTAAAAGCTAACAGCTAAGGGCTAAAAGATTTTGTACATCGAACTCCACTCCCGTTCGGCTTTCAGTTTTCTAGAGGGTTCTTCCCTGCCTGAAAGCCTGATGGCGCGATGCGCTGAACTAAACATGCCGGCCATGGCGCTGCTTGATCGTGACGGAGTTTACGGTGCGCCGCGTTTTTACATGGCAGCGAAGAAAGCAAAGATCAAGGCGCACATTGGAGCGGAGATCAAAAGTGATTTTTCACCACGGAAACACCCCTGTGGTGAATTTCGCATTCCGCTGCTCGTTTCTTCCCGTACTGGTTATCAGAACCTCTGCCGCTTAATCACAAAAATGAAGCTCCGCGCCAAAAAAGACGAAGGCGCAGTTTTCGATGAAGAACTTGAACAATATTCAGAAGGGTTGATTTGTTTGACCGGCGGAGATGGTGGACCGCTTGCCTGTGCACTCACGCACGGCGGCATCGAAGAGGCACACCGTTCTGTCGAACGTCTGATTCACATTTTTGGCCGCGACAATGTCTATGTCGAATTACAACGGCATTTCGATCGTGACCAGGAGATGCGAAACCGTGCAGCCATCGAAATCGCTCGCTCTCTCCGGCTGCCATTACTCGCCACCAATGGGGTGCGTTATGCAACGAAAGAAGACCGCGAGCTTTGCGACGTTTTTACTGCGATTCGCAACCATTGCACGTTGAGCACTGCCGGACGCCTGTTGGCTCTCAACTCCGAATGTCACCTGAAATCACCGGAGGAAATGGCGCAACTTTTCGCTGATTTGCCAGAAGCAATTGCCAATACGGTCCAGCTTTTTTCACGACTCGAATTCACGCTTGAAGACCTGGGCTACAAATTTCCCAAATATCCCGTACCAGAAGGCGAAAACATGATGTCGTTTCTGCGCGAGCGTACCCGCAAGGGATTTCAATCACGCTATGGCCGCGCTCCTGCGGACTTGCAGGACCGCGCCCGCCGCCAGATCCAGCGCGAACTTGCGCTGATCGAAAGACTCGCGCTTCCCGGATACTTTCTGATCGTCTGGGACCTGGTCCGTTTCTGCCATGAGCAAAACATTCTCGTCCAAGGGCGTGGATCCGCCGCCAACAGCGCAGTCTGCTATTCACTCGGTATTACGGCCGTAGATCCCGTCGGCATGGACCTGCTGTTTGAGCGATTTCTCTCCGAAGAACGCGGTGAGTGGCCTGACATTGATCTCGATCTTCCCAGTGGTGACGATCGCGAAGCCGTCATCCAGTATTTGTACCGCCGCTATGGCGAACGCGGCGCTGCCATGACCGCCAATGTGATTACTTACCGCAGCCGCATGGCATCGCGCGAAATTGGCAAAGTCCTCGGCTTCGATCCTGAAACTTTGAGCAAAGTCTCTGCTGCAGTCGCGCAGTGGGAATATCGCGATGCGAATGACACCTTCGACCACCGCTTTCGCGATGCCGGCCTCGACCTGCGCCATCCTCGTATCCGGAAATATTTTGAGTTGTGCGAGGCCATACAGGATTTGCCTCGTCATCTTGGCCAACACTCAGGCGGCATGGTGATTTGTCAGGGACAACTGGATTCCGTGGTTCCGCTTGAACCCGCGTCCATGCCGGGAAGAGTCGTCGTGCAGTGGGACAAAGAAGATTGCGCCGACCTCGGCATCATCAAAGTTGACCTGCTCGGCCTAGGCATGATGGCAGTACTCAAAGATTCCATCGAACTCATTCGTAATCACTATGACGAAGAAATAGACCTTGCCCATCTACCCTCAGACGATCCGCAGGTTTATTCCACGCTGCAGAAGGCGGACACCATCGGCATGTTTCAAGTCGAAAGCCGGGCGCAGATGTCGTGTCTCCCAAGACTGCGTCCGCAGCGCTTCTACGACCTTGTAGTCGAGGTCGCGATTATTCGTCCCGGACCGATCGTAGGCCAGATGGTGAACCCTTATTTAGAACGGCGGCAAGGACGTGAGGCAGTGACTTACGCTCACCCCTCACTCGAACCTGTGCTCGAACGCACTTTGGGTGTCCCGCTTTTTCAGGAGCAACTTCTGCGCATGGCCATGGTAGTCGCAGGATTTACTGGAGGCGAAGCGGAGGATCTGCGCCGCGCCATGGGATTCAAGCGTTCTGAAAAAAGAATGCAGGAAATCGAAGCCAAACTCCGGGCCGGCATGGAGCGTAATGGCATCTCGCGCGAGGCGCAAGAGCAGATCGTGCTTTCCATTACTTCATTCGCGCTCTATGGATTTCCCGAATCGCACGCCGCCAGCTTCGCCCTGATCGCCTATGCCAGCGCTTATCTGAAGGGCCATTATCTAGCGGCCTTTACCGCCGCCCTCTTGAACAATCAGCCCATGGGCTTCTACAGTCCGGCAACCATTGTGAAAGATGCGCAGCGGCACGGGCTGAAAGTGCTGCCGGTGGATGTGATGCGTTCGGAGTGGAAATGTACGCTTGAGCACTCAGCACTCAGCAATCAGCACTCAGAGAGCCCTGTCGGTGGTCGTTCGTCGTTCGTCGTTGGCCAAGACACCGTTGGGGAAAGTACCGAACTCAGCTCCGAAGGAGCGACAGATTGCAGCCCAGGGCGCCCGCCCTGGGTCAAAGGGGATGATGAGCAAGTCCCGGAGGGACGAAAGAAACAACAAATTGCGCTTCGCCTGGGCCTTCGTTATGTGCGTGGACTGCACGAGGAAGCCGGGCAGGCGATCGCGCGTGAACAAAAGCGCGCGCCATTCGAGTCCATCCATGATCTGGTGCGACGCGTGCCGGAGTTAAGAAAAAACGAACTGAATACTCTGGCGGAAATTGGGGCGTTGAATTCAATAGGATTGCAGATCTCAGATTTTAGATTGCAGATTGAAAATCTTCAAAAATTTAAAATCTGCAATCTCAAATCTGAAATCGCCCTTCGCCCTGCAATCCCATTTCACCGTCGCGATGCTCTCTGGAACGCAGGCGTCGCTGCAAATCCCTCCGGACCCTTGCTGGAGAGAATCCCTCAGCCCGACAGCAAATCCCCATTAAAGATGATGTCTGACGAAGAACGCCTAATCGCCGACTTCCGCGGCACAGGTATGACGGTCGGCCCGCATCCTATGGCCTACCACCGCGTGCGCATGGAGAAACTCGGCGTCCACCGCGCAATCGACCTCAGCCAAATCCCAAGCGGACGCAAAGTGCGCACCGCGGGCTGCGTGATCGCACGCCAGCGTCCTGGCACAGCAAAAGGTTTTATGTTTTTGAGTTTGGAAGATGAAACCGGAGTCGCCAATGCCATCGTCACTCCCGCCTTGTTCCAGCAAAATCGTTTATTACTTACTGCCGAGCAGTTTTTGATGGTGGAAGGGGTATTGCAAAACCAGGACGGAGTCATTTCGCTCAAAGCCAGCAGCGTCTCGTCTCTTAATATCACTCAAGCGCAAACCAGTTCCCACGATTTTCACTAAAAACCGCTACCACCGGTCAAAATTCTGCTGGCCTCAAGAGAAATTTTTAATCACTCTACTTCACCCTTCCACAGCCACTCCGGTTTATCATAGGAACATATCCAGCCACTAAAGATGTATGCAGCCACTAGGTTGTTGCGTCAGTGTGTGGCCCAAACACCATTTGACGAGAATTTAAGGAGTAAAGAAATGGCCAAAGCAAAAACCCCTCGCACCACCAAACCAAAGGCCGAAAAGAAACTTCTGCACATGCCTGACAGCGGCAATGGCAATGCACATCAGTTTTCGCCTGCGGATCTGGAAGCAGAAATCCGGTTCCGCGCTTATGAGCTGTACCAACAGCGAGGATGCACTCCGGGGCAGGACGAACAGGACTGGTTCGCGGCCGAGCGCGAAGTGCTGGCGCGCCGCGACAATCAGAAGCACACGGCTTGAGTTGCCGTTCGTAAGCACTTCGGCGCCCAACTCGGAACCAGGAGTCCCGCTTGCCTGAAGTTCTCGTCATTGACGACAACCCAACACAACTGTGTGTCCGGGAGGCCGTGCTGCGCGGCGCCGGGCTCTCCGTTCTGACCGCCTGTAGTGCCGAGCAAGCATTGGATCTACTCAGGAACCAAGTGGCAAGTTCCGGGTTGCGGGTCATCCTCACCGACCATGTCCTGCCAGGCGCCAGCGGAGATGTCTTCGTCCGCGAACTGCGCAAGTTCAGTCCATCCGTGCCAGTGCTCGTTATCAGCGGGATGGATGAGGCCGAGCAGGAATATGCCGGTCTGGGGGTTACGTTCCTCCACAAGCCATGTGCGCCCGAGGACCTCATCGCAGAAGTTCGCGAAGCGTTGAAGCGATGTGGTTAAACGCCAGCCCAAGGCGCTGCCCATTTGCCTCCACCCCGCAAGTCTGAAAAAATAGAGCCTCTACATGTCTGAATTGGGCAGTTTTGTTCTTCTGCTGGCTCTCGCGCTCAGCGGGTACTCTTTTCTCGCCGGATTGCTAGCTCTGGCGAAAAGGCAACCCGGATCGGAAAGACTGGGCGAGACCGCCCGGCGTGCCGGAATCGCAAGTTTCGGCGCTGTATTCCTTGCCGCATTAGTTCTGGTCGTTTCCGCATTCCGCAATGATTTTTCCATCGCCTACATTTTCCATCACAGCAACCGCTCTCTTCCGTTGCCTTATAAATTCGCTGTGCTGTGGTCGGGACAGGAAGGCTCGCTCCTGTTCTGGTCGTTGCTGCTTTCAAGTTATGGACTGGTCCTCCGATTACGCCATAAGACGGATGAGCGCCTCTTCGCTCACGCGTCTGTGATCATTGCCGCGGTGCAGGTCTTCTTCTTGTTATTGCTGAATTTCGCCGCCAAACCGTTTGGGATTATGCAAGGAACGCTTCCCGATGATGGCAGCGGCCTGAACCCGCTGCTCCAGTATCCGGAGATGGTGATTCATCCGCCCATGCTCTACCTGGGCTATGTTGGCTTCACCGTTCCCTTCGCATTCGCTCTCGGCGCCCTGGCCATGAAATATCCGGGCGAAAAGTGGATTCACATCACTCGCCGCTGGACGATGGTGACGTGGGGATTCCTCACCTGCGGGGTCTTCCTCGGCGCGCACTGGGCCTATTCGGTGCTCGGCTGGGGCGGCTACTGGGGATGGGACCCGGTTGAGAATGCGTCAATCATGCCCTGGTTCACAGGTACCGCTTTCCTGCACTCGGTGATGATGCAGGAAAAGCGCGGCATGCTGAAAACCTGGAACATGTGGCTGATCTTCTCGACTTTCATGCTAGCGATTTTCGGGACGTTCCTCACTCGCAGCGGAGTTGTAAATTCGGTGCACGCATTCGCGCAGTCGTCGATTGGCGACTGGTTCGTTTCTTTCCTGGCGGTGATTCTCGCCACCTGCCTTTACTTTTACGCTAAGAACCGCTCCCATTTGCGGAGCGAGCACAAACTGGAGTCGCTGGTTTCACGTGAATCGAGCTTCCTATTTAATAATCTCCTGCTTCTGCTCGCCTGCTTCACGGTCCTTTGGGGAACACTGTTCCCGGTTCTGTCTGAGTGGGTGCAGGGTCACAAAGTCACGGTCGGGCCTCCTTTCTTTAACAAGGTGACTATTCCTGTAGCACTGTTGCTCCTGCTGCTCACTGCGGTCGGCCCCCTTCTCGCTTGGCGCAGGACCTCTTTGGAAAGTTTGAAGCGGAATTTCCTATGGCCGGCCCTCGGGGCGCTTGCGACCGGGGTCTTCTTAATGGCGACTCCACGTGCGTGGGGTTCACCGTTTGGCTTGAGGCCCTGGAACGACGTTTCTTATTTCTACTCATTGATGGTGATCATGCTATCGGTGCTGGTAGGCCTTACGGTTGCCTCTGAGTTTGTCCGCGGCGGGCGCGTCATCTCCCGCCACACCGGCCAGAATCTAATCACCTCCATGTTGCACCTGGCCAACCGCAACACCCGCCGCTATGGCGGATATATCGTCCACGTCGGCGTCATCATCATCATGATCGGGTTTGCCGGGTCGGCCTTCAATCAAGATACCGAGAAGGAGATGGGCTTCGGCGACCAGCTGGCCATCGGCCCTTACACTCTGGTCTGCCGCTCCTACACCCAGGAAGAGAATCCGAACTACACCACCGAAAAAGCGATCATGGAAGTAATTAAGGGCGGCAACTTGCTGGAAACTCTCTATCCCGAAAGTCGTTTTTACACCGCCAGCCAACAGCAGCAGCACATCCCGACCGTCCGCTCCACCTTAAAGGAAGATCTGTACATTGTTTACGAGGGCCAGAATCCGGATACTGGGCGGCCGATCATCAAGGCCCACCTGAACCCGTTGGTCTCATGGGTTTGGATCGGCGTGTTGGTAATGATCTTCGGCACAATCGTGGCGTTGGTTCCCAATGCGGCTCCGGCGCGTGTTGCCCTTCCCGCGCGCTTGGAGGGCGTCCCCGTCGGAGTAGCGGATTGATGAATCAGTCTCAATCACGACTTGGGAGGACACGACTTCTTCCCGCTCTGCTCCTGGGAGTGCTCTTGCTGATTGGCGCCGGAGACGATTCCGCTCGCATAGTCCGGCTTGGCCATCAGATGATGTGTGTTTGCGGTTGCAATCAGATTTTGCTCGAGTGTAACCACGTCGGTTGTGCATATTCCACGAAGATGCGTGACGAACTAGTCGCGGCAGTGGATCGCGGGGACAACGACAACACCGTTTTGCAATGGTTTATTCAGACGTATGGGACCACGGTTCTTGCCACTCCAACAACCAGTGGGTTCAACCGGGTGGCCTGGATCATGCCTTATTTCGCGCTGGTGTTCGGAATCGGTGGTGTCGTCCTGGTTGTGCGCGCCTGGCGGAATCGGCCTCTAGGGCCTCCGTTAGCGGACAGTCCCCAGGTCAAGAGCACTGAGCTCGAGCACTTTCGGGAGCAGGCCCGCAAGGAGACCGACCGGTGATCCCTCTGATCTGCGCCATCGTTACCGCGGCGGCGCTCTACTACATTTTTCACGTTCCCGATTTCATGGCCGTCGGGACGGAAAAAACTCGCGTCGCTTATCTTCGGGAAAGAAAGGAAGCGGTTTACGAGAACCTGCGCGATCTGAACTTTGAGTACAAGGCTGGCAAATTCCCCGACAACGATTATCGGACAATGAAGAATTCTCTCGAAGAAGAGGCTGCTACGATTCTGGCGGAGATCGCGCGTCTGGAATCGGACGCGAGGGCGGCCGTTACAGTTCGAAGCAACAAGGGACAAAGAGTTTGAGCATCTCAGCGTATTTCGCAAAGAATCGAGCGCTCGACTTTGGGTGGAGCAGCGCTTTCAGCGCTGCTGAATCTGGCCTTTGCACTGCTTTACGAAGGCCCGGAAGGCCGACTCTATCCAAAATCTGCCAGTTCCTTGGCCGCCCAGAGAACATCCCGCTCGCGGCAATCCTATTCCTGTTAATCGCGTCTTCTGCATTCGCCGCCACCCTCAACGGAACCATCACCAACGGCACCACTAACAAACCTTCCCCCGGCGACGAAGTGATCCTCATCAAGCTGGCATCCGGAATGGACGAGGTCGGCCACACCAAAACCGATGCCAAGGGAAAATTCAGCTTCACCTTCGACGAGGGTAATGCGCCGCATCTGGTGCGCGCCATTCATCAGGGAGTCACTTACCATCGTCCAGCGCCTCCCGGAACGATTTCGGTCGAAGTTCAAGTCTATGACGCAAGCGCGAGAGTCGACGGCGTGCACGCGGTCGCCGACCTCATGTACCTGCAGGCATCAAAAGGTCAGCTCGGCATCACGCGGATTTTTGCGGTGGACAACACCTCCAAGCCTCCCCGCACACAGATGAACGACGCGAACTTCGAGTTCTACGTTCCCGAAGGCACTGACATTGATGCCGCGTCGGCGCGGACTGCCGGCGGACAGGACGTGAACATTGCTCCCACGCCTCAGGCCGAAAAAGGGCGGTATGCGTTTGTCTTCCCTCTGCGTCCAGGACAAACAGAATTTCAGGTCAGCTATCACATGGCCTATGGCGGAAAAGCCAAAATCGATCCGCGGCTCGTCTATCCATTGCAGCACTTTGTTGCCATCATGCCACGCTCGATCGGATTCACTCCTGCGCAATCGGGCGTATATGAAGACAAGCAGCCTCCGGATCAACCCGATGCCATTGCCGAAGTCGCCAGCAATCCGCAGCCCGGACAAGAGTTGGCGTTTGAAATTTCCGGCGACGGCATGTTGCAAGACCAGAGTCAGAACGCCTCAAATAGCGCTCCGGGAACAGCTTCCGCCTCTACGGACAACCGTCCGGGTG
>WNFC01006833.1_pt1 | contig 12571 bp, 9 predicted proteins | sample 5400541 | NCBI WGS metagenome assembly WNFC01 (sample SAMN13153342, study PRJNA577476) | soil metagenome | isolation source: 120 cm saprolite under Douglas fir tree site 2 hole 2 replicate 1 | place: USA:California | collected 2015-04-18
CCACATCCCGTGGCGCGCCGAATTTATGCCGTCCAGCTTTTTCGTCCAGGCAGACAGCGCGGCATCGCCTCGCCGCCGGACATCCGCGATAATTTTGGCCGCGACTTTCTCGGCTTGGGCGTCGCGACGTTCGCGCGCTGCGAGCAGCCTCTTTTCCACCGCGCCGGTTAGTCGCAAGATGCGCATCACAGCACGATCTTGTTCAGGGGATACTCCACAATCCCCTGCGCATTCGCGGCTTTGAGCTTTGGCAAAATCGGCCGCACCACCGATTCCTCGACAATGGTATTCACGGCCACCCACTCGGGATCGCTGAGCATCGAGATGGTGGGATTCTTCAGCGCGGGCAGGATGGCGAGCACGTGGTCCAGATCCTCTTTTCGCACATTAAGGATCAGGCCGACTTTGCTGGCCGCGGCAATGGCCCCTTGCAGCATCAGGATCACGCTTTCCGCTTTTTCTTTCTTCCACGCGTCCGCGGCCGCCGCGCGATTCATGATGAAGACGGTAGCCGATTCCAGAACGGTATCTACAATGCGCAGGCGGTTGGCGCGCAGCGAAGAGCCTGTTTCGGTGACCTCGACGATAGCGTCAGCGAGCTGCGGCACTTTCACCTCCGTGGCGCCCCAAGAGAAATCCACTCGCCCGGTCACTCCATGCCGCTTTAGATATTCCCCCGTGATGCGCACGATTTCCGTGGCGATCACCTTGCCTTGCAAATCGCGCGGCTGACGAATCGCGGAATCTTCCGGCACGGCGAGCACCCACCGCACGCGCGACAGCCTTTGCTTGGCGTATACGAGCTCGGCGAGTTCCTCGACGTCCGAGTCGGTCTCGACAACCCAGTCGTGCCCGGTAATTCCGGCATCCAGCGCACCCGTTTCCACGTAGCGCGCCATTTCCTGCGCGCGCACCAGCAAACACTCGATTTCCGAGTCATCGACGGTGGGCACGTAGCTGCGCGAGCTGATCGTGATCTTCCAGCCGGCGCGCGAGAAGAGTTCCAAAGTTGCTTCTTGCAAGCTGCCCTTGGGGATTCCCAGCTTCAAGCAATTCATCGTTCTGCCCTGTACACTTTGTCCGGATCAAATGTCCGCTCCTGGACGGTGCGGGCGCTGCCGTCTTCATCGATCTTCCGGAAGAAGCAACTGCAATAGCCTTCGTGACAGACGCCAGGTCCTACGGGCTCGACGCGCAAGAGCAATGCATCCGCGTCGCAATCGACACGCATTTCCAGCACGCGCAGGACGTGGCCGCTCGATTCCCCTTTCTTCCACAAACGGTTGCGGGAGCGGCTGAAGAACACCGCCTCGCGCGTTCGCTGCGTCTCCGCAAGCGCCTCCGCGTTCATGAAGCCGAGCATCAAGACTTCACCGCTGCGGGCGTCCTGAATAATCGCGGGCACCAGACCGCCGCTTTTTGCGAATCCGATTTCCATGTGTTTCCTCCAAATCCTCGAGCCCAAAAAACAAAAAACCCGCTGGAGCTTAGCGCCAGCGGGCCGATGAGTGCGTTTTCTAGCTAATTGCTAGGCACAACTCAACGGGCGCGGCATGCAGCCGTGATGATGATAGTGCGCCCGGAATTGATTCGAAACGCTCATTTGCTCAATTCAAGCTTAAACAAACCAGCCCCCCGGCGTCAATCGAGGCTAGGCGCCAAAAAACAGATACGCCCAGCGCGTTTTTTGGATGCTTGTAAAGATTGACTTTCCCGCGTCGCTCTACTATTTTCGAAGGGTACTTGGTAGAGGTGCGGATCCCATTAGTAGCCGGGCGTGCTTTTCCGATCAGCTTCGGACGCCCGCGCGAAAGGGGCAAGTGCTGTTGATCCGCCGAAGTCGCCGCGGCAGCTGAATGCCGAGCGGCTGGGGGCCAGGCCTAAGACCTGTCCACTGTCATCCGTTGCGTAGTTATGCGGATGGAGCGCTATCGAGGAGTGACAGCCCCGAGTTTCCTCGGTTCTTCCCTTCTCTTTCGTTCCATTCCAGAAAGCGCCCATGGATCTGTTTGAGCTGACGCGTGCGCTCGTTGACATCGAATCGGTGACCAACGACGAAGCCGCAGCCGGCGAATTCCTGTTTCGCCACCTTTCTCCGCTCGCTGCGAAATACCGCGGCCATGTCGAACGCATGCAGGTGGAAGCGCAACGCTTTAACGTCTTCGCGAGCTGGGGCAAGCCGGTCGTCACGCTGTCGACGCACATGGACACCGTGCCGCCTTTTCTCGCCTCGCGCGAAGACGACGAATTTCTTTGGGGGCGAGGGGCCTGCGACGCCAAGGGTATCATCGCCGCCATGATCTGCGCGGTCGAGAAGCTCCTCAATGAAGGCATTTCGGATCTCGGCCTTCTGTTCGTGGTCGGCGAAGAACGAAACAGTGCCGGTGCGCGCGTCGCGGCGAAGACGCCGCGCGGCTCCCGCTATCTGATCAATGGCGAGCCCACGGAAAACAAGTTGTGCGTGGGCTCCAAGGGAGCGCTGCGCTTCGAGCTGCTGGCGAACGGCCGCATGGCCCATTCGGGCTACCCGGAGCTGGGGCGCTCGGCAATCGATGCGCTGTTGGATGTGCTGCAGGACATCCGGCGTCTCGCTTTGCCCGAGGATTCGCTGCTTGGAAAAAGCACGTTGAACATCGGCACAATTTCCGGCGGACGAGCGCCCAATGTGGTTGCTGATGAGGCGCGGGCTGAACTTATGTTTCGGTTGGTGGGCGACGCCGCTCCGGTGCGAGAGGCTGTTCAAAAAGCGGTGGCTGGACGCGTGGAAGTCCGCGAAGTCTTGCATACGCCGGTGTTTCACTTTTCCGCGTTCGATGGGTTGCCGACAACCGTGGTGGCGTTTACAACGGACGTCCCGACGCTGCACGAAACATGGGGAACACCGTTTTTGATTGGGCCCGGCAGCATTCATGTGGCGCACACGGCTGAGGAACGAATTGCAAAGCGAGAGCTCCGCGATGCGGTGCCGATCTACGCAAGCATGGTCAGGCGGCTGCTCGTGTCGCATGCCGAAGCGCCTGGGAAATTCCAATGACACGTGGACTCGCGATTGTTGGACACGGAAAGATGGGACGTCTGATTGAACAGCTCGCGCCGGAATACGGGTTCGATGTCCGGCTGGCGCTAAACAGCGGGACGAATGCGCGCGGAGCGGGCCTCAGCAGGGAAAAACTTTGCGGAGTCGACGCAGCGGTGGAATTTTCCACGCCTTCGGCAGCCGTCCAGAATATTCAGCAGCTTGCCGCGCTGGGCATTCCCGTAGTGGCAGGCACGACTGGATGGTTTCAGGAGTTGGCTTGCGTGCGCCAGGCCGTGCAATCGGGCGGAGGGGCCCTGGTTTGGAGTCCGAATTTTTCGGTCGGCGTGCACCGTTTCCGGCAAATCGTCGCGCAGGCGGCCAACGCCTTTGCCGCAGACCGCGAATACCAAGCATGGGGCTGGGAAATCCATCACGCCATGAAGCGCGACGCGCCATCGGGCACGTTGTTAGCTCTGGCCAAAGAAATGAAGGAAGCGGGTTTCGAACGCGAGGTCAATTTAAGCGCGAATCGCGCGGGCGCTCATCCCGGAACGCACGAAATTGGTTTCGATTCGAGCGCCGACACCATCACCATTCGCCACACGGCCAGAAACCGCGAAGGATTTGCGCGCGGCGCTCTGCGCGCGGCGAGCTGGATTATCGGAAAAAACGGAGTGTTCGAATTTCGCGAGATTGTAAATGAACTGGGCTGAGACACAGAGGATCGATAAGGAGAAACGTCATGTTCACAGGATGCGGTACAGCGCTGGTCACTCCATTTCAGAGTGAATTCTCGCTCGACGAAGCTGCTTTGCGGCGGCTGGTGCGGCGGCAAGTCGAGGCTGGAGTGCATTTTCTCGTGCCCTGCGGAACGACTGGAGAGAGCCCGACGCTGACGCACAACGAGCGCAGGCGCGTGGTGGAAATCACATTGGAGGAAGCGCATGGGAAAGTACCGGTGGTGGCCGGCGCGGGAGGCTACGACACCGCGGAGGTAACGCGTACCGCACGCGAGTATCAAGCCATGGGAGTTGACGCCATTCTTTCCGTCGCGCCCTACTACAACAAGCCCACCCAGGAAGGGCTGTACCAGCATTTTCGTTTTATTGCCGGCGCGGTTTCCCTGCCGATTTTGCTTTACAACGTTCCGGGCCGCACCGGAGTGAATATCGAGCCCGCCACGGTGAAGCGCCTCTCGGCTATCGATACGATCGTGGGGATCAAGGAAGCCTCCGGAAACATTTCACAAATGGCCTCCATCGCGGCGCTGGTGCCGGAACATTTCGTGATTCTCTCCGGCGATGACGCCATCACTTTGCCTCTTTTCGCGCTCGGCGGGCGTGGCGTGATTTCCGTGGCTTCCAACGAAATTCCCGCGGAAATGGCGAAGCTCTGCAATTTCGCGCTGCAAAATGATTTTCCAGCCGCGCGGCAGATTCACACGCGGTATCTTCCGCTGATGGAGGTGAACTTCGTGGAATCCAACCCGATTCCTGTGAAGGCGGCGATGGCGCAGATGGGATTGCTGCAAGCGGTCTGGCGCCTTCCCCTGGTTCCGCCGGCTGCGGGTTCCCTGGGACGGATTCAGGCTGTCCTTGAAACGCTCGGGCTGATCGAGACAACTTATGCTGCCGTCGGAGATTGAGCAACTATTCGACTGCCCGCCGCCGCAGTACACGGAAGAACATCGGCGCACGTTTGAGGAGTTCAAAGGCGCGCTGAATCGCGGCGAGGTGCGCGCGGCGGAGCCCGATGCGGCATCGAAAACGGGCTGGCGCACCAATGCGTGGGTGAAAAAAGGCATCCTGCTCGGATTTCGTATGGGCAAGGTGGTCGATATGTCGGTCGACCGCTTGCGACAACCGTTTTTCGACAAGGACACTTATCCAGTGAAAGCGGTCAATGTTGCGAGCCAGGTGCGCATCGTTCCAGGCGGGTCGAGCATTAGGGACGCAGCGTACGTCGGACGTGGCGTCACGTGCATGCCGCCGATGTTCGTCAATGCCGGCGCGTACGTCGGTGATGGCACCATGATCGATTCGCACGCCCTGATCGGAAGTTGCGCGCAGGTCGGGCGGAATTGCCACATTTCCGCGGGCGCGCAAATTGGCGGCGTGCTAGAGCCGGTTGGCGCCATGCCCGTGATCATTGAAGACGAGGTGATGGTCGGAGGGAATTGCGGCGTGTACGAAGGCGTGATTGTGAAGCGGCGCGCAGTGCTCGGCAGTGGTGTGATATTGAACGGCTCGACCGCCGTGTATGACCTCGTGCGCGAACAAATTTATGCAGCCACGGATTGCAGCCCGCTCATGATTCCGGAAGAAGCCGTGGTCGTCCCTGGTTCCCGCGCGATTTCGCACCCGGCGGGGCAGCGCTGGAGCCTGTCCTTGTACACTCCTGTCATCGTTAAGTATCGCGACGCGAAAACGAATGAGCGCGTCCAGTTGGAGAGCCTTTTCCGTTAACTCTCGACGATGTCGCTCTCGCCACCCTCACCCACGGTGTTTTGACTAGCAGTCCCGTCCAGTAGTTCAAATGGAAAGCCGCTTAAGGGAAACACCCCTGACGGTCAGCGTTCGAGAGACGAAACGGCGAGCAGTTCCTCTTCTTCTTGGTTGACCGTTCCGCTTCCGGCCTGCTTTTTAGATCGGCCCAAAAAGTACAGGTAAGCAAGAACCATCGCTGGCGCAACCTGAAGCGAACTGCGCCACGCGGTCATGGTCGAGAACGAGCCGCTCATCAGTCCAATTACGATAATTCCGAATGCAAAGTACGGGAAGACCCATTCGTAACAATGTTGACAGACCTCTCTTATGGGTTGTTGCTCCGTGAGGCCGACCACAATCGAGACGAGGACGGTATTCATGGAAACGTAGAGGGCGCCCGCAAGGAGTACGAGCGCCACCACGTTGTTGGCTTCAAAGGGACGAACAATGAGATGGGAAGCTGTGAATGCGAAGGCGCTGCTCAACACCAGCGCTGCCGCGCTGAATAGGACTTGCACCATCCGGGGCGGGCTTTGGGGTCGCCAAAATGACTGCAGGAGAGCCGCGCCCAGTGCCGCCACGATCACTTGCGAGAAGCTGAAGAAAGCCATGGCGATGAGCAGGAACGCGAAATTGGGCGAGATGGTGCTGGTCATCCCCGGAATGCGAACCTTCAGCGTGGACGCGAAAAGAGTAAAGCAGAGCAATGCAGCGAACTGCCTGAGGCTTGCCGAGGACCACCATCTTGCCGCAAGGAGCAAGATCACGGTCCCGGAACCTAAAACCAGCGCGATGTACCACTTCGCGACACTTGACATAGATATTCCTTCCGTCAAGGATTTCGCCGCCATCTACTGATTCAAATCCCCATCGTCTCCATCGCTTAGGGTCTGTATCACGCTATTTCCCCAAACCACGGAGTTGCCCCACACCACACTAAATGCACTGTTCAGGGTGTCGCCCCAAACAACCGAGTTGCCCCACACCACAGATTCGCCGGTAACACGCATGCCCGACAGAACGCTATTGCCCCAAACTACCGAGTTGCCCCACACGACCGAGGTGTTCCAAACGCTCGCGGGATCCGCAACGATGTAAATCGCATTGGTAACCGGATCACGCATCACCACAGGCGACTTGGCGCTTCCGTTCGTTGCCGGAGCCAGGTCGGTGCTGGAAAGGGCGGCCGCAACATCCAGGTAACCCGCACCCACAGCAAAGAGGTCATGCTGCAGGCTGTACGTCCTTTCGTGAGTATCGTACGCGTTGTAATACTGTCCATACCCTTTCCACGCCGTCTTCATGAGACGCGCTTTTACCTGATCTGGAGTGAGCAGAGCATTCTGCTGCAATAGGAGTGCGGCCGCGGCACTGACAGCCGGCGTGGCCATGCTCGTGCCGCTCAGGCGCATATATTGCGCAGGGCCGTACTGACTGCCACAGATCGTATCTGAACTGTCGCAGGGATAGATATCATATAAGGGATAGGTGTTCGGCAGAGTCGTGTTCGCCGCGAGTAGCGACACGACGCGGTTGCCCGGCGCGACTAGGTCGGGCTTGGCAATGTGGTCCAGCAGCGTCGGCCCCTTGGAGCTGTAGCTTGCGACAGTCTGAGCCGTCTGCAAGCCGGTGCCATGAAGGTTCGAAGCACCGACCGTGATGACATACGGGTCATTTGCCGGCGCACCGATCGTGGCATACCCATTCGTGCCCAACGTAGTGTCGCGCCCGGAGTTGCCGGCGGCGACCACCACAACAATGCCGGCATTCCACGCGGCTTCCACGGCCTGGCAAAGAGGATCAATCGTGTAGCTTTCGTAGACTTGGCGGCCTATCGAGAGATTTAGAACCCGAATATTGTAGGTATTCTGCAGCGCGATCGCCTGCTGGATCGCCGCAATGACGGTGCTGTCCGTTCCCGCGCCGGTGCTGTCCAGCGCGCGAAGGTTGATGATTTGCGCCTCCGGAGCAACACCTCGATAAACGCCTTTATATCTGGTCGTTGAATCGTGAGCATTCCCAGCGATGATTCCGGCGACGTGGGTTCCATGGCCGTAGCCATCCGCGGCGCTGGTGTCGCCAGCAACGAAGCTTTGACTGTACACCACACGCGACGACTGGGCATTGCCGTCAGAATTCAGGTCGTCCTCGCTGCCAATGCCGCTATCGACGATGGCAACTCCGACTCCCGTGCCATTCCAACCATGCGCATACGCGATGTCCGCATTGATGGCGGTAACCACATGATCCAGGGTGCTCCGCAGAGGCCGGTTTGGCGAGACATACGCAACGTTGGCATGGGACGCCAGGCTGGAGAGATTCGCTCCTTTTACCCTTAGCAGTTCCGCCTTTACCAGCGGCAGCTCCACCTTTTTGCTTACGTCTTCGCCCAACAAGTCAGCGTCGGAAGGAGGCTGATGGAATTGTACGATAACGTCGACCGAAGCTTCCGGCTTCACGCCCTTCAGGTCAGGAGAGATCTTCCGAGCTGCGAGAGCGGCCTTCGCTTCGTCAGACTCCTGGGCCCCAAACGTTGGGCTTTGGTTGGCGTCCTCAAGATGAGAGGCAGTCTTCAGGGCGCTTGCAGCCGTCAACGGCGTGTTAGCTGACGATTGCACCTGCGCGGAGAGCACCGCGTTCTTGTTGGCGAGTGTCTTCGACGCGCTAAATGGGTTGAGCCTTGAGGCATGCTTCAGGGCGTCAGTAAAGAAAGATTCGTGCTTCGGAGCGGCTTGGGCTGGACTCGTCGAAGAATCCTCAACGGGACGGTTAAGTGCGACGTTGGCTTGGCCATCCTCATTGTTATGCGCCAACGGAGTATAGCTAGAGACACCCCAAGCGACCGCTGCCAGAAAAAGGGCGATGAGCGCTCCCCATGTAGTCGTCTTGAGAAAGCCACCTTCGCCGACGCTGTGACCCTTTGAAGTGCTCATATGGAACCGTCTCCTCTAACTGAACACTGGCCCGGGGACGCTTATTGGAAGAATCTGATGTTTCCGTCTGGAACAGTTTTAGGCCAGGGTCAGGATCCGCGTCGATAGTACAGGCGCGGGGTCGCACTAGTACCAAAGTGCCGTCGGTTTCGGCACAAGGGTCAGGTGCGTCTGAAAACCGTAATTCTACTGGCCGGGCCTCTTCGGAAGGGGTTCCTCTTGGGACAAATCCTTACGTGAGTACCATTTCCAAACACCACCAGGAATTCCAAGCTGTTTAGTAATCTGCCGCTTGACCGAAGGGCGGACAGCGGTCGGGCCATCTCAACCGAAGACTGTTCAATTGGTTGTATGAAGCGGGCGATCTTCGCGCGGTTAGCCGTGGAGGGGGTCCCGTCTCAATGACCAAGCAAGTAAGGCAATGAAAAGATGGAAGAAAATCTGGAGTATCCCCGGGAAAGACGGGGAGTTTCTCGGCTGGCCGGCTGTCGTCTTTATCATCGTGCAATTGGTGATCGGTTGCCCCCTTTTGCCTTACGTGCTTTTGCATTGGCAATCTGCGGACTCGCTGCGCTTCGCCTGCTTCATGGCGGTTGCACTGGGAGCGTCTCTTTTCAAGGTTCGCCTGCCAGGAATCCAGGCGACCATGTCTGCCAATTTCCTATTCATCCTTGTCGGGATTCTGGATCTTTCCTATCCAGAAACGCTTTTGATGGGCTGTCTCGGGGGGCTTCTGCAGTCTCTCTGGCAGGCTAAACCGCGGCCCAGACTGATCCAAGTCCTGTTCAACTTCGCCAACCTGGCAATTTCGATCACCGCTGCAAACGCAGTTTTCCATAGTCACTACGCTACTCGTCTCGGCCTGAAATGGCCTCTCATGTTGGCCGCGGCTTCAACCACGTATTTCGCGGTAAATACCATGTCCGTATCCGGAGTGATCGCGATTACCGAGCGGCGCAGCCCGATCCAAGTATGGAAAGACTGTTATCTGTGGTCATTTCCTTACTATTTGCTAGGGGCGGTTATAGCCGGCGGAGTCAGCGTCATCAATCGCATGTTTGGCTGGCAGGTGTCCATACTGGTTTTGCCAATCGTCTACTGGATATATCGATCCTATCGGACCTATCTGGATCGCCTGGAAGGAGAAAAGAAGCACACCGAGGAGATCGCCGCTCTCCATCTGCGAACCATCGAAGCACTATCTCTTGCCATCGAGGCCAAGGATCACACTACTCATGACCATCTGAAAAGAGTCCAGACGTATGCCGTGCAGATCGGAAAAGATCTGGGTTTGAATGATTCGGAGTTGAACGCGATTCGGGCGGCCTCGTTGCTTCACGATATAGGCAAGCTAGCGGTGCCTGAACACATCCTTTCCAAACCAGGGCGTCTAACGCCGGAAGAATTCGAAAAGATGGAGATTCATCCTACTGTTGGGTCAGAAATCCTGAATCGCGTTCAATTCCCCTACCCCGTCGTGCCGATCGTGCGCTCTCATCATGAAAAATGGGATGGCAGCGGGTACCCCGACGGCCTGCGGGGACTGGAGATCCCAATCGGCGCCAGGATACTTTCCGTAGTGGATTGTTTTGACGCGCTTACGTCAGAGCGCCCATACCGCCGTGCACTGTCGCCTGAAGATGCGATGAAACATTTGCGGTCCGAGAGCGGCCGCAGTTATGACGCCCGAGTGGTCGAATGCATTGAAAGGCGCTATCAGGAGCTTGAGTCAGAGGTGAGGAACACGGTCGAGTCGCCAAAATACGACGATTACACGGCAAAGACGGGCCGGCAAATCGTACCCTCGGCCGGGTTTGCGGAGTTGCCAAATCCCGCGCAAGTCCGCGCGGTGTCTTTCCTCGCATCCATTGTCTCCGCGCGGCAAGAAGCACAGCTGCTCTTTGAATTGGCGCAGACTCTCGGGAACTCGCTTAGCCTCCGGGAGACACTCTCGGTTGTGGCCGTTCGTTTGAAAGAAATGATTCCTCATGACTCGATCGTTTTCTTCATCTGTCAGGACGACAAACTCGTGCCCAAGTATGCGCATGGGAGCGATTACGAGCTATTCGTTTCGCTCCAAATACCTTTGGGACAGGGCATCTCCGGCTGGGTGGCGCAGAATAAGAAGCCAATTCTCAACGGCAATCCTGCGTCAGAGACAAAGTACCTCGGGGATCCGCGGCGAGTTTCCGCTCTTCAATCCGCCCTTTCCATCCCGTTGCACGGGCGCGAAAAGGTCGCGGGCGTCTTGACCCTCTACGTTCGAGAGAAGCAGGGATTCAGCAACGATCATCTGCGCTTGCTGCTGGCAGCCAGCTCCAAGCTGGGCCTCTCGGTTGAGAACGCGGTGCAATTTGAACACGCGGAAAACACGGCAAGCACGGATTTCCTGACTGGGCTGCCCAATGCACGGTCCATTTGCGTGCAACTGGAACGAGAGCTCTCGCGCTCCGTACGCGGCGGCAAACCTCTGGCCGTCTTGATGTGCGATCTGAACGGCTTCAAGAAGGTGAACGACAATTTTGGACACCTTGTTGGCAACAAGCTCCTGAAGGAAGTGGCGCAAAACCTGAAAATTGCGTGTCGAGAATACGACCAGGTCGGACGATTAGGCGGCGACGAGTTCGTGTTTGTACTTCCTGAATGCACACCTGGCGCCATAGAGGATTTGACGGGACGACTGCGGCAGGCGGTGGAAACGGCAGCTCAGAGCGCATGCGGAGAAAGTCTAGTGACTTTGAGCATAGGCTGCGCTTTCCACCCAAAGGACGGCTCCACCGTTGATGAGCTCTTGGCGGAAGCCGACCAAAGAATGTATCTGTCCAAGGAAGAGCACTACAAGCAGCTCGAAGAATTGGACGGTTTGCCGGCTAAAGGTAGGGATTGAAAACAATCGATAAGGTGTGAGCCATTCATGAAGGCCTTGCAGATGACCAAATGGTTCGCAACTCTCGTGCGCCGGCTGCTTTCGTTGATGGCGCTTACGGTTGCGGGGGGCTTCCTCGCCGCGACATTAGTGCGATATTCACCGGGATATGGTGTGGACGAACTCGAGTTGGATCCGCGGCTGAGCCAGGCCAGCATCGATTGGATCCGCAGCCAGCACCATCAAGACGTTGGCTTGATCCGCTACTACGCTAAATACCTTGGAGCCGCAGTTCGCGGCGATTTTGGTACTTCTGAATCTCTCCATCGCCCCATTTCTCAACTGTTGGCTGAGCGATTTCATGTCACCCTGCGCTCCGTATCATTGGCCGTCATCACCGCGTGGTCGGCGGCCTTTGCGCTGGCCACTTTGAGCTGGCTCTTTGGCGGATGGCTTTTCGATCTGTCGTGCACGCTGGTCAGTGGATTCATGCTTTCGCTGCCCGCTGCCGTGGTAGCTCTGCTCTTCGTCTATCTCCGCGCTCCGGTTTTTCTCGCCATTGCGGTGGTGATGTTCCCAAAGCTGTTCCGGTTCATCCACAACCTGTTGTCGCACGCTTCCGAGCAGCCGCACGTTCTCGCCGCAAAGGCCCGCGGGATCGGGAGGCCTCAGATCTTCCTGCGCCACATACTCGCTCCGGCCACTGCAACTCTTGTGGCGCTCCTGGGTACCTCGGCCAGCATGGGTTTCGGCACCGCTGTCCCTATTGAGGCCTTGTGCGATTCCGCGGGAATAGGTCAACTCGCGTGGTACGCCGCCATTAATCGCGACCTACCGCTCATCATGAATCTAACTTTGATCGTGACCTTAATAACCGTCGCATGCAACTCCTTTGCGGATTACTCCTCCAAGCTCATTTCCAGGGAAATATGAGCGTGCGAAGAAATCTGCGAATTGTCGCTGCGTTCCTATTGTGCGGGATTTTCCTGCTCGCTTTCGCAGCGGAGCTTGTTACTCCGTATTCCTATGCCCACCAATTCCGCAAGATCCCGAACGCCGCTCCTTCCAAGTTGCACCCGCTGGGTACAGATGGGCTTGGTCGGGATCTGTTCTCGCGGCTGCTTTATGGAACTCGAGTGTCCCTGCTCCTTGCTCCTGCGGCCGCTTTGCTTTCTACCCTGATAGCAGGAGCCCTCGGCGGAGCAGCAGGATTCCTGGGCGGATGGTGGGAACGAGCAATCCTGGCCATTGCGGACTTGTCGATGGC
>WNFC01013656.1_pt1 | contig 12571 bp, 14 predicted proteins | sample 5400541 | NCBI WGS metagenome assembly WNFC01 (sample SAMN13153342, study PRJNA577476) | soil metagenome | isolation source: 120 cm saprolite under Douglas fir tree site 2 hole 2 replicate 1 | place: USA:California | collected 2015-04-18
GCGGTCGCGGTGTTGCAGGCAATAACCAGCAACGCGGCTCCATTGCCTTCGAGGAAGTGGGCGGCCTCCACGGCATAACGTGCCACCGTTTCCACCGACTTCGAGCCGTAGGGAAGCCGCGCCGTGTCGCCAAAGTAGGCGTAGTCGGCGTCAGGAATAAGTTCAAGTAAAGCTTTAAGAACGGTAAGCCCGCCAAAGCCGGAGTCGAATACGCCGATGGTGGGTCGCCGCGTGGTCATGGTCACTGGATCGTCCCGATCATAGCAGTGCGGAATGATCGGACCGGTGACGAGAGATATTCCTGAGCTAACCTTGTTTTTGATCGGCGCGGGAGGCCACAGCCCCGGCAAACCCAGAGCTTCTGCCGCAGCACGCGCCCGGTGGAATCGGCGCGCCATGCGGGCACGTACGCGGATGCCCAAGGAAAGTACATATCTTATCGGTAGCTTCCGCCGAGAGAATATGCTCGAACTTGCAAGCCTGCTGTTCAATTTCAGACTCACTGTCCATAGCCAGGCTGTCGGTAAATAAACGCTCCGCCAAGCGATGCCGCCGGATAATGCTGCCGGCCCGCTCCCGTCCCCGCGGCGTGAGTTCGACGATCAATGTTCCATCTCCCACCGACGCGGCCACCGGCTTGAGCGCATCGTGACACGGATTCACGAAAGGCTTGTGTCCATGCGCCATGGGCGGGTGCGGAGCCGAAACCACAAGTCCCATCTGCATCATCTTTTCAATCGCCAGGCTGACCGGCAACGCGCCATGGACCTCCATGCGCTCGACTTCGGCAATCTCGCCGTGCTCCTCCAGAACCCAAAGCTCTTCCAGCACCTCGTCGAACTGCTCTTCGTCCGCCATCGCAAAAACTTCCTGCGACTCGATTTTGCCGTGATGAAATTCAATGCGCCGGTCGGCGAGTCGTGCCACTACCGGATCGTGCGTCACCATCACAATGGTCCGCCCTTGCTGATGACATTCGCGGAGCAGGCGCAGCACCAGTTCTTCGTTTACCGCGTCGAGATTGCCCGTGGGCTCATCCGCCAGAATGATTTTCGGATCATTGATGAGCGCCCTCGCGATGCAGACGCGCTGCTGCTCGCCGCCCGAGAGCTGCGAAGGCAAGTGATTGGCCCGGTCACCCAGACCCACGCGCGTAAGCGCGTCAATCGCTTCTTCCTCGTCGGTCATGCTGTGGAAGTATTGCGCCAGCATCACGTTCTCCACCGCCGTCAAAAACGGAATAAGGTGAAATTGCTGAAAGATGAATCCAACCTTTTCCGCTCGCACGCGGTTCAACTCGCTGGAGGAAATGCCCGCGACACTCTGCCCGTCAAGCCAGATTTCACCGGACGTGGGCCGGTCGAGGCAGCCAATCAAATTCACCAGCGTCGATTTGCCCGACCCAGACGGCCCCATAATCGAGAGCCATTCGCCCTGTGTGACGTGCAGCGAGATGTGATCCAGCGCATGAATCGCGCTCCTCTGACTTTCTTTGGCACTTTCATTTCCCGCAGCCTTGGCGGGGTAGAGTTTGGTTACGTCTTTGATCTGAATCATTTCACTCTCCCCTCAGGATGACCGCCGGCTGTACCCGCCGCAAGAGTGAGATCGGCAGGATGGCCGAAAGCAGCGTCACCACCATGCTACCAGCCAGAACAAATGGCAGGACACTGAAACGTGGCACCACAGGAGCATGGAAGTTAACCCTGCCAATCCAGGCGGCGATGCCGATACCAAGAACAAATCCGATCAGGGCGCCGGTCGCACCCAGAGCAGCAGCTTCCGCGGCGAAGAATCCGTTCAGCAACCGGTCGGAAGCGCCCAGCGCCTTCATGATCGCGAAGTCCCGGCGGCGGTCAAATACCCATCCCATCAGCGTAGAGAGCACACACAACGCAGCGGTCAAAATAATGAGCGAGGCCGCCGCCAGCAAAGTCGCGCGAGTCTTGCCCAGCACTCGCGCCTCGCCTTCCATGATCTGCCGCACCGGTCGAACTTCAGCCGCAGGAATTGCCTGCTCCAGCTGCCGCATAGTAGCGGCGATCTCTTCTGGCGAACCCGTAGCTGCAACTTCCACGGTAGAGGGTTGAACGCCTGTCCACGAAACAAAATCCGCCGGCGAAAGATAGACTCGACTGTCTTCCGCGGACCCCGTCTGCACGGTTCCAGCCGGCGTCAGATGAATACTGTGTCCCTGAAAGCTAAGATCGAAAGGCTGGTTTTTCGGCGAGACGACCGAAACCGCGCGGACGCCGACCAGCGCCTGTCTCGGCGCCGCCGGCCAGTTGCTCACCGACCACCACCGATCAAGCTGTCGCACTCGCTCGAAATCCGAGCCCGCAACCACAATGGCCTGACCATCGCTCGTCCGCGCGACCACCAGCGCGAAGGGTGCAACCACGCCGCGCCCTGCGACCACCGACTCCGCCTGCGAAACTGCGTCAGGGGGAAGGGAAGTGCCGTCCCTGCCGACCAGAATAATGTTCGCTCCATAATTGCGAAACTCGCGCCGCAGCTTGGCCTGCACATCGACGTAGAGATTCAGCATTGCCGTAGCGACAGCTGCGGCCACGACCATGGCAAACAGTGCAGCGGCCGCGCGTCCGCGGCGCAGCACTGCGGCGCGCAGCAGCATCCGCATAAACATCGAAGTATGCGGAGCGTTCTCCCGTTTGGCGGCCACATCCGCCCCGGAATTAAAAGGATTGCCTTTCATAGTTCACCCCGCAAGGCGAACACCGGGTCCAGCCGAACCGCTTTGCGAATCGCGGCAGCACTCCCCGCAAAGGTGACGATCACAGCAATCACCAGGATCACGGGAAAAAGCACTGGCGCAATCGTGATCTGCGAATTGAAAATCGATCGCCCGATCTGATGCGCCAACATCCCGCCGGCAGCGAAGCCCACGAAGCCGCCGAATAAAGCCAGCAGCGCCGCTTCCGCAAAAAACACCGACGCGACCGCAAACTTTCCCGCTCCCAGAGCCTTCATCAACCCTACTTCAGCGCGGCGCTCGAAAATCGCCGTCGCCATCGCCGCAGACACTGCCAGCGCCGACGCAAACAGCGCGGCCAGCGTGACCAGAAAAATCAGGCCCTCAATGCGAGTAAGCACCGCGCCTTCATTCTGTGCCACCTGCCGAATCTGTTCCGCGTGCGAGTGGGGGATCGACTCCTGCAACTGAAAAGCAATCGACTGCGGATACGGCGAGCAGTACCAGCGGTCGTAGATCGGTCCCGACATACTCTTGGGATCTCGCCGCGCGAACGCGTCTTCCGGCTTGGTGAGCGCACTGACGTAAACCCGGCGCACCGCCCCAGGCTTGCCAAGAATTTCCTGCGCAAGTGCAAGTGGCGCCACTACCTCATCGTCCTCTGTGCCGCCAGTAGAAAGAATTCCGCTAACCCGCAACTGCCGGCCCGAAAGGCTAACGGAATCTCCGGCCTTCAAAGAAAGCCGCGCCGCCAATCGCTCGCCCATCAAAACGTCGTGAGAAGAATCATCCGGCCACGCACCCGAAACCTTCCACCATGGATGCGTCGTCCGGACGCCCGTATTAAATGTTTCTTTGCCAAATGAAATCGGTTTCGCAAAGTAAGTGCCGAGCAGGGTAATATCTTCGTTCTTGCCATCGCGCTGCAGCGTAACGTTCACCGGCAACATCGGAGCAAATCCGGTGATGTTGTTGTGCCAGAAAGTTCCCTTGATCTTCGGCAGGTCGGCTTCGTTCAGAAAAGCGCCATCGCTCGGCGGCTTCAAATTAACGCCGCTAATTTCCACATCGAGGGTATCTTCTTGCGGGGTTACTACCAGATTGGCGCCGATAGTCCGGAGCTCACGATTAATCTTGTCGCCAATGTCAGTAGCGACCGCAATCATCGCGGTCGCGACAGTAACGCCAAGGGTGATGGCCGCGCCAGCCAGCAGCTTACGCCGCTTTTGCCGGCGGAATGATTCGTAGACGAGCCGGACGAACATTTACTGCTTCTCGAACACGCGGGTGCCGGCCGCGATGTCCGCCTCTTGAATAATCACAGAGTCGGCCGTCTGAGTCGCTTTGAGCGGAATTGGATTGCAGCCTCCTGCCGTCCCCACCGACTGCGGATTGATCGGCGCCGCGCAATTCTTGCAGACAACTCCATTCGCCGACTTATAGAAGCCTACACCTCCGCAAATCTGGCAGGCATCGAAAACCGTGGCGATCTTCCCATCGGGTTTTTGATAGAGCCAGAAGCGAATTGGCACGCCATTTTCCTCCGCCTGGTAGCGATGTAAATCGCCATCAGAAACCTGGGCCAGCGGAATCGTCACCTGGCCGTTCACAAAACTCACTTGAGCGGCGGGCGACAGCGCGCTTTGGCTCTTGGCATAAACAAACTCCGCCGTCAGCATGGCAATAAACAGGAAAGAGAAAATATAAACCGATGCCATCCATAGTCGTTCTTTGCGAGCGGACCAAGCCGCCTTGCGGCGCTCGGCTGGCGAAGCCGCCGCCAGCACGGGCTCACGCCGCTTGGCGTCAAACAATACCATCAAAGCCGCCAGAGCCATAACCGTCACGAAAAAGAAGAGATCATTGCGCACGATCGGGCCAATCAGAGCCATCTCGCTCTTCGAGGAAGGAATCACTCCGCTCTCCGACAGTTCGTGCAGTCCTGCAATCACCAACTGCGCCGCCACCAGAAAGAGAATGGCCGTCGTGACCCGGAAGAACTTCTGCAAATTGATCCGCACGCTGCCCTTCACGAACATCACCCCGAAGGCCACCGCCGCCAGCACTCCCAGCAGCGTTCCCAGGAAGCTCATCAATTCCGTCGAGTTCAGCGAAACGGCTGAAAGCACCAGCACGGTCTCCGCCCCTTCGCGCAGCACCATCAGAAACACAAAGAAGAACAGTCCAATCCACGCGTCGTTGCCGGCGAGCAGCCCGATTTTTCCTTCAATCTCGCCCTTCAGCTTGCGCCCCGTCTTCATCATGAAAATCACCATGGTGACGACGAAGAACGCGGCGACCAGCATGATCCAGCCTTCGAACACGTCTTCATTGAGGTTCAACCGGGAAATGACGATCGCGACACCAATACTGCCAAGGAAGGCGGCGCCCAAAGCGCCATACACGGCCTTGCGCAGATCATTGCGGCCAATCTTGGCCAGATAGGCCAGCGTAATTCCCACGATCAGGGCGGCCTCGACCCCCTCGCGGAGCGTAATAATGAAAGCCTGAAGCATTTTATAAGCGTCCTGCCATTTTGAAAATGAATTTCAATTTCAATATCAAGGATATGCCGGAAGCGGCAGGGCCGTCAATCAGCATTGATATGGCCCCCGACTCGTGGCGTTCCAGCCCCTTCTGGGGCGGTATTCATTAGCCCCGGACGTAAGTCCGGGGACAACCGCGGCAAAGAGCGAGTCCCTTTAGGGACGGCACAAGTTCTCACGCGCACTCTCCACCCCCCGTCTGTCCCAGAATGGATTTTTCCCACAGAAAGTAAAAACTCACTCCCTGCGCCGCCTTCCGCTTCTGCTATAGTGAAGCCCTGCATAAGGAGTATTCCATGGCAGGAAAAAGCGTAAACAAAGTTATCCTCGTCGGCAATCTCGGCAAAGATCCAGAAGTAAAGTACACGCCGCAAGGCACGCCCGTGGCCAAGTTCAGCCTGGCCACCAACGAACGTTTTAAAGACAAAGAAGGCCAGTGGCAGGACCGCACAGAGTGGCACAACATTACCGCTTGGGCGCGCACCGCAGAAATCGTTGGCGAATATCTGAAGAAGGGCAATAAGGTCTACATCGAAGGCAGCTTGCGCACCCATTCCTGGGATGACAAGACCAGCGGCCAAAAGAAATACATGACCGAGATTCACGTGAACGATCTGGTCCTCCTCGGCGGACGCGGCGAAGGCAGCGGTGGCGGAGACTTCAGCGGGAGCTCGCGCGGTGCATCAGCCGAGGGCGGCAACAACTTCGACCAGCGCACGCCAGAGCCCGAGCACGCCACGGCTGGCTCAGGGCCGATCACGGATGAGGACATTCCGTTCTAGGGCTGTTCGCGCGAAAAGTTAACCCGGGGGCTTTTCTATGCCATTTGGGTTTAACTTCCAAACCTTCATAAGATGGCATATTATGAAGGCATGGCTATGACCTCTCTTAACATTTCTCTCCCGGAGCCGTTGAAACAGTACGTCGAAGGACAGGTTGCCTCGGGCGATTGGGGCACTCCCAGCGAGTACATTCGCGAACTAATTCGTCAGGACAAAGAGCGAAGGCTTCACTCCCTCGAACAAGATCTCATCGCTGCAGCCAAGGGACCTAAGATTGAACTTGCAGTCAGCGAAATACGAAAGAGAGGGCTGGTTGCAGCCCTGCGCAGTCAGTCCAGCCGGCGGTGAGGCATTTAAATGTTCGGCTCAGCGACGGTGCCGTCAATGACATCCTGGAACAGGCGGACTGGTACGAACAACAGTCTGGTAAGCGTCTAGCTAAGCGCTGGAAAGCTCAGTCACCACAGCGATACTTGGCATTTTGAAAAATCCTCAGTCCGGCGCGTTATGCGGCCTTAGTGCAGAAGAACTAAATGGCATCCGGCGGATGCCGATAAGTAGATTCCCCAAACATCTGGTCTTCTACCGGGTGGAGAATCGCGAAATCCTGATTCTCCGAGTGGTGCACGGCGCGCGGGACTTGGAAAGTCTGTTTTGAGCGCTGACTAATTTGAGGAAAGACGATATGACCGAACAACTAGCCGACAAGCAATGCATACCCTGCCGCGGCGGAGTGCCTCCGCTCAAGGGCAGGGAACTCGAGACACTGCACAACAAGATTCCGCAGTGGAGCGTGGTCAATCAGCACCATCTCACTCGCGCCTACACTTTCCCCGACTTCAAGCAGGCGCTCGAATTCGTCAATCGTGTGGGAGCATTGGCCGAGGAACAAGGCCACCATCCCGACATTCTCCTGGCGTGGGGTAAAGCCGAAATCACCCTCTGGACGCACAAGATTGACGGCCTTACTGAGAGCGACTTCATCATGGCCGCGAAGATCGACCGGCTACGAGGATAGGGCCTCTGGTCACCCGCCCGCCGAAACCCGGAACGGACGCAGCCGTCTGAAGTCAGATCGTGGCCTGATCTCACAGAGACTCGCGACCTAGCGCGGCACTATAGCTTGATTGGGTTATCCGAGGGAGCATACGGTTCTATAAAAGGGGATGTCAAGAAAAAACACTTTCCCGTCCTTCTTAGAGGAGGGTTTTTTCTGACATCCAGCCCCTCTGCGGCGGCAAGGTTCGGTGCCGGAGCGTGGATCGGGTTGCGGGAGCATCTGGTTTGCGTCGTTCCGTGGGAGCTCTTCGCGCCTGCAAGCAGCGTGTTGGCCAACGGCCAACCATGGTTCTATCTGAGACTCGCGACCTAGCGCGGCACTATAGCTTTATTGGGTTATCCGAGGGACATACGGTGCCCCGTGAGACTTTGCGCCTAAACCCGGCGTGGATACTTACCCTCGAACCCGAGCGCTCAGCGACCGCCGGATTACGCAACCATGTTTCTGTACCACGATGGTCCGCGTTCCAATGATGCTGCGCGCTCAAGCTGCTTGTAGCTTCAGATGCTCGGCGTTGAACGTCTCTCCTTTCTTCCAGATCTTCAGCGTGATGGCGGCGATCTTGCGCGCCAGCGTCAGCCGCGCCATCTCCGGCCGCATGCCTTTAGCCAGCAGTCCCAGATAAAATTCGCGCCACACTCCTTCGCGAACGCTGGCCACCGTGGCCGTGCTCTTGAACAGATTCTTCATCTCGTGGTTGTGGTTCCAGTTCAAACCGCGAATCAGCGCCGGCTTGCGCCGCCGTTCCACTCGTCCACTCACCAGGCGGTATTGGCCGCTGTCCCGCGTCTCCAGCCCCAGCCCGCAGTAGGTCCAGAACTGGCGCTTGGTGCGGAAGCGATGCGGCGTCTGCACCCGCCCGATCAGCAGCGCCGCGCGAATCGGTCCCAGAAACGGCACCGACTGCAACCATTGCGCCGCCGCATGTTTGCGACACTCGATGATCAACTCCCGCCTCACCGCATGACGCAGCGGTTGCAGCGCATCCAGTTCCTCATACAAATTAAAGACGGAGTACTCACAGGACGAGGTCCCGATCGAAAGGGGCTTCATTCTCGAACTGAGGAAATGGCAAACGGTCTGTCTAGAATCCGAGGGGCGATGGCTCTTCCCAAGCCCTGTAACCGGTCGGCCCTATCACGCCGATTCGATTCGTGCAGACTACCTCGTTCCGACAGGCTTCCAGTTGGGGCTTGGCAGGATCGGGTTCCACACGTTCCGCCACACTTATCGTGCGTGGCTGGACGAAACCGGAGCACCCGTGGGCGTACAGCAGAAGCTCATGCGACATGCGCACGTTTCTACCACAATGGACCAGTATGGAAATGCCTCGGCCTTGGCAAAACGCAAGGCCAATCGGCCAATCGTGCAGCGACTGTTGAGAAGGTCTGCCAACCAACAGGTCTCCATTCAATAAATAAGGGGAACTGTGAGGCAGTTCCCCTTATTGGACAGTTTTGGACAGTTGCTGCGAGAGCCCAATTGCCCGTAACCCTACGATTGCGTTTGGTTGCGGGGGGTGGATTTGAACCACCGACCTTTGGGTTATGAGCCCACAGGGAATTGGAATTTCAACAACTTACAAGACGCGGGTGGCTACCTAAGAGCCTTGTAGGGAACGCTTGGGAACCGTTATTGGACAGCTAAAGGACAGGCGAGTTCCCGAGATGGCCGAACCTGTAACCCGAATTCGCCGGGCTGCGTTGCAAACAGGCAAGTTATTTGAAATCAGTCGCCGCGTAGTATCAATCATGTCAGCTTTGGCAATGAGGGCAGGTTTTTGCGTCACACCGGCGTCACAATCGTTGACAGGGCATTCCAGCGCCTGTAACTCCGCCCACGGCACCACCTGCTCCATCTCCTCCAGAAATCGCTCCCGCTTCGACTTCCGCCCGTACTTCTCGAAACCCGTCTGCGCCGCCAAAGTTTGCTGTCGCATTCGCCTTTTCACCTCGACTTACACCTTATACGATTGACGGCGTCATCAAGAATAGCCGAAGGGAAGTTCGGATAAGGTGTATCTTACGCGTGCATGACAACGCACGACGCGACATCTACCTTTTTTGTTTTCGACTATCCTCCCGATCCCGAAACCTTTGTGATCGAGTTGATCGAGGAAAAAAGATAGCCCATGCGCGTCGAATCCTTAACGGTGTTGAACAGAAACAGGTTAATGTGTCGGGTATCGTCGTGAAAGCTCCGGTACCCTATAACAAAGCTTGGAACTTCCATTTGTCGTCAGATTCGATCACTTTCTTCGAATTCGCGGTGGAGGTCTGTGATGTCTCTATTAAGTACGTTGCTGAACACCTTGACGAAGTTGGTGGCGCGTTTCTTCCGGCAGGTCGCTGGTGCCCTTGGAGATCACGGCTTCTTAGCGAGATAAACCACGGCTGACAACCCCAGCCTTGGGGTGCTTCGGGTTTTCATCTTGCTTACTGAAGTCACCGCGGGAAACAGAGCGCTTTTGAATGAGCCGCTGATTGCCCTATGTTCTTTACCCACTGCTTTTGTGCATTAGAACTCAAAGAGGCCGCCTGTCCAGGGTGCTGACTGCAGATTTTCTTACGTGCGAGCCAAGATATGTATATCTTCCTTGCGATCGCGAAAGCTTCGTTTCTATGCTCTTTTCTATGCTCTTTGGGAGAGGAATCGGGTTGTCCCTCCGTCGCCGCAAGAAATGGAATCCGCAGCTTCCGATGAGCTCGTTTTCGGACAACTTCCCGTTTGCCGACCATTCGGGACTCAACTGAAATTGGATTTGAAGCCCGAGCTGAGCATGGCTTCTTCGGGCCTCGCGAGTAAAATCAGTCTATGGCAGAGAATCTTCGTCGAGCATCCAAACTCGAACCTGCTAACGCGGAAACCCTTTTGTGCCAGATCGCAAAGGAATGCCACGCGCGAGGCTGGGCTCTAGGTACAAGCGGTAATTTCAGTTCGGTAGTGCACCGCCAGCCTTTGGTCCTCACGATAACCGTGACCGGGTTGCACAAAGGAACATTGTCCCAGGACGATTTCGTGCGTGTGGATGAGAACGGAACGGTGGTCGAGGGAACAGGTTGTCCCTCGGCTGAAACCGCATTGCACTTGCTTCTGGCGAATGTTTGGCGTGCGAGTGCCGTCTTGCATACTCATTCGTCATGGAGCACCATTATTTCTGACCTTCACGCGAACTCTGGTGGCCTCTGGATCGAAGGCTACGAGATGCTGAAGGGGCTCGAAGGAGTCGAATCGCACCTTCACCGCGAATGGCTCCCAATTATAGAGAACGATCAGGACATGGTGAGATTGACCAGGGTCGTCGGCGCAAAGCTGACCGAATATCCGAACGTTCACGGTTTTCTTTTGCGACGCCATGGGCTTTACACGTGGGGCGAGAATCTTGAACAGGCAAGGCGTCACCTTGAAATACTGGAGTTCTTGTTAGAAGTTGTGGGCAGAGCGCGTACTCTGTCGGAAGCGGACGCCGATGCTCACTAGGCTCGGCTCAATGGATGGGAATGAGGTGCACGATGGCAATTGTCAGAGTTCCAGATGAGAATCGCACCCTCCGAGATAACGCAGAAATAAAGGATTATCTGGCCACCATCAGCATCGACTATGAACGCTGGGATTTGCCAAAAGGTGGTGAAGACAACGCGTCATCGGAAGAAATTCTAGCGATTTACGAGGACCAGATCCAAAGGCTGAAACGAGACGGAGGGTACGTCAGCGCGGACGTAATTGACGTAAGTCCCGAAACACCGAATCTGGAAGTGATGCTGGCAAAATTCAGTCGCGAACATTGGCACGATGAAGACGAGGTGCGCTTCATCATTCGTGGCCGCGGATTGTTTCACATCCATCCGCAGCAAGGCCCGCTTACCGCGATTGAAGTGGAGGCAGGGGATCTAATTCGTGTGCCTCGAGGAACCAAGCATTGGTTTGATCTTTGTGGAGAGCGAAGCATTCGGGCGATTCGTTTGTTTCAAGACCAGTCAGGCTGGACACCGCACTACACCGATAGCGGGGTTGATCGCAACTATCAGCCGGTGTGCTTGGGACCTTCTTATCTATCAGGCCAGCCTGTGGTTCGATCGTGACCTCCTCGATTTACGATTCCGTTCGCGCCATTCTCTTGGATATCGAGGGCACGACCACACCTATCGATTTCGTCTTTAAGGTCCTCTTCCCGTACGCACGTTCGCAGGCCGAGAGATTCCTGGAGCGGTACGGATCATTGCCTGACGTGCTTGAGGATTTGGATCGCCTCCGGCACGAACACCTAACAGACACTCATCAGGGCTTCAATCCACCCGATTTGAAAGATCCGTACCAACTTGCATCGTTCGTTGCCTACATTGGCTGGCTGATCGACCGTGATCGCAAGTCCACCCCGCTGAAATCGCTTCAGGGCAAAATTTGGGCGGAGGGTTACTTAAGTGGCGACTTACGCAGCCAGGTGTTTGGTGATGTGCCACCGGCACTCAAACGTTGGAGAGAGCAGAGTAAAACAATTGCCATTTTCTCGTCTGGGAGCGTTCTGGCGCAAAAGCTTCTGTTGGCGCATACAACCGCGGGCGATCTCACCGGATTCGTTTCCGCATACTTCGATACGACCTGCGGCACAAAGACAGACCCGGCCAGCTACGAAAAGATTGCGAAGATGCTAGAGCGTTCGCCGACGGAGATCGTTTTCGTGTCAGATGTTGTCTCGGAATTGGATGCGGCAGAGGCGGCGGGACTCCAGGTTTTGCTATGCAAACGTCCCGCAAACCATCCGCAACCACAGAACGCTCACAAAGAGATTCGGACTCTTAACGAGCTTCTTCCCTAAATAGCATCAGTCTGGGCATACCTCGTGTAACGGCGCAACTCACATGCGCAGCAAAACTCCGTTCCACCAACCTAAGAGATGAGGCACTGACAACGTGTGGTATTGACAAAGAGGATCTTGTGAGTTGGAGGTTTCATTTGGTACTAGTCCTCGATAGGCTTCCTCACTTAAACCGTTGAGTAGAATTGTGGGGCTTCAGAATTTCGGCATCGTTCGATCCATCCGAGGGGCCGCTTGCTTCAAAGCGAATTGGTTCAATGTTGCGCTTCCGTTCGGCACACCCATTATGCTCGTCATTACGAGCGTCGTTTTGACGGAGGCGTGCGATCTCATGCATATTACAGACGCTCGGCGCCCATCATAAACGCTGCGGGGACCGTTATGAGATCTCCAGAACCATTGAAGGCTCAGATCAGCTTCGGCAAGTTTACCAACATTGATATGCGGGTGGCACAGGTGCTCAGCGCGCCACTCACCAATGAGACTCGTCACCCCTGCCGCGTGATTGAGTTGGATCTAGGGAAGCTCTGAGCAACCATCGATTTTGAGGCGGCCAGGAATTCCAGAGCTGCACAGGCGATGCATAACCCGGTATTCTCTGTCACCTTGCCGGAACCCGCGATTCACGCGGATTTCAGAGACACTACGCCCTCG
>WNFC01019248.1_pt1 | contig 12569 bp, 13 predicted proteins | sample 5400541 | NCBI WGS metagenome assembly WNFC01 (sample SAMN13153342, study PRJNA577476) | soil metagenome | isolation source: 120 cm saprolite under Douglas fir tree site 2 hole 2 replicate 1 | place: USA:California | collected 2015-04-18
GCCACCTTCGGGACGATCAAGCAGCTGGCGGCTCGGGTCTGGCTCTGGCGCGCTGCGATGCGGCCACCACGGCGGCGACCCGCGACCATTCGTGAGGACGGCGACCGCCGCTCACGCTTCGTTAGTTAGCGGCGAGGCGGCGGAGGACGGCGACCTGCTCCGCGTCGGGGCCGTCGCCGGCACCGGGGACCTCGAGGATAAACGGCAGTTTCGCCAGGCGCGGCTCGTGCAGCAGCGCGCGAAAGCCGTCCTGACCGATCTGCCCATCGCCTATGTTGGCGTGGCGGTCGCGGTTGGAGCCGAGGCCGGTGACCGAATCGTTGCAGTGGATGACCTCGACGTGCTTCAGGCCGATCACTCGATCGAGCTCGTCGACGGTCCGCGCGACATCCGCCGGCGTGCGCTCGTCGTAGCCAGAGGCGAAGGCGTGACAGGTGTCGAAGCAGACGCCGACCCGCGGATCGCGCAAGCCATCGAGCATCCGCGCGATTTCCTCGAAGCGTGCGCCAACGCATCCGCCCAGGCCGGCGTTGTTTTCGATCAGCAGCCGGGCCTTCTTCGGGTCGGCGCGCTCGAGGACCTTCTTGATGTGCTCCAGGATCGAGGGCAGGCGCGCTTCGAACCCGGCGCCCTTGTGCGATCCGGTGTGGAAGATCACCCCATCGACGCCGAGCTCGTCCGCGGCCTTGACGTAGCCGGCCAGCGTGCCCTCGGACCGCGACCGCAGCGTCGGGTCGTCACCAGCCAGGTTGATCAGGTAGACCGCGTGGAAGTAAAAGGGCGGATGGCCGTGCTTGGCCGCGGCCTCCTTGAACGTCGAGATCCGGGCCTCGTCCAGCTTGGGCGAGCCCCAGAAGCCTGGCGGAGTGGGGTGGATCTGGATCGCTTCGGCCCCCATGGCCTTGGCACGCTCGAACGACAGGTGCAGCCCGCCTGAGGAGTCGACGTGGGCGCCAAGTAAGGGCACACGAATGAGATTAGTTCGTGCCGGGCATGGGCTCGGATCGCGGTCCCGTCTGCCATGCTTTTTTGGTGACGGCGATCTTCGTCATGAGCGACCTCGAGCTGCCCATTCGGGGCCGCACTTATCGCGAGCCCGAGGGCAGGTTGTTCCTGGTCGACGCGGATGGTTCGCGGTTGCGAGACTTCGCGGAGATCGCGCTGCGAGCTGATGCCGACGTCGAGTGGATCCGCTCGGCGACGCCCCCGTTCGACCGCCTGGCCGACGCATTGCTGCCGGTCGGCGCCGTGGTTCTGGCCGCGGGCTCGAGCACCCGCATGCCCGGCTCAGAAAAGCTGCTGCTCGAGTTCGACGGGAGGCCGATGATCAAGTCCGTGATCGAGGCCGCGTCGGACGGCGGGTGCCACCAGATCCTGGTCGTGTACTCGTCCAATGAGGTCATGCACGCGGTCGGCCGCGATGCCGAGCTCGTCCACAATCCCCTCGCCGCCACGGGCATGGCATCGTCGCTCCAGGTCGGCCTGCGTGCGCTCCGCCCCGACATGGAGGCGGCGTTGGTGATGCTGGGCGACCAGCCGCTGGTCGGCTCGCGCACGGTCGCGGCCTTGCTCCGCGCCTGGCGCCAGGAGGGGTCGCGGCCGGCGGTCGCGGTCTCCCGAGGTGAGGGCGGCAAATGGGTGCCGCCGGTGGTCCTGGCGCGGGAGCTATGGGACGAGCTCATGACCCTAAAAGGCGACGCCGGTGCGCGCCAGGTGCTCGATCACCGGCCGGAGCTGGTCGACACGGTGCCGTCGCTCGACCGCTTGGACGACATCGATACACCGGAGGACTACGCCAAGATCGTCAAGCTTTTCCCGCGGCCCAACCCGACTCCGAAAACGTAATCGCCATGGAGCTCGATGCACGTTTGGTGGCGTGGGTAGCGCTGTCCGCCCTGCTCATCGCGACTCCTGGACCTGATACGGCACTGATCATCCGTAACGCACTCGCCGCGGGCCCACGCGCGTCGACCATGTCAGCGCTCGGCGTGGCCGCCGGGACTCTTCTCTGGGTCACCGCCTCGGCCGTGGGCGTCGGACTGCTCCTAGAACGTTCTTCGACGGCGTTCACGATTCTCAAGCTGGCGGGCGCCGCCTACCTCTGCTACCTCGGTTTTCGAAGTTTGTTTTCCAAGCCGCCTGCCGAGGTTGGTGATCCGACCGTTGCGAAGCTCAGCGACGGCAGCGCCTGGGGCCAGGGCTTGTTCAGCAACCTGCTCAACCCCAAGACCGGCGCCTTCTTTGTGACTGTGATGCCGCAGTTCATCGTTCCGGGCGACCCTGCGACTCGGCTCGTTCTTATGGTCGCCGCTTTCGAGGTCATGCTCCTGGCCTGGCTGATCGCCTACGGGCATGTCGTCAGCAGGCTGGGTCATAGCGCACTGGGGACGCGTATTCGCCGGGTCATGACCAGGTTGACCGGGCTGGTGCTCATTGGTCTCGGCGCAAGGCTGGCTTTCGAGCGCCGGTAGGCCGTCGCGGCGTACGATTCAGACGGTGCTAGTGATCGCTCTAGGAGTGCGAGCTTGAAAGGTCGAGCAACCCGGGAGAAGGGCGCATGGGTGCGTTCGGGCGAGTACGAGGACATCATCTACGAGACGTGGGACGGCATCGCCAAGATCACGATCAACCGGCCTGAGGTCCGCAACGCGTTCCGGCCGACCTCCGTGTTCGAGATGTCGCGAGCATTCGAGGTGGCCCGTGACGATCCGAAGATTGGCGTCGTCATCCTGACCGGGGCCGGCACCGAGGCTTTCTGCTCGGGCGGTGACCAGCGCATCCGCGGCGACGACGGCTACGTCGATCCGGCGGGCACGGGCCGGCTCAACGTCCTCGACCTGCAGGTCCAGATCCGGCGTCTCCCCAAGCCCGTGGTCGCGATGGTGGCCGGCTACGCGATCGGCGGAGGCCACGTGCTCCACGTCGTGTGCGACCTGACCATCGCCGCCGACAACGCCCGCTTCGGCCAGACCGGGCCGAAGGTCGGGAGCTTCGACGGCGGGTACGGCGCGGGCCTCCTCGCCCGCATTGTCGGTCAGAAGAAGGCGCGCGAGATCTGGTTCCTGTGCGAGCAGTACGACGCGGAGCAGGCGCTGGCGATGGGCCTCGTCAACAAGGTGGTGCCCCTCGCATCGCTCGAGCAGGAGACAGTCGCTTGGTGCCGCCGCATGCTGGACCTCAGCCCACTTGCCCTGCGCCTGCTCAAGGCGAGCTTCAATGCAGCCGATGACGGGCTGGCCGGCATCCAGCAGCTCGCGGGCGACGCCACTCTTCTCTATTACATGAGCGAAGAGGCGCAGGAAGGACGCGACGCGTACGTGCAAAAGCGAAAGCCCAACTTCGCAAAGTTTCCAAAGAGACCCTGATGGTTAGCACGGCGATCTCGTTGACGCCACGACGCGTCTGGTGGTCCGCGGTCCGCCCCGCGACGCTGGCCGCTTCCGTCGCGCCGGTGCTCGCGGGTACCGCGGTCGCCGTCCACGAAGGCAGCCTCCGGCCCGCAGCGGGATTGGGCGCGCTGGTGGTCGCTCTTGCGATGCAGGTCGGGGTCAATTTCGCCAACGACTATTCGGACTTCGTCCGCGGCGCCGATACACCGCGGCGAGTGGGCCCGGTCCGCGCGGCGTCCTCCGGGGTCGTCGCGCCTGAACAGGTCAGGTGGGCGGCGCTGGCCGCCTTCGGAGTCGCCGGCGCCGCTGGTCTCGCGCTCAGCCTGGCAACCGACTGGCGATTGCTGATCGTCGGGGCGGCCTGCCTCCTGGCCGGGTGGCTCTATACCGGCGGGCCACGGCCCTACGGATACCTCGGCCTGGGGGAGCTCTTCGTGTTCGTCTTCTTTGGCCTGGTCGCGACCATCGGCACAGTTTATGTCGAGGCGCTCCACGTGACGCCGCTGGCCGTCCTCGCCGGCTGCGGGATCGGCTTCCTCGCCACCGCGATCCTCGTCCTCAACAACCTGCGTGACATCGAAACCGACGCGGCTGCCGGCAAGCGGACCCTGGCGACGAGGATCGGCCGCGACCGTACATTGATTCTGCTCGTCCTTATTGTCGGCGGTGCGTTCGTGGTGCCGATCTTGATGTTCGTTCTGGGCTTCGCAGGCGCGACCGTGGCGCTCGTGCTCGTTGCGATCCCGATCGCTGCAATGCCGGTGCGCACCGCATTCGCAAGCCGCAGCGGTCCACCGCTGGTGGCCGCGCTCAAGCGGATGGCCGCAGCGGAGATCGCCTATGCGTTGCTGCTGACCGCGGGGTTGCTTCTGTGACGACCGAGTACGTCAGCGCGCACCACCCCGAGGAGGTCGCACGCGAGGTGGAGCGTCAGGTCAAGGTGGGTTGCAGGTCATTCGTGCTGCGCGCGGTCGCCGGGGGCGGCATGCTCGACCAGGAGCGTCTGGGTGCGGCTCGCTATGCCGCCGGCCTTCAGGCGCTGGTCGAGCTGGAGTCGTCCGCCGGCGTTCCGGCCGCCGCGAGGTGAGTGGCGAGCACGCGCGCGAACGCTTCCGGCCGCTCCTGGTGCACGGTGTGGCCGGCACGCAGCACGATCTCGATCCGCCCGTTGGGCACCACTGCCGCCAGCCGGCGCGCGGAAGCGACGTAGCCATGATCGAGCTGGCCCGCCACGAAGGTGCTCGGGACTCTGACTCGCGGGAGGTCGTCCCACAGAGGCTGCATGGCGCCGGCGCCCATTCCACGCAGCGAGGCCGCCAGCCCGGCCACCGTGTTGCCCATCCGCTCGGCTCGCACCTGCGCGACGAACGAAGGCCCGCGGCGCTCCAGGCCCGCGAACATGGGCAAGGCGGTCCACTGGTTGACGAAGGCCTCGAGCCCCTCATGTTCGATCCGCTGAGCGAGCGCCTCGTCGCCCTGACGCCGTCCTTCGCGCGCCTCCTCCTCGAGTCCCGCGTGAGCGCCGATCGTCAGCAGCGAGAGGAGGCGCTCGGGCACCCTCGTCGCCACGTGCAGAGCGAGCCTGCCGCCCATCGAGTATCCGACGAGGTGGGTGCGCTGGATCCCGAGGTCGTGCGCTGGATCCCGAGGTCGTTCCACAGCATCTCGAGGTCCGCGGTGCAGGCGTCCATCGTGCACGGCGCGCCTGGCTGGATCCGGGTCTCACCGTGGCCCCGAAGGTCGGGCACCACCCACTGCCATCCAGTGGGCATGGTCGAGATGATCTCCTGCCAGCTGTGACCGCTCTGGGTGAAGCCGTGGAGGAGGGTGACGGGCGGGCCCTCGCCCGCGACGAAATAGTTGAGGCGCACGTCGGCACCCTCCAGAATCGGCACTCAGGAAGCCATTGAAGAAGTCATCGCCGGATCTTCGGCGCCCATGCGGCCCATCTCGTGGTTCACCTTCTCCGCTACTCGCTTACGAATCTAACGCGATGCGCGCGCTCCGTTGCTCGAAGCTTCACCCCGATCTGGACCACCTGGACACCGAATATCTCGCCGATGCTCTTCAAAGGCTTCCTTAGAACTTTATGGACATAGCGCACACATTCGCCGCCACATTCGTCGATGAGCTCGCCGCCCAGGGTGTTGAGTACGCATGCGTGTCGCCAGGCTCACGCTCGGCGCCGATCGCGATGGCCCTGCAGCGTCACCCGCGGATCAAGGTCATCATCCAGATCGACGAGAGGTCCGGGTCGTTCTTCGGCCTCGGGATCGGCAAAGCCACCGGCAAGCCGGCGGTGCTCCTCTGCACCTCGGGCACTGCGGCCGCGGAGTTCCATCCCGCCGTGGTCGAAGCCTCGTACTCGCGCACGCCCCTCATCGTGATCACCGCCGATCGCCCACCCGAGCTGCACGACGTGGGCGCCAACCAGGCGATCGACCAGCAGCATCTCTACGGCACCGCCGTGCGGTGGTTCTTCGACCCGGGCCCGCCGGTCGAGATCCCCGGCGCGGCGCGCGTCTGGAGGCGCCTCGCGGCAAGGGCGGTGGCAGAGGCCGCTGGCGGCCCGGTGCACCTCAACCTGCCGTTTCGCGAGCCGTTGGTGGCGCCGCCTGGCCAGGCTCCGTCTGCCGAAGGCGAAGCGGGGCAGAGCATCACACGCGGCCGCATGCTGCCCACCCAGGGTCAGCTCGCCAACCTCGCGTCCGCTCTCCAGGGCGCGCGGCGGCCGCTGGTGGTGGCGGGCGAGATGAGGGACGGCGAGCGGCTTGCGCCCGCCCTCATGAGGCTTGGGTTGCCAGTCTTGGCCGAGCCGGGATCGCAGCTCCGCCGCGCGGAGACCGGCGGCGCGGTCGAGGCCTACGAGGCCCTGCTGCGCGCGGGCTGGTCTCTGCAGCACGGGCCGGACCTCGTGATCCGGGTCGGCGCCACACCGACCTCGCGAGCCTTGAACGCATGGCTCGCCGCGGCCTCCGCGCCGACGTTTCTCATCGACCCGGAACACGAATGGCGCGACCAGGACCACATTGCTCGTCACGTCGTCGCGTGCGATCCCCATGCGCTGCTGGAGGCGCTGCCTCCGGTGAATCGCGTGGCGTGGCGAGACGAGTGGATCTCAGCCGGCAAGAAGGCCGGCGCGGCCATATCGGCGACGCTCATCTCCACACCAATACACGAAGGGCACATCGTGCGCGCGCTGGCCGCGCGTTTACCCGACGCCGCGCAGGTCTTCGTCGGCTCGAGCATGCCGATCCGCGCCGCCGACAGCTTCTGGCCGCTGTCCAAACCGCAGCAGCGCTTCTTTGGCAATCGTGGCGCGAGCGGCATCGACGGCCTCGTGTCGACCGGCCTGGGAGTCGCCACCGGCCGCAGCGACATTCCAACCGTCCTCTTGCTGGGCGATCTTTCCACCTATCACGACATGAACGGGCTGTGGGCGATCGGGCGGCATGGCATCAAGGCGACGGTCGTCGTGTGCGACAACAACGGCGGCGGTGTCTTCAACTTCTTGCCGCAGGCCCAGCACCCGGACGTCTTCGAGGAAATCTTCGCGACCCCGCTCGGTCTGGACTTCGCGCAGGTCGCGCGCCTGTACGGACTCGTCTACAGCCCGGTCACCGACCGGTCCGGACTCGAGCCGGCCATCAGCGACGCCATCGACAAATCGACCCCGACCATGGTCGTAGTCCGGTTCAAGCGCGACGACAGCGTGAGCGGCCACCGGCTCTGTTGGGAGGCGGCCGCCGCAGCTCTTCGGAGCTAGCTCGGAATCGAATTCCGCACGTCTTGCGCAAACCGCGCCTTTGAGAAGCGTTCCATACGCGCGTTTGGCGCAAGACGCTCGAAATCCGGACGACAACAACTGGGACCCCGAATAGAGCGCCAAGCGAAAGGTTTCCAAAGCGCAGCTTCCTGTGGGTTAGTCCTCCAGCAGAAAATCCAGCACGATCCGGTTGAACTCATCCGGGTGCTCGAGATTGAGCAGGTGCGCAGCGTCGTGGATGACTGCCTTGCGCGCGCCCTTGATGGAATCCATGATCAGCTCAACGTTGTCGAAGACTGAAGGGACATCTTCATCGCCGATCACGACCAGGGTCGGGGCGGTGACCTCGTTCAGACGGCCGATCGCCGGCGGGTCGAGCTCATCCATTGGTGCACTCTCGAAATCGCTGCGCATTCTCAGGCGGTTCATTTCCAGGACCAGCCTGCGGATATCGCCACCCACGTGACCGCGAGGTCGGCGAGGCCCATCGAGAAAGAGACGTGTCTCTGCCTGGTTGAAAGCCTCGAAGTCCTTCGCCTCGTCGGCCGCCCTGACCTCCGCGAACACCTCCGGGTACTTCTTGCTGAAATTGGCCCCGCTCACTCCCGGTCCGACCAGGACGAGCTTCGAAATGCGGGCTGGATGATCCAGCGCCATGTCGATCGCGAATCTGGCCCCCATCGAGCAGCCGATGAGGTGCGCCGGCTTGAGGGCGAGCTCGTCCATGATCCCGATCAGGTCGCCAACTGGTGACCACCTGGCCGCCGGCAGCTCCGAATCGCCGAATCCGCGAGTGTCTGGCCTGACGACATCGAAATGCTTGGCGAACTCGTCGGCCTGCGGCTGCCACATGCGCGAGTCGGCTATCGCCGCGTGGAGCATCAAGACCGGTAGGCCCGCGCCTTCGCGCCGGTAGTGAATGAAGGCGCCGTTGATGTCGGCTTTCATACCAATGCCGTCAACAGCGCTTTGAACTTCAGCTCGGTCTCCTCGAGCTCGCGAGCCGCGTCGGAATCGGGCATCACGCCCACACCTGCGTACAGCCGCGCGCCGTCCTCCCAGAGCAGGCCGCAGCGGAGCGCGACGGCGAACTCCCCATCTCCCTTGGCGTCGATCCAGCCCACCGCGCCCGCGTACCAGCCCCGCTCCATCGCCTCGAGCTCGTCGATGAGCGCATCGGCGGCATTCCGCGGCCAGCCTCCCACGGCGGGTGTGGGGTGGAGGGCGGCCGCGAGCTCGAGGGCGTCCGCGGCCGGCGGGCGGAGGTCGACGGAGACTGCGGTGGCCAGGTGCTGGATGTTGGTGAATCGCACAACTTCCGGCGGGCGAGCATTCACTGTTTCAGCAAACGGCCGTAAGGCGACGACGACGAAGTCAGCCACCAACCGATGCTCGACACCATCCTTGGCGCTCTGCTCGAGCTGGCGCGCCAGCCGGTCATCCTCCGCCTCACTCGAGCCGCGCGCAACCGAACCGGCCATAGGCTGCGCATAAGCCCGCATCCCCGAGCGGCGCACGAGGAGCTCCGGCGACGCGCCGACGAATGCGGTGCCGTCGGCGCCGGTCACGAGATAGATGAAGCACGACGGATAAGCCGAGCGCAGCGAGCGCGCGACCTTGGCCGCCGCGACGACCCCGTCGCCACGCGCGATCACCTCGCGCGCCAGGACAACCTTAGCCGCCTCGCCGGCGCGCAGTCGCGCCGCGGCTGTCGCGACCGCTGCGGTCCATGCGATCGGATTGCGGACCGAGCTGACGCTGAGGCTGCGCGCGGCAGGTGCCTTGAGACGGAGCGGTTCCAGGTCGAGCAGGTCTGCCGCTTCCGGAGCCGCCGCCGTCGCGAACGTGCGGCCTCTGATCCTCATCACCGCGAGGGCCGGCACGCGAAACAGGAGGGCGGGAAAGCCGGACCACGGGCCACCCGGATCGCGATCGGGCCTGTATGCGAAGCCGCCGACCGCGATCGGGCCGGCGAGCGACGGCTCCGGTGTCAAGACTGCACTCAACCGGCGCCACAATCGTGAAGCGGCAAGCAGCCGGTCGTCGCCGGGCTCGAAGTCGATGACCGCGCCCTTCGCATCCTCCAGCGCCACGCCGCCCGCGGCGGCGACGATGTCGAACGCGCGGCCCAAGGCGGCCACGCTGACCGCATCCGGCATCGGGCGTTCGATGAGCAACACTTCGTGCCCCGCATCGCGCGCGGCGCTCACCAGGTCGACGAGGTCGGGGGTGCGCTCGAGCTCCCAGGTGCGCACGGGAGCGGTGGAGATCACGACCGTTTTTCTATGTGCTCGCGGGCGGCGCGTAGAAGCGTGCGCTCGAAGTGATGGCGCACGAGCGTGCCGCTGGCTTCGAGCAGCTCGGTGAAGAGCGCCAGCAGCTTCCGCTCGGCGGCCTCGGTCTCGCCGCCTTCCGCCTGGATCCGTTCGCGGACGTGATGGTCGAACAGGTCGACCGCCTGGCGCGCGGTGCGGTCGATGCTCGTCGCATGTTCCTTGCCGAGCTCTAGCAACGAGCCCAGTGGGATGCCGGCCGCGATCAGCTTCATGCCGGCCGCGATCGCGTCGAGGTCGTCGGCGGGGTATCGGGCTTCGTCGCCGCCTTCGATGGGGACGAGCAGTCCTGCCTGCTCGAGGCTGGCCAGCAGCGGCTCGGCCACGCCGCTGCGCTCGGCCAACTCGGAGAGCGTCAGGGTTTGCGGCGCCGTGGGGCGTGTCACCGCCGCCACCAGGCCCTCGTCGGAGGGCTCTAGCTCGCCGGCTAGGAATCGCTGGATCACGGTCAGGTTGAAGCCGCGCTGCTGCAGGTCCCGGATCCGGCGCAACCTAGCCAGGTGGGCGTCGCCGTACCAGGTGACCCGCCCTTCGCGGCGGGGAGCGTCGAGCAAGCCTTTGCCCTGGTAGAAGCGGATCGTGTCCACGGCTACTCCCGCGGTGCGGGCCAACTGTTCGATTCGGTACTCCATGAGTACTTACTCTAACAATCGTCCGGACGATTCGACTGGCGTGCCTCAGCCAGCCAGATTTGTCCAGAAGGTGCCGTTCCACGCCCAGGTGTCGGCGAGGCCTCCAGTAAGTGTGGCCCACCCTCCGAACAAGACCATTCGGTGTCCAATCGGATCCCACGCCATTTGTGCTTCCTCTCGTCCCGTTGGTGAGGTCGGGGGTGAGAGCTTCGTCCACACGCGGCCATCGCCTTCCCAGGTGTCCGAGTAGAAGGTGTTGCCGTCGAAACCCCCAAAAAATACCCAGACGTCCCGCTGCTTGTCGAGGGCAGCAGCGGGCCTCTGCCTAACGCCAACGCCCCTCGTGAGTGGAATTGCGGGGGTTGGGCCATTGATCGGGAGTGCCGTCCAGTCGCGTCCGTCGAAGATCCACGTCCGGAAGTCATCAATTGACAGCGCGACTATCGAGTGTCGAGTTTCGTCGTATTCAAGCTGCAAGGCGGTGGGTGATGAAATGCCGTTGAAAATGAGCGTGTCAGGTTGATGCGCGGTCGAGATTGACGTCCAATCGGAGCCGTCAAACAGCCAGGTTTTGATGTAGTCGGGCCTGTGGGCGAAGTCCTGGACGACCACAGCGCGCAGATCAGGACTGTACGCGGCCGACTGACCCTGGCCGAGGGCGCCTGTCATGAGTGGGGAATGTTCGGTCGCGACGCGCCGCCAGGAGCGGCCATCCCATTCCCAGGTCTCTCCAACCTCTGACCCGCGAACCGACGCGACCAATACTTCGCGTCCGCGGCGATTGTCGTAGGCGAGCAGGCCATAGCCATAGGGTTCCAGGATTGCTGGTGGCTCCGATGGCGCCCAACTCGTTCCCATGAATGTCCACATGGACCGATCGAGGACACCACTGTCTCGCCCTGGGAAGCACATCATCATCCGGCCGTCCACTCCATCCCAGCCATATGCACCAGCCAAGCCGGCGGCGGGGGTCGACGCTGGGGAGGTCGATGCTGCGGGAGATGATGTCCGCGCGGCGGATGACAACGCGGTCGGCAGGGCTCGGCCGCATCCGACCACAAGCAGGAGTAAGACCACCCATATAGCCGGGGATCTTTTGGGCAATTGGGACCTTAAGGCCTCAACGTCCGCCATCGCGATTTGGTTTCACGCGCCGAGGCGAGATCGCCTCTAGCCGGTCGTGTTCCAGTAATACATGCGGTCGAGCCAGTGGGCGTCGGCCCGGTAGGCGCGGGCGAAGAACTCGACCGCGTCCACGTAGTCGTAGTCGTAGTTGTAGTGAAGGATGGCGTTGGGCATGTTGCCCGGTGCACCGTTGTGGACGAGCAGGCGTGCGGCGGCCAGGATCGAGTCATGAGGGTCATAGACGTTGCCGCCCTGCCCATACTGCCGCCAGGTTCCTGGGATGAATTGCATCGGGCCCTCCGCGCCGGCTGACGAAGGGCCGTTGACCCGGCCGAAGTTGCTCTCGATGTAGTTGATCGAGGCCAGATAGCTCCAGTCCACGCCGTACAAGCGCTGCGCCTCCGAGTAGTAGGAGCGCAGAGAGTCGACAGGCGCTGCGTCGCCATAGGGGTGGACGAAGTGCACGTTGACCAGGTAGTACTGGTCGATGCCGCTCAGTGCATACAGCGAGTGCAGGGCCGCGACTGCATCGTCGAAGGGTTGGGCCACCCTCGCCGGGAGCACTGGGATCACCGACGCCTGGACGCTGCCGTAGCTGGCGACCTCATACACGCGCAGCTCTTCCTGCCTGACCGCGTCACGATATGCGTACGCGGCGGCCTCGATCGCCAGCTCCCACCGGATGCGATCGCCCAGCGTAGCCGGCGCCGGCTGCGCCTTGAGGGCCGCGAGCTGTGCCTGCGCCTGCGCCATCGCGACCTCGGCGCTCATGATCCGAGCCGCCTCGTGATGGGCGCTCGGCGGCACCAGCGGATCCTGCGCGGAAACGCCGCGCGCGGGCAGCGCGAGCAGCAGCGCGGCCAAAGTCGCTGGCAGTAGCCTGCTCAGGCTGACCCCGTCATTGCGGCTGGCGTGTCACGCTCGTCTGGGACGGATGGCAGCTCTTCCGGATAGGGATCCGACTGGGTGGGCTTCCGTAGCCCGACCGAGTCAAGAAGACCGGAAATCTCGTCTCCGAGCAACTCACCCTGCGCAATCAGCGCTTCGGCTGCCAGGTCGATTGCCTCCTTGTTGACATACATGAGGCGCCAGTCGTCGATGTAGGCAGATCCTAAAAGCTGCGCAACGACGCGGCGTCCCCGTCGGTTGTTCAGGACCGCACCGGCCCAAGTGCCCTGTACGTGCATCCCTTGCGCTACCTCGGCCACGGAGATCAGCTGTTCCCCGATGTTGGCTGCTCGGACCGACATCTGCGGATCGAGCTTATCGGGGCCCATGCCGATTGTCCCCACCATGGCACAAGCCATAGCGGTCGCCATCCTCA
>WNFC01020342.1_pt1 | contig 12569 bp, 12 predicted proteins | sample 5400541 | NCBI WGS metagenome assembly WNFC01 (sample SAMN13153342, study PRJNA577476) | soil metagenome | isolation source: 120 cm saprolite under Douglas fir tree site 2 hole 2 replicate 1 | place: USA:California | collected 2015-04-18
TCGGTGAAGGTCCGCTTGAAAGCGATCAGCTCCTTCCAATCAATGTGTAATTCTCCGCAGACACCCCGCGCATGCATCCGGCGCGCAAGGTCGACTGCCTCGGCTCCGCCGACCAGCATCTTCTTAGGATCACACCCGCGCAAAGCGCACGTTCCACCGAACGGGCGATGATCGATGACTGCAACCGTGTATCCGGCTTTGCGGACGCGTCCACTCGCCGTCTGCGCCGCAGTACCGGTGCCGATCACTATGAGGTCGTAAACGTCCATACGACTACCCCCGGCGGAGCCCTCTACCATAAAGGCCAAGGCCGAGGAGCACCAAACAAAGGAGCAGCACCGGAATCAAAACGTAATCCGCTTTGGCAAGCCAAGCCGTGAGCCCGAGCCCACCCAGGGCGATCGCAAGGAGCGGTGTCGCGCAGCAGATGGCGGCAAGAGTGCCGCCAATTGCGCCTGTGGTGATGAGCATTCCGTCATTCATGGCGGGTTCAGTTTTTCGGCGCAGAGGGGTAGCCGGCGTCCGCCGTTGCTTTCACAAGCGCAGCCACTGCGGCCTTGGCGTCGTCGTAGGTCACGACCGCCGTCTTGTCCTTGAAGGATACTGTCGCCTTAGCCACGCCGGGCACGGCTTCCAGACTCTTTCTGACGATGAGTGGGCAAGCGTCGCAGAACATGTTCTTGACTTGGAGCGTAATGGTCTTCTCATGAGCAACCTGCGCTATCGCCTGATTGTTCCCCGGGTGCAGGAATCCACCACCGAGGACCAGAAAGAGCCCGAGAGTAGTCGACGTAAGGAGCTTGGTCATAGGGTGTTCTCCATTCACGTGTTGAGGAAAAGAGACGCGAAAAAGTCAAACCCGATCGCCGCAATGACGAGGACTGTTGCCAGGATGAGCCCGAGCTTGACGAGCCTATTCGGTACCTGCCGCGCACAACTCTCGCCATCGGCGCAGACGATGTTTGAGGACCGATAAACGAGCCAATAGCCGTAGCCGAGGCAGGCGATAGTCGCTGCGATGAAGTAAGGCTGATACGGCGCAAGCTGCGTGAAGTTGCCGATCCACGCCCCGCTAACACCAATACTGAACAGCACTAGCGGCAGGATGCAGCACGACGACGCTGCAAGTGCGCCGAGGATCCCTCCGGCGGTGATCAAGACTTGCCGGCGCTGCGAGCCTGCGTCGTCTTGCGGCCGTGCTTCTGCATGAGAAAGATCGCTCATGCGATTATTCTCCCTCGTTGCCGTCATATGCTAACGTGCATCCTGTAGCGGCTACAGGATCAAGGGCGTTCTACCATGCAGCAGATCACGGTTTCGCGAGCGAAGAAATCGGAGGGGATACCCATCGGCGACCTGGGGCGGATCACAGGTGTGAATATCGAGACGATCCGCTATTACGAGAAAATCAAAATGCTGCAGGCGCCGCCGCGAACCGCCGGCGGCCACCGCGTGTATGGACCCAAGGAGACCCGCATCCTGGCTTTCATCCGGCGTTCGCGCGAGTTGGGCTTCACCCTCGACGAAATCCGCGCTTTGCTCGGTCTTGGAGCACCCGGAAAGGCGTCGTGTAGCGACGTGCGGACGATCGCCACGCATCATCTCGAACACATCCGGGCGAAAATTGCCGATCTCAAGAAATTGGAACGCTTACTGGCCAAAACAATCGCACTATGTTCAGGCGATGCGGTACCCCATTGCCCTGTGTTGGATATCCTTGATGTTCAGCGTTCCTGACGGTCTCGAGAATGGTCATTTTTCGGGAGAGTGAGGTAAGCGACGCATCTCCGCCGCGTCGCGCCGCAGTCCGGTCAAATCACGATTTCTTCGCCCATCCCCGGCCCCTCCTACAAGCGAGCCAAAAGACGGCGAGGAGCAGAGCCTATTTCGCCGGCACCAGGCTCGCGGCGTCGAGCACGCGCTTGACCTGCTTGTCCTTCTCCATCTCGGCAAACACCGCCGACATGTGCTCGGTGCGGCCGTCCCACGGCTCGACCTCAACCAACGCGTTGGCGCCGGCGAGCGAATGGGTTGACCTCGTCTGCGTGCGTTCCGGTGTCAGCAGATTAAGGCAGCCGCCGCGGTCGACCGACTTGCCTGGCTCGCCCATTGGATCATAGACGGCGGAGGACTCATAGCCATGGCAGACGCCGCGGGCGAGGCGCTCGGTCGGCAGCGCCGCGCAGATGACGGCGCCGCGGTCGTTGACCGCGTCCTTGGCGTTCAGCCGCAGCACCCAATAGTAGTAGCCGCTCACGTTGACGCGGTGGTCGGCGATGTTGAGGAGGAACGAGTCCTTGCCGTCGCCCTGGGTGTGGAACGAGTATTTCGAGTGCGGCGTCAAGAGCTGAAGCGGATAGCGCTCGAACACGGCGCCCGAATGCCGTCCCTCCCATGACGGCTCGTATTTCACGATCGGCGGCCGTTCGGGATCGTTGAAGCGCTTGAGGCTGTTGCACTCGAATTCGAGCTTGCCGGATTGTGTCTGCAGGCCGCGCTGGAATTCCTGCGCATAGTCGGACGGCAACGGATGAGCCTCGGGAACGTCCTTCTTGCGGTTCTCCCAGAACCAGCGGAAGGACACCGGCGCGCGCAGCTTCTCCTTCTCGGCCGGCACCACATAGTAACCCCGGCGGATGAACTCCTTCCAGGATATGTGCTTGGGCAGGTCGGAGGCGTCGAACAGGCGCTTGACCCAGTCGACCTCGTTCATGCCCTCGTTGAAATAATTGGCGAGGCCCAGCCGCTTGCAGATCTCGGTGAATATCCAGTAGTCGGATTTCGATTCCCCGAGCGGCGCGATCGCCGGCGCCTGGAATACGATGACCCGGTGATTGAGCTGCTGCTGGCCGTGGTGGCCGTAGCCGCCGAGGCCGGCCCATTCGCTGATGTCGACGCGCTCGAAATTGGTGCAGGCCGGCAGGATGATGTCGGCGAATTTGGCCTCGCCCTCGAACCAGATTGACTGATTGACGACGAATTCGAGATTTTCTGATTGGTACATCCGCACATGGCGGTTGGTGTTGTTCATGGTCGACAGCATCGAGCCGCCGTACTTGTAGAGCATCTTCACGGGAGCGTGGCCCGGCGCCGGATAGGTAAATTTCGCAAACTGGTGCTCGATCGATTTGCCGACCCAGGCGTAGCCCTCGGCCTTGCCGTCGGCGATCGCCTCCGGCATCCAGATGCGCGGGATGCGCTGGAACGTCGACGACATGGTCGGCAGTTGCGGCATGCGCTGATAAAGCTCGACCGGCATGGAGGTGTTTTCGAGATCGCCCGACATGCCGCCGTCGGCATAGCCCGGAAAATAGAAATTGAAGTCGAGTGGGCAGCCCCATTGCAGATTGCCCATGTTGACGCCGGGCTTGCCGAGCCCCTGCATGGCGGTGAGGCACACCATGACGCGCGCCCACTGGATGCCGGTCTGATTGCGGCAGGCGCCCCCATGGCCGTTGCCCCAGCCGCCGGGCGCCAGATAGACGCGCTTCCTGCCCCACTCGCGGGCGAGCGCCCGCACGTCTTTCGCCGGAACGCCGGTCTCCTGTTCCTGCCATTCGGGGGTCTTGGGCGTCCCGTCCTCGACGCCGAGGAGATAGTCTTTCCACACCTCGAAACCGACCGTGTGGGTGCGGACATATTCCTTGTCGTAGAGGTCTTCCTTGATCCACACATAGGCGATCGCCATTGCCATGGCGACCGAGGTGGTCGGTCGCGGCGCCAGCCATTTGCCCGGCAGGAACTGCGCCGAGGCGTTGTAGTACGGATCGACGTGAACCACCTTGATGCCGAGCTTGGGGTTCTTGAGCCACTGCCGGCGGATGGTGCCCTCCTGCGCCCCGTAGGAGCCGCTGGTGGTTTCCGGATCGGCCGCCCAGAACACGATCATGTCGCAGTTCTGCAGGCAGTCCTCGACGGTGCCGTAGGTCTCCGACTGGCCGACACGCAGCGTATAACCCCAGTGATGCACCGCGCCCCAGTACCAGCCCTCCCAACTGTCGGGATTGTGATGCACCTGGGTGTAGCCGACTGCATTGCGGAAGCGATGCAGGGCCGAGAGATAGTAGCCGATATTGCCCCAGGTATGATGCGAGCCGTGGGACACCGCCATCACGCCGGGGCCATATGTGCTCTTGAGCCGTTTGATCTCGGATGCGACGAGGTCGAGCGCCTCGTCCCAGGAAATCCGCACGTAGCCGGATTTGCCGCGATTGTGCGGATTGCGGCTGCCGTTGGGATCAAAGTCGACCCGCTTCATGGGATGAAGCAGGCGGTCCGGCGAATACACGATCGACTTCGCATTCTGCCCGTGCGGCGCGAGCGTGGTCTTGCGCGGCGGCGTCAGCTCGAGGCCGCGCGCCCGAATAGTCCAGGGCTGCGGATCGGAAGAGTCGAAATCGATCGGCGTCATGCGCACGATCTTGCCGCCTTTGACGTGCACGAATACCGGGCCGCCGTTGGTCATGTTGCAATAGCGCATGGTGCCGTCGGCGAGCTGCGTGCCGAACCGCCAGCCGGCCGTCAGCGTCGCCATCATGGTCTGGGCCCACCAGTTGGTGAGGTCCTCCGGGCCGTCGACCGTGAGCTTGAAATCCTTTTGCGCGTTGATCTGATCGAGCCAGTTGATCGGCGGCGTGAGGAGCGAGGCGCCGAGCGCCGCGTTCTTGAACGCAAGCGTGATGTCGGGGGCCTTATGAAATCCAGCGCCCGACCTTACAGCGCCGTTCCGCACTTCGAACCAGCGCCCCACCTCCTCGTCGCGAGCCTTGATCTGCGCCACCAGATTGCGCTCGCACAGGCGATGGCGGAACTTCTCATGCCGGCGCGCCTGCAGCTTCATCAACTGCGCGAAGCTCCACAGGATGGCGGAAAACTTTGCCGTTGCGACGCTCATGGGGGCTCCTCCTCGCTGCCGACTCCGAAGAATTGCAGACTCAATCACGGAACCAATTTCCGCCGCCCCCGGCAATTCGCGCTGCCTCCTGATCCGACAGGTTTTCCCCCAAATGGCGTCGGAGTGGGTCAGCGCACTAGGCGCGCTGACCGTGAGTAGATAAGAGTCCTCGACGAAGGGGACTTCGGAATGATCGTCGATTTCCAGCACCATTTCACGCCACGCGAGCTCATCAAGGACGGTCCGGGCGATCGGCTCGTCCTGCACTACGACGACAACGGAGCGCCGAGCTACACGGTGCATTCGCTCCTCTACGATCTCGACGAGCACATCCGTATGATGGACGCGGCCGGGATCGACGCCGCCTGGCTCACCAGCGCGGCCGGCATGGCCGCTGATCTTGAACGTTCGAAGATTTGCAACCAGAAAGCCAAGCAGGCCGAACGCGACTATCCGGGCCGCTTCATCGGCGCCGCCCATGCGCATCCGTTCGGCGGGCCGGAGGCGCTGAAGGAGCTCAACCGCTGCAAGCATGAACTGGGGTTTCAGGGCGTCGTGATCACGTCGGAGGCCGACGGCAAGTTCATCGATGCGCCCGGCTACGAGCCGTTCTGGACCGAATGCGAAAAGCTCGGCATGTTCGTCTTCGTGCACCCCGCCCTGAAGCTCAACTTTTCTCAAGCATTCGACGGCTACGATACGGCGCGTTCGGTCGGGCGCGAGTTCTCCCTCATCATGGCGACGATCCGGCTGATCAATTCCGGGGTATTCGACCGCCACCCGGGCCTCATCGTGCACATGGCCCATCTCGCCGGCGGCATTGCCTCGATGCTCGGGCGCGTGCGCAGCTACCAGGACAAGACGTTCTGGGGCACTGCTGGCAACGCGCGCCACGGCGCCACGCCGAAGCATGATTTCGACCACTATCTGCGGCACAACATGGTATTCGACACGGCCGGGTTCTGCGGAGCGATCTCATCAGTCAAGACGGCGCTGGTCGAAATTCCTGCGACGCGCATCGTGTTCGCCACCGATTACCCGCAGGAAATCCGTGCCCGCGAGGCGGTGCGCGATTTCGTGCGCGATGTGCGGGCGCTTGGGGCGGATGGGGAGAAGATATTGTCGGGCAATGTGGGGCTGTTGTTGAAATTAGGAAATCCATGATCAACGCCGCCATTTGCGGTCTGGGACGCTGGGGTCAGGCGCTCGTCACGGCGGTCCAGGGCACGTCGGACCGCATCCGTTTTGTCCGCGGCGTGGTGCGCGATCCGGTGCAGGCCCGCGATTTTGCCTCGCGGCATGGCCTGGCCCTGACGACCGCGCTCGCAGAGGCAGCGCGCGATCCTGAGGTCGAGGCGGTTTTCCTCGCCACGCCCCACTCTCTCCATGTGGAGCAGGTGATTGCGGTGGCCGCAGCCGGAAAGCCGGTATGGTGCGAAAAGCCGCTCGCGCTCACCCGTGCCGAGGCCGAGCGGGCCGTCGCGGCTTGCCGGGATGCTGGCGTGCCCTTTGGTTGCGGCTACAACCGGCGCTGCTTTGCATCGATGCGCGAGCTCAAGCGCGTTGTGGACGGCGGTACGCTCGGCGATGTCCTGCACGTCGAAGGGCATTTCTCCAATGAACACTCGATCCGCGTGCTTCCCCTCCTTTCCCACGGCTGGCGCGACGACCCCGCGGAATCGCCGGCGCTCGGCATGACAGGCTGCGGCCTCCACGTGCTCGACGCGCTGGTGAACCTCGCCGGTCCCATCCGCCAGGTGCATGCCAAATCATGCGCCCCGAAGCCGCCGCCCGATCCGCGCGACGTCGTCGCGGTCCTGATGGAATTCGCAAGCGGCGCCACCGGCCTGATGGCAACGGTGCGGGCGGCCGTGCCGTTCTGGCGCATTCACGTATTTGGTACGCAAGGCGATGCCGAGGCGCGCGGCGAGAGAAATCTGAGGATCGGCTACATCGGTGCGCCAGCGACGGAGCACACATTCGCACCCGTGGATTCCTTGCGCGCCTTGGCGGAATCCTTCGCGGACGCGGTGGAGGGGCGCGCGCCGTTTCCGATCTCGCCGCGCCAGTTGATCGACGTGACGGCCGCTTTCGAGGCGGTGATCAAGTCCCTGGATACGGACGCGTCAGTGAACGTGCCGGAGTGATTTGGCGTAGGGCGGGTTGAGCGCAGCGAAACCCACCATCAGCCTCGCCTCTCGAAGGCCCTGATGGGTTTCGCTATCGCTCTCAACCCATCCTACGGCCCTGCGCGATGCCCACCCTACCTCACCGCACGGAATGCCGCCGTTACCGCGACGCCCGGCGCTGCGGCGTGCCGGCGGTCCTCTCCGCGAGCGCCTTGCGCACCCATTTCTCGATCGCATCGGCGATCTGGTCTGAATTCTTCTCTAGCATCATCATATGCCCGTTGCCGTGAATCCCCATGGCGCCGAGATTGAGCCAGGTCGGATGCACGCCCGCCTGCTCCAGGAACTTCACGATACAATGCTCGTAGGGTCCGTGGAACGAAGCCTCGCCGGTGACGATTGCGATCGGCAGCTTCTGCAGATTGGGCAGTTGCCGCGCCGGCTCCTTCTGCAGCCAGCACCGGGCGAGGTCCGGATTGTCGGCCTTCTCTTGCCGCTCGAATGTAAGCTCCGAGACGTCCTTGGCGGGTGGCGCATACGTGATCGGGATTGCGGTGAGACCCCAGGTGCGGGTGCGCGCGCCGTCGCGGAACCATTCGGGTGCGCCGAGAAATTGAACGTCATGTACGGGTGGCGCCGACGGCTCCGCCTGGATCAGCGCTTTGACCATGCCGGGCCTCTGGTCGACCGCCTCCCAGCCATAGGCGCCCGATTGCGAATGGGTCATCAGGATCACCGGGCCGAGCTTGTCGATCAGCGCCGCCAGAGCGTCGCGGTTGAGTGCCTGGATCACCTCCGGCTTCTGCACGAACGGCACTTGCGAGGCGAAGAACTGATCGAAATTGGGGTCGCCCGCCATTCCGGTGCCGGGCCATTGAGTATGCAGGCGCGCCTGCGGCCATAAGTTGAATTTCTCCGGCGCGGTGAAACGCTGCTGTACTGAGAGGACCTGCGGATAAGCCTGCGTCCCATCGGTGTCGGGCTGATAGGAGGAACGGCCACGGCCCGGCTGCTCGACAATGTAGACCGCATAGCCGCGGCGCAGGAAATGCTGCGTCCAGCCCTCGCGCCCATCCGGCGTGCCGTTGAAATTGGTCGCGGTCTGCGCTGCGCCTGGCACGATCACCAGCGGATAGGCCTGGGTGCGCTTCTTGGGGATTTGGTATTCGACGTAGATCTGTCCATTCATCACCTGTTTATCGCCGACCGGCGAATATTTGCCGCCAACAAAGAAATATCCCTGCTTGGCGATCGCGAGGGGCTCTTCGGCACGCGTGGGCGAAACCACGGCGAGCGTCATGACAAATGCGGCTGCACTCGTTGCTCTCAACATGGCGATTTCCTCCGGAAACGCGCGGCCTCCTGGACGGCCGGCAATTGTTATTAAGCGCGCAGGATAGCAGTCACTTGTTGGGGTAGGCAAAGCGAAGCGTGCCCACCGGTCGGCCTCGTGGGCACTGCGAAAAGCGGGCCTTTGCCCACCTCACGCGCTATCAGCCCTATCGACTCGTACGCCAAGAACCGGAGGAGTGGAGAGTTTGCGACAAAGTCAGGCGACCGGCTCCCCGTTCTTGCCCACTCACTTCCCGGCGAACACGATCGTAACCGGACTCGCGTTCTTGATGACTTGCCCGGTCGGCGTCAGCTTACCCGAGCTACCGTCAACACGGAATGTGACCACGGTGTCGCCTTGTTCGTTTGCCGCGTAGAGGAAATGCCCGGCCGGATCGAGGCCGATGAAGCGTGGGCCGCTGCCTTGGGTCGGCTGCCAGCCGACCACGCTCAACAAGCCTTCAGGATTGGCGGCGAAGATGGTGACGCTGTCGTGGCCGCGGTTGGAGCCATAGACGAAACGGCCGTCGGGAGAGACCGCGATCTCGGCGGTGGTGCTGTAGCCGGTGAAGTCGGTTGGCAGCGTCGACATCACCTGGAGCGCCTTGAGCGCGCCGCGTTCGCTGTCGAACTGGTAGGTCGCGATCGTGCTGTCGAGTTCGTCGAGCACCCACACGATCGGCAGTTTCGGATGGAACGCGAGGTGGCGCGAGCCGGCACCGGGCCGCGACTTCACCGAGCCTTGCTCGGTCGGAGCGAGCCGGCCGGCTGCGGCGTCGAAGCGAAATACGAAGACCCGGTCAAGCCCCTTGTCCGGCACCAGCACGAAGCGGCCTGACGGGTCGAACACGACATCGTGCGGATGCGAACTCGTCTGCTCAACCTTGTGCGGGCCGGGCTCGCCCGGCAACGGCACCAGCTGATGCTGGTCCTTGAGCGATCCGTCCGGCGCGATGGGCAGCACCGCGACGCTGCCGCTCGCATAATTGGCCATCACGAGGAATTTGCCCGACGGATCGACGGCCTCGCGCACCCCGTTCTTGCCGCCGGTCGCGGCGCGATTGAGGAGCTTGGCCTGGCCGGTTACGGGATCGAGCGCGAAGGCGGTCGCATAGTCCTCGTCGCCGTGCACCGAATAGAGAAAGCGCTGGTCATGACTCAAGGCCAGGTAGGACGGGTTGACCAGATCGCCGATGTGCTGGATGTGAGTCCACGCCCCGGTTGCCGGATCGGTACGATAGATATGAATGCCGTCGCCGCGCGCCTTACGCTGGGCGGTCGTGAACGATCCCACATAGGCGTACATGGAGGTGGTTCCCGGAGGCGTCTGCGCGGCGGCCGGGGAGGCCTGCGCGACAACGAGGGCCGCGACCATAAGGGCGGCGGCAGATGAAATCAATTCGAAGTGACCTTTGCTATTAGTCATTGGTGTCCTCCCAGCTTTGTTGTCTGCAGCAGTCACCCCGGCTTGCCAAGCGAGGGATCACGGCCTCCACACGGCTCAACCGAGATCGAGTTCAGCGAGCGATACGGCAAGTTCGGGCGCCAGGAAGGGAACCAGTCGATCGCGAGGCGGAACCTCCTCCTTGACCGCGTAAGCGGTTCCGGCGGGTTGCCGATGCACGTTGGTCATGAGCGTGACCGCGTTGATCACCCAATATTCGCGGACGCCATGCGAAGCGTACAGTGACAATTTGGTCTTGAGATCATAGCTGAGGCTCGTCTCGGCGACCTCAACAACCAGCAACGTATCGGCGCCCTTTAAATCGTAAGCTTTGATCGCGCGCGGATGCACCAGGATGTCCGGCTTTACGAAAGTGTCGGGGCCTAAGTTGAATTGAGGCTCCGAGGCCACCATGATGTCGTCGGGTGCGAGCCGAGCCATTCGATACGCCAGCTCTTGGCGAACAATCTCATGTCGGCGACCCGCCGGCGACATCATCGGTACGATCTCCCCGCCCAGCAATTCAAATTGGTCGTACTCGGTGAAAAAACCGGCGGCCGCCATGCGCTCGACCTCGGCGACAGTCCAGCACCAGCGCGGCAGCCCGTCAGCCGCCTGTGTGGTCGGGCGTTGCGGCGGGAGGGTGAAGTGTTCATTCATTGGCGCAATCTACCATAATGACGAAAAGCCGTCACATCAGGTTCCCGGTTTCGGACACTCTATCGCTTGAGCCGATAGCCCGTCTTGAAAATCCACCACACCACCGCGAGGCAAACGGCGAGGAATATCGTCGTCATGCCGAGGCTGATGCTCACGCCCACATCGGCGATGCCGTAAAAGCTCCAGCGGAAGCCGCTGATCAAATAGACCACCGGATTGACGAGAGCGATCGTCTGCCAAACCGGCGGCAGGACCTTGATGGAGTAGAAGCTGCCGCCAAGGAAGCTCAGCGGGGTGATGATGAGGAGCGGCACCACCTGGAGCTTTTCGAACCCGTCCGCCCATATACCGATGATGAAACCGAGCAGGCTGAACGTAGCCGCGGTCAGCAGGAGAAACCCCAGCATCCAGCCGGGATGGTCAAGCCGTAACGGCACGAACAGGCCGGCCGTGGCCAGGATGATCAGTCCCAGAATGATGGATTTGGTCGCGGCGGCGCCCACATAGCCGAGCACGATTTCGAAGGCGGACACCGGCGCCGACAGGAGTTCGTAGATCGTGCCGGTGAATTTCGGAAAATAGATGCCGAACGAGGCGTTGGCGACGCTCTGCGTCAACAGCATCATCATTATCAGGCCGGGCACGATGAAGGCGCCATAACTCACGCCCTCGATCTCGGTGATGCGCGAACCGATAGCGGCGCCGAACACCACGAAGTACAGCGACGTCGATATCACGGGCGAGACAATGCTCTGCAACAACGTGCGTGCCGTGCGCGACATCTCGAACAGGTAGATCGCCTGAACTGCCCGGAGATTCATTTTGCCTGCCTCACCAACCCGACGAAGATGTCCTCGAGCGAGCTTTCGGTCGTGTGCAGGTCACGGAATCGAATACCCGCGCTGCCGAGATCGGCGAGGAGGGACGTGAGGCCGCCGCGCTCGCCCTGGGTGTCATAGGTGTATGTCAGTTCGTCGCCGTCGGACGAAAGCAAGAGATCATAACGGGCAAGCGCTGCCGGCACGGCTTTGAGCCGAGCATCAAGCTGCAGCGTCAACTGCTTCTTGCCGAGCTTGCGCATCAGTTCTGCCTTTTGCTCGACCAGAATGATCTCGCCGTTGTTGATCACGCCGATCCGATCGGCCATTTGTTCGGCCTCCTCGATGTAGTGGGTGGTCAGGATGATGGTGACGCCGGAAGCGCGCAACGCGCGCACGGTCTGCCACATGTCCTTGCGCAGTTCGACATCGACGCCCGCCGTCGGCTCGTCGAGAAAGAGAATTTGCGGCTCGTGCGACAAGGCCTTTGCGATCATGACGCGGCGCTTCATGCCGCCGGACAGCGTCAGGATCTTGCTGTCCTTGCGGTCCCAAAGCGAAAGTTCTCTGAGCACCTTTTCGATATAGCCCGGATTGGCGCGCTTGCCGAATAGTCCGCGGCTGAACGACACGGTGTTCCAAACGGTCTCGAAGGCGTCGGTCGTCAGCTCCTGCGGGACGAGCCCGATCAGCGATCGCGCCTTACGATAACCGGCAATGATGTCGTGACCGTCCACCGCGACGGCTCCGGAGCTCGGATTGACGATCCCGCAGATGATGCTGATGAGGGTCGTCTTGCCTGCGCCATTCGGACCCAGCAGGGCGAAGATTTCCCCGCGATAAATGTCGAGGTTGATATCCTTAAGCGCATGGAAGCCGGACGCGTAGGTCTTTGCGAGGCCACATACCGAGATGACGGGCTGCATGGTAATGATGCCAACTGGTCGCTTGCGGGCAGGATTCAAGGGGCTGTCTCTTCAAGAACGACGGCTGTGCCGTAAGCCAAGACCTCGGTGATATCTCGTTCGCGTCATACCGCATGGCGATCACCGCATTTGCACCGTGTGCGACTGCCTGTCTTATCATCAGATCGTAGGCCTCCCGGCGGGCGCGCTCGGCGAGCGCGGTGTAGAGCGTGATGTTGCCGCCAAAAAGGGACTGAAACTGCGCCCCGATGGTTCCGAACACGTTGCGCGAACGCACCGTGATGCCGCGCACGACACCGAGATATCTGACGATCTTGTGATCCGCGACGTCGTTGGTCGTCGTAACAATCATCATCGTCTCCCCTT
>WNFC01024422.1_pt1 | contig 12569 bp, 11 predicted proteins | sample 5400541 | NCBI WGS metagenome assembly WNFC01 (sample SAMN13153342, study PRJNA577476) | soil metagenome | isolation source: 120 cm saprolite under Douglas fir tree site 2 hole 2 replicate 1 | place: USA:California | collected 2015-04-18
GCGGATCGATGGCCTCGCTCCAGAGCCAGCGGGTTCTGGTGTGCACCCGATGCGGCGCCAAGAACGCGATCGATAAAGACATCATCATCCGGCAACTGGCGCAACGCGACCGCTTCGGTCCCGAGCATAGCGATCCCTGGGTCTTTCTCGCGATGACGTAGCCGCTACGGCGAGGCCGATCGGCGGCCAGTCTCAGGATTACTCTCAAAGTCATAATTCTAAGAGCTGCGCCCTCCTATCAATTCCTGGCGGATGGGGTGGGATTCGAACCCACGAGACCCTTGCGGGCCTGCCGGTTTTCAAGACCGGTGCCTTCAACCGCTCGGCCACCCATCCATCTTCGATCCCCGCTGAGAGCAAATTGCGAGATCGGATCACTTATAGCAGAGGGCTATGTTGCGTCGAGCCGTGTCGCCGCGCGGCGCATGGGCCCAATGACCGCCCCGACATCGAGGTGAAACCGCTCGCGGTATTTGCGCAAAGCGCCACGAAGTATTAACCATGCGCCATCATACTTCGCTCGCGAGTCCGCCGCGTCGACGCGGCGCACGGCCTGACCGCGCTGCCTAGTTTACCCAACGGACAGGGGAGTTCCCGTTGAGCTATCGACGCCTTGCCTCGCTTGCCCTCATCATGCTGCTGACCCTGTTCTCTTGTCCGACCGGCGCCAACCAGCTCGATTTCCCGACCTTTCTCGCCGGCGTGCGGCGGGATGCGCTGGCCGCAGGCATCAAGCCGGCGACGCTCGACCGTGCGCTCGCCGATCTGCAGCCGATCCCACGCGTCCTCGAGCTCGATCGCAAGCAGCCGGAGACGGTTCTCACCTTCGCGCAATACATCGAGCGGGTGGTGCCGCAACAGCGCATAGAGACGGCGCGCGCGCGCCTCGCCGAGAACCGCGCGCTGCTCGAGGAGATCGGCGCCAAGTACGGCGTGCAGCCCCGCTTTATCGTCGCGCTGTGGGGCATCGAGTCGGATTTTGGTCAGCACATGGGTACGTTTTCCGTCGTCGCCGCGCTCGCCACCTTGGCGTATGACGGCCGCCGCAGCGCCTTCTTCCGCACCGAACTGCTCAATGCCCTCAAGATCCTCGATCATGGCGATATCGCGCCGGAATCGATGATCGGTTCGTGGGCCGGGGCAATGGGGCAGAGCCAATTCATGCCGTCGAGCTTTCTCAGCTACGCGGTGAACTGGCGCGGCGACGGAAGGCGCGACATCTGGAATCGGCGCGAAGACGTCTTTGCCTCGATAGCCAATTATCTTTCGCGCGTCGGCTGGCGCCGCGACCAGGGCTGGGGCCGCGAGGTCACGTTGCCGCCCGGATTCGACCGCTCGCTCGCCAGTCTCGACGTGACGAAGTCGCTGGCGGAATGGCAGCGACTCGGCGTGCGGCGGGCGGACGGCCGCGACCTGCCGGTCGGAGAAGGCGCCGCGTCGGTTATCCGGCCCGGCGGCGAGGAGGGTCCGGCGCTGCTCGTCTACGACAATTTCCGCACCGTTCTTAAATGGAACAAGTCGCTCTTCTTCGCGAGTGCCGTCGGCTATCTTGCCGATGGCATCGAACAGCGATAATCTACTAAATCTGCTAGGCTTGGGGGTCGTCTCTACCAGATGCTGTCATCCTGCCGCTCTACGCCGCTAGCGGCGCTGGCCGTTTTCGCGCTGATTCTGGGGGGCTGCACGGGCACCCGGCATGCACCCGGTCCCCCCGCCGCGACCGCTGGCGATCCGAGCGCCAAGGGCGTCTACAAGATCGGCAAGCCGTATCAGATCGACGGCGCCTGGTATTACCCGGCCGAGGATTGGAATTACAACGAAACCGGCATTGCCTCGTGGTATGGCGAGGCGTTCCACGGCAAGGACACGGCCAACGGCGAGAACTTCGATCTCAACGCAATGACTGCGGCCCACCGCACCCTGCCGCTGCCGACGGTCGTCGAGGTCACCAATCTCGACAATGGCCGCAGCATCCAGGTCCGCGTCAACGATCGCGGACCCTTTGCAAGGGGCCGCATCATCGACCTGTCGCGCCGCTCGGCGCAGCTGCTCGGCTTCGAGGCGCAAGGCACCGCCAAGGTGCGCGTCAAAATCCTGGTGCCCGAGAGCATCCAAGCCGCCAGCCTGGCCCGCCGCAACGGCGGCGACGACAAGGCCATTGCCGCGATCGACGCGCCGAAACCGGCGCCGCTGGCGCAAGTCACCGCTCAACCGCTGGCCCCGCCGCCCGGCGTGCGCACCGCCGTGGCGCCACCGACGCGGCCATTGCCGCAGCCGGCCGCGGCACCGGCATCGGTGCCGGCGGCGCAATTCGCCAGCGTCGCTCCGCTGCCGCCGCAAGTCGACCAGATCGCCGTCGTCCCGGTCAAGCCGTCACAGATTTATATCCAGGCCGGCGCCTTCAGCCGCTCCGACAACGCGATGAGCGTGAAGAGCCGGATCGAGCAGTTCGGCACGGTCAAGGTGACCGGGGTGCGCAGTCAGGGCATCGACATGTACCGCGTACGACTTGGACCGATCCCAACGGTCGAGGAAGCCGATCGGCTGCTCTCGCGAGTGGTCGACAGCGGCCTGGCCGAGGCGCGCATCATTGTCGATTGATGGCGGCGGCACCACAGTTCCGGCGCAATCGCCACGGAGAATTCACAGGATGGTTAACCGGGTCTTTACCTAGTATGCGCATTGCTTATCCCGCGCTGCTTTCGGCGAAACCGATGAGATCGAACATGATGAGACTCCCCGCCTGCCTCCTCGCCCTAGCGCTCGTCTTTCCCGCGTCGACGGCATTGTGGCTCGAAGCCGCCAATGCGGCGCCGCCGAAGGCAAGCACGGCGACCAAGAACGCCAAGAATCCGGGCGCCGCCAAGCCGGCGCCCGACGCGCCGGCAGCGGCGACGACCGGCATCGAGACCGAGGCGCGCGCCGCCTACATCGTCGATTTCCGCACCGGCGCCGTGCTCTTGGACAAGAATTCCGACGAGCGCATCCCGCCGGCCTCGATGAGCAAGATGATGACCTACTACACGGTCTTCGCCTATCTCAAGGAGGGCAAGGCGACGCTCGAGGACATGCTGCCGGTCAGCGAGAAGGCGTGGCGCACCCAGGGCTCGAAGATGTTCGTGCCGCTCGGCGGCCGGGTGAAGATCGAGGATTTGCTGCGCGGAGTCATCATCCAATCGGGCAACGATGCCTGCATCGTCCTCGCCGAGGGGCTCGCCGGCAGCGAGCAAGCCTTCGTCGACGAGATGAACAAGAAGGCGCAGGAGATCGGCCTGACGGGCAGTCACTTCACCAACGTCACCGGCTTGCCCGATCCCGAGCATTACATGACGGCGCGGGATCTTACGACGCTGGCCAGGCACATCATCACGGACTATCCCGAGTTCTACAAATTCGAGTCCGAGCGCGACTTCACCTATAACGGCATCAAGCAGGGCAATCGCAACCCATTGCTCTACAAGGATTTCGGCGCCGACGGGCTGAAGACCGGCCATACCGACGAGGCCGGTTATTGCCTGACCGGCTCGGCGGTGCGAGAGAACCGCCGCATCATCATGGTGGTCGCCGGTCTGCCGAGCATGAAGTCGCGCGCCCAGGAGAGCGAGCGGCTCATCGAGTGGGCTTTCCGCGAGTTCGGCGGCTATGCGCTCTACAAGCCGGGCGACACGGTCGACGATGCCGAGGTCTGGCTCGGCGCCGACGCAAGGGTGCCGCTCACCGTCGCCAGCGATGCGGTCGTCACCATCCCACGCCGCACCCGCAAGGACATGAAGGTGATGGCAGTCTACGACAAGCCGATCAAGGCACCGGTCGCCATGGGCCAAACCGTCGGCAAGCTCGTTGTCACCGTGCCGGGCCAGACCCCGACCGAGTTCCCGCTCGTCGCTGCCAATGGGGTCGAGCGGTTGGGCGCAATGGGCCGCGTCGGCGCGGCGCTGAGCTATATGGTGTTCGGAAGCAAGCGCTAACTCGCGCGGCCGACGATGCCGCGCGGCAAGTTCATCGCGTTTTGCGGCGGCGAGGGTGCGGGTAAGACGACGCAGATCACGCTGCTGGCGCAACATCTCGCCGATCGGCGCGAGAAGGTATTGCTCACCCGCGAGCCGGGCGGCACCCCGGAGGGCCAGCATCTGCGCAAGCTGCTCCTCACCGGCGCGGCGGCCCCCTGGAGCCCGATGGCCGAGACGCTGCTGATGATCGCCGACCGCGTCCAGCACGTCGAACGCGTCATCCTCCCGGCGCTCGAGGGAGGGACGCATGTGATCTCGGACCGCTTCGTCCTGTCGACATTGAGCTATCAAGGCGCGGGGAGGGGCGTTCCCGCCGCGCTGATCAAGGAACTCCATCGCCAGTGCTGCGCCGATCTCTGGCCGGACCTCACGGTAATCTTCGACCTCGATCCCAGGATCGGCCTGTCGCGCAGCAAGCGGCGGCTCAGCGAGAGCGGCAGCGATGAAAGTCGCTTCGAAAATCTCGACCTCGCGTTTCACCAGCGCGTCCGCGCTGGTTTCATCGCCGAGGCGAAGGCGAGCGGCCGCAAGCACGTCGTCATCGATGCGACCCGGCCGGTCGAGGACATGGCGGCGGAGATCGCGGGGTTGGTCGACGCGGTGATCGGTTCGTAGCGCCGGCAAGCAGCAGTTCTTCGCAATCGGGAGAGCCGGCTGGAGGCCGGCGCTGCGCTTGGTTCCTTAGCTCTCGATCTTGCCGACCATGGACCTCGGGTCGACGGCGGCGTCGAAGGCTTCGCCGGTGACGGCGCCGCTGGCGATCGCCGCCTCGCGCAGGGTCGTGCCCTCGACATGCGCCTTGTGGGCAATGGCGGCCGCCTTGTCGTAGCCGATGACCGGGCTGAGCGCGGTGACGAGCATCAGCGAACGGTTGACCAACTCGGCGATCCGTTCGCGATCGAGCTCGGCGCCCTCGATGCAATAGGTCAGCAGCTTTTCGCTCGCATCGCCGAGGATGCGCGCGGAATGCAGGAAATTGTCGATGACGATCGGCCGCATCGTGTTGAGCTCGAAATTGCCCTGCGAGCCGGCGAAGGCGACCGCGCTGTCCTCGGCGATGACCTGGATGCAGACCATGATCATGGCTTCGTACTGCGTCGGATTGACCTTTCCCGGCATGATCGAAGAGCCGGGCTCGTTCTCGGGCAGGACCAGCTCGTCGAGGCCGCAGCGCGGCCCCGAGGCGAGCCAGCGTATGTCGTTGGCGATCTTCATCAGGATGACGGCGAGGCCGCGCAAGGCCGCCATCGCGTGAACCATCTCGTCGAGCCCGCCAAGCGCGGCGAATTTGTTCGGCGCGGTGACGAAGGGGCGGCCGGTGAGCGCGGCGATCGCGGCGGCGATCTTCTCGCCGAAATCAGGTGGCGCGTTGAGCCCGGTGCCGACCGCGGTGCCACCGGCGGCAAGGCGGTAGAGCCCGGCAGACGTCGCCCGCACGCGCGAGAGGGCATCGGCGAGCTGTCTGGCGTAGCCGGACCATTCCTGACCGACGGTGAGCGGCACCGCGTCCTGGAGGTGGGTGCGGGCCGATCTTGACGACATCGCGCCAGAGATGCGCCTTCGCCGCGATCGCCGCCTGCAGTGCTTCGACGCGCGGCAGCAGGTGATCGTGGATCGTGAAGATCGCGGCGATATGCATCGCGGTCGGGAAGGTGTCGTTCGACGACTGGCTCATGTTGACGTGGTCGTTGGGGTGGATCGGCGTCTTGCTGCCGATGGCGGCACCCGCGAGCTGGATGGCGCGATTGGCGATCACCTCGTTGACGTTCATGTTCGACTGCGTGCAGGAGCCGGTCTGCCAGACATAGAGGGGAAGCTCGCTGCCGAGCGTGCCTTCGATCACCTCGTCGCAGACGCGGCTGATGAGATCGGCCATCCAGCGCGGCAGCAGGCCGAGCTCGGCATTGACCCGCGCCGCCGCCTTCTTGACGTAGCCATAGGCATGCGCGACGGGGAGCGGCATGCGATCGTCGCCGATGGCGAAGTGGATCAGCGAGCGCTGCGTCTGGGCGCCCCAATAATGCTCGCGCGGCACCTCGACGACGCCCATCGAATCGGATTCGCGCCGCATGCCGGTTTCGCCGGTGCCGATGGGGAGGTCGAGGATGCGCGGCGGCTTCTCGTTCTTGTTCTTGTCGGTCGCCATGATCGCCTCCTGATCAACCACTCGTACCGCTGATATTTGGGGAGAATCTATACGCATTGCGAGAAGATGCTGAAGCTGTTCCCCGACCACCCCATCGGTAGCCAACTCAGCGCCGTCGATCGCGCGACGACGCCGGTCGAATGCAAGGACCAGCGACGCCGGTCGCGCTGTCGCGCGAGGAAATCCTCAATGATACTCTGTTTTCGCTCGAGATCGGAGCGTAGGGAATCATCTGGCGCTTTCATTGGCCTTCGTTCTGAGTCTGACCTTGAAAGAGAGACTTCATGCCCAGCGCGCTCATCGTTCGTCCCGTCGCTCCAACGGATTTTCCCCGGTGGGCGCCGCTATGGGAAGGCTACAACACCTTCTACAAACGCACGCTTCCTGGCGAGGTCACGCAGATGACGTGGTCACGTTTCTTCGATTCCTATGAGCCGGTCCATGCGCTCGTCGCCGAGCAAGACGGACGGCTTCTTGGTCTCGTTCACTATCTTTTTCATCGCAACACCACGATGATCGGACCGATCTGCTATCTGCAGGATCTGTTCACCGACGAGGCGGCGCGGGGCAAGGGGGTAGGGCGCGCGCTGATCGAGGCGGTCTATGAGCGCGCGAAGGAAGCGGGCGTGAGCGATGGTGAGTTCCATTTGGAGCGGGACGGGCCATGGCCGACGAGTTTGCCGACATAGAGGACGACGAGGACTCGATTGGCGGCGCGCCGGCCGAGGTGCCGGAGCCGCGCGCCAATCCTTACCTCACCGGTCATGCGTCAGCCGAGGCGGCGCTGCTCGAGGCGCACGCGCAGGGCAAGCTGCCGCACGCGGTCATCATCGGCGGGCCGCGCGGCATCGGCAAGGCGACGCTGGCGTTTCGCCTTGCCCGCTTCCTGCTGGCGCAAGGCACGGCAGGACCAAGCCTTTTCGAACCGACGGCGCCACCGTCCTCGTTGGCCGTGTCAGCGGACAATCCCGTCTTCAACCGCGTAGCGTCGGGCGGTCATGCCGACCTCTTGACCATCGAGCGCGGCATCAACCCGAACAAGTGGAAGAAGCGCGATCCGCCACCCGATGCCGATGCGCGCAAGCGGGTGCTGCGCGACGAGATCGTCGTCGACGACACGCGCGAGGTCGCGAACTTCCTGCGACTCACCCCGGCGGAGGGCGGCTGGCGGATCGTCATCATCGACAGCGCCGACGACATGAACCGCAACGCCGCCAACGCGCTGCTCAAGATTCTGGAGGAACCGCCGCGGCGCTCGCTTCTGCTGCTGGTCAGCCACGCGCCCGGCCGCTTGCTGCCGACGATCCGCTCGCGCTGCCGCAACCTGGCGCTGAAGCCGCTGCCGGAGGCCGAGATCGTGCGGCTGGTCGGCCACTATCGGCCGGATATCGCCGACGGCGATGCGCGCGCCTTGGCGCGGCTCGCCCCCGGCAGCATCGGCCGCGCGCTCGACCTCGCGGCTTCGGGCGGGCTCGACCTCTATCGCGCGCTGCTCAAGCTGCTCAATCCGCTGCCCGAGCTCGACGTGGCGGCGCTCCACGCCCTCGCCGACAAGCTCGCCCGGGCCGAGGCCGAGGACAGCTACCGTACGGTGACCGAGCTGCTGACCCAGTGGCTCGCCCGCATGATCCGCATGGCGGCCGCCGAAAACGGGGAGGCGAGCACCGACGATCACGGAGCGGGCGAGATCGTCAAGGGTGAGCGCGAGGGCATGCGCCGGCTCGCCGCCCGCCGCAGCCTTGATCAATGGGTGGAGGTGTGGGAAAACATCGCGCGCCTCTTCGCCCAGGCGGACGGCCTCAATCTCGACCGCAAGCAGGTCGTGCTCGGCGCCTTCCTGGCGCTCGAACGGGCGGCGCGCTAGGATGCGGTAGCGCTCCTAATTCAGTCGTCATGGCCGTGCTTGACACGGCCATCCACGTCTTTTTTAGAGGTCGCGAGGCGTGGATGACCGGATCAAGCCCGGTCATGACGACGCAACGAATCAGCCGAAACTGACGGCAAACGCGGAGCACATCATGGCCGGCGCAATGCCGTATTACATCACGACGCCGATCTATTACGTCAACGACGCACCGCATATCGGGCACGCCTATACGACGATCGCGTGCGACGCGCTGGCGCGCTTCATGAGGCTCGACGGTCGGCGTGTGAAGTTCCTCACCGGCACCGACGAGCACGGGCAAAAGGTCGCGAAATCGGCGCGCGAGGCCGGCGTCGATCCGCAGGAGTTCTGCGACCGAGTCTCGCAGAATTTCCGCGAGATGACGCTGCTTCTCAACATCTCGAATGACGATTTCATTCGTACCACCGAGCCGCGCCACATAAAGGCCTGCCAAGTGCTCTGGCAGGAGCTGGAAAAGCGCGGCGAGATCTATCGCGGCAGCTTCGCCGGTTGGTACTCGGTGCGCGACGAGGCCTTTTACGAGGAGAGCGAGCTTGTCGATGGCAAGGCGCCGTCCGGCGACGACGTCGAATGGGTCGAGGAGGAGAATTATTTCTTCCGCCTCGCCGCTTGGCAGGACCGACTGCTCGAATTCTACGATGCGAACCCCGACTTCATCGCACCGAAGAGCCGGCGCAACGAGGTCGTGAGCTTCGTCAAATCGGGGCTGCGCGATCTGTCGATCTCGCGCACCAGCTTCACCTGGGGCATCAAGGTGCCGGGCGACCCCAAGCACGTCATGTACGTGTGGCTCGACGCCCTCAATAACTATCAAACGGCGGTCGGCTACCCTGACACCAAAAGCGAAGAATATTCAACATTTTGGCCGGCAAACATTCATATAGTAGGTAAGGATATCCTGCGGTTTCACGCGGTTTATTGGCCGGCTTTCCTCATGGCCGCCGGCCTTGAGCCGCCACGGCGCGTCTTCGCCCATGGCTGGTGGACCGTCGAAGGCCAGAAGATGTCGAAGCGGCTGCAGAACGTCGTCGCCCCGCCGAAGCTGGTCGAGGAATACGGCGTCGACGCGGTGCGCTACTTCCTCATGCGCGAGCTGCCCTTCGGCAGCGACGGCGATTTCTCGCGCCATGCCGTCGTCAGCCGGATCAACAGCGATCTCGCCAACGATCTCGGCAATCTGGCGCAGCGCGTGCTGTCGATGATCGCCAAGAATTGCGCCGCCGCGGTGCCGCAGCCGGGAACGCTCACCGCCGCCGACGAGACGCTGCTCGCCGCTTCGCGGGGCTTGTTGCCGCGGCTGCGCGTCGATTTCGCCGAGCAGGCCTTCCACCGCGGCCTCGAGGCGATCTGGCAGGTGGTCTCCGATGCCAACCGCTATGTCGACGAGCAGGCACCCTGGGCGCTCGCCAAGAACGACCCGCCGCGCATGCGCACGGTGCTCTACGTCCTCGCCGAGGCGATCCGTCACATCGCGATCCTGGTCCAGCCGGTCGTACCGGAAGCGGCGGCGAAGCTGCTCGACCAGTTGGCCGTGGCGCCGGACCGACGCGACTTCGCGGCACTCGCCGGCGATGCGCTGGTCGCCGGGACGGCGCTGCCGAAGCCGCAGGGAATCTTCCCGCGCTACGTCGTCGAGAAAGACGGGGAGAAAGCCGGGAAGGGCGGCTGACCGATGCTGGTCGACAGCCACTGCCATCTCGATTTCGCCGATTTCGGCAGCGAGCGCGAGGAGGTGATTGCGCGGGCTCGTCGCGCCGGCGTCGGCGCATTTTTGACGATCTGCACAAAAATCAGCGAATTCAATGTAGTACGAAGCCTAGCCGATAGCCATGATGACATCTGGTGCTCGGTCGGCATCCACCCGCACGAGGCGGCGAGCGAGGCGGCGACCGATGCCGCGACGTTGAGCAAGCTGGCGGAGCATCCGAGGGTCATTGGGATCGGCGAATGCGGGCTCGACTTCTATTACGAGCACAGCCCACGCGAGCGCCAGGAAGCCGTCTTCCGCACCCATGCCGAAGCCGCGCGCGCCAGCAAGCTGCCGCTCATCGTCCATACAAGAGACGCCGATAGCGAGACCGCAGGGATTCTCAGCGAGGAAGCCGGAAAGGGAGTTCTCAAAGGCGTCATCCATTGCTTCACATCCGGCAGGCAATTGGCTGAAAAGGCGATCGATCTCGGCTTTTACCTGTCGTTCTCGGGGATCGTCACCTTCAAGAAGGCGGACGCGCTCCGTGAGATCGCGTGCTGGGCGCCTCTGGAACGCATCCTGGTAGAGACCGACGCCCCTTATCTCGCGCCGGTGCCGCAGCGGGGCAAGCGCAACGAGCCCGCTTTCGTCCGCCACACCGCTTCACTGCTCGCCGAGCTCCGCGGAATGCCGCTCGACGATTTCGCCCGGCAGACGACGGCGAATTTCTATCGCCTGTTCGACAAGGCGGCGGCGACAGGCAACCCATGAAGGTCCGCGTACTCGGCTGCGGCGGCTCCGGCGGCGTGCCGCTGATCGGCGACAAGTGGGGGAACTGCGATCCCGGCGAGCCGAAAAACCGGCGACGCCGAGTCTCGATCCTGGTCGAGGAAGGCGCGACGACGCTCCTCATCGATACATCGCCGGACCTGCGCGAGCAGCTCCTCGACGCCAGGACCGGTCGTCTGGACGCCGTGCTCTTCACGCACGCCCATGCGGACCATCTGCATGGGATCGACGATTTGCGATCGGTCAACCGCCTGATGCGCGCGCCAATCGCGGTCTATGCCAATGCGGAAACACTCGAGAAAATCGGCCAGCGCTTCGGCTATGTCTTCGCGCCGCTGGAAACGGGCGATTCGTTCTACAAGCCGACCCTGACACCGCATGTGATCGACGGCGCCTTCGAGATCGCGGGGCTTCGCATCGTGCCGTTCGAGCAGGATCACGGCTTCAGCACGACGCTCGGCTTCCGGATCGGCGGCATGGCGTATTCGACCGACGTCGTCGATCTCGACGAGACCGCGTTCGAGGTGCTGGAAGGGGTCGAGTTGTGGATCGTCGACTGCCTGCGCTATGAGCCGCATCCGACGCACAGCCACCTCGCCAAGACGCTGTCTTGGATCGCCCGGGTAAAGCCGCGTCGCGCGGTGCTGACGCACATGGATATCCCGCTCGATTACGCGACCTTGCGCCGCGACCTGCCGGCGGGGGTCGAGCCCGGGTATGACGGGCTGACGATCGAGCTCGGCTAATAGGGAGCCAGTTCCAGCGCGTTCTTCATCTGATTGATGACGTTGGTTTGAGAAAGGTAATGAATTGCTCTAATTGGTGGTTGTAGAATTTCCCATAATATACATTATGCGATATTTGGGCCTAAAAGTGAGATTCGGAAAAATAACCCTCCCTGCCGAACACAGCGCCGTGTCTTGCCGCTGCCGGGCCGGCGATCTAAAAACCTAGCGACGCGAACGATAAGATCGATGGGAGGATCGTCATGAGGCTTGCAGCGTCCGTCATCGGCGTCGGCCTGATCGCGCTTGTCGGCGGCGCCTCGGCGCAGACCTTGCGCATCGGCCTCCAGGAAGATCCCGATACGCTCGACGGGGCGAAGAATTGGAGCTTCGTCGGTCGCCAGATCTTCGCCACCATGTGCGACAAGCTGGTCGATATCGCGCCCGACCAGAGCTTCGTGCCGATGATCGCCACCGAATGGTCGACCGCCGCGGACGGAAGATCGATGGTCTTCAAGCTGCGCCCGGGGATGAAATTCCACGACGGCGAGCCGGTCGACGCGGCGGCGGTGAAATACAGTCTCGACCGCGCCCTCACCCTCCCCGACAGCCGCCGCAAGACCGAGATCAGCGCCATCTCGCGCGTCGAGGCGGTCGATCCTGAGACCGTGCGCATCGAGCTGTCGCTACCGTTCTCGCCGCTGCTGGCGCAGTTCGCCGACCGCGCCGGCATCATCGTCGCGCCTAAGGCGGCAGAGCAGCTGGGCGACCAGTTCGGCGCCAAGCCGGTCTGCGCCGGACCCTATAAATTCGTCGAGCGCGTGATCCAGGACCGCATCGTGCTCGAGAAATTCGCCGATTACTGGGACAAGGACCGCTACAGCTTCGAGCGCGTGACCTATCTCGCGATCCCCGATACCGGCGTGCGCTTCGCCAATCTGCAATCGGGCCAGCTCGACCTCATCGAGCGCCTGCTGCCCACCGATCTCGACGCGTTGAAGAAGAACCCGCGCCTCGCCTCGACGTCGATCACCGGCATCGCTTATCAGGGCATCACCTTCAACATCGCCAATGGCGAGATGGCGAACGGCCCCTTCGCCAAGGACAAGCGGGTCCGCGCGGCGCTCGACGCGGCGCTCGATCGCAACATCCTCAACGAAATCGTCTATGCCGGCCAATACGCGGTCGGGAACCAGCCGCAGACGCCGGAGAATTATTTCTACAACAAGGCGCTGCCCGTGCCGGGCCGCGACGTCGCCAAGGCCAAGGCGCTGCTCAAGGAGGCGGGCGTCGTCAATCCCAG
>WNFC01006835.1_pt1 | contig 12568 bp, 6 predicted proteins | sample 5400541 | NCBI WGS metagenome assembly WNFC01 (sample SAMN13153342, study PRJNA577476) | soil metagenome | isolation source: 120 cm saprolite under Douglas fir tree site 2 hole 2 replicate 1 | place: USA:California | collected 2015-04-18
CTGAAGGCCGATCCTTACGGGCTGAGCGCCGAGCGTGCGCCGCGCACCGCATCGGTGGTTGCCGATCTCGGCGGGATCAAGTGGCATGACGAGAGCTGGATGGCGAGCCGGCTCGCGGCCGGCGCCCGCGATGCGCCGATCTCAATCTACGAAGTACATCTCGGCTCCTGGCGACGCGGGCCCGAGGACGGCAATCGCTATCTGACGTATCGCGAGCTCGCGGAGCATCTCGTACCCTACGCCGCGGCGATGGGATTCACGCATCTTGAGCTGATGCCGGTGAGCGAGCATCCGTTTGACGGTTCCTGGGGCTATCAGCCGATCGGTCTCTATGCACCGACCAATCGCCACGGCAGTCTCGAGGATTTCGCCGGCTTCGTCGATGCGTGCCATCGCGCCGGACTTGGCGTACTCGTCGACTGGGTGCCGGGCCATTTTCCCACCGATCCGCATGGGCTCGGCAATTTCGATGGCACGCATCTCTACGAGCACGCCGACCCGCGGCAGGGTTTCCAGCTGGATTGGAACACGCTGATCTACAATTACGGCCGGCGCGAAGTCGTAAATTTCCTGCTCGGCAACGCGCTCTTCTGGCTCGATCGCTACCACATCGACGGCCTGCGGGTCGATGCCGTCGCCTCGATGCTCTATCTCGACTACAGCCGCCAGCCTGGCGAATGGATACCGAACGTCTATGGCGGCCGCGAGAATCTCGAGGCGATCGCGCTTCTCAAGCGACTGAACGAGCTCATCGCCGAGCGGCACCGGGATGCGTTGACTGTCGCGGAAGAATCGACAGCATGGCCGGGCGTGTCGCGGCCGATCCGCGAGGGCGGGCTTGGCTTCGGCTACAAGTGGAACATGGGATGGATGCACGATACGCTCGACTATATGTCGCGCGATCCCATCCATCGCCGCTGGCACCATCATGCACTCACTTTTGGCCTGCTCTACGCCTTTTCGGAAAATTTCATTCTCCCCCTCAGCCATGACGAGGTTGTGCACGGCAAGGGTTCGCTCCTGGCCAAGATGCCGGGAGACAATTGGCAGCGCTTCGCTAATCTGCGTGCTTATTTCGGCTTCATGTTCGGCCATCCGGGAAAGAAGCTGCTCTTTATGGGTGGCGAGTTGGCGCAGGAACGCGAGTGGAGTCACGATCGTAGCCTGGACTGGCACCTGCTCGGCTATCCCCTGCACAGCGGTGTCCAGGCGCTGATCCGCGATCTCAACCGTAGCTATCGCGAGATCGGCGCTCTGCACGAGCGCGACAACGAAGTGAGCGGTTTCGACTGGGTCATCGCGGATGACGACCTGCAGAGCGTTCTCGTCTTCCTTCGTTTCGGGCACGATCCCGAGCGTCCGGCGCTCGTCGCTTGCAATTTCACGCCCACGCCGCGTCACGGCTATCGTGTCGGCGTGCCGCTACCCGGTTTCTGGCGAGAGGTGATCAATACCGACGCGCAAGCATATGGCGGAAGCGACGTCGGCAATTCGGGGGGCGTTTGGTCGGACGACATGTCTTCCCACGGCCGCGCCTACTCGGTCACTCTGACCCTGCCGCCGCTTGCAACGGTAATCCTCCAGCGCCGTCCGGGTTAAGGAGAGCACTGCGTGCCAGCTGCTCGGATAAGGTCGGGCCTGCCCTATCCGCTCGGCGCCACCTGGGACGGCAAGGGGGTAAACTTTGCACTCTTCTCGGCCAATGCGGCAAAGGTCGAGCTGTGCCTGTTCGATGCAGCAGGTGTGCGCGAGATCGCCCGCCACACGCTGCCCGAATGCACCGACGAGGTTTGGCACGGTTACCTCGCCGATGCGCGTCCCGGCACGCTCTACGGCTATCGGGTCGACGGGCCCTACGATCCGACGCACGGCCACCGCTTTAATCCCCACAAGCTGCTGCTCGATCCCTATGCCAAGTCGCTGCATGGCAGCTTTCGCTGGTCCGATGCGCATTTCGGCTACCGCCTCGATTCACCACGCCAGGATCTCTCGTTCGACCGCCGCGACAGCGCGCGCGGCATGCCGAAATGTCGCGTCGTCGACCCCAGCTTCACCTGGGGCGACGATCGCCAGCCCGATCGCCCGTGGCCTGAAACGATAATCTACGAAGCGCATCTGCGCGGCATCACCAAGCTGCATCCTGCAGTCCCGGAAGCATTGAAGGGAACCGCGGCGGGCTTGAGCGTGCGCGAGATCATCGACTATCTCAAGGCGCTCGGGATCACCGCCATCGAGCTGCTCCCGATCCACGCCTTCGTCACCGGCCGGCATCTCTCCCAGCACGGGCTTGCCAATTACTGGGGCTACGATTCGATCGCCTTCTTCGCGCCCGAGCCGCGCTATCTCGCGACCGGCTCATTGGCCGAATTCAAGACCATGGTGACGCTGCTTCATGATGCAGGGATCGAGGTCATTCTCGATGTCGTCTACAATCATACCGGTGAGGGAAATCAACTCGGCCCGACGCTCTGCTTTCGCGGCATCGACAATGCGTCCTATTACCGGCTCGCCGCCGACCCGCGCGGCTATGTGGATTTCACCGGCACCGGCAATACGCTCAATCTGAGCCATCCCCGGGTGCTTCAGATAGTCATGGACAGCCTGCGCTACTGGGTCGTCGACATGCATGTCGATGGGTTCCGCTTCGACCTCTGCACGGGGCTCGCGCGCGAGGCTCACGGTTTCGATCCGGGCAGTGGCTTCCTCGACGCGGTTCGCCAGGATCCCGTGCTCTCCCGCGTCAAGCTGATCGCCGAACCATGGGACGTCGGACCGGATGGTTACCAGCTCGGAAATTTCGGCCCCGGCTGGTCGGAGTGGAACGATCGCTTCCGCGACAGTGCGCGCCGTTTCTGGCGTGGCGACGAGGGCGTCCTACCGGAATTGGCGGCTCGCCTGGCCGGCTCAGCCGATCTCTTCGACCGCCGCGCCCGGCGGCCGTCTTCGAGCATCAATTTCGTTACCGCGCATGACGGGTTCACGCTTGCCGACCTGGTCTCCTACGAGCACAAACACAATGAAGCGAATGGCGAGGCCAATAGCGATGGTCACAACGAGAACTACAGTGTCAACTACGGTGCCGAGGGTCCGACCGACGACGTCGCGGTAACCGCATTGCGCCGCCGCCATCGACGCAATCTGCTGGCGACGCTGTTGTTCTCGCAAGGAACGCCGATGCTGCTGGCCGGCGACGAATTTGGCCACGGCCAGAAGGGCAACAACAACGCCTATTGCCAGGATAACGAGATCAGTTGGCTCGACTGGGCGGGGATTGGGCCGACGGAACAAGAAACCATCGCCTTCGTTCGCCGATTGATTGCGCTGCGCCGCCAGTATCCGGTCATCCGCTGGCCGCGCTTCCTGCATGGGCACCATCGCAGTCCGGAGGGAGTCAAGGACATCACCTGGCTATCGCCCGCTGGCGCCGAAATGACGCCGGAGCAGTGGCAGGACGCGCAGCGCCGCTGCCTCGGCCTGATGCTCAATGGCGAGGCGGAAACGCGGACCAACGTCAACGGCACGCCGATTGCCTGCCCGCTGCTGATCTTCCTGATCAATGGGGGCGCCGAAGCGGAGGACTTCGTCTTGCCGGCGGTCCCGCACGGCGTCGGTTGGTCGAGACTGATCGATACGGCGTCGGACGGCGAACCTGCCAAGGATCTCATCGGCTTTGAGACCGCGGTGCGGCTCGATAGCCGGTCGGTAGTGCTCGTCTGCCTTACTGGAACGGAACGGGAGGGCTGAGACCTGCCGGCACGGTATCGCCATGCTCTGCCCTTCGGCGCAGAGATTTTGTCCGACGGAGCGGTGCGGTTCCGACTATGGGCACCGGCGCAACCCGCCGTGACCGTTGTCGTCGAGGACGGCGAAGGCGCAATCGAGCTTACGATGGCGCCCGGTGGCGATGGCTGGTTCGAGCTCACGACCGATCGGGCGGCACCGGATTCGCGCTACCGCTATCGCCTTGCCGATGGTTTTACGGTTCCCGATCCTGCCTCGCGCTATCAACCGGACGACGTGCATGGTGCCAGCCAGATCATCGATCCGTGCCGCTATGTTTGGCAGAATGACGGCTGGACCGGGCGTCCCTGGGAAGAGGTCATACTCTACGAGACGCATCTCGGCTGCTATAGCGCCGAAGGCAATTACGACGGCGTACGCCGCCGTCTCGACCATCTCGTGCGACTTGGCATCACCGCGATCGAGCTCATGCCGCTCGCCGATTTCGAAGGTCGCCGGAATTGGGGATATGACGGCGTGCTGCCCTTCGCGCCCGATTCGACTTACGGCACGCCTGACGCGCTGAAGCGCCTGATTGATGAGGCTCATGGCCGCGGCCTGATGATGTTCCTCGACGTCGTCTACAATCATTTTGGTCCGAGCGGAAATTATCTCCATCGTTACGCGCCTGGCTTCTTCACCGATCGCTACCACACGCCCTGGGGACAGGCGCTCAACTTCGCCGCGCCAGAGAGCCGTCCGGTGCGAGATTTCATGATCCACAACGCGCTCTACTGGCTTCAGGAGTATCGCTTCGACGGTTTGCGTCTCGACGCCGTTCATGCGATTCGCGACGATAGCCAACCGGATATTCTCTCGGAAATCGCCGCGACTATCCACGCGCAGATCGATGGTGCGCGGCAAGTCCATCTCGTGCTCGAGAACGATGACAACGCGACGCGCTACTTGCAACGCGACGACGAAGGACGGCCGCGCCTCTATGTCGCGCAATGGAACGATGACTTCCACCACGCCGCGCATGTTGCCGTCACCGGCGAGACGCACGGCTATTACGCGGACTACGCGGAGGCTCCGATCCGCGACCTGGCGCGGGCACTCGCCGAAGGTTTCACCTATCAGGGCGAGGTTTCGCTCCATCGGCGGGGAACTCGACGCGGCAGACCAAGTGCCGGGCTGCCGCCGACCGCCTTCGTCAGCTTCATCCAGAATCACGATCAGATCGGCAACCGTGCTTTCGGTGAGCGGCTCGCCGTGCTGGTCGATGCGCAGGCGTTACGGGCGCTCACCGCTGTGATGCTGCTGTCGCCGCAGATCCCGATGCTGTTCATGGGCGAGGAGTGGGCGAGCGAGCGTCCGTTCCTGTTCTTTTGCGATTTCGCCGGCGAGCTGGCGCAAGCGGTGCGCGAGGGTCGGCAACGCGAGTTTGCGCACGATCACCCCGATACGGCGACCGGGCGACAGATTCCTGATCCCAATGCGTACGATACCTTTGCCCGCTCATCGCTCGACTGGCACGAGGGCGAACGCACAAAGGGACGCCGCCATTTTGAGCTCGTTCGGCACCTCCTCGAGCTACGCCGCACCGCCATCGTGCCGCGGCTCGCCGGAATGGCGGAGAAGAGCGGCTGCTACGAAGTTCACGCCGGGAAGGCCCTACGGGTTTGCTGGCGGCTCGGCGATGGCTCACGCCTTGCCCTGATCGCCAACCTGTCTGCGCAACCGACCGTCGATGTCGGTTGGGCGCTCGATGGCGAATGCCTCCACATGGAGCCCGCTGGTTGGCCCATAGCGGGCCCTCTCGAGTGCTTGCCGGCTTGGGCCGTTTGTTTCGCACTCGAAGCTACGACGACGCCGCGATGACGGATCGTGGATTGCTCAACCGCCTGACCGAGCTCGCCGGTCTTCAGACATCCTACCGCGACGCCTGGGGGACGCAGCGCGAAGTCCCCGACGCGAGCCAGCGCGCCCTGCTCGCAATCATGGGCTACCCCGCCGACAATGATGATGCGGCGACGCGCGCGATCAGCGATATCGAGCATCGCCGTCACGACGCGCTGCTGCCGCCCATCGTCGTGGCGCACGAGGACGAAGGGTTCGCCATGGTGCCCATCACCATACCGGCAGGACAGCGGGGCCGCCTCACCTGGCGCCTGACGAGTGAGGATGGCGCGGTGCTCGAGGGTAGCGTGGAGCTTGCAGCGCTGCCGCTGGTAGATACGGCCCCGAACGGGCGGGAGTGCCGCCGCCTCACCATCGGGCAGCCGGTTTCGCGCGGCTATCACGACCTGACGATCAAGATCGCCGCCAATCGCCGCGTCGGCAACAGCGCGGGCGCACGCCTGATCATGGCGCCGCGGCGATGCCACCGACCGATTTCGCTCGACGGCGATGGACGGCGCTGGGGTATCGCAGTGCAGCTTTACGCGATCCGCTCGGAGCGCAATTGGGGCATCGGCGATTTTACCGATTTGCTCGAGATCGTGCGCGGTGCGGCGCGCCTAGGCGCCGCTGCAGTGGGACTCAACCCGCTGCATGCGCTGTCACCGCTGCAACCGGAATCGGCCAGCCCCTACGCGCCGAGCAGCCGCGTCTTCCTCAACATTCTATATCTCGACATCGAGGCGCTGGATGACTTCCGCGACAGCGCAACGGCGCGCCGTGTGGTCATGGATCCGCGTTTCCAGGCGCGGTTGCGTGCCGCGCGCGATGCAAGGCTGGTCGACTATGCATCTGTGGCGGCGTGCAAGATCGAGATTCTCGAGCTGCTCTACCGCTCATTCAGGGAAGTGTGCCGGCGCGATCCAGAAAGCCCGCGTGTCCGCGAGTTTCGCGATTTCTGCGAGAGCGGCGGGCGTGCGCTCCGGCATTTCGCGCTGTTCGAGACGCTTGCCGAGCGGGCCAAGGCGGAGGGCAGGGGACTCGGCTTCCGCAGCTGGGACGCCGAGCTGCATGATCCGGAGAGTCCAGCCGTTCGAAAGACTCATGAGGAATTCGCCGAGCGCGTCGAGTACCACCAATATCTGCAATGGCAGGCGGAGCGACAGCTTGCGGAGGTGCGCCGGACCACGCAACGGCTCGGCATGTCGATCGGCCTTTATCACGACCTCGCGGTGGGCGTCGATGGCGGCGGCGCAGAGGCCTGGGACTGGCAGGCGGTGCTGGCGTCCGGGGCGAGTGTCGGCGCCCCGCCGGACGAGTGGAACCTGACGGGCCAGGATTGGGGGCTCCCGCCATATCATCCTCAGCGTCTTCGCGAGCAAGGCTATGCGCCCTTCATCGAGTTGCTGCGCGCCACAATGCGTCGCGGCGGCGCTCTGCGCATCGACCATATTCTTGGATTGATGCGGCTCTATTGGATCCCGTTCGGCGCAGTGCCGGGCGAGGGCGCCTATGTCAACTGTCCGTGGCGCGAGCTGATGGCGATCGTGGCGCTGGAGAGCCGACGCAATCACTGCCTCGTCGTCGGCGAGGATCTCGGCACAGTACCCGAGGGATTGCGCGAGGCGATGGTGGAGGCGGGCATTCTGTCCTACCGCTTGCTCTATTTCGAAAAGGACTCCGAGACTTCCTGCCGACCGCCGGAACGCTATCCGCGTGAGGCGCTGGTCGCCGTCGGGACGCATGACCTGCCGACGCTGTCCGCCTACTGGTCGGCAAGCGACCTCGCGCTGCGCGATCGCCTGAGTCTATGGCCCTCGCCGGCAAAGCGTGATGCCGCGCTGCGCACGCGAGAGACGGATCGCGCGGCCCTGGTCGCGCTACTGCGCAGCGAACAATTGCTGGACCCTGAGGCGGTCCCCGAGAAGCCGCCGATCACCGCTCTCTATGGCCTCCTCTCGCGAACGCCGTGTCGGCTGCTCATGGTTCAGATCGAGGACGTCGTGAGCCAGATCGAGCAGATGAATGTTCCAGGAACCGATCGGCAATACCCGAATTGGCGCTGGCGGCTTGCCGTAGACTTGCGTGCGTTCCTCACGGGAGAACATTTGTTGACATTGGCCCGAACGCTCGGCTCGTCGCGCGGCGACCGCGCAGGCGCCATGCCGGCGCTGGCTGGCGAGGACCGGGAAGTTCCCGCGGCAATTCCCGGGGCGACCTACCGGCTCCAGCTGACGCGCGATTTCACCTTCGACGACGTGTCGCGCGTCGTGCCTTATCTCGCCGCGCTGGGCGTTAGCCATCTCTATCTATCGCCGTGGTTCGCCGCACGGCCCGGCAGCCAACACGGCTACGACATTACCGATCACAACGCCTTCAATCCGGAGCTTGGCGGGGCCGACGGCTTCGAGCACATGGCCGCGGTGCTTGGTGATCACGGTCTTGGACAGATCGTCGATTTCGTCCCCAACCATATGGGGATCGGCAGGGCGGACAATGAATGGTGGCTAGACGTGCTGGAATGGGGGCGCGCGTCGCCCTATGCCGCCTATTTCGACATCGATTGGGAGCCGACCGAGCAGCATCTCCACAACAAGGTGCTGCTGCCTTTCCTGGCCGATCACTATGGGCGTGAATTGGAAGCCGGCAAGCTCGTTCCCCGCTTCGACGCCGGGAGCGGATCGTATAGCGTCTGGTATTTCGAACACCGCCTGCCGGTCGCGCTCGATCACTATGGGAGCTTGCTGCGTCTGGCGGGCGGAACCGACGCAGCGGTCGGTGACGCGATCGTCTCGCTCGCCAAGCGCTTCGAGCGGTTGTTCGCCGCGGGAATCTCGATGCACGAGGTCGAAAGCCGTGCCGAGGCGCGCAACTTGCAGGCGGAGCTCGCCGATCTCGCCTGCGAGCGTGCGCCGGTGGCTGAGGCGCTCGCCCGTGGTATTGCCGCGCTCGCCGGTCAGCCGGGAAATCCGGACAGCTTCCGGTCGCTTCACCGCCTTCTTGAGCGCCAGCACTACCGATTGGCCTACTGGCGCGTCGCCTCGGACGAGATCAACTATCGTCGCTTTTTCAACATCAACGACCTTGCTGGCATCCGCGTCGAGAATCCTGAACTTTTTGCCGCGATCCATCGTCTCGTGACGCGTCTCATAGGCGAGCGCAAGCTGCACGGATTGCGCATCGATCATATCGATGGGTTGTTCGATCCCGGCGAGTACTGCGCCCGGCTGCAGGCGCTGATCGCCCCGGGATCGGAGAAGGGCGCGTCGCGCTATATCGTCGTCGAGAAGATTCTGGCACGGCACGAGCGGTTGCGCGCGGATTGGCCGGTGGCGGGAACCACCGGTTACGATTTCATCAGCCAGCTTGACGGATTTCTGGTCGAGGCGCGGCAAGAGGCGGCGGCGACGCGCAATTATGCGCGTTTCATCAGGCGGGAAGCCGATTTCGACGAGCTGCTGCGCGATGCCAAGCATCTCGTGATGGATACCATGCTCGGCAGCGAGCTCGGCGTGCTCGCGAGCGATCTTCATCGCATCGCGCAGCGGCACTGGAGCAGCCGCGATTATACGTGGGACGGGTTGCGCTGGGCACTGCGGGCGGTGATCGCCTGTTTTCCGGTCTATCGCAGCTATGTGACCTCGCATGGGACATCGGCGGAGGATCGGCGCGATATCGATTGGGCGGTGGCGCGGGCACGCAAGGAGTGGCGCGGACTCGGGCAGGAATTTCTCGATTTCATCCATGCCGTCCTGACGACCGATCTTGCGCGCACGCCGGCAGGCGAGGCAGTGCGCGACGAAGTGACGAGATTTGCCATGAAGTTTCAGCAATACACCGGCCCGGTGATGGCGAAGGGACTGGAGGATACCGCCTTCTACCGCTACCACCGGCTGGTCTCGCTCAACGAGGTCGGCGGCGATCCGCGGCAGTTCGGCTTGTCGGTTGCCGCCTTTCATCATGCCAATCAAGAGCGCGCCCGCGATTGGCCGCATGCCATGCTGGCGACGGCGACGCACGATACCAAACGCGGCGAGGACGTCCGCGCGCGCGTGGCGGCGCTCTCGGAGATCCCGTCGGAATGGGCGCAGGCGACCACCCGATGGGCCAATCTCAATCAACGCCACAAGCAGGAATTCGATGGCAGGCCGGCGCCGGGCCGCAATGACGAGTACCTGCTCTATCAGATGCTCGTCGGTGCGTTGCCGACCGATTTCGATGCCGGCCGCGAGACCGAGGGAAAGCCGGGGTCCTTCACCGAGCGTCTGCAGGCCTACATGCTCAAGGCGGCGCGCGAGGCAAAGGAACGCACCTCATGGGACAATCCGAATTCGGACTACGAGGCCGCGCTGAGCCCGTTCATCAGCCGCATCCTTGATGCCAAGCGCGGCCGACCCTTCTTGCGGCATTTTCTCCCCTTCCAGGCGCGGGTCGCGCGCCTCGGCATGTTGAACAGCCTGGTCCAGACTGTGCTCAAGCTGACGTCGCCTGGCGTGCCGGACATCTATCAGGGGACCGAGCTGTGGGACCTCAGCCTGGTCGACCCCGACAACCGGCGCCCGGTTTCGTTCGCCGAACGCGCCGCGCTTCTCGACGAGATCGCCGCCGTCGCGGCGCTGCCGAGCGAGCGCCTGCCGACGGCCGTCGATCGATTGCGGGAGGCCTGGCCCGACGGCCGCATCAAGCTTTACCTCCTACGCCGATTGCTCGCCCTGCGCCGCGAGATGCCGCAGCTTTTCACCGGTGGCGACTATCGGCCGCTCGCCGTCGAGGGCGGTCAGGCCGAACGCGTCTGCGCCTTCCAACGCGCTCGCAATGGGCGAAGGGTGATCGTCGTCGTCGGCCGACACTTCGCCGCGCTCACCGCGCCTGCCGCCACGCTCCCCGCCCCGGCGGCGTGGCAGGACACCACTGTGGCAGTTGCCGAGAACGGCTCGGCGGCGCTGCGCGACATCCTCACGGGTCGCTGCTTCACCGGCACAAGGGCCGCGATCCCGATCAGCGAACTGTTCGTCAACCTGCCGGTCGCCGTCCTGGTCTAGCGCGGGTAGCCAATCGGATTGCGCGAGGTCTCCCGCAGGATGAGCAGCCGCATCAGTTGCTGCCGCTGCTCCGGCGTCATCGTACGCGCGGATGGCGGGGTACTCGCCGCCGAGGCTGGGGCTATAGCCGTTGCGCCGCTCTCGGGGGTCGAGGCAGCGCTGGCGTCTGGCGGCTTCAGCGCGGCGACACCGGCGATCGCCAGCGCGGCTTGGCTGGCGGCGGCATTCGCATCGGCCGGTGGGCTTTGGGATTGCGCCGCCACCTGCGCGGCGGCGGAGATGAGAAAGGTGACGGAGAGGGCCGCGAGGAGAGCCGGTTGGCGGGGACGAGAATGCATGACGCATCTCCGAAGGCATTCGCGTCAGCGCTCGTTGCGGCACAAGCGATGCCTCTGCCAACGAGAACGGCGACGAGAAGACGCTTGTTCGCGGTTTCCCCACGAAGAGACGACGTTTTTTACGCCGGCCGGCAGCGCGCGGCGAAACGGCGATTGCCGCCGAATGAACCCTGCCGCGCCACAAAGTCGTCAATGTTGCCGGTCCATCATCATGCTTAGCGGATCGCGCCAGTGACGCTGGGAGAAATGCGATGACGGGGTGGAAGATGACGATGATCGAACCGACGCTCGACGATTTGCTTGACGATGAGATCATGACGCCGGTCATGCGCAGCGCCGGCATCGACGCGGCGCTGCTGAGGCAGCATCTCGGCGAAACCGCGCGCCGGTTGAGCGAGCGAGCGGTTAAGCTGCCGCCGCCATCGCCGCGCGCCGTCCATCCGCCCGCGGCCTGCTGCTTGGCCTGACCGTCCTATCGCCCAAAACAAGACGTCAAAAATCGCAGATTATCCTCCGAACGAGCGAGAAAATCTGCCCATTATGGGCCTGATAACAAAGCAAGAACGTTATCCCACAGAATAGTCACGGGTAAAAGCTTGACGGGATGACAATCCGACTGCCATGTCCGCTGTTATCACGATTGACCCGGCTCAGCTTGGGTCGTGGCTGATACGCAATAACAGTGGAGAAATTGATCGCCGTGAAGATCAATACTGGAAGTCTCGCCGTCGCCTCGTTGGTCCTGCTCGCCGCCGCCGGACCGGCTCTCGCCGGCCAGCCGCGCGCCAGTTGCTCGACCCCGGGCGGCGCCCGCTGCGCCAGCAGCGGCATCGCCTCGTGGTACGGCCCCCGCTTCCGCGGCCAGCGCACCGCGAATGGCGAGCGCTTCAATCCGCAGGCGCTCACCGCTGCGCACCCCACCCTGCCGTTCGAGACGAAGCTCCGCGTGACCAATCCTAGGAACGGCCGCACGGTGACCGTCCGCGTCAACGATCGCGGTCCCGTCAACGGCCGGGCAATCGACCTCTCGGAGGCCGCCGCCAAGGAGCTCGGCATCCACGAACGCGGCCTCGCCCGCGTCGAGATGCGGGTGGCCGAGAGCGGCTAGAAACCGAGGTCTCACCGCAGCTCGTTCTTGAAGAAGCGGCCGCCCTTGATGATCGCCGTGAGGTGGGCGCCCTGGCCCTCGAGCAGCGAGAGCTTCTTCAGCGGGTTGCCGTCGACGACCAGGAGATCGGCAAGGGCGCCCGGCGCCACCACGCCAAGCTTGCCCGCCATCTGCAGGAGCTCGGCGTTGGTCGCGGTCGCCGAGCGGATGATTTCCGCCGGGCTCAGCACCGCCGCCCGGATGGAAAATTCGCGGCTCTGATGGACATGCATGGCGCCGAGGAGGTCGCTGCCGAAACCCATCCTGACCCCGGCGTCGCGCAGATGCTCGAGCGAGGCGAGACCGGCCTGGCGGACGTCCTTCAGCTTCGCGATGCTGACCGCCGGCATGCCGAGCGAAGCCCCCTCACGCTCGGCCGCCTCGTAGGTCACGAGGGTCGGCACGACAAAAGCATCATGGGC
>WNFC01019940.1_pt1 | contig 12568 bp, 7 predicted proteins | sample 5400541 | NCBI WGS metagenome assembly WNFC01 (sample SAMN13153342, study PRJNA577476) | soil metagenome | isolation source: 120 cm saprolite under Douglas fir tree site 2 hole 2 replicate 1 | place: USA:California | collected 2015-04-18
CGTTCGCGACCGCCATTCGCGCCATGGCCAGACTCGCTTCCCAGTCCTTGGGGCCGTCGTCGATACCAGGCAGCAGATGGCAGTGAATGTCGATAAAGGCCGATTGGCGGGAGTGTGCCAAGTGGTGAGCGATGAAGGGTTTGGGGTTCATGCGGATTTCCTCCGCGTAGCGGGGGGCAAAGCTGGAGGATGGAGGATGCTCGATGGAGGATGGAGAATGGAGGATTGAGGATCGTGGATGGGGTCCCTTTCTGGCAATCCTCGATGCTCTACCTTCGATGTCAGCGTCCGGCTAACTTCCGCCACTGCTTCCGCGACCATGCTGATGGTGATGAGATCGGGCAAGACCGGCCGCGCGGAGGAATGGCCCCAAACCTGCAGCAGGCCCAAATTGATCCCGTCGCGAATAAGGGGGAGTGCGAGCTGCCAAAGGGGTTCGATGGTAGAGGCTGCGGGATCGACCACAGAATCCGAATCACCAAATCCCAAATGCGAGGGCAAAGAGCTACGGTTGAAACACGGATTAAACACAGATTCCAATCCGTGTTCCATCCGTGTTTCATCCGTGGCTGGCAACTCGGATTTTGAATTTTGGATTTCGGAACTTATTAGCCACCGTCGATCCTCGATCTTCGATGCACCGTCGTGGCCGTTTGCGGTAGCCATTTTCAAATGAAGTCCGGCCAAATGGAACTCTTCGGCCGCCTGGCGAAGACTGCTCCAGATTTCTTCCAGGGTTTTGCATTCTCGGAGGCGCGTGCAAACCTTTAATACTCGGGAGGTCTCGATCTGCAATCCGCCGCGGATGGCCTTCCACTTGGTCCGAGGGGTTCCAATCAAAAGCATGTATTCGTAGTTGCCGAATATCTTGGTGACCACGCAGCCGATGACCACGGCCCCCGTGGCGAGCAAAGCGAGCGGCTCGCTGCGGACGTACAAGCCGAGCAGAACGGCCAGACCGGTCGTGGCGCACAGGGCGCCGACGCCGATGAGAATCTGGCGATTGGACCAGCCGCGCTTTTGCAAGCAATGATGAATGTGGCCGCGATCCGGGGCGTAAACGGCCTTGCCGCTCAGTCGCCGTCGAATGACGGCCGCCAGGCCGTCGAAAATCGGAATGGCTAAGACGGCCAAGGGGGCGGCCAACGCCGCCGTGGCCGGCGCTTTCAACGATCCTTGAATCGCCACCGCGCCGATGACCAGGCCGATCAGCATGCTGCCGGAATCGCCCAGGAAGATGCGAGCCGGCGGAAAATTGAACACCAGGAAACCGCCCAATGCGCCGGCCAACGAAATGGTCACCAATCCCAACGACAGATTGCTCGTCAGACAGGCCATCCAGGTGAGCGTTCCGCAAATGACTAATCCCACCGTGGCTGCCAGGCCGTCCAGCCCGTCCAGCATATTGACGGCGTTCATCGACCCGACCAGCCAAACGAAGGTGAGCGCGATGCCAAGCCAACCCAGCTCCAAGGTGTATCCGAATACCCAGACTCGCTTGACGATCAGTCCGCCCGCGACCAGGATGCCGGCGGCCAGGGTTTGCCCCACCAGCTTCCAGCGGGGCCGGAGAGTAAAGAGGTCATCCAATATTCCGGAGATGAGAACAACTACGCCCGCCAAGAAGAGAGTAGGCCGGAATCCCGCTTCCGTGAACAGTCCGGCGCCGAGGCGATTCCATTCCAGTGCGTGACAGGCAATCATTCCGATCATCCAGGCCCCGAACACTCCGACGCCGCCCAGCAGGGGAATGGGCGCCCGATGCAATTTGCGAACGCCGTCGGGCCGATCCAAGACGCCCAGAGCCAGCGCCGTTCGCCGGACCAGCCAGGTCAAGACGACCCCGGCCAGAAATGCCGTCACGATTGCTTGGAACAGAAGATCCATTGCCTCTCTCAGGTGCAGTTCTGCGATCGACTTAGCGTATGTGTTTCGGTTCGCGGGTAAGCCGCTGGCCGCGCTCCCCTATCGGGTCTCGGCTAACCTCTTTGGCCGGAGCGGGGCGTCCTTTCAAAATCAGGATGTCATCGACCAGGGCCTGAACGTCGGGTCGATTGAGAAACTGCTGCCGCGAATCCTGCGCCTGCTCCAAGGCTGCTTTCCACTGGCCATCTTCCATGAGCCAGCGAATTAACAGCAGATGAATCCCGAGCCGATCGGGCGCCAATCGCACCGCCTTCCGCACGCAGGCCTCTGCTTGAGGCCGTAATTCGGCTTGTTGGTACAGCTCGGAGAGGGCGATCCAAAAGGCAGGATTTTTCGCTTGCATTGGGTCCTTTTCGACGGCTTGTTGGGCTTTCTCGGCTGCCACGCAGGAATCGTGTCGTCGGCCCAAGTCCGCTTCACGCAGCGCGAGCCATTTCAATCCTTCGAAATCCAGGGGGAGATATTCCACGATCTCCTGAGCGGGGAGCTGGGCCGTCAAGAGTGGCAAGAGCCGAGATTGGCAGGGGTGGTGCAGCTCGCAAGCGCGCCACCAAGCGGCGCGCGCCTTGGGTCGGTCCCCGGTCACCCATTCTTCCAGTCCGACCTGCAGGTGGACCTCTGGGTCGTAGGGCCGAGTTAATTGGGCCTGTCGGCAATACGAATCAGAATCTTGGTGAGTCGATTGGTCGAGGAAGTAAAGTTTGGCCAAGTGCAAATAAGATGAACCCAACAAAGGACAGCGATCCAACGACTCGGCCAAGGCAGCCTGCGCGCTTTCCAACAGAGGGAGATCGGCGCCATAGCGAGTTTGAAGCCAGGCGCGGGCGGCGGCCGGATTTGGAAAACGGGTCTCCTGAATGATCCTGCGCGTTTCCAATAAGCCGGCGGGCTTGGCGGATGCCTTTTGATGTTGCAGAAACAATTCCAACTTTGCCAATCCCAGCCGGTAATAAGGCTCCGGATCAACACTGCCATGCTGGCAAACTTTGGCTAACCAGGCAGCCCGCTCTTCGAGGTTGTTGGAATTCTCTGGTTGGCCATCTTCCATTTCCGCTGGCAACAGGCGGTAATAAGCGTTCCAGGCGTATTCGCCGGGGACGGCTTGGGCAAAGCGCTCACCTATGAATAGCGCCAGGACCATGCCGGCGGTGATGAGCCCGCCGCCGAAGATCGAGCGGCGAAGGTCGAGGGTCGAAGAGCGATTGTAGAGAGTCGGGGGCCAATCTTGGAATTCCAGCGATTCTTTTCTTCGCGCCAACGATCGGGCCAATCCGGCCAAGACGGCCACGGTGGCCGTATAGGCCGGCACATACCAGACAAAATCGACGAGGCCGTGAACCAGCGCGGCCAGCAGGCTCACCGCCACGGCCAATGACAATTCCGAGGCCGATCGACTGGTCTCTCGTCCGTCGCGTTGGAGGCCGCGCCAGCTCCACCGAACCACGAAGATGATCCCCGCGAGCAAAAGGACCACGCCGGCCAATCCGCATTCCACCAAAATCTGCACGTAACAATTTTCGGCGTGGGTGAAGGTATAACGATGCGCTTTCTCCAGATAGAGAGGATAGACGTATTGATGAGAGCCGGGACCGCTGCCCATCAGGGGAAAATCGGCGATCGCGTGCAAATCCGCTTTCCAAAGCTGCAAGCGCGCATTGGAAATATCGTCCAGGGATTGGTTGCCTTCCAGCATTTGAGCGGTTCGCTGGAATGGATCCTGCCGGCCAAAGGCGGCCACTAATCCCAGGCTGGACAGGAGAATAACGGCTGCCGCCGCCACGCTGGTGACGCGGTTCTGGCCGGTCCGAAACCAGCCGGCGAGGCAGGCTGCCGCTACGGTTAGCCCGACAATTGATCCGCCGCGCGATTGCGATAACCCAATCCCGGCGAAAATGAGCGTCAGTCCGCCGGCTGCCAACAAGATCTTGAAGTCGTGAAGTCGCCGGGAATTCGAAGGATTTTCCGTGGTGGAGTAATTGGCTCTCCTCCCTTCCCGGATGAGCCGCATCAAAATGGCCGCGCCGGGACCCAAAGTCAGCGCCAAGAAACCCGCAAAATGGTTGCGGTTCGTGAAAGGCGCCCGCACCTGCCGCTCCGGATCCACCCACCAAATGTCCCACAGCCAATAAAATTTCCCGTTCCAAAACAAATACCCCACGGCCGAAACGCCGACACCGGCAATGAAAAGCATTCGCAGCAGTCGCTGAATGGAATCCCGATGACGCACCGTGTCCAAAGTGATCCAAAACAAGAAAACATATAAGACGAAAAGCAGCGTGGCCTCGCGGCTGAGGCCGGGGGTCAGGCTAAATGAATGCCACTCGCTTCCCACGCCAAAACTTTTGGTGCTCCATTCCGGGAGGAGCCTCTGAATTCCGGGCGAAAGCATTCGGATCAGGCCGGAGGGAAGAGAAATCCAGGTGATGAAAGTGAAACTAATGGCCGCCAACGGCAGGAGAACTTCGGCCCGGGCCAATGAGATAACCACCGGCCCGCTCGTGATCTTTCTTATCATCCAAAAGACGAATGCCGCCAACACTAAAACCGCCAGGGCCAATTGCCCATAAGCCTGACGGCCGCCAAATATGAATGGCGGCACCAACAGAGCCAGACCCAGGCATAGCTCGACCGCTCGGCCCATCCACGGAATTGAATTGTCAGGTTGCCGGACTTCCATGTCGTTTCTTTCTTGGCGCCTGGCAGTATTTCGGGGGCACCGCCAACCCAAATGGCTTACGGGTTCAGGTGTCCCCTATTTCCGAGTGATTGTTAATATCGGCAAGCTATGTGAAGGTGGAGTAGCTGAAGAGAAAGGGAATGTCTGATCGGATGCGGAATTAGCAACAAATCTGTCAGGCGTGGGAAAGGTATAATTGAACCGCGACAATATTTGCAGCGAAGCCAAGATCTTCTAAAGCATTAGCTGTTTAGCCGCGACGCGATAGCGGAGCGCGACTACCGCCCTCCGCTCTCGTGTCGAGGCTAAACGAGGTGGCTCTCAGGCCACTTTCTTTTCCGGACCGGGACCTTCGTCCGGAGGCGGCAAGTTTTTGTTGCCGTCATCCTTAGAGGCCGCGGAATCCTCGTCGCGATGGTAGTACTTGTAATGCGAGTAGTAGGAGGACTTCCGATAATAGGCGTAGCCATAGGTGTCGCCGGTGAACAGGCTGTTGACGATCACGCCCAGAACGCCGCAGTTCATGCCGCGAAGGGTGTCTCGGGCCCGTCCGGCCATGACCCGGTCGTTTTTGTCCGCCCGAATGACGAGGAAAGCGCCGTCGAGGCGTCGCCCAATCAGGGCGCAATCCGACACCGCCAAGATGGGCGGGGCATCGCAGAGGACGCGGTCGTAACGGCTCTCGGCCCAGGCCAAGATATCGCTGAAGCGGCTTCCGGTCAGCAATTCCGTGGGATTGGGCGGATTGGAGCCGCTCGGCAGGACATCCAAGTTGGCCACTTTGGTCCGCTCAATTGCCTTCTCCAGATCTTCGACCTTGAATTCCGCTTCTTGCAAGAGCTGCGACAGGCCGCCGCTGCGCGGCAGGTCAAAAAGCTCCCGCAGGCGCGGGCGGCGCAGGTCGCCGTCGATCAGCAGCACGCGCATGCCGGATTTCGCAAAGGCAATAGCCAAGTTCGTTAGAATCAGAGTCTTGCCATCTCCGGGCTCGGGACTGGTAATCGTGAATTTTCGCGGAGGAGTGTCACAGAGCATCATGGCGGTCCGCATAGTCCGAAAGGCCTCCGCCTCGCCCGACCGGGGCGTATGGTCCATGATTAGCTCCAGGGCCTTGCCTTCTTTGCTCGTCATGCGCGGAATGTGCCCGACCACCTGGAGTCCCAAGTGCTGGACGATGTCCTCGGGGCCGCGGTACCCGGTATCCCACCACTCAAAGAGGTAACAAAGAGCTAAGCCAAAGAACAGCCCGAGAATGGTGGAGGTCAGGATGACTTTATTGAGATTGGGCGATACGGGCGCGCCCGGCTCCTGGGGTGGCTCGATCACTTGAGTGGAGACGGCGCCGGCGTCGCCGCCCAAATTGACTTGCCGAATACGCAGATTCACCGTGTCATAAAAACTCCGCAACCGTTTCAGATCCATTTCCAGGGCGACGAAAGGAGCGCGCTGGGCGTTAAACCCGACGGCCACCGTTTTCTCCACCTCGCACTGCCGGCGAAGATCGTCTTCCAGATTTTTCGCTTCCTTGATGTCGCTTTCGATCAACAGCACCGCCAGATCCTGAAGCTCCTTCTGATTCTGCTTTTTCAGCTCCGGCGTCATTTTCTCGGGAGTCAGCGATTGGCTGGTCAGCCGAATTCTTTCTTCGAGCATCAAAACCTTGGGGTGTTTGGGGCCGTAAATATTCTTCAGCCGATCCAGCTCGAGTTGGTCGCTGACGATAGCCCGGCGGACGCTGTCTTGCTGAAATTGATAGTCATGCAAGTTCTGATTGAGTCCGAGGCTGCTGGCGACGAGGTCGGGACCCATGCGATCCAGGTAGCGAATCAGATAGGCGTCAAGCGGCTCCTTTCGGGCAATGGCCAGCTTTAGGGACTGCGCTCTCGCTTCCAGCTCCAAGCGGCGAACGCGCGCTTGGGTGAGCGATTCGTTGACTGCCAGCACGCGCGACATGGCGACGTTGCTCTTTTCGTCTCCCGTTGTCAGGACGCCTTCCTTTTCCTGCAGGGCTAGAAGGGCCGTTTCCTTTTCGCGAAGCTGCTTGTCCAGCTCGTCTTTCTGTTGGGTGAGAATTTGCAGGATGTCCCGCGAGGTGCTGCGGTGAGTTTCATTGACAAAGTCCAAGTAGGCGCCGACCACCGCCTCCACGATTGGTACGGCGGCGATTTTGTCCTTGGTGCGGTAGGCGATTTCCAGAATCTCCGTGTCTCTCTGCGAAGTGACTTTCAAGGTGTCCGCGAGGTAATCGGCACTGGGCCAGTTATGGCTTGCTTCCTGCTCCTGGTCCTTGAGCTTCATTTTTTCAATGGCGCGATCCAGGACGGCCGTGCTGGTGACCAAGCGGATGTGCGTGGGAATGAAGTTCGGGCGGTCGTCACTGCGGCCGGAGAGGGCGTCACCTAAGGGGTGGACCAGAACCGCGGCCCGGGCCTCGTAAACGAAGTCCCGGGACGCATAATAAATCGCGCCTAGGGCGTAAACGACGCACAAACCGGCCAGGAGCAATCCCTTGCGCCGGCGCATCAGACCTAACGTCTGCTTGAGAATGGCCGCCGTGGACGCGCCGACCGATTCCGCCAACCGGGTCCCTTCTGGGGGAGATATCAGTTCCATCCGTGTGTCCTGCCTATCAATAAGTTCCGTTGCTGGCGGCTTAACGACGAGTGGCTCGAGATGGAGCGCTTCGCCGCCAGCGGTTGATAGTACCCTAGAATCCGACTGCCGGCGCCACGCTGGCCCCGACGCCAAAGCGCAGCGCGCCGCGGAGCAGCCCGCGAGTGTAAGACATCACCGTTTCTTCCACGCTGACTGTGTCACCGGCCATGAGTCGAATGTTTTGCGAGTTGTCCTTCTTGGCCTCGTTCAAATCGATTCGCACCGCCACCACTCCCGACCCATCCGGACGCTGGCGAATCACTAAGACCTTGTTCGGCAAACTGTTGCGGTCTACTCCTCCGGCCAGGCCAATGGCCTCCAACACGCGCAAATCTCGATCCACCGGCAATTGGAATTCGCCGGGTTTGCCGACCATGCCCACAATGTAAATCGGCTTCACCTTTCGGTCGTCGATGCTGATGATGTCGCCATTTTCCAGGCGAAAACCCTGAGTCAAGCGCTGCTTGTCTTGCTCGTTCGTCAAGTCCAACCGAACGACCTGGCCTTGGGGTAGATTCGGCGCCGGCCGGGCCATCGGCTCGGGCTCCGTTTTCACGTCAGCCCGCAAAACGCTGGCGGGTAAATTCCGGGCGGGTGCCGAACCATTGTTTCCAACGGGATGATAGGGAGAGTTCGAGACGAGGACGTTGTTGCGGTTCTTTCCCCAGTCGTTTCCGGCCGGGGCGATAGGCGCCGGTTCCGGAAGCGTGGAACCGGATTGCCGCCTTCCCGAGGACGTGTACGAGGATTGGACGACATTGTGATCTTTTCGGATCGGGAGGGGAGTGGATCCCGGCGCCAGACGGCGGCGCACCTCGACGATCGTTCCGGCATCCGGGGCCAAACCGCCGGCCGTGACTAATGCGCTGAGCAAATCCCCTTCCGTCGCATTGAGATCAAATTCCCCCGGCTTGTTGACGGCGCCCAGAACATAAACTCGAACCTTTCGAGTCTCCCGCAGAGCCACCGTCACTTGGGGTTTCTTCAGAAATCCTTGGCTGGAGTAGGCGGCAAAAATCGTCTGTTCCGCGCCGGGAAGGCTCAGACCGGTTAAGGCCAGCGAACCCACCAAGGGCAGGCGAATCGTGCCGTCCTCGAGAACTCGCGTCGGAACCGGGTAATACTGGTTTTCCCCGATCAAATCGGACACGGTGACATCCAGCATGTCTCCGGGATGGATCCGGAATTCGCTGGTGACCGGGCTTCCGAGAGAAGCCAGTTGCAGGGGCCGAAGCCGGGCCGGCGCCATGGCTTGCATGTCGGCGGTCAACTGGTCTGTTGTGACCGTCTTCATCCTCCAGCTGGCACAGCCGGTGGGCAGAAACAAAATGACCAATAGCAGGGGAAGCCTTCGCATTGGCACCTCGGGTCTGTCTCGGCAGCCCCGCCTCCCCAGACCAGGATTGGTTGGGGAGGGGGAGCAGCGAGTAGCGGTTCAGGCATTCATATCCCGAGACTCGAAGCGAGACGGACTGGAAATCCATCCGGCCCAGAGCTTTCGGGGCGAGGCTTTGGAAGAAAGGGTTCCAAGGTGCCAACAAATCAAGCCTCAATCGATTCTACCAGCGGTTTCGTTCTCGGTCAGGGCGAAGCTCGGTGTTGTCTTCCCACCGATAAGGGAATAGCAATGGCCGCCGCTCCACCGGCCAAGCCTAAAATAGGGAGCAAGGCCCCGCCGCCCAAGCCCAGGCCTCCCAGCTCTCCCTCCTCCAATTCCTCCAGTGCTGGAACGGCAAACTTCCGTTCTCGCTCACATTCCTGGTCAGGCGGATGGGCGGGAACCAGCATGAAAGTCACCAGCGGTGGCGGCACGAACGACACATTGGCCACGGGGGCGCTTTTGACCAACAAGGCGCCATCATAGGTGCCTTGCGGCGACTCCACGCGGACCTGATACATCCCGGGCTTTAGGCCGGACACCGTCGTCAATCCGCGAGTTCCGGTGATTGATTTCATGGAATTAGCGGATTCCTTTTGCCCGCCGGAAATCGTCACATTGGCGGCGGGGACTAAGTATCCCGCTCGGGTCAATACGGCCGCCCGAAAACTGCCGTCGGGCGCCAGGGTCACTTCTTTCTCCGCCGTCTTCTGGGTCGAAACAGCTTGGCCACCTTGGGGCACTGGAGCCGCTCCGGAGGTCCCTTGCTGAGCGAGGCAGGGGTTCAAACACATCCCCCCGGCGGCCAATCCCAAGCAAGCGTTGCCAACTTTCTTTGCCAGACTCATGAAAATAATCCTCCTGGTGCTCGATCATTGCCGGGGAATTCGCGGAGCACTCGACCCGCCATTGCTAGGCCGCGACGGGCCAATCGAGTCGCGCTCCCAATCCGCCATGAATCCCTATTCGGAGAACCCACGGGCAAACTTGATACCTCGAATCCGGTTTTTCGGCTTTAATCGAGTTATTCCCTTTTTTCTGCCTGTCTTTCCAACGCCAATTACCAAAGCCCATTTGTCGCGGATGCCGTCTGCCCCGCGCGCTCGGGCGCTCCAGGTAGAGTTTGCCTGCTGGTCCTTCCTCCGGCCAAATGGATCGGGGGCTTATTCACTTTTTTCTTTCGAACTTCAAGAAAAACTAAGGATTTTGCGGAAAAATCAGCCCGATGCCAACCATCAAGAAAAGACCCCGCCATACCGAAATTGATGAAAGTAGGCAAAACAGCTAAGCCGACGAAAAGATCGGCAATAGGGGCAACAGTCACCCACGGGCACGGAGTGCGCGCCAAAACAATCCAAATACCGGAGCGGGGGGCGTTAGCCCCCTGAGCCAGAACGCAGTCCGCGATGCCATGCTTGCTCAGGGGGCTAACGCCCCCCGCTCAAAGAATCGAGCCAAGGGACATCAGTTGAGTTATTCACGCCTGCGGATTTGCCACTTGGGGAAGTACTATCCTCCCGCTCCCGGCGGCATGGAGGCGCACCTTCAGACCTTGGCGCGGGCCCAAGCCGAACGTGGTGCCCGCGTCCAGGTTTTTTGCGTCAACCATCATCCCGGCCCCACGTGCGTGGAGCGAGATGGCAAGGTGGTCGTCGTTCGCTTTCGCCGGCTTGGCGCGGCCGCCAAGATTGATTTGTGTCCGAGCCTCTTGTCCCGATTGGCCGCCGTCGACGCGGATGTTTTGCACGTTCACGTTCCCAATCCCACGATGATTCTGGCGGTGCTCCTGGCCAAGCCGCAGCCGCCGATCGTCGTGACGTACCAAAGCGACTATGTGCGCCAGCGAATTCGGGCTCTATTATTTCGGCCGTTAGAAAGATGGTTTTATCGAAAGGTCGACAAGATTTTGGCCACCACTCCCGCGTATATCGCCGGCTCGCCTTTCCTGCGATCCCAAACCGAACGATTAATAATCTTGCCGCTGGGAATCGATTCGCGTCCATTTCTGGAACCCAGCCTTGCGAATCGTCAGGAATCAGCTCGAATTCGCCAGCAGTATCAAGGTCCGTTGTGGCTAGCCTGTGGCCGGTTGGTCTATTACAAGGGCCTGGTTCATGCGATTCGAGCTCTGGCACGAGTTCGGGGAACACTCTTGATTGTCGGCGACGGTCCGGAGCGCGCTCGTTTGGAAGCGGAGGCTGTGGGATTGGGGCTGGACCGAAGGGCGATTTTTCTAGGAACGGTGAGTAGCGTGATCCCCTACTATCATGCGGTTCACGCCTTATGGTTTCCCTCCAACGCACGGAGCGAGGCCTACGGGCTGGTTCAGCTGGAAGCCATGGCCAGTGGATGCCCGGTCATCAACACCGCCATCCCCGATAGCGGAGTAACCTGGGTAAGCCGGCACATGGAAACAGGCTTAACGGTACCAATGAATGATGCCGGTGCTTTAGCCGATGCAGCCCGACGCTTACTGGTCGAGCCGGGCCTCCGTGATCGGCTGGCCGCCGCCGCCCGAGCCCGGGCCATGCAAGAATTCGATCACCGCGTCATGGCCCAGCGATGTCTGGCCATCTACCGGAACATCCTGACCGGAGAACCGATCACTGAGTCAGCTTCGCTGGCAGCTTAGCGGGAAGATTCTTGGCGAGCGGGGTGTGTAAACACCCCCGGTATGCTCCGCGACACGATTTATTGTTCAGACCAGGGCGTTACCAGATTCATCGCAATGTAGGTTTACGTTTCACGTCCGCAGTATGTAACAATTCGTGCCATGATCCGGGCGTGAAACGTAAACCCACGTTGATGTTCGGCCGGGTGACACGTCCCGCTCGCCAAGCGGTTGCATCCATGATAAATGTTCGCTGGCCGACACTCCGTGCCCGTTTCAGCCCCTCAGGGGAGGGGCGCTTTTTTCATCGGTTTCCCATCGGCAAGGAAAATCAAGGCTCGGCGAATGTCCGAATTAACGGGCTTGATTCAATTCGATTTGTGCTCGCTTGTTGGGTGGCCGTGGGCCACATCGGCTTGTTTCCGCTTTTTCAGGGAATCGACCCGGCCACGCGACTCGGTTGGCTATTGAAAGGCTTGTACGAGGCCACCGTAAATGGTCCGGCCGCCGTCATAGTTTTCTTTGTGATCTCCGGATTTTGCATCCACTTTCCTTTTCGAAACGGTGATTTTCCCCGACTGGCTCGCTATTATCCTCGGCGCTACTTCAGAATCCTGGCGCCGCTGACCGCCGCCATTTCATTTAACGCGCTATTGAAAGTGAATATGCCGCTCCTGGGTCGGTCCATTCTGTGGAGCATAGTGTGCGAAGAGATTTATTATTTGATTTACCCCGGCCTTCTGCTCCTTCGAAGGGCCCTCGGATGGAGGCCGTTATTGATAGCGGCATTTATTCTGGGCGGCTGGGTCGCCTGGACAGACCCCGCGGCGGGCGACTATCCCTCTTATGGCTGGCGTCTGAATTGGCTTTTGGGTCTGCCGTGTTGGCTTCGATATTGGCCTATTTCTGGCTGGAACGCGAAATCGCTTATTTTCGGAAGGCTCAGCCCAATCCGCCGCTTCAATGGGCCGGCCAGTGGAGTTACTCGCTCTACCTCATGCATGTCGCTGCCAACGTCATATTCATCCGCGCCGCCATTCCGAATTTCGGCTTCATCGTCAATTGGTCATTACGATTCGGGTGGGTCTTGGTCGTCTCCTATGTTTTCTACTTGATCGTGGAAAAGCCGAGTCACTCATTCGCGCGCTCGCTGGGCCGGGGGCGACATACTAAGAAGGTCGATCATTCCTTGGATAGGCTGGCGGCTTGACACAACGGCAGTGAGAACTTGATTGTTTGATTTTGTTAGGTGCTCCGCATGCCCGACTCTTTGCGAATCCTCCACATTTCTGCCGGCAATTTATTCGGCGGAGTCGAGACG
>WNFC01023268.1_pt1 | contig 12568 bp, 16 predicted proteins | sample 5400541 | NCBI WGS metagenome assembly WNFC01 (sample SAMN13153342, study PRJNA577476) | soil metagenome | isolation source: 120 cm saprolite under Douglas fir tree site 2 hole 2 replicate 1 | place: USA:California | collected 2015-04-18
TTCGGCTTCCTCTACTTCGGTCTGCTCGACACCAAGGTGCCGGGTCTGATCTTCCTTGCGGTGGCGTTGGGGTTGCTCCCGATCATGACCCTATATGGGCCGCAGGCGGCGCTGATCGCGGAGAGCTTTTCGCCCCGCCTGCGCTACAGCGGCACCTCGCTCGGCTACCAGCTTGCGTCGATCATCGCCGGCGGTCCCTCGCCGTTTATCGCGACGGCACTGTTTGCGACCTTCGCCTCGAGCCTGCCGATCGCCCTCTATATCCTCGGTTGTGGGGTGATCGGTCTCGTCGCGGTGTCGCTGTTGACCGACTACACGAACAAAGACGTCTCGCAGGAATACGAAGGCGTCTAGACCGGCACGAAGGCGCCGGAACAGCGAGAATCAGCACGCCTCCGAATTGCTCAAGCAAGGCCGGCGCGACCTAGGAATCAGGAGGATCGGATGCGCATCGCGGTGGTCGGCACGGGCGGCATCGGCGGACCTTACGGCGCCTCGCTCGCCAGGGTCGGGGCGGACGTCACCTTTGTTGCGCGCGGCGCGCATCTCGCGGCGATCCGCGAGAACGGGCTGCGGGTCGAGGGCGACCGCGGCGAGACCCATATCCGTCCGGCCCGGGCGACCGATGACATCGCCGGCATCGGCACCGTCGATTTTGCCCTGCTCTGCGTCAAATTGTGGGACGTCGAAAGCGCCGGCCAACAGCTCCGTACGGTCATCGGAGAGGATACCGCGGTCATCCCATTGCAGAACGGCGTCGACGCCGCAGAACGGCTGATCCCGATCCTCGGGCATGAGGCGGTGATGGGCGGCACCGCCTTTGTCACCGGCAACATCGCCGCTCCCGGCGTGATCCGTCAGACCGGGACCTATCAGCGCATGACCTTCGGCGAGCTCGACGGCCGGACGAGCGAGCGCGGCCAGCGCCTGCGTGAAATGTGCGAAGCGGCCGGCTTCGAGGGCGTGCTCAGTCCCGATATCAGGGTCCCGATCTGGGAAAAGTTTATCCTGTTGGTGCCGCTCAGCGGGCTCAATGCGCTGACCCGGGTGGCGCTCGGCAAGTGGCGCGACGACCCCGACCTCTTGGCCCTCTACGAGGCGGTCTTGCGCGAGACCGTCGCGGTCGGCCGCGCCGAGGGGGTCAGGCTGCCCCCGGACAGCATCGAGAAGGGTATGGCGATGATGTGGTCGATGCCGCCCTACCACATGACTTCGATGGGGAACGACCTGAACCGCGGCAACCGGCTCGAGCTGCCCTGGTTCGCCGGCAAGGTCGTCGAATTGGGCCGCCGCCACGGCATCCCGACGCCGGTCAACGGCTTCATCTACGCGGCGCTGAAGCCGCACATCAACGGGGCGCCGGCCTAGGGTAGGGGTGACGAGCGTCGAACCCAGCGTCTCAGTCGGCGGGGCCGATCATTTTTCCTCGAGGGCACGCACGCGTTCTGACGTTCGCTGATGCTGGGCATGCATGGCGCGCAGTTCCTGCCGTATCTCGCGCATCCCGCTCAACAGCATCGCTTGGCTGCTGTCGAGCCGCGCATAGCTGCTGTCGAGCCGCATGACGATGGCGGCTCAGCACCCGCATGTCATCGCGGAAACTGGCAACCTCGCCGGTCAGCCTCTGCAAGGCCTGACCTATAAAAGCGAGATCGATCCTAGGTTCGTCAGCCACGACATTGATCTTTCGCCGGGTTTCGATGGCGACCAGTTTTGATCATCTCAAAATATAGGTCGCGCGCGGTTCAAAGCCATTAGCCCGCGCGCCGCACGATCGACTGGCTAATGCGCTCTCCTGCCTCGGCAGCGATGCGTCGATCTCGCCCGCGCCGCGCGGAGGCGGCAAGGTCATCATTCGTAGCGAAATAATTATTTATTCCTTGATTAATTCCCATAGTTGTCATATTGTCAGCGAAAAACCGGCTAAGCGTTGCGGTGCTTATGCTCCCGCGTAGGTGCGTCGTCCGCAATATTTGATTTATGACAATAAGCAGCGGAATCTAAGAGTCGTTACCCGCTGTTCTTTTGGCGGCTACGCCGCCGGAACTCCAGGATTTCTGCGGGGGAGGAGAGGCCGCTCGCTGTTAAATTCCTGCAGAAACAGCAAAAGCAGCGAGGATGTCCTTTCGAGATATCGGCTGGCGAGCAGGTGCCGGCCGCGCTCGCGCTGCGGCAAACCGCCTGATCGCCCGTCGCGGGGCCGCGTTGACAGGTTTCGGGGGCCTCACTATGGTGCGCCGCGTTTCGGCCACAATACCGCCGGTGCGGGTGTCGGATATTGCGCTACCCTGAATGAGCGAGGGCAGGCCGACCGATCCTCTGGCGCGGCTTGGCGACGAGATCGACAAGGCGCGGGCGCAACATGTCCAGCGTCAGCCAGTGGCGACCGACCGCTCGAACCTGCAGCAGGGGCTCAGCCTCGGCTTCCGCATCGGCATCGAACTCGTCGTCGCGGTTGTCGTTGCGACTGGCCTGGGTTGGGCGGTAGATCACTGGCTCGGCACCCGGCCGTGGGGGATGATCGTGCTGTTCTTTCTGGGGGTTGCTGCGGGCATGCTGAACGTCTACCGCGCCGTCAACCGCATCAGCGGGGCCGCCGGCTATCGCAAACCCGGGGAGCCCGACACCGGCACCACCAAATAGGACGACGAGGACAGCTGACTTGGCGCTAGAAATCCAACCACTCGAGCAATTCAAGATCGAGCGGCTCATTCCGATCCACATCGGTGGTCTTGACGTCTCGTACACCAACTCCGCCTTGCTGATGACCGTCGCGGTGGCGCTGATCACCGCACTGCTGGTCCTCGGCACGCGCCAGCGCGCCCTCGTTCCCGGCCGTTGGCAGTCGCTGGCAGAAATGAGTTACGAGTTCGTCGCCGATATGGTCGAGACCAATGTCGGGCATGGGGGGCGCGAATTTTTTCCGTTTGTCTTCACGCTTTTCATGTTCATTCTATTTGCCAACTTCTTGGGGATGATCCCCTACGCTTACACCGTAACCAGCCAGATCGTCGTCACCTTCGCGCTCGCCGCGGTCGTGTTCATCGGTGTGACGATCATCGGCATCGTCCGCCACGGCTTCCATTTTCTCCGGCTTTTCGTGCCGCAGGGCGTGCCGGCGGCGCTGTTGCTGTTGCTCGTGCCGATCGAGCTGCTGTCTTATTTCATCCGGCCGTTCACCTTGGCGATCCGACTGTTCGCCAACATGCTGGCAGGGCACACGATGCTGGCGATTTTCGCCGGGTTCGCCGCGAGCATCGGCATCTTCGGGGTTCTGCCGCTGGGTATCGACATACTGCTCGTTGCCCTCGAGGTTCTGGTCGCCGCGCTGCAGGCTTACGTGTTTGCCATCCTCACCTGTCTCTATCTGAGCGACGCCATCCACCTCCACTGACGCGCCCTTCTCATCCCTCACCTTACGGAAAATTACATGGATCTCGCTTCCGCCAAAATGATCGGAGCCGGCCTCGCCTGCATTGCCCTTGTGGGTGCCGGTATCGGCATCGGCAATGTGTTTTCGGCGCTGATCAACTCGGTCGCCCGCAACCCCGCCTCGCAGGGGCAAGTGCAACCCTTCGCGTTTCTGGGTTTTGCGCTGGCCGAGGCAACCGGCCTCTTCGGCCTTGCCATTGCCTTCCTGATCCTCTTCGTCTTCTGAGGCGCGGCGAGACGGACGACCGGCCATGCCGCAACTTGAGGTATCGACGTTTCTGCCGCAGCTCGTCTGGCTGGCGATCAGCTTTGTCGTCCTTTACCTGCTGATGTCAAAGCTCGGGCTGCCGCAAGTCAACGCAATTATCGAGGCGCGGCGCAAGCGGCTCGACGACGACCTCGCCCGCGCCACTGCGCTCAAGACGGAAGCGGAGGCTGTCGTTGCCGCTTATCAGAGGACGTTGGCCGAAGCCCGCGCGCACGCACAGGCGACCATCAAGGAGAGCGCCGATCGGTTTGCCGCCGAAGCCGCCGAACAGCAGCGGCAGCTCGCTGAGACGCTCGCCGAGCAGACAAGGGCGGCCGAGCGCGAGATCGGGGCCGCGAAAGAGCGGGCATTCACTGAGATCCGCAATGTCGCTGTCGACGTCGCCCGTTCGGTTGCCGAAAAGCTGACCGGTTCGGCCACCGACGAGGCAAAGCTCATGCCGGCGGTCGACCGAGCTCTGGCCGAGCGTGCGCGCTGATGATGCCGCTCTTTGAGGATCCCGAGTTTTGGGTTCTGCTGGCCGTTGTAGCGTTCGTCATCGGCGTCTGGAAGCCGGCGCGCAGAGCAATCCTCGGCGGGCTCGATGCCCGGGCGGTGCGCATCCGTAACGAGCTCGACACGGCGCAGCGCCTTCGCGAAGAAGCTCAGCAGGCGCTCGCCGCTTACCAGCAACAGCAGCGGCAGGCCGCGGCCGAGGCCGAAGCAATCCTCGCTCACGCCAGAGGCGAGGCGGAGCGCATCGCTGCGCAAGCGGCGCGCAACCTCGAAGAGGCGCTAGAGCGGCGACGGCGCCTGGCGGAGGAGCGGATCGCGCAGGAGGAGGCGAAGGCGCTCGCCGAGATCCGCGCCGTTACCGTCGATGTCGCGATTTCCGCCGCGCGCCAGGTCATCGCCGCCGAGCTCGACGAGAAGCGTGGCGCAGCGCTGATCGACGCTGCGATCACCGTGCTGCCGCAGCAACTGCAGCGCTAGAGTGGTTGGCGCGATTTGCGCCGTCGTTGCGAGGAGCGCCTCGCGCGACGAAGCAATCCCGCGCGGACAAGCCTCTGTCGGCCCGAGATTGCTTCCCCCCGGAACGGCCCGTCGGGGCCGGCCGGCCGGGGGTCGCAATGACGGGGTGGAAACCGCTTTTAGCTGCGCAGCGGCCGGAAAAATTCGCGGACCTCGTTGGCCAGCGCATCGGGCTGTTCCAGCGCGGCGAAATGGCCGCCGTGCGGCATGACGCTCCAGCGCCGGATGTTGGTGTAGGTTCGCGCTGCCAGCGAGCGCGGCGGACGCAGGATCTCACGCGGAAACTCGGCATAGCCAGTCGGGACGTCGACGGTACCTCCCTCAGGAATGGGCCATGCCCGATGCATCCGCGCGTAATACGGCCAGAATGACGAGCCAATTGCGCCGGTGAACCAATAGAAGCTGATATTAGCGAGCAGCCGGTCGCGGCTGAACGCCGACTCGACGTCGCCACCGCAATCCGACCAGGAGCGGAACTTCTCGATGATCCATGCGGCAAGGCCCGCCGGCGAGTCGGTCAGACCGAAAGCGAGCGTCTGCGGGCGGGTTCCCTGGATCCACTGATAGCCCGTCTCCTCTCGCAGCCACTGCGCGAGCTGATCGGCATACGCTTTTTCGTCAGGTGTAGCGTCGGCTGCAGCCTGCTGATCGCGCCGGACCGCCAGCAGGTTGACGTGAATGCCGATCAGCTTGTCGGCATGGGCATAGCCGAGGCGCGAGGCGGTGATCGCGCCCCAATCGCCGCCCTGTACGGCAAACCGGGTGTGGCCCAAGGTGTCCCGCATCAGCTCGGCCAAGCAGTCGGCGATCTCCTCGATGCCGAAGCGCAGCTGTCTGGGCTTGAAGGAAAGTCCATAGCCGGGGAGCGAGGGTGCCACGACCGTGAATGCATCCGCAGGATCGCCGCCGAAACTTCCGGGGTCGGTCAGGCGCGGGATTAGTTCCAAGAATTCGAAAACCGAACCCGGCCACCCGTGCAGCAACAAGAGCGGGCACGGAGCCGGCCCCTTGCCGGGCACCTGCAGAAAATGCAGGTCGATGCCGCACAGCGGCACCTTGTATTGCGCAAAGGCGTTGAGCCGCGCTTCCTCAGCGCGCCAATCGAACCCCGTGCCGCGTGCGCGCCAACCGTTCACGAAGATCGGCGATTGCTTGGTCGGGAATGCTGAGGGTGAAGGGTTGCGGTAGTACGGTCATGCCGGCCTCGATTTGGTCGGGGGGGCCGAGTCTTATCGCAAGCGGCTGCACCCCGCTACTCTGCTGCCGCGCTCTGCCGTATGGCGAGAAGATGCGCAACGCCGACGAGATCCGCCTTGCCCGATCCGAGGAGGGGGAGCTTGTCGACGACTACTATCTCGGCCGGCGCCATCAGATCGGACGCACCCTTGGCTCTGAGATAGGCTTGGAAGGCGGCGCGCGTCGCGGCCGTCTTCTCGGTGACGAGAACGAGCCGCTCGCCGCGACGCGGATCGGGTTCGGCGACGATGGCCGATTGTGCGTCGGGCCACAGCTCGGATGCCAGAGCCTCGACCGCCGCGAGCGAGATCATCTCGCCGCCGATCTTGGCAAAGCGCTTGGCGCGGGCTTTGATCGCCACAAATCCATCGCGGTCGATCGTCACGATGTCGCCGGTATCGTGCCAGCCCTCTTCGGGCGGCTGCAGAACGCCGGGCCGATCGGTTTTGAAGTAGCCGAGCATGACGTTGGGGCCGCGTACGTAAAGTCGTCCCCCTCCCTCGATGCCCTCGACCGGATCGAGCCTCACTTCGATCCCGGGCAGCAATCGTCCGACGGTGCCGAACCGGTTGAACATCGGTGTGTTGAGGGCGAGGGCGGGTGCGGTTTCGGTGACGCCGTAGCCCTCGAGAATGCGCAGACCGAATTTCTCCGCCCAGAGCCGCCGGGTCGGCTCTTTGACCGGCTCGGCACCCGCGAGCACGTACCGCACCGAGCGAAAATCGTAAGGGTGTGCTGCGCGCCCATAGCCCGCCAGAAAGGTATCCGTGCCGAAGAGGATCGTCGCATTCGCGCCATAGACGAGTTCGGGAACGACGCGATAATGCAACGGCGAGGGATAGAGAAAGACCGGAACCCCGGACACGAGCGGCAGAACCAGCCCGACGGTGAGCCCGAAGGAATGGAACACCGGCAGTGTGTTGAAGACCTTGTCGGTGCGGCCAAAGTCGATGCGCGCCGCGGCCTGGGCGGCATTGCACAGCATGTTGCGATGCGAAAGGACGACACCCTTCGGCGTCCCCTCCGAGCCGGAGGTAAACAGAATCGCAGCCGGATCGTCGGCGTCGCGGGGTACCCGAGCGCGGCGATAGGCAAAGAGCGCGTGGATCTTGTCGGCGGTCGAAACCGTGCCGCGCACATCCTCGAGATAGACGATGCGAACTCGCTCGCCGAGCGAAGCGACCAGCTGGCCGAGCCTAGCCTTCTCGACAAAGCCGCGCGAGGTGACGATCGTCCGCACTTCGGCGGCGGTGCAGGCGGCGAGGACGCTGGCGGCGCCTGCGGTGAAATTGATCATCGCCGGAACGCGCCCCGCCGACATCATGCCGAGCAGGGTCGCGGCCGCGCCATTGGCATTCGGCAGCATCACGCCGACCAACTCGCCCTCGCCCGCTAGCGGCAAGAACTTGCCGGCGAGGAAGCGAGCGCCGACCAGGAGTTTCCGATAGCTGAGCTTGCCGGTGACCGGATCTTCGACTGCGATGCGGCGCCAGCCCTGGCTCTTTGCCGCCTCGACCACGGCCTCGACGACCGTGCGGTCCGTCGGTGTCGTGCGAAAGATCAGATCGGACATGATCTGGTAGAGCACGGCCCCCGCCGCCTGGCGGCGCGCCTTGCCTTTCAGCGTCGCGTCGACGGTAAGACGCACCGGCTCCAGCACGGTGACCCTGACCCTGGGGAACCAGCGGCGGCGAACCTGCGCGCGGCTGAGCCGAGAGAAGATCGTGGCCTCGAGGCCCTCGATGCGCACCGGCACGATCATCGCGCCCGATTTCTCGGCGATCATTGCAGCCCCGTCATAGACCTTCATCAGCTGGCCGGTGACAGTGATGCGCCCCTCCGGAAATATCACCAAGGTCTCGCCGTTCCTGACAGCATGACTGAGCGTCCGCGTCGCGAGCGGCCGCGTGGGATCGAGCGGCATGGCGCGCGTCAGCTTTAGGAAAGGCCTCACCCACCAGCGCCGGGAGAATTCGTGGTCGATCGCGAAAACCGGCTCCTTGGTCAGCATCGAAAGTGCCACGGCGCCGTCGAGAAAGCTCACATGATTGAGTGCGATGATGGCGTTAGGGCCCGCCTTGTCGAGGTTTTCAAGGCCCCTGACCTCGAGCCGGTAGAAAGCACGCAGCAGGATCGACAGAAAATCCTGGAACGCGTTGGTCGGCATGGTCTTGCCGATCCAGAGGGCGGCGAGAAGACCGACGGCGGCGATGCCGAGGAACAGCACCGGGACCCCGACCCCCGCCTTCTGCAGGAGTGCCACGCCGAGCGCGCCGCCGACCATGAATGCAGCGTTGAGCACATTGACGGCGGCCACCATTCGGGCGCGCCGATCTCGGGGGGCCCAGGCTTGGATCGCCGCGAAGGACGGTACGATCATCAGTCCTCCCGCCACAGCGAGAAAGCCCAGGTCGATCGCAGAGCGCCAGGCGACAGGCTGGGCAAAAAATGCCGACGGCGCCAGAACCCCCGTCGCGTCAGCCTTGGGCAGGTGCCGCAATACCAACCCGAGATCGAGCGAGAAGAGACCGATCAGCAGTGCCCCGACGGCAGTGGGCAACAGGATGATGCGCCCCGCCAACAGCCAGGAGGCGAGGCCGGAGCCGGCGCCGATGGCGACCGCGAAGACCGCCAGGAAGATCGTTACGACGGTTTCAGCACCGCCCAGCGTATGCATGACCAGCGGCGGCAACAGTGACAGAAGGACCGCTCCGACTAGCCAGAAGATGCTGGTGACCGCCGCGCACCGCCATAGCCGGGTATCGGACCACAACTCGCCGAGCAGCCTGCCTGTCGAGCGGACGAAATTGGGGTCAATCGCCAAATCCGGCGCCGCCTGCGCCGTCTTCGGGATAAAGAGGCTGGCACCCCAGCACAGTATGGCGACGACCATCATGGTGACGGCGAGTCCTGCGGGATTGCCGCCGTCCTTCATCGCGAGGCCGCCCGCTATCGTCCCGCCGGGGATCGCGAGAAAGGTGGCGACTTCGACCAGCGCATTGCCCGCCGGCAATTCCTCGCGCTTCAGATGATCCGGAAGGATGCCGTATTTGATCGGCCCGAACAGCGCCCCGATCAGCCCGAACAGAAACAATGCTACGAACAAAAGCGGCAGCGACTGCAATTGGAAACCGGCGACGGCAACGCCGGCCGCGCCGATTTCGACGAGCTTCAACAGGCGCGCTACCAGCGCCTTGTCGAAACGATCGGCGAGCTCCCCGCCTGACGCTGACAGCAGAAAAAACGGCAGGATGAAGATGCCGCCGGCCAATGTCACCAGCGCTTCACCGGCCTGCCCGCCGATCTTGAACAGGATAAGCAAGACAAGTGCGTTTTTGAGGAAGTTGTCGTTGAATGTGGAGAAGAATTGGCACCAGAACAACGGCGCAAAGCGCCGAGACGCGAGGAGTGATTGCGACACCGATACCTCCAAAGATCAGGGCGGGTAACCATCGTTCTCGCGAAAGCGCAGGGCTGTCCGGGGAAACGATTTTGACTCGTCTTGCGCGGACTTGATCCGCGCATCCACGTCTTTCTTTCGACCGCCCTAAGGCGTGGATGGCCGGGTCGAGCCCGGCCAAAACGAATTTGGAGAGGCGATTGCGTTCCCTTCGTCGCCGCAAAATTTTCCCCGGACAGCTTCGCGCGAAAACGCAAATCCAGGTGCGGCAGGTTTCCGGCGTCAGCCATGGGCTCCCGCTTTCGCGAGGGTGACGAGAACCGTTTGCACAAGAAGCCGTCCTTCAAGGCTGGCCTTTGGCGACGTCCATCAGCAGACGCTCGGTCTTGGCGTCTTCGATCCGGTTGACGAGCTTACTGGTTTCGTCGTTGTCGCGGATCGTCTTGGTGAGGGTGATGCAGGATTGGACCAGCATGACGATACCCATTGTGAGATAGCCCTTCATCGCGAGGTCGAGCGCATCAGGATGATGCCGCCGACCACCATGGCGAGCGCGGCGACAAAGGAGACGTAGGTGAAGACTATCCAGGACTGACTGTGGTGAAGGATTGGTTGGTTCATCGTCGTATTCCGGTGAATTGGGGCGCGGGGAACAGATCAGGCGCCGGATCCCGGCTGGTCACGGGCGGCACGCTGCCTCAGCCGGGCAAGAACGTCGGCGGCAGTGGGCTTGAGGCGCGGGCCGAAACCCTCGGCCGAGAGCTTTTTGGCGACGGCGATGGGCCGGTCGCGGCATCGAGCGCGTCGAATGCCGCTTCTGCGGCATCGGCCTCGACCTGGCGTTCGCGCAGGCGGGAGAGTGTTGCCTCGGCTTCTGCAAGCGTGCCCTCGAAGATCGGAGCGGCCTCGACACGGCCACGGCGCGCCATCCGGACCGCCTCCGCCGCCCGAGCGATCCGCCGCCCGCGCTCGAGCTGCGAGAAGCGCATCTGCTGTTGCAGAACATGGCCCCTCAACTTGGCGATCTCGGCGGCGAACAGGGCGCGAGCGGTCGCCGAAGCATCGCGCTCGGCCTCGAGGGTGGCGATGGCTTCAGCCGCCTCGTTCGCAAGATCGTCGCGACCGCCTTCGATGGCGGCAACGGCACGCGTCTCGAGGTCCTCGATCCGGGCCCGGGTCGCGTCTAGCCGCTGCCCCTCCTGGCTGTCCTAGGCGATCGCGACCGCCAGTGCTCTCTTGGCTCGCTCGAGCTCCGGTAGCATCGCGCATCTGCTGGTCGAGGATTAGCAGGGCGTTCTGATCGGCGACCTCCTCGGCGATCGCGACGGTGCGCCCACGAACGAGTGTAATCAGCGTCTTCAACATATCTTGCTTCCAATATGAACATCGTTCATGATGCTTGATATGGCACACTTATGAGCGTCGTTCAAGAAAAAAGTTGAACATCGTTCAAAGAGGAGTTTATGGCGAAGCTGGGGACCCGGCGCGCAGTGCTGCGAGAGCAGCTGATCGATGCCGCCGAACGCACCATCGCCGCTAAGGGGCTTGCAGCCCTGAAGGCTCGCGACCTCGCCCGAGAAGCCGGCTGCGCGGTCGGAACGATCTACAACCTCTTCGAGCATCTCGACGAGTTGGTCCTGTGCGTCGGCTCGCGAACATTGGTGATGCTCGATGCCGCACTCGGGGCCGTTCGGTCGGCAAACCCATGTCGTTCGACCGAAGAGGCCGTAGCCGATCTGGTGAGGCTCGCCCTTGCCTACCTGGAATTCGCTGCCACGCACACCGTCCGCTGGCGGGCGCTCTTCGAGCACCGCATGAGCGAGGCTCATCAGCTGCCAGGGTGGTTCGTCGAGCTGCAGCATGCTCTATTTGCGCAGGTTGAGCGGCCATTGGCGGCGCTGTTGCCGGAGCTCGAACGGGACGCGCGCCGCGTCCTCGCGCGCACCCTGTTCTCGGCCGTGCACGGCATCGTGGCACTCGGCCTTGAAGAGAAGCTTGTATCGCTGCCGCTGCCGGATCTTGGCGGTCAGCTCGCCGCCACTGTGCGCGCGATCGCGACAGGGCGCGACGAACTTCGAGCGATCGACTCGCGCGGTAGCCCGGCGGATCTTCGCCAGGGCTGATGGAGGAGGTCGCATGGCCATCGAGATACGGCCGGTCAATCCGCACTTCGTCGCCGGAATCGGCGGCATCGATCTTAGCAAGAGTGTCGATCGGCCCGTGGTCGCCGCGATCTCGGAGGCGATCGACCGCTACGCGGTGGTGGTGTTTCGCGACCAGCGTCTCGATGATACGCAATTGCGCGACTTCGCTAGCAAATTCGGCGCGCTGGAGATCGGCCGAGGGGCTGCGCGCGGCGGCAGGCGGCGATTGGCGCATCCGGAGATCGGCGATATTTCAAATTTGGACGAAGACGGGCGGCTGCGCCAGCGCGACGACCGGCGGCGGCTCGACAGCCTCGGCAATTGGCTGTGGCATAGCGATGCTTCGTACATGCCGGTGCCGGTCGTGCTCGGGATGCTGTATGCGGTGGCGGTGCCGCCGGCGAGTGCGCTGGGTGGCGGCGAGACCGAGTTCGCCGATATGCGCGCGGCCTATGACGCCTTGTCCGAGGTGATGAAGGCCGCGCTCGACGGGCTCGTCGCCGAGCACGACGTCTTCTGGTCGCGCGGCCAGATCGGCTTTACCGAATTTCTGCCCGGCGAGCGCGAGCAGTACCGCCGTCACGGCAGCGGCTGGTGCGCGGTCATCCGGGCTCGCAGCGCAAAACGCTCTACCTCTCCGCCCACGCCTCGCACATCGTCGGCTGGCCCGTTCCCGAAGGCCGCCTGCTGCTCCACGATCTCAATACGCACGCCACCCGGCCGGAATTCGTCTACAGCCATGAATGGCGGGTCGGCGATTTGGTGATCTGGGACAACCGTTGCACGATGCATCGCGGCCGGCCCCACGACGACCGCTACCCGTGCGATCTGGGCCGGGCAACGACGCTCGACGTCGGCTCGACCCTCGACGAAGCCGCCTGAGCTCACGGCACGAGATTGCGTCGTCGCTCCGCTCCTCGCAACGACATTCCCCTTGTCGTCATGTATGGACGGCCCCCTTTGGGCAAGGAGAATTTGGCGGCGTTGGCAGGTGGTCTGGAGCAGTGATGTATCCGGCCTGTTGGCGCGGTCGGCTGAGCGCTGGCCCCGATGGGTTGCGCGGATCGGGTTCCGAGC
>WNFC01006836.1_pt1 | contig 12567 bp, 13 predicted proteins | sample 5400541 | NCBI WGS metagenome assembly WNFC01 (sample SAMN13153342, study PRJNA577476) | soil metagenome | isolation source: 120 cm saprolite under Douglas fir tree site 2 hole 2 replicate 1 | place: USA:California | collected 2015-04-18
GGGTTCACGCGGGGCGCGGTCTGGACGCACAGTATTGCCGGCGATTATAAGAATCTGGACGCGGCGTCGCTTCTCGGCATGCCCCAATACATTAATGCATCCGGCGTTCCTTTCATCCCCGCCATCGGTATGAGCGGGTGCGCGACATCAAAATGGCGACTCAGCGATCTTCTTTTTTTGTGGCAGTGATCCTAGCGTATAATATACGCTAGGATTGAGGAGGTCTTTCCAATGCCTGATGTTCTGCAAGATCTCGTATCCCGCCGAGCTGAAATCGTCAAACAGTTCGCCCGTCTTGGTGATCTCCGCAGCGGTTCCGTTTCCAATACCAGCGGCCGCTGCGGCAAGCCCAACTGTCACTGCCACCAGCCCGGCCAGCCGCTACATGGTCCGAATCCCCGCTTGACCTACAAAGTCCAGGGCAAGACCGTTACCGAGTCTCTTCCTACACCGGCCTCTCTGAAAAAAGCCGAACGCGAGATCGCTGCATTCCGCCGCTTCGAAATGCTCGTCCGGGAGTTCCTGGAAGTCAACGCCAAGATCTGCCACACTCGGCCCATGCAAGACGGACAACCGGCGTCTCAGGAAAAAAAACGACGGCGGCGGCTTGCGACCAAGCCGTCCAGGCTTTAGAGCACCAGTTCCAACAGATCTTTGCTGATCGGCACAGAACCGGCCTACTGGATCTAGAAGCCGTGGAGATGGCGATTCGCTCCACCGTCCATGAGACGGGTGCGGCCGCCATCACGGAACTGTTGCGATTTGATCCGCCGGATCGTGACCATCGAGCCATTCCCTGTGCCTGCGGTCACACGGCCAAATATGAAGGAATGCGTTCCCGGCCGGTCCTCACGGCTGTGGGCTGGGCACAGATCGACCGACCCTACTATTTGTGCCCTGCATGCGACGGCGGACAGTTTCCGGCGGACGTGCAACTCGACATTGACAAGACGGATTTCTCGCCCGGCGTTCGGCGCATGCTCGCAGCCGTCGGAAACGAGGCGCCGTTTGCTCAAGGTCGCCAACAGCTCAAGCTCCTGGCAGATCTGGAAGTGACTACCAAGGCGGTAGAAAGAACTGCCGAATCGATCGGAGCAGACATTGAGACCCGGCAGCAACAAGACATCCAGCACGGCAAGCAACTCCGGCTTGCGGCCATCGCTGGCCCGCCGATCCCACACATGTACATGCAGATGGATGGGACGCAAGTGTTTGTAGTGAAGTCCGAGACCGAAGGTCGCGCTGGTAGAACACCCGGTCAGCCGGCTCGCACCAGGGAATGCAAACTGGGCTGCGTGTTTACGCAGACTGATGTCGATGATCAGGGCCGGCCTGTCCGTGACGAGGATTCCACCACCTATGTTGGCGCGATCGAGACCTCGGAAGAGTTTGGGCTCCGTATTTATACCGAGGCCTACAATCGAGGCTGGGACCGGGCCTGCATCCGAGTTGTCATGGGTGATGGCTCGCACTGGATCTGGAATATTGCCGATCAGCACTTTCCAGGTGCGATTCAAATCGTCGATCTCTATCATGCCCGCGAGCATCTCTGGGACTTGGCTCGCAAACTGTATCCCGCCGATGCGACTGCGCAGAAGCGTCGGCTGATACGCCAGTTGGATTGGCTGGAGAACGGCAAGATCGAAAAGCTTGTGGGAGCGCTTCGCAAGCGGGCGAACTCGAGCACCAACCTGGAACTGGCTAAGGCCATTCGTATCGAGGCCGATTACTTCGAGGGCAACAAGGATCGCATGCGCTACCCCGAGTTTCGACAAAAGAAACTTTTCGTAGGCTCCGGCGTAATTGAAGCTGGCTGCAAAACCGTGATTGGTTCTCGGCTAAAGCAATCCGGAATGTTTTGGACTGTGTGCGGTGCCAACGCGATCATCGCCCTCCGTTGCTGTTGCATCAGCGGCAAATTTGAAGACTACTGGGAGGCGCGCACGGCCTGATCTGCCACTTCCATGTCGCGCACCCGTGATCCGCTGGCTATCAGTTCCAGATGAAATACTGGACCGCCTCTATTTCAAAGGCTAAGAAAATGGATCGGATGGGGCCGAGATCATGTACTGCGATAGCGATGGAGTTGTTCTTAGGCAACGGGAAATTGCGCTGTCGATTACCACGAGAGACGGAGCGTGCGTAGGGACCGCAAAAGCGGCAGATGGGAGGGTGCAGTGAACTTCGACGTTCCCGGTATTGAATTTTACGACGCGGCTAGTCTAGCAGGCCCACGATGAAGTACGTTTATCCCGATACGGCGCACTGGGCCGCTGGGTGGATTCTGTCAAACACCAATGACGGTGCATGGCTGACGCTGCGAAAAGCCACCGAGAACGACGTGTCGCGTATCACCAAAGCGTCAGGATTCCGTCAGGATGGTCCGGCCCAAACCTCACAAAAGCAGTCATCCGCAGCCGTGCCGGTATCGGACGTAAAGCCATAAATCTTATTGACTTAGTTGGAGGCGCGGGTCGGAATCGAACCGACGAATAAAGGTTTTGCAGACCTTGGCCTTACCACTTGGCTACCGCGCCTGGCGGCGGTTCGTACTACTTGGAACATAACGCGCCCGTACGCCCGAAGTCAATTCGGGATCACGGGCAATAACACGCGTGATGGATGAAGCTTGTCGTGGTAGAGGGTCTGGAACGCGTTACGCAGCGTAGTTTCGTCGGCAATGGGCCGGCCGGTATTTGGGTTGCGGTCGAAGCGCGGAAAGTTGCTGCTTGAAATCTCTATCCGCATGCGATGGCCCGGCAGAAACACATTGCTGGTGACGCCGGCGTCGATGGTCAGCTTGTAAATCTCTCCGGGCCTTGCCAATTCGGCTTTTTCAAGCGAAGTGCGATAGCGCATTCTCAGGATGCCATCGGTCAGGTTGCGCGCCTCGCCGTTGGGAAACACATCCACGAGCTTGGCGGTAAAGTCTGTGTCCGGCGCCGAGGTGGCTGCGTAAAGCACCACGCTAACAGGTCCCGTTACTTCGAGATTTTCTGTCAGGGCGGGAGAGGTGAATACGAGAACATCCGGACGCCGCTCGACCGCCCTCTGGTCCATCGGTCCCCAGGGGAAGATTTTTGGGTTGCAGCACACCGCTCCGCCCGCGGTCGGCACCGGATTTCGCGGGTCGAACTGAAATCTGTCGGGCGAGGCCTTTCGGGGCGGACGGGCGCCCAGCGCGCCATCCCCATTGAGTGTATTGGCGCGGCCTGTGCCTGAGAGATAGAGCGGAGTCCATTTGGTGCGCGCGAGGGGCCATTCGTGCTCGTCGCGCCAGTGGTTGGCGCCCATCACAAAGATGCGGACGGGCGGTTGCGACATGATGGGCGTATCTTTCAACTTGAGCCACTGGTCGAACCACTGGAGCTGCATGCGGCGGACCGGCGCACCCGACTCTTTGCCGAAGTCGGCGCCGTCAAACTTGATGGACATGTTGTGCGCCCACGGACCAATCAAGATTCGATGGACACTGGAATTTCGGCGCAGCGCGCTGAACGCCGCCAGGTCGCTTTCGACGTAATTGTCGTACCAGCCGCCGACGGAAAAGACAGGTACGGAGACCTGATCGATGTGCGCCCGGGTGCTGGTGTTTTGCCAGAAGGCATCTTCGGTGGGGTGATTGAGGGCTTTCTGAAAAATCTCGCAGCGCTGTCCCGTAGCGTCCATATCCGCGTGGCGCAGAGGCAGAACGCGCACGAAACGATCAAAGTCGGGCGTCGGGAAATCCGGCACGCGGAGATTTTCCGCCATCCACAATAGCCGGTGCCCTACCTGAAAAGCGCCGCCCGTCGAGTAAAAACGGTCGCGGTATTCATCGTAGCCGGAAACTACCGGCGCGATCGCCTTAAGATGCGTGTTGCGCTGTAAGGCGGCCTTCCACTGCGCGATCCCCAGGTACGACCCGCCTAACATCCCAATCTTGCCATCAGACCAGGACTGGCGAGCGATCCAGTTCAACGTGTCGTCACCGTCCTTCGGTTCCTGCATGAATGAATCGAAGGTGCCTTCCGACTCATAGCGGCCGCGCACGTCTTCAACTACCATGCCGTAGCCGTTCTCCACGAAGAACCGGAAATTGGGAGTCAGGTCGTCGCCTTTGCTATAAGGCGTACGCACAAGAAGAATGGGAAAGCGGCCGGCTTCGGACGGCAGGAAAATGTTAGCCGCAAGTTGCACGCCGTCCCGCATGGGAACCCTTACATGCAGGTGCTTGACGATTTCAGGCGCAGACGCGGATACAGAGAGGCTAAACCAGGCGAACAGCACTAGCAGCAATGAGCGCACAGCGTTTCCCAATAGAGTTCCGTTACGCGCTCCAACGAGTGGAAGGAGTGGATGTGCCCGGCTCCCTGTTTGCCGATTTCCCGCGCGGTCTGCGGAAGTGACGCAGCTAAGATACTATGTTCCACTAAACTGGACTTTTCGGCAACTCCGTGCGGGATGCGGAAACAGGCGGTATCGGAATAACGCGAGGTTTCTTCCCCCAAAGTCACCATCACGGGTTTGGAGATTCCCATCAGGCGCACAGAGATGCCGGAGGTCTCCCCTGCCCCGGGATACCGCAGATTGATGCAGGCATCCACGGCGGCTTCAGCCAGCCAGAACTCGCGCTCGGGCAGGTGGCGGAGGCGCAACACACCGGGAGCGCCCAGCAGAGGTTCCGCCGCGCGTGCCAGATCCTTGGACACGAAGTCTCCTGCCAGCAGGAGAACGCTGTGCGGCACGGCACGGTGAATCTTATCGAACGCGCGGAGGATATTCATGATGCGTTTGGCCTCCCGCAGGTAACCGAACACACCGAAAACAAACTGGTGAGTCGAGAGTCCGAGCGTCTGGCGGTACCGCCGGACTTCCACCTGAGAAGGCAAATCCATCGGCGCAAACAGGTGCGGGATCTCCACAACCCGCGCGGCTGGAGCGTGCTCTCGCACCATGCGCGCCGCAGCCGGATTATGCACCACTACGGCACGTGAAGCCTGGGCAATGCGACGCAGCATGGGATATGCATAGTAGCGCGGGTTCAACGCTGAATTCGCCCGGCCGCGCCAAAGCTCGTGCGCCATCTCGCGATGCCATTCTCCGTAATTGAACACGAATTCCTCGACATAATCCTGCTCGTCGAGCGTGCCCAGAAAAAAGTGCTGCAGAACGGCATCGTGGAGGACGACCACGCCGGGGTGCACGAGCGCGCGCCGGTAAATTTCACGGTGAAGCTGATTGTTGCCCAGATGGTAGAGCCAGACATCGGCGCGCCGGGCGTTCACTTCCACGGTCCCATGGCGGCTGAGCGCCGTCACGAGCGAGGCCGCGTAATCCGCAACACCCGTGCGCACGGGAGGAAGCGGCGCATCGAAGCCAACCGTCATGGTTTCTTGCGCTTCCCGAACAGCGCCGTTCCCAGGCGGATAAAGGTTGCGCCTTCTTCAATCGCTACTTCGAAATCGTGCGACATCCCCATGGAGAGATGCGGCAGCCCGTACTGCGAGCCGAGTTCGCGCAGGCGCCGGAAATAGGGCCGAGACTGCTCCGCGTCTTCCGTCCATGGCGGCACGGTCATCAAACCCAGCAGGTGCAGATTCTTCGATGCACGTACGGAGTCGATGAGGGCCGGTAACTCAGCCGGATCGGCGCCGCTCTTGGCCTCCTCCAGTGATAGCTTCACTTCGAGCATGATATCGAGCGGATGGGCGGCCTCATCCAGGCGCCGGGCAAGCTTTGGGGAATCTACCGTTTCGATCACATGGAACAACTCGGACGCTCTTCTGGCTTTGTTGGATTGCAGATGCCCAATCAAGTGCAAGCGAGCGCCCGTGAGGTCGCGGACTTCAGGCTCCTTGGATTCGAACTCCTGCACGTAGTTTTCCCCAAAATCCAGCACGCCTGCTTCATACGCTTCGCGGATAGCACTCGCTGGAAAAACTTTGGTCACCGCTACCAGCGTGATGGAGTGGGGATCGCGTCCGGCCCTTATGGCGGAGCGCTCGATACGGTTGCGCACCTCCGACAATCGTTCGCGAACGCTCACACGGTGTCACTGGACGGGTGCAGCTTTCCAATCTCCATCGTCCACGCCCGCCCCGTTGGCCAGCGCGATGGCGTGGTAGGTACCCTCCATGCCAGTTCCCTTCCTCTCCCCGTGAATTGTGGATTGCAGCCGGTTGCCGCTGAAGTCGTAGTCATATTGCGCTTCGATCTTTGCGCCGTCGACTTTGCAGAGCGTAACGTTGGTTTTCACGTCCTCGCCGGCGTAATCGAAGCTTACGGTGCATTTGGTCTTGCCGTCCTGCTCGGCGACCGAAAGTCTGAACTTGCCGCCCGCGCCCGAAGAGCCGCTCCAGGTTCCGACAAAATCACCTCGAATCGCGTCGCCGGCGAAGCCGCCAAGGACCAGGATCGACAGAAACAGCATGGAGCGGGCAAAGCGTCGCATGCCGTACAAAATAGCAGCCGGCGCCCCCGGGCGCAAGTTACAATAAGGACAGTGAGCAAGACCGCCACCCGGCGGGCTCCCGGCCGCAGCGCCGAGTATCTCCAGGCGTAAGTTGAACGCTTTCTCAAGGCCTCCCGAAAACCCGCACTGCTCGAACCCGGCGAGCCAATCATTCCGATCACCGGTGCAAACCTCCTGCTCGAGGTACGCAACTCGCGCTTCACCGTGCAGGCGTGGGACGACGAACGCAACGTGGTCCGGCGCGTCATCGCGATCCGGGAAGAGACGCGCGGGCGCCTGGAACTGGTGGCCGAGCGGTTCGCGGGAAAGCGGGGCGCGCTCTACTTGATCGATCTCGCGCGGGCCACTGGCGCTGATTGGGAACGCCGGGGAACGCGCATGGTGTTCCGTGAGCAGTTCCGGCAGTTTCTCTCGCGTGAGTTCCCTGCCTGGCGCATCGCCGAACTTTCGACGGAACGAGACCTCGAGCATAGTCTCTCACCCGCTTATCCCCGGGCCCTGCTCAAACGAGGGGGCGCCGCGCTCGCGGCCATCGGCAGCCCGCCCGATGGGTTCAGTTCTTCCGGAGTGCTAAGCTTCGGCCTGATATGGCTTGATTACGTGCGAAGACGCGAGCGCCGCACGGTGATTGAAGGCCTGGTTGTATTCGTGCCAGCCAGTCAGGAAAGAAATACCACACTGCGGTTGAATTTTCTGGAAGCAACGCGGACACGATTCGAATTATTCGCCTTTTCCGAATCCGGTCAAACCGCGCGGATTGATCTTCGTGACGCCGGCAATCTCGAAACGAAACTGGAGATGTGCCGGCAAGGATCGGCAATAAGCCTGGATGCGTTCCCGAGCCTGCTCTCTGTAACCGGCGTCGAACAGATCGCAGCCGGCGATGGCGAGGTCAGCTTGCGCGTTCGGGGTCTTGAATTCGCGCGGACAGCAGGCTCCGAGGTGCGATTCGGCTTAGGCGAACGCGTTCCTCTGGGACCGGCGAATCTGCCGGAATGCGAACGGCTAGCTCTCGAATTGGCGCGCCTGCGCGAACCGGAAGCGAAAGGCGGCGATCTCTATCTCCGTAATCCCGAGGCATGGCTGGAGTCGCAGGTACGGCGGGACCTGGAAACGGTCGATCCCTCGCTCGTCATGAGGCCGGTCTATGGCCAAGTGCCGGCGTTTGCCGCCGGAGACCGCGGCATCATCGACCTGCTGGCGGTTGACCGCACCGGCAGGTTGGCGGTGATCGAACTGAAAGCATCGGCAGATCTTCATCTGCCTCTGCAGGCGCTCGATTACTGGATGCGTGTGCACTGGCACCTCACGCGGGACGAATTCGGCCAGCGCGGATATTTTCCCGGCATCACGTTGACGAAGGCACCTCCGCGTCTGCTGCTTGTCGCCCCCGCACTCGATTTTCATCCGACGACGGAAAGCGTCCTGGGTTATTTCTCGCCCACGATTGAAGTGGAGCGGATTGGCCTTGGAATCAATTGGCGCCGGGGTTTGGACGTGATGTTCCGGCTGCGCGGCGCCGACCGTCCCGATTGAGCCGGATTCGGCCCCACCCCCAAATCTTCGTGCTTTCGCGCGCGTTCGCGCTAGAATTACGATGTATGTCCTTGCACGTGCTGAAGGAAATTCGAGCAGCGGTGGCTAATCTCAATCCGCATGAAGTTCAGGCTTCAGCCGATCGGCCGTTGACCATCGGCTTGGTGGCTTCAAGCGACGCAGGATTCGTAGCGATGGAGGAGTTCCTGCTGCCTGTGGAAAAGGTTTCCTACCAAAAGCGGCAGGAAGCGTCAGCCCTGCTGCACCGCGCCACTAATTCCGAGTTGCCTGAACACTTCGACGTGGTTCTCTACGAAGACGGCTTGGGACGTCCGGAAAACGCATTCACTTTTTACCCCGGTGACCCGGGGCGAACCATTCACGAGATTCTGAAGGAGCGGGATGAACTCGGTCTGGCGCTGGCGCGCAATTTCCCTCCATTCCGCCAGCCGGTGGTCGACCGCGTCATTCACTCGATTGCGCGCGACAATGCTCTGTTTGCCGTGGTGACCGCTCTGCCCGACGTCATTCCAAGCATCCTGGAACTGCCGTGGTCGCTCGGCGAGTTCGCCAGCGACACTGCATTCATTTCCATGAATCAGATTCGCATGGCGTTCCTGATCGCCGGCGCCAGCGACAAACCGGTGGGATACTCCCTGCAAAAAGGCGAAATCGCGACTATCGTTACAGGAGCCTTCGGATGGCGGGCCCTGGCGCGCGAACTGGTGGGAAAAATTCCCTTTGGCGGCGGTCTCATCCCCAAAGGGGCCATCGCATATGCGGGGACTTACGTGGTGGGTCTGGGGCTCGACCGTTTTCACCGCCTGGGGTACGGATTGTCCAGCGCGGAGCGGCGCAACTCCTATCAAGCGGCCTTTGAGAAGGGCAAGGGCATCGTCGAGGTGGTATTGCGTGGCATGAAAAAGGGCAACGCCGCGTGAATCGCTTGGAAAAATCCCCCTTTTACTGAAACGTAATCGCTCTTAAAATAATCTTAAAGGTGTAAGGAGGACTGTATGCGTTACCGGCAGGTGGTATGGTGTGTGCTTTTGGGGTCTGGTCTGCTGAGCACCAGTTTCGCGGACACGCTCACGCTCAAAGATGGCCGTGTCGTCAACGGAACCTATCTCGGTGGCAGCGCCCGGCAGATTCGCATGGAGGCGGACAACAGCATCCAGACATTCGAGATCGATCGCGTGTTAAGTATCCAGTTCGGTTCGAACTCGCCTTCTTCGGAAGCTCCGGTAGCGGAGTCAGCTCCGCCTCCGCGACGCGATCGCGACAACGTTCTCCGGCCGGATAGCTCAACCGTAGCGGCGGCTCCCCAGGCGGGAATCGAGCTTCCCCAGGGTACAGTCTTCACCGTGCGAATGATCGATCCGGTAGATTCGCAAGTCAACCGCATCGGAGAGACTTTCCGCGCGAGCATCGATGAGCCCGTGGTTGTGGGCAGCGACCAGGTGATTCCACGCGGCTCTGACGTAGTGGTCAAACTGGTGGACGACAAGCAATCCGGAAAGATCACCGGAAAAACGGAGTTGACCCTCGACCTGGTTTCGGTGACGGTGAACGGTCGGACCATCGATGTGAACACTCAGGCCGTGACGCGCGCAAGCAGTTCACGCACAGGCCGAAGTGAGAAAGTGATTGGTGGAACCGCGGTGCTAGGCACCATCATCGGCGCGATAGCGGGTGGAGGCAAGGGCGCTGCCATCGGGGCAGTGAGCGGGGCCGGAGTCGGCACCGCCGCCGAGGTTGCCACCAAAGGCCAGCGCGTTCATATCCCCTCTGAGACACGCCTCACGTTTACGCTGGAATATCCAGTCCGGATATGACCGGGCACTTGCTCCTGGCGCTCGCAGCCGTCGGTCTCTCCGCGCAACAGGCACTGGTTGAAGGGCCCACGGAAAGCAAGGTTCGCGTCCTGATATACGAAGATCTGCAATGCCCGGACTGCGCGGCCTTCCGCCGAATGATGGATGAGAATCTGTTGCCGCGTTATTCAGCCAGGGTTGCCTTCGTACATCGGGATTTTCCGCTGGCGAAGCATGCATGGGCGCGGAAGGCGGCCGTTGCAGCCCGCTACTTTGCGGGAATCCAACCCGAATTGGGTCTGGCTTACCGCAGGTACATCATGGCCGCCATTCAGCAGACTACGTTGGACAATTTCAATGAACGGCTCTCGCAATTCGCGCGAGACAACGGAACGGATCCAAAGCCGGCGCTGGCCGCGCTCGACGATGCGCGCCTTGCCGCGCTGGTGGAAAGAGATTTTCAAGACGGCGTGGCGCGTGGCGTAGCCAAGACACCCACGGTGTTCGTGAGCGGAAAGGCATTCATCGAGAGCTTCTCCGCGGAAGAAATCTCGCAAGCCATTGACGACGCTCTTGACGGTCGCTGAATGCCCCGTCCCAGCGCCATCGTGACCGGTGGGAGCCGGGGCATCGGCCGCGCCGTCGCCGGCGAACTTGCCCGAACCCACGACGTCATCACAACCTACAAGAGCCGCCGCGACAGTGCGGAAAGCCTCCGAGCGGAAACAGGAGTCGAGATTTTCCAATGCGACATTTCCTCGCCGGGCGATCGAAGGGCGCTCATTGAGTTCGCGCGCGCCAGATTCTCGCATCTGGACCTGCTGGTGAACAATGCAGGGATTGCCCCGCGCGAACGCCGGGATGTTTTGGATGCCGCCGAGGAGAGTTTCGACGAGCAGATGGCGACCAACTTGAAGGGCCCTCATTTCCTGACCCGCGAAGCCGCCCTCTGGATGCTAAACGCGGAGCCTCGAACGGGACGAATCGTTTTCGTCACCTCGATCTCCGCCTATACGATTTCGACGAACCGAGCTGACTACTGCATCTCCAAGGCAGGACTCAGCATGTCAGCAGCGGTTTGGGCGAACCGGTTGGCAAAGGAAGGAGTCCGTGTCTTTGAAATCCGGCCGGGCATAATCCGGACCGACATGATTGCTGCCGTAGAGAAGACGTACGAGGAGAGGATTGACGGCGGGCTAATACCGCAGGGCCGCATGGGGGAGCCGGGCGACGTGGCCCGTGCGGTTCGCGCCATCGCCGACGGACTGCTGGATTACTCCACCGGCCAAGTCATCGAAGTCGCCGGCGGTTTTCACATCCGCAACTTGTAGATCAGTTTTGGTGCGCCGCAACTTGCAGGGCAGCCTCGCCGATGCGACATTCGAGATAATGTTGCAGCAGTTGCCGTTTGAGCGCGGCGGCCGTGGCCTGAAGTTCCCGGGCAGAATCCAGCGCCTCGCTCTGTTCTCCGTGAAGTTCAATCAGCGATTTCACGGCGCGCTCGATCTCCTCACACATAGTGGATATTTCGGCGATGCGCCTGAGCAGTTCATCATGAGAGTCTAATTCCAGGGTGGCGACCACGCCTGTTGTAGTGCAAGCCGACGGCCACTCGGTGTCGTGCAGATAAAGCATTGAACCAGCACACAGTACGGTTTCACCGAGGCGCCTGCGAACTATCCTTTCGGATAGACACTGCTATCCTCGAAGATACAGTTACTGCCGGAGTTGCTAGGCGGGGTACAGCAGTTTACACTGAAGTTGTTCGGGGCGTGGCTCAGCCTGGCTAGAGCGCCTGGTTCGGGACCAGGAGGTCGGTGGTTCGAATCCACTCGCCCCGACCAAAATAAATCACCGAAATCATTGGTATTTAAAATGGCTGAGGCGACCGGAGCTTCCGCCGCTTTTTTGACACTACGCCCAAAACTATCGCCGTCCGTCTATCGTTTGGGCGCGCCGCTTATTGACGGCGAGTTGGATAGGAGCGTGGCTCTGTTTATTTGGATCAATACTAGCATTGAGGAAACCCCCACGACCGTCGTAAAGGCTTAAAAACGGCGTTACCACCAACCTCGACGGACGGCCGTGGCTGAGATGGTTGTATTCTCTAACAGGTGTCGCTCGGTCGTCTGAACGGAGACATAGCCTGGGAGCAGTTGAATCTGCTCCAACTCGCCGCTCGGCGGAGCACGACTCCCGAGCGGCGTAATCATGAGGCGCTGGGACTAGCCTATAACCCAAGCGCTCTTCTGATACAACGGATGCATTATGTCTTGGAAGTCCGTGATTCTGTTCACGGCGGGTGCGACAGTTGCGGCAGCTGCGGCGCCGTTCGGAGTCGAGAAGATAACGGCTGACGTCTCGGTCGTGCGCGGCCCGGTGAACGGTGTCCTAATTCAACGCAACGGCGAAACTCTGACCATCTACGGCGACCCGCGCCCGGAACCAGCTAAGGCTCGGCACGTTCTGTTCACACATCATCGCCGCGACGTGGTGTGGGCCGGCCGGCGGCTAGTCGAAAGCGGCGCTGAAGCGGTCGCGCCAGAGGCAGAGAAGACGCTATTCACGGACGTTGGGCCATTCTGGGAACACTACCGCATGGCGCGTTTCCACGATTACGCCAACCAATCTAGCCGCATTCTCGCCGAACCGATCCCACTGGCCAAGACAGTCCGCGGCGGCGATACGATCGACTGGCAAGGTCTCACGATCCGGGTGATGGAAACCCCCGGATACACGCGAGGCGCCGTGTCGTACCTGGTC
>WNFC01010339.1_pt1 | contig 12566 bp, 13 predicted proteins | sample 5400541 | NCBI WGS metagenome assembly WNFC01 (sample SAMN13153342, study PRJNA577476) | soil metagenome | isolation source: 120 cm saprolite under Douglas fir tree site 2 hole 2 replicate 1 | place: USA:California | collected 2015-04-18
GCATCGTTGCATACTTCGATAATCCGCCGCACGATCTCACCGAGGTCCGAATCCTTGGGCGTGAACACGGCGCGCACCCCCATCTCGAGCAGCGCCTGCCGGTCGCGATTGGGAATTATCCCGCCCATCACCAGTCTCACATCGTCCGCGCCGCGCTCCTTGAGTAGCCCGATCGTCTCGCGAGCGATCGCGAGATGGGCCCCGGCGAGCGAGCTTATCGCGAGCACCTCGGCGTCTTCCTGCAGCGCGGTCTCGACCATCTGCGCCGGCGTCTGCTTGAAACCCGCCAGGATCACTTCCATCCCGGCCTGCATGCAGGCGTGCGCGAGCAACTTGACCGCGTTGATATGGCCGTCCAGCCCGGCCTTGCCGAGCGCGATACGGATGCGCCGCGGGGCGTGAGGCACGTTGAGCGGCGCGAGCACCATCGTGCGATCGAGCACCGGCGGCGTGTAGCGGCCGTTGGTCGCGCGCTCGATCGCCGCGGTCCACTCGCCGACCGTGCCGCCGGCGCGCGCGAGCTCGACCGTCGGCTCCATCACGCCGGCGCCGCTTCCGGCCGCGCGCTCCAGAGCCTCGAGCGCGCGAGCGACCGCGCCGCTGCCACTGGCGTCGCGCTCGCGACGCCATCGGACGAGCGACTCGATCCGTTCGCGCTCGGCCGCCGCATATTCTGCGGCGTCGTCGGACACGGCGCTGGCGCCCGTGAGCCCGATCTCATCGAGGAAGGCGTTGACGCCGACCTGCACCAGTTCGCCGCTTGCGAGTTTGCGTTGGCGCTCCGCGAGCAGTTGCGTCAGCTCACTGCCGACGGCGGCGATCGTGCGCGAGTAGCCCGAGACGCGCAACCCCAGCGCAATCGCTCGCGCACGCTGCGCAATCTCGCCGGTCAGCTTTTCGACCACCTTGCTGCCCTCGAAGATGTCGCCCCACTCCGCCAGCCCCGTCTCGTGCATCAGGATTTGCTGCGTGCGCAGGCTGAGCGCCTGCTCAGCCTGGTCCGGCAACGCCATCGCCTCGCGAAACCCGGGGAGCTGCAAAGCGTTGACGCGCGCGGCGGCCGAGATCACCACCGGCAACGCCTCGTAGGCGATGCGGATGATGTTGAGCTCGGGCTGGCGCTCGGTGAGCGTCAAGGAACGCACCTGGCATCCGGCGCGAAACGCGACGTCCTCGATGCCGTATTCGTCGCGGCACAGCTCGCGCCACAGCTTGAAGTAGGCGCGCACCTTGCTTATCTCGGGCACCAGCTCGATGCCGCTATTGATGAAGAACGAGATGCGCCGCACCGTCTGCTCGAAGGCCTCGCGCACGAGGCGCGGGCGCAGCGCGTCGAGGATCATCAGCGCATTGCCGAAGGTATAGCCGATTTCCTCGGCCGGGCCGGCGCCGCTCTCCATGTAGTGATAGCCGCAGCAGTTGATCGGGTTCCAGTTAGGCACGCGCTCGACCGCGAAGCTGATGAGCTCGGTCGAGATGCGGAAGGAAACCTCAGGATGGAAAATCGAGGTGCCGCGCGCGACGAATTCCTTGAGCAGATCGTTCTGGGTCGTGCCGCGCAGTTCCGTCCATGGCACGCCGCGCTTCTCGGCGACGACCAGGTAAAGCGCGAGCAGAAATGGCGCGGTCGCGTTGATCGTCATCGAGGTGTTGATCGCGCCAAGGTCGATGCCCGCGAGCAATTCCTCCATGTCGCGCCAGTGGCAGATCGAGACGCCGGCCTTGCCGACCTCGCCCGCGGCGACCGGCGCGTCCGGGTCGTAACCGTTTTGTGTGGGCAGGTCGAAAGCGATCGAGAGACCGCGCTGGCCGCGGCTTAAGTTTTCCAAAAACCGGCGATTGGCCTGTCGCGCGTCGCCGAAACCGGCGTAGGTCCTGATAATCCAGGGCTCGCGCGGCCGCGAATTTTTCTTCACCTCCGGCGCGGGCGTTGTGGCTCGGCTCATCGGTTCTCCGAATCTCTTCGCGATCTCGATCGCGGTCTCTCTAGAGCGTAATGGCCCGCGAGCGCCGATTCCAGCGGCCGCGCGCCGCGGCTACTGCTTGTAACCGAACCGCCGCAGCATCGCTCGCCGTTCGGCCTGCTCCTGCTCGCCCTCGACTCCCTTGGGCGCGCTGCCATCGATCACGCCGATCACGCCGCGCGCGCCGCCGCCGTCGCCGGCTACTATCACGCGCACCTGGTTGGCCGTGGCGCAGAAGATCGAACATACTTCCGCCACCGCCTTCACCTGGTTGAGCACGTTTATCGGAAAGGCGTTGCCCAGCATGACCACGAACACGTGTCCTGCGCCGATCGCCTGGGCCGCGCGCACCGCGGCATCTTCAAGTTCAGCGTCCGTGCCGGTGTGACGGATGAGGCACGCACGGCCCCGAGGCTTCGCAGAAGGCCACGCCGAACTTTACCGCCGGCACCGCCGCGACCACCGCCTCGTATAGGTCCTCGACGGTCTTGATGAAATGGGCCTGGCCGATAATCACGTTGGCGTCGGCGGGCTTGACGATTTCGATCGCGCTGAGTTCCATAGCTTCGCGTTCTCCGGTATTCATTTTCTGGTCTGCGATGGCTGCTCGATGATAGGAGAGCCACGGCATCGATTGCGAGACATGAAAACCCGCCGGAATCATCGCGCTACCCAGCCGCGATCGCGCACCGCGGCGCCGCGCGGCGGTGGCGCAGGTGACGGCGGCGCCCTCCCAGGTTTTTTCTATCGGCTCGCGCCGCGCGATCAGAAGGTCTACCTGCGCAGTGACGCGATCGACGCCTTCGACCTGATCGTCGGGCCCAATGCGCTCGCGCTGGCCGAGGCACTGGTCGCGGCGCTCGACGGCGGCAGCGTGGCGGGCACCGGGCGCGCGGCGCAAGCCCTGGTGGGCGAGCTGTGCCGGCTGTTAGGCGTGCGCGTCGTGCCGATCGAAGTCAAAGGCGTGCGGCCGCGCAACGCGCGCGGCGAACTTCACGGCATCTTCTATCCCGACGCACCGCGCATCGTGTTGTGGACGCGCACCGCGCAGCGTCACGACGTGGTCAAGCCGAAAACTTTTCTACGCACTCTGATGCACGAGCTGGCCCACTACTTTGATTACGCCGTGTTCCGGCTCGGCAACTCGTACCATACGCGCGGGTTTTTCAAACGGGAATCGTTCCTGGTGCGCGCGGTCTTTCCGTCGGGCTCCGGTGCGGAATCGGCTTTAAAATGACGCGTGACGGATGCGCAGCATATTCCCCGCGTGTATCATCCTGCGGCAACGGCAAAGGACGCCGAGTCTGATGAGAGTCTGATGGGAATACTGCAACGAATGTGGGCCGCAGCTCCGCCCGAAGACCGGCTGCTCGCCGAATTGGCCGACATCGCCGGCCGCCATCAGGAACTCGCGAGCCGCCTCGCGCGTCACGCCGAGCTTTGCGCCTACCCGAATATCGCCAGCGCGCTCGGGGCGCTCGCGGCACGCCAGACCGAGCATGCACGCACGCTCGACGCGCTTCTCAGCGAGCGCCACGTATGGTCGAAGCTGCCGCGCCAGATGGGCGCGGAGGGCTCCAGCAATTGGCAGCGCGTGAGCGGCGACCTTGCGCTGCTGCTCGACCTCTCGCGCGAGGTCAATCTGCAGGCGATCCATTGGGAGGGGATCGATCAGGCGTTTGCCGCTCGTTTGCGCACGATAGCGCGCGAGGACGATCGCAGTCTCGGCGAACTGCGCGAGCTGGCGCTGAAGTGCGACCCGCAGGCGCTCGACTGAAGCTTCAGGCTTCCCGAGCGGCTCTCAGAGCGGCTTTGCGTCGATCAGGATTGCCGCCATCACCGCCGGCTCGGTCCCGCGATTGACCCATCCGTGATTGGTGCCGCGCTGCACCACCACGTCGAACGGTCTGAGCTCGACCTCGCCCTTGTCGAGCAGCAGCGTGACGTGCCCGGACAGCACGATGATGTAATCGACCGTCCGCGTGGTGTGCATGCTCGGATGGCGCGAGGTATCGACGCGGCAGTGCGAAGCGCCCATCGCAGCGAACCGCGCCGCGCTTTGCGCTTCCAACTCCGCAGGCGACAGCGCCTTGTTCTCCGGCGCCACCATGAAATAACGGATCACGCTGCCGCCGACGGGCGGCTCCAGACGCGGCGAGCGCTCCGCCGCCGGGTCGCCCGACGCGGCGTTGTCCGCCGGCGTCGCGTCGGTTATCCAGAACTCGGCCGCGCCGCGGCCATCGCTCTCACGGATGTTGGCCGGCGGCCCGTCGATCGCAACGTAGGATTTTCCAGCCGCGTCGATGCCGGTTACGACTCGCCGCAGTTCTTTCAACTGCACGATGCTTACCTCGTCCGGCCGCGGATAGTGATCGCCGGGCCGGGCCGCGCGATCCTAGCGCATCGGCGTCCTCACGCACAGGAAAAATGAGTCGCGGCTACAGGTAGATCTACAGGTAGCGATCTACAGGTAGCGATCTACAGATAGCGATCCAGGCGGCGGCGGGCGAGTTCGTCGACCACGCGGCGGAGATCCTGCGAACTTTTGCGGCCGGCAATCAGGAGCGCGTCGCCGGTGTCGACCGCGACCAGGTCTTTCACGCCCAGCAGTACCATCAGGCGCCCCTTGCCGCCGCGCGCCAGCACGCCCTCGCAGTCAAGCGCGATCACCTCGCCCTTGAGCACGTTGGATTCGCGCCCGCCGAGCGCCTCCCAGAGCCCTTCCCAGCTTCCCACGTCATGCCATCGAAAGCGCGCCTGCACGCTCAGCACGTTGCGGCTTTTCTCAGCGACCACGCGATCGAACGCGTCGAAATCGAGGCTGCGGTAGATGCGCGCGACCTTGGCCGCCGAGGCTCCGGCGAACTCGCGCATCGCGGCGGCGAGATCCGGAGCGTGCTGTTCGAGTTCGGATGCTAACGTCGCGGCCTCCATCACGAACATGCCGGCGTTCCACAAAAACTTTCCCGACGCGACCATCCGGCGCGCCGTTTTGAGCGGCGGCTTCTCGACGAACCGCACGACCTGGAAGCCGCGACCCACCGGACGCCCGATCTGCTGGTAGCCGTAGCCGGGCTCGGGCCGATCGGGGACAACGCCGATCACGACCACCGCGTGGCGCGCGGCGGCAAGCTCGACCGCGTCGCCGAGCGTGCGGCGAAACGCCGTGGGCGGCGTGATGTACTGGTCGGCCGGCATCACGGCGACGACGCCCGCGCCGGTGCGATGCGCAATCGTCGCGCATCCGTAGGCGATCGCGACCGCGGTGCCGCGCCCGCTCGGCTCGACGATCAGGTTTGCCGGCGGAATCAGGCCGCGCAGCGCCTTGCGGAAAATCGCGTGCTGGTCGGCCGAGACCAGCACGAAGGTTCGCGCGGGCCCGGTTATTGGCGCGACCCGCGCGATAGTGTCGGCGAGCAGCGAGGTACGGCCGTCAATCGAAAACAGCGGCTTGGGACGCCAAACGCGGCTCTCCGGCCAAAAGCGCGTGCCGCGTCCGCCGGCGATGATGAGCGTGCTCGGCTTTGCCGCGCTCACATCGCGCCCAGCTCTTTGAGCTTGCCCTCGAACAGCGTGCGAATTTCGCCCAAGGTCTTTTCGTCGCTCGCCTCGAAGCGCATCACCAGCGCGGGTTGAGTATTCGAGGCGCGAACCAGGCCCCATCCGCCGGGGAACTTGACCCGCACGCCGTCGATCTCGATCACGTCGTAGCGGCCGCGGAAATAGTCTGCGGCCTTGCGCACCAGGTCGAACTTGCGCTCATCGGGACAATCGAGGCGAATCTCGGGAGTGAAGCTGCTCTTTGGCAAGTCGGCGAGGATCTGGGCCAGTCCGCGGCGCTCGCGGCTGACGATTTCGAGCAAGCGAAAAGATGCGTAGATAGCGTCGTCGAAGCCGTAATAGCGGTCGGCGAAAAACATGTGCCCGCTCATCTCGCCGGCCAGCGCGGCGTGTTCCTCCTTGAGCTTGCTCTTGATCAGCGAATGGCCGGTCTTCCACATGATCGCGCGCCCGCCATGCGACGTGATGTCGTCGTACATGCGGTTGGAGCACTTGACGTCGCCGATGATCGCGGCGCCCGGGCGCTCGCGCAAAATCGCGCGCGAGAACACCACCATCAGTTCGTCGCCCCACACGATACGGCCGTTCTCGTCGACCGCGCCGATCCGGTCGGCATCGCCGTCGTAGGCAATCCCGATCCGCGCGCCGCTGCTCTTCACCGCCGCGATAAGGTCGCGCATGTTCTCTTCGACCGTCGGGTCGGGATGATGGTTGGGAAAGCGCCCGTCCATCTCGATGAAAAGCTCGACCGTCTCGAGCCCCAACTCGCGCATCAATGGAGCCGCGATCACTCCGCCGCATCCGTTGCCGCCGTCGACCGCGACCTTGAGCGGCCGCAGCGTGATCGTGCGTTTGATGAAGTCGTTGTAGTCGCCAATCACCGAGCGCGTGCTGAGCGTGCCGCGCGCGCCGGCGGCGGAAAAATCCTTGCGCTCGATGATGCGCCGGGCTTCCTGAATTTCGTCGCCATAGATGGTCGAGGGTCCCACGCCGAGCTTGAAGCCGTTGTACTCGGCGGCGTTATGGCTGCCGGTGATCATCGCGCCGCCGTCCATCCGCCAGTGAATCACCGAAAAATACAAAAGCGGCGTGGGCACGACGCCGATGTCGACCACGTTGATGCCGCTTTGCAGCAGCCCGTCGCTCAGCAGCCCGAACAGGCGGTCCGAGGACAGCCGGCAGTCGCGGCCGAGCGTGATCGTGGCCTTGCCGGCCCGCTTGAGCATCGTCGCGTAAGCGCGTCCGAGATTTACGATGAAATCGTCGTCGAAATCGCGCTCGACGATGCCGCGAATATCGTACTCGCGAAAAACTTGCGGATTCATCGATGCTGCCTGCCTCCCCACCGCGCGCCCCCACCTTATCGGGTCCCGCTCGCGGCCGTATCCACCACAGTTTGTGGAAGTCGGCTTGATCGTGCAAGCTGCGTTTTTAACCGTGGCGCCGCCCGGGCCGCAGCGCCGCCGTATACCGCAATGGCAGGGCAAAAGACCGAGCGCGTCGCACTGGTAACCGGCGCCGGACGTGGAATCGGCCGCGCGACGGCGCTGGCGCTCGCGCGCGAGGGCTACGCGTTATGCCTCGCCGCGCGCAGCCTCGAGGAGCTGGAGGAGACGCGGCGGCTTTCAGGCCTCGCGCCGGCGCGCTCGCTGATCGTGCTGATCGACCTCGCCGGCGAGGAGAGCCCGCAGGACCTGTTCGACGCCGCGCTCGAGCATTTCGGACAAATCGACGTCATGGTGAACAACGCCGGATGGGCTCCTCCGCGCACGGCGCTGGTCAAGACCAGCGCGGCAGCGCAGGATCGCATACTGGCGGTGAATCTGCGCGCGCCGATCGCGCTCGCGCGCCTGGCCGCGGCGCGGATGGTCAAGAACGGTGGCGGCGCGATCATCAATATCGCTTCAGCCGCGGCCCGCAACGCGCCGGCCGGCGAGGCGGTTTACGCTGCGGCCAAGGCTGGGCTGGTCGCGTTCAGCCGCGCAGCCTTCGCCGAGCTTCGATCGAGCGGCGTCAAGCTGACAGTGATAATTCCGGGACTGGTGGACACCGCGCTCATTCCGCCCAACAAGCATCTCGACCGCGCGCTGATGCTCGGGGCGGACGACGTGGCGGAGGCCGTGATGGCGGTGCTGCGCGCGCCGACGCGCGCGTGTCCGGTGGAAATCGTGCTCGAGCCGCAACGCAACCCCGAACGCGCGCGCTGACGCAACGCACGCCGCTGGCAACTCTCAACCAGCTCGCAGAACGTTGAACTCCTCGACCGAAAGTCCCGCCTTGCGAATCAGACTTCGGAGAAGCCCGCGATCAAGAGTGGTATGAAGCGGTATGGTAAGGAGCTCTCTGATTTCGGGTTTGTGCAGCGAGACGTGGCTGCCGCGTTGGCGGACTCGCATCCATCCCGCCCGCTCGAACGCTCGGATTGCTTCGGCGCCAGAGCAGACAGGAAGCTGGGCCATCACCCAATCGCCGAAACCTCTACTTCGGCGATCTCCACGGCCAGTGGCATACCGAGCTCTCTGCGGCTCTCCAGGCTGAGTTCAATTGCTTCGCGGATGTTGGCGAGCGCCTCCTCGTTGGTTCGGCCCTGAGTTATACATCCGGGGAGGGCCGGACACTCAGCAATAATGAACCCGTCTTCACCCTTTTGGAGCGTCACAACGAATTTCATCGTTCTAATGATCGCACCGCGCCGGTCGCAATTTCAACCGTCCGAATGTGATGCGTTGCAGGCCCCGTGAAGCTGGGCCATAGCGTCTCCGCAACGGGTCACACGTGCGCGCCCTGACCGCCACCGACGTCGATCGACGCTCCGGTGATGAAGCCTGCGCGGTCTGAGGCCAAAAACGCGATCAGGCCCGAGACCTCATGCGGCTCGCCGAAGCGTTTGAGCGGCACGATCTGCGCGGCCTGCGCCATGAATTTCTCCAGCGGCAAGTCGGGAGCGCGGCGCGCGTGCGCGCGCTCGATCTGATTGGTGTGCACCAGCCCGATATTCACCGAGTTCACCAGGATCTTGCGGTCCGCCAGCTCCCAGGCAAGCGCCTTGCTGAGCGCGAAGCACGAGGCGCGATGCGTGGTGGTAGCGAACAGCCCGGGCATCACCACCCGCCCCGCGATCGCGTTGACGTTGATCACGCGGGGCGCCGGACTCTTCTCCAGCAGCGGCAGCGCGGCGCGGGTGCATCGCAACTGCCCGAGAATCTTCAGCTCGTAGTCGGCGAGGAGTTGCTCGTCGCTCAACGAAGCGAAGGTGCCATGAGTGGCGGCGCCGGCGTTGTTCACCAGGATATCGAGCCGCGCGTAGGCGCGGGCGACTTCGCTCATTAACGACGCAATCTCGCTGGGGTTGCGGATGTCGCACTCGGCGACGACGCATCGCACGCCCTTGCCCACGACCTGGTCGCGCACCTTGGCGAGCTGGTCGGCGTGGCGCGCGCAGATCGCGAGGTCGCATCCCTCGCCCGCAAGCTCAATCGCGGTCGCCTCGCCGATTCCCATGCTCGCGCCGGTCACCAGCGCTACCCTGCCCTTTAGTCCGAGATCCATTTTTAGCCTCACGGAGGAGAAAAAAAATTTCGTCCTGACGCGCCGAGCCACGGTCTGCGCCCGTGAGGTAGCACAGACACTTCCGATCCGCCAGTTTTTCGCGGGGCCGCGCCGCTACGCTTATGGGAGGCGAAAAAAAACCGCCGCCTGCTGGCGGCGGCGTCGGACCGCTGAGTAGAACGCGTTGGCGGCGGTGAGCTAACTTTAAGACCCGGCCCGCTCGTAGGGCCGGGTCCGATCAAGCCGGCGTCGGTCAGAAACGTCGACGATTTTACTTGACGGTCAGTGAGACCGTATCGCTATCGTTACCGGGTCCAACTACAGTGAAAAATCCCTTCTTCCCCAAAGCGATTCCGCCCCCAGTTCCAGGGTGCGGAGTGCAAGTTGGCTGTAAATCCTCATCTTGTTGATAGCATGTGTTGGCACTCACCGCTCCAACCTTAAACGGCACTGTAGCGGCATCAGTACTACAAGCATTGGTGATCGATACCGTGCCCGAGATATCGCACATAACCGGTGGACAGGTAACCGAATCGTCGCCGGGAACACTGCCGCAGTTTGTTGTTTCGCACAATGTTACGGTCGCGGAACCGGTGACAGAGTCACCGGCGGCGCTGGAGCAACTGAGCGTGATCTTCTTGTTGGTGGGACTCGCGTAGGCAGGAATGCAGGCTAGCGCCAGCCCCAACAGGCACCCGGCAACGATCATTATCTTGTTCATTCTCGCCCTCCTCGAGAAGCTTGTTGATTCCTGATTCGCCATCTTTCTCTTTGATCCCGTTTCCCTGTCCCGTGGGTTCATTGATCCCGTTTCCCTGTCCCGTGGGTTCATTGATCCCGTTTTCTTGTCTCGTCGGTTCCTTGATCCCGTCTTCTTGTCATTTAGTATCCGAAACAGCCTCTGAGCACTCTTGAAGCTATACGCTATTTTTTACCTTGTCTAGACATATCACAACAATATTTGACATCTCTAATCATCATTGAACGCCAAGTTAGCTACTTCTAGTTCTTATTACTCTAATTTAGGCACAATAGAGCCTAATTGCCGCTCAGTGTCGCGCATCAAGGCTCACACGGGATCAGCGCTTGCGTGGCGGCGCAGCAACCGATATCGCTCGTGGGCGTCGTGCGCCGACCGGCCTTGGGCGCACATCTACGATGCCCTTTACGCTCCGATTAACGATCGCGTTGTTGCTGGCGGCCGCTGCCGCGGCCGTAATCGCTCCTTTCGCCGCGCTCGCCGTCGCGGCCGCCGGCTACCGTTTCCCGTTCCCGCGCATCTTCGATCGCACCGTAATGCTCACGCTCGCGGTGATGCTGATGCTGCGGGCGCGCGAACTCGGAGTCGCGCGCCTTCTGCGGCAAGGCTTCGCCCGCCCGCTCGACAATCTCGGCGCGATGTTGCGCGGACTACTGGTTGCGGCGGCGGTGATCGCAATTCTGCTCGCGCTTGGCGCGGCGTTCGGCGGACGCGACGAGATGCGGGCGGGCGAGGCGCTCGCGCGCGCGCCCAAGTACGTCGCCGGGGCGATCCTGATCGCGTTAATCGAGGAAGGATTCTTTCGCGCCTTTATGCTGGGCGGGATGATCGAGGACTTCGGTCGCACGGGCGCGCTGGTAATCAGCGCGGCGGTCTATGCGCTGGCGCATCTGGTGCGCTCACCCGCGCGCTTTTACCTGACCACGTTCGATGCGACGGCCGGCTTTCACAATCTCTACGCAAGCCTCGCACAACTGACGCATCCCGCGCCCGCGCTGCCAGCCTTGGTCGGACTCTTCCTGCTCGGGCTGGTGCTGGGCGAGGCGTTCCTGGTGACCGGCAATGTCTACTTCTCGGCGGGAATGCACGCGGGCCTGGTCATCGGCGGCAAGCTATGGCCGTACAGCGATGCGCCCGGAGTCGCGCCGCCACACTGGATTGTCGGTTACGGACGCCCAGCACTCATCAGCGGTGCGGCGGCGTGGGTGATGGCGCTGGTCATGCTCTTACTGGTGCCGCGGCTTACCGGCAAGCGCGCTTGAGCGCAAAAGCGGAGCGCCTCGCGACTCGCGATGCGCTCCGCTTTGTTCGGAATATATTTCGTAACTTCCTTCCCAGTCCTACTTCACGAGCTGCAATGCCGCCTCGGCGCATTGCATATCCTGTTCGACCGATCCGCCGCTGACGCCAATCGCGCCGACGATGTCGCCGTCGATTTTGATCGGGTAGCCGCCTCCGAAGGCCGCCACGCGCGCGCGGGACGGGATGCCAGCGACCAGGGAGGGATCGCCCTTGATGAAGTTGAAAAATTCATGGGTCGGAAAGCCGAACAGCGCGGTGTAGGCCTTGCTCTGCGCGATTTCGATCGGGATGAGCGCCGCGCCGTCCATGCGCACGAATGCCTTCAGATTTCCGCCATCGTCGACGATGGCCACGCATTGCGGAACCTTGAGTTCGCGGGCCTTTGCGACCGCCGCCTCGACCAGCTGCTGGGCGAACTCCGCGGTGATTGCATGTTTCTCGTAAGTCTTGCTCATTTTTAAATCCTCGATGGTTATGGCGTGGAGCATCGTGCTCGGGCGCCGAACGTTGACCGCCCACTCTATCGCGATTCCGCCGTATTGCGACAGCGTTGGGGAGGATGCCAGCGGTTAACTCGTCGTTAATTTTAATTCCCATCTTCGTCTGAGGAGGATCGGAACAAAGAAACGCCAGGCAGACAGGGCCGCTCGCGAGCGGCCCCTACAAGAGAGAGCTTTGCGTAACTGACATCGGTCCTTCTAGCCTCTCCTTGTCCAAGGAGAGGGTTAGGGAGAGGTCCGATGTTTGTTTTTCGCGAGCCGCACGAAGTGCCTGTGCCCCAGTGGAATTCAGACGAACCTTTCCCGCCGCTCGCGATGCTCGCGGCGACCTCTCCTAGGTCAAGGAGAGGTTAGAAGATGCCAAGCGCATGGGTTGTGCAAAGCCCTCCTGCAAGAGGAAAACCGATCCCGTGAACGGCCCTCTTTCCCATAGGGGCCGTTCGTGAACGGCCCTCTTGCGCCGCAAGCCGCAGGCGACGGTCGAAATACAGTGGGCCGTCTTTTTAGGGCACCATCTTGCCCGCTTCAACCCGTGGTGCGGCGAGCGCCGCTGCCGGATTCGCGGTGTGTCGGCCGCGGCGGAAGTTTCGGCATCAGCCGCAAGCGGCCGCCAAACTCAAGCGCGTAGCGCGGGCCCATCGCGGCTTCCTCGGCGCGAATCCGCACCCACAACAACATCGCGTTGCCGATCGAGAACACGACCGCGGTCAGCCAGCATCCGCGGATCAACGGCACGCACGCGATCTCGACGATCACCGCGAGATAATTGGGATGGCGCATGAAGCGGTATGGCCCGCGGCTTATCGGCGGGCTCTCGGGAAACACGATGATGCGCGTGTTCCAGCGCGAGCCGAGACTCACGACCGACCAGTAGCGAAGCGCCTGCGCGCCGAGCGTGCCGCCGAGCGCTATCCATCCGAGCGTCCCCGG
>WNFC01007606.1_pt1 | contig 12565 bp, 11 predicted proteins | sample 5400541 | NCBI WGS metagenome assembly WNFC01 (sample SAMN13153342, study PRJNA577476) | soil metagenome | isolation source: 120 cm saprolite under Douglas fir tree site 2 hole 2 replicate 1 | place: USA:California | collected 2015-04-18
ACTGGCGAGCTCAGTCCGTCCGGTTTCGCTGACGGACCTGCGAACCGACTGGGGAGACGAATGGGAACGCAAGGCGCGGGTGGTGTTTGATTTGTTCGCGGACGGCATCATCCAGTGCTTGCTGCCCCAGCCCGCAACCTCCTCAACGATGGTCCAGGAGTTCACGTGGTTTTGACAGCGCGGCCGGCGTTGTCCTGGGCTGAGGATGAAGAGCAGATCGCCAAACCTGTGCCTCGCCAGAATTCCTCCGAGCGAGAACGATTGACGTTTCTGCCGGTGGCGGGGACGCTCGAGCCCGCATGATCCACGGATTCTTCCTGGCGATCAGTGCGCACCGCGCCGTCTTCCTCTCCCAAGTTGACCTTGTGCTCGAGAACCTAGCGCTCCGGCAGCAGCTGGCCGCGTTTGCCCGAAACGGGTCAGCGTCCCCGCATCGTTGCCGCCGACCGATTGGTCTGGCTCGCCCTGCGAAGGCTTTGGTTGCCGATGGTCCGACGTGCTCGTCTTCGTGAAACCCGAGACAGTGGTCCGCTGGCACCAAGCCAGTTTTCGTCGCTATTGGACCTGGCTCTCGCAGCGCCGCCGTCGAGGTCGACCGCCAATCGAGGCCCGCCTCCGCGCATTGACACGTCGGATGGCGTTGGAGAGGACGCTCGAGCTGTCATGCTCCGTGGCTTCCTCCTGGCGATGGGTGCGCTCCGCGCGACGCTCAGCGCTTTCGCGAGCGTCGCTGAGGGGCCGAATCCAGTTTGGATACGACCCTCACTCCGCGCCGGACCCACTGCGCGACGTCTTGGTCGCGTGCACCGACGAACACGTATCCCTTCATCGGACGTCCGGTGAAGTCCATTGGCCTGACGTGCGGTTCAGCCAGCACTTCGTCGTATTGCTCCGGGCCTACTCGAACCATCAGACTGTCCGCGACGACGCCGCAGAACATGCGTCCATCGCGCAGAAATGCGAGGCCGCCGAACATCTTCTTTTCGGTGACGTCTCTCCGTCTCGCGAGCGCTCTCCGAATCCGGTCCGCAAGCTCGTCATCGAAGCTCACTAGCGAGCCGCCTTTCGGGCTTCCGCGAGTCGTTCGAGACGCTCACGAATCTGCGCGGCCTCATGCTCGTTGCGCGCGTGGGTCGCAGCGAGTTCGAGCGCGGCTACCGCGTCATCAAGACGACCGAGTTCCTCGAGCAGCACACCGCGAACCAGATGAACGTACGGATACTCCAATACGTCGATCCCCTGATGCTCCTCGAGCAGCGCCAGCCCAGCGGCCGGACCCTGTGCCCGCCCGAGCGCGAACGCGCGGTTCACGCGCACGGCCGGCGTCGGTCGCGCTCGCTCAAGCAGATTGTAGAGCGCGGCGATTTCGCTCCAGTCGGTCTCTTCCGCCGAGCGCGCTCGGCAGTGGATTGCCGAAATGGCCGCTTCGATCTGATACGGCCCCGGCTTTCCCTCCGCCAGCGCGCCCTCAAGGATTGCGGTGGCGTCGGCAATCGCAGTGGCGTCCCACCGCGTGCGATTCTGCTCGGGGAGCGGCACGGGGGCGCCGCGCTCGTCAGCGCGCGCTGAGCGGCGCGCGTCGTGGAGGAGCAGCAGCGCGAGCAGCCCGACAACCTCGGGCACTTTCGGGAAGGTTGCGTGGAGCGAGCGCGCGAGACCGATCGCCAACCGGCACAAATCGCCTCGGATGGGAGCATCATCGTCGGTCGACCAGTAGCCTTCGTTGAAGAGCAGGTGGACGACCCTCAGCACCGCGTCGAGCCGCTCGGTCGCCTCCGACGGAAAGGGCACCTCGTAGTCGCCGCACTCCTGGAGGCGGCGACGCGCGCGGGTGAGCCGCTGTTCCATGGAACGCGGAGCGACAACGAATGCCTCCGCGACTTCCGCCATTGAGAGCCCGAGCACCGTAACCAGTGCGAGCCCCGCGCTCTCACCCGCGTCGAGCGCCGGGTGGCAGCACGTGAACAACAGCCTCAGCAGATCATCCTTCCAGCCGCGCGCGACTTCGGGCGTCGCCATCGCCCCGCGCACCCAAGGGCTCATCTCAGCGAGCTGGGAGAGCGCGTCCGCGTGGCGTTCTTCGCGCGCATGCCTGCGCAGCCTGTCTCGCTGACAGTTAGCGGCCACGGTGACGAGCCACGCTTCGGCCGACTCTGGGTGCCCCGTCCGCGGCCACGTCGCGAGAGCGCTCGCGATCGCCTCCTGAACTGCGTCCTCGGCATCTGCGAGCCCGGCGAACGCGAGCGCTTTGCCTAGCACGCGCGGATACAGCTCGCGCAACTCCTGGGCGAGTTCGGCGTCGGTCACGGCTCCCATCGCCAGGTCACGGGCCGCACTTCGACGGCGTGCGAAAAATCCGGGCAAATTTGCTGTGCGCGGGCGAGTGCTTCTTCCTCGCTACTGCAATCGACCACATAGAAGCCGACCAGCCACTCCTTGGTCTCGATGTATGGACCATCCGTGATTTCGTGCGCGCTGCCCTTTCGCTTTACCGTGCGGGCCGTGGGCGCATCGTCGAGGCGCGCGACCCCATGCAGCTCGCCCCGCGACGAAGCTTCCGCCTGAAGCGCTCGATGCCCGTCGAGCGCAATACGCACGTCGCTCTCCGGCACGGGCTCGTCCGGCGGTCGCGATCGATAGATCAGTAGCGCGTACGTCACGTCGTCCTCATCTTACTGCGGCGCAAGAGTCTGGGCTCATCTCGCGTACGGATCAGGGAAGCGTTGCACTTTCCCGCCATAGACCCTCTCGAAGGCGGAGCGTTCCTCCAGCCGACCGAGGTAGCTTACCAGGACGGGGAACTCGTCGAGGACATCGAGCATCTTCGCCCAAGCACAGGCGTGTCCGATTACGATGTCGGCGGCCGAGAACCGATCTCCCAACAGGAACGGACGATCCCTGAGCACCTTGCTCAGCACGTCCCCTCGAACGTTGAAGTCGGATCGGGCGCTCGCCGCCGCCTTTTGATCTCGTTGCTCCGGGGGAGAGAAGAGCGTGTGGACGTTCAGCGTGGACAGCTTGTGATCGATCTCCGCTGGCCCATAAACGCACCACTGGTAGTACGAGGCACGTTCGTCAGAGCCAGGCGGCGGCGCCAGCGACGCCTTGGGGTATCGATCCGCGAGAAACATCACGATGGCGGCCGATTCGAACATCGACTGCTCGCCGATGGCGAGGGCCGGAACGAGGCCCTGCGGATGGATTGCGAGATAGTCGGGTTTCTTCTGCTCCCCCTTGAAGAGATCGATCTCGACCTCGCGCGCTTCGACGCCAATCTCGCCCAGGACCCAGAGAACGCGGTTCGAGCGCGAGGGCCTCTTGTGATAGACGATCAACTTCTGTTCAGCTCTCATGTCATTCTCCCTCGTTCCATAGGCGGTCGTGATCGATGGAGAACAGCGGATTGGTCACATCACCTGCTCCGCACGACGTTTGAGCGGCCCTGCACCGCTGCTGTCTTCCGCTCTGCCGTCATACCTTCCGCCACAACGCGATCGATGCGCCGCCGGGATCTCGGACGATCGAATACTCTCCTGCCGGTCCACGCGTGCGCTCCTTGAGCACTTCGGCTCCCAGCTTGACCGCGCGCTTGGTTGCCGCGTCCACGTCGTCGACCTGGACGTAGGGGATCCAGCCCGAAACCCTGCCCTCCTTGGCGCCAACGCCTGCAAAGGGCCCTGCGTCGCCGGTGAACATCGTCATTCCCGGGGGTCCTTCGGCCGGCTTCCAGCCGAGCAGCTTCTCGTAGAACTTCACCGAGTCCGCAGGTTTCTCACTCCCGTTGTGGAACCACACGAAGACGTTTGCCATGTGCCTCTCCTGTTCTCGGCCCTTGCTGACTACTCAAAGAAGAGACGCCGGAGGCGGCCTCGCCACGACAGCTGCGTCAACCGAGGCGATCCAGTTTTGGCAGCCACACCGTGCCGAAGACCGAGAGAACACTGGCGCGGCCCTCGACTTCGGGGACGATGGCTGGCCAGAAAGCATAGTGTTTCTCGAACGGACGACATTTTGGCAAGGCACAGCGCAAGTCTCTGATCGTAATGGCGAAGTGTTTATCGAGATTGTAGAAATCCGACCTGCTCACACGCGTACTCGGTTTCCGCTTCTCCTGCCGCGAATGCTGGATCAGTCACAGAGCGGACGCCCCCTACGCACGATCGTTGCGAAATCGCTTGACTTGAGGCACAAGAGCGTTGCCATCGTTGGTGGGGGGAATAGCGTGGCATTTGAACGGGGCAATGGCGTCGGGCGAGGTCGCGACTGGACAGTGCGCGGTTCAGCGCCTGAGCTGTCCTCCGGTGACGTGTGGAAGGGGATCCGGCTTGAGCAGCGACACATTTGGCCGAGTGAGCACCCAGAGCGTAGCCTCACCCGATACTCCGTCGGACTCCTTCTGAGCGGCTCGACACTCCTTGATGTTTCGTGGCCTAGTCAACCACGTACGACATGGCGCCTCGGCCCTGGCTGCGTCAATATCATGCCCCCCGAGATTCCGTTCGCCGCTCGATCTCGAGGAGCCGCTGAAAAGATTCACGTTGAAATCGAGCCTGACTTTTTCAGCTCGATAACCAGCCATTGTGCTTCGTGCGCGCCTCTCCAGCTTCGACCAACCTTCGGCGCAGAAGACCCTTTCGTTGCGCAACTGCTCTTGGCTCTCAGAGATGAAGCGCGAGCTGGGAATCCGGGCGGCAGACTCTATGGAGAGAGCTTGGGAACGGCGCTGGTCGCGCACTTGGTCCGAAGGCATTCCGTTTGCGATCAGGCTCTTAGCCAGCATCGCGGCGGCCTTCCGATGAATCGATTGCGATGCGTCACCGAGTACATCGAAGATAATCTCGAGGCGGATCTCGCGCTTGTGGACCTTGCCAACATTCTCCGAATGAACGTGTTTCACTTCGCCCGCTCGTTCAAGCAGAGCACCGGGGTGCCACCGCATCAATACGTCCTGAGGCAACGCATCGAGCGTGCAAAGTCCCTCCTGGTCGAGCAGGGGTCGTCCATCGCAGAAGTTGCCTTGCGGTGCGGGTTCGGCAGTCAAAGCAATTTCACGACGGCGTTCCGTCGGCTGACAAGTGTTACGCCAGGCGCTTACCGGAATGCGCCTGAGTGAAGTGCGCTCGCGCTTTCTGCCAATAATTCGCAAGCGCGCGCAAGAATTTGAAAGACGAAGCGCGACTCGTCCGTCTACGACTCCTCTGAAGCGGGCGGAAAAAGTGCGTGGGCAAGTGGAGCGAAGGAGAACAAAGATGAAACGAACTACCCTCCTCTGGGTTCTAACGGCGATTTTGTTGGCGCCGGCTCTCACGCAGGCCCGCATCACAAGAATTGAAATTAGCCGCGTTGAACCCGTGTTCGATGGCGTTGGCTTTGGCCATGTAGGCCCCTACGAGAAAGTTGTCGGGCGTGCCTTTGGCGAGGTCGACCCAGACCACCCACTCAATCAGGGGATCGTTAACATCGACAAGGCGCCGAGGAACTCCGCCGGGCGGGTCGAATACGCCATGGACATCTACCTGCTGAAGCCCGTCGATCTCCGGCGAGGCAACCAGCGCATCTTCTACAACGTCCTGAACCGCGGCAACAAGCAGGCGCTCGGCTTCCCCAACTTCAACGATGCCATCACCGCAAATGAAAACGAGCCCACCACCCTGTCCGACGCGGGCAACGGCTTCCTCATGCGACAGGGGTACGTTGTTCTCTGGAGCGCCTGGCAGGGGGACGTTCCTGCCGGCGGCGACCGAATGTTGGCGAGCTTCCCCGTAGCTACAGACAACGGCAAGCCGATCGTCGGGTCGAACCGGGACGAATTCATCTTCGACAACACGACGAACCCGGCGACGGCGACGCTAAGTTACCCGGCCGATACGCTCGACCAGATGCAAGCGAGTCTCACAGTCCGCGAACGTGAGGGAGATCCCCGGCAAGCGCTCCCGGCGAGCGCCTGGACTTATTTGTCATCCACGCAGGTTCAGATCATGCGGCCTCCGGAGTTCGATGGCGGCGCGATCTATGAGTTCATCTACCCGGCGCGCGATCCGATCGTCATGGGTCTCGGGTTTGCCGCGATGCGCGACGCCGTCTCGTTTTTGCAGCGGGAGGCCTCCGACGACTTGGGCAACCCAAATCCACTCAACGTCGGTCGCTCGGGGCCGCGGATCCGTCACGTCCTGGCTTGGGGAGGGTCCCAGTCCGGCCGGTATCTGCGCGACATGCTGTGGCAGGGATTCATGGAGGACGAGAACGGGCGACGCGTGTTCGATGGGATCATCCCGCACAAGCCCGGCTCGCGGAAGACGTTCACCAATTTTGCGTTCTCACAGCCCGGCCGCTTTTCGCGCCAGCACGAGGACCATCTCTACGGCGGGGATCAGTTCCCGTTTACGTACGCGACGCGCTTCGATCCGATCAGCGGGAGGACGGATGGAATTCTCGCCCGCTGCCTCGCCTCTGACACCTGTCCGAAGATCATGCACACCGACACCGGGACCGAGCCTTGGGGCGCCCGTGCGTCGCTGGTCGTCACCGATGAGGCTGGCAACGACATCCCGCTCCCAAATAACGTTCGTGCCTATCTGATTTCGAGCACGCAGCACGGACCGGCCCTAACGCCGGATCTCGGGATCTGCCAGCAGTTGAGCAATCCGGCGCCCTTCGGTCCGGCGCTTCGGGCGCTGCTGGTCGCGCTCGACAAATGGGTGAGCCACGGCGAGCGACCGCCGTCAAGCCGCGTTCCCCGGGTTCGAAACGGCACGCTCGTGCCGTCGCTACCGCAGTCCGATCAAGGGTTCCCAGAGATTCCCGGGGTAACCTATAGCGGACTTGTCAACGAGCTCGCCGAGCTCGACACGAGCGTCCAGCCGCCGACGCCTATTCCTGACCACGACTATGTGGTGCTGGTACCCAAAGTGGACGCCGACGGCCACGATCTCGCTGGTATTCGCCTCCCGGACATCGAAGCACCGCTCGCCACGCATACAGGCTGGAACCTGCGACGCACAGGCTTCGCCGAGGGCGAAGAGTGCAGCCTCACGGGCTCGTTCGTTCCACTCCTAAAGACCCAGGCCGAGCGACTGGAGGCCGGCGATCCACGCTTGTCGCTCGAGGAGCGTTACGGGACACATGATGGCTATGTCGAGGCAGTGGAGGAGGCTGCCGAGAGACTGGAAGACCAAGGCCTCCTTCTTGAGGAGGACGTCGAGCGGTTTGTCGCCAAGGCCGAGGCCAGTGACGTGCTGCGGTAGAGATTGATGCAAGGGGAGGAACTTCAGATGATCAGGAAAGCAGTGGTTGGCCAGGCAGCCGCGGTTCTGTTAGTGGCTGTGCCGTGTTTCCGGGCGGAAGCACGAGTGGTCCGCTTCGTCGTCGAGCAGACGCGCACGTTTGCGGAAGGCACCAGCTTCGGGATTGTCGGTCAATATCAACGACTCGACGGCACCGCGTCCTTCGAGGTGGACCCATTCGACCCGCTCAACTCGCAGATCGTCCACATAGGCGAGGCTCCCCGGAATGGTCGGGGAATGGTGGAATTCACCTCTCCTTTTTTCATTCTCAAGCCCGCCGATATGACACGGGGCAACGGCAAAATCTTCTACGTCATCAACAACCGCGGCAATAAACAGGCAATGGGTTATTTCAATTATGCTCCCGCGAGCAATGATCCAATCACCGCCGCCGATGCCGGGGACGGCTACCTCATGCGACTGGGATACACGATTGTGGATGCCGGCTGGCAGGGGGACGTGGCACCCGGGAATGCCCGCTTGTTTCCAAACTTCCCGGTGGCGAGGAACCCGGACGGCAGGACGATCGGCGCCTACATTCGCATCGAGTACTCGGATCGAACGATTCCAGCGGCCGGAACGTTCAGCATGCCGCTCGAGGGCGATCCCAACTTCGTGTCCAATGAAACGGACGACACGGAGCCGAGTCACTACACTCTGACGGTACGCGACGACGTGGACGCTCCCCAGGTTCCGATTGCGTCAGACCGGTGGGCGTTCGGCACTTGTCCGACAGGAGAGAGCAGCCTCGTTCCCACCAACAGAGACATCTGTTTGTTCGACGGGTTTCGTGCGGATCGCATCTACGAGCTGATCTATTGGGCGATCAATCCAAAGGTCATGGGCCTGGCACACGTGGTGACGCGCGACATTGGATCATTCCTGCGCTACCAGACCCAGGATGATTTCGGCAACCGAAACCCGCTGGCGCTGCGCGACGACTTTGTGGGTATCGCTCGATCCTATTCATTCGGTGGCTCCTCGACCGGCATGTATCAGCGCGAATTTTTGTATCTGGGGTTCAATGAAGATGAATCCCATCGCAAGGTGTTCGACGGGTTGTGGATCCATAAACCGGGGACCCACCGGCTGTTCGCGAATGTCCAATTTGCCGATCCGAACACCTACTCGCGCGAAGACGACCGGCACGACTTCCTGTCGACCAGCTATCCTCCTTTCAGTTTCGCCGTGCGGACGGACGAGCTCTCGGGAATCACAGACGGCCTCGTCCGGCGGCCCGGCATCGACCCGCTCGTCTTCGAAACCGATACCGAGGAGGAGTATTACGAGTTTCGAGCGTCGCTCTACCTGACGAACTCTTTCGGCGAGCCGATCGACTTACCGCCGAATGTCAGGGTCTACCTTCTCTCGAGCTTCCAGCACGGAGGAAACAGCCCGCCGACCGATTTCCCGGGCCCGCGGGGAATGTGTCAGAATTTGACAAATCCGAATTATCACGGGCCAACGCTCCGGGCATTGTTGCTTGCACTTGATGATTGGGCCGACCTTGGAATATTGCCGCCCGATAACGCGGTGCCAGACGTTCGGAATGGCACTCTGGTGACTCTTGAGGGGGCGCGTGCTGCATTCCCAGACATTCCGGGCGTGCAGTTCCCCCCATTCCTCAACGAGTTGGCGCTCCTCGACTTCGGACCTGATTTCTTCCCTTGGGGGGGCTGGCTGGGCCGCCTTCCCCCCTTGCTGGGCTCCCGATACACCGTCATGGTGCCGAAGCCCAATGAGGACGGACTCGACATCGCAGGTATCAGACAGATGGAGATCCGAGCTCCGGTTGGGACCAACACCGGCTGGAACGTGCGCGCGGCCGGTTTCCGCGCGCCTCACCTGTGCGGCTTGAGTGGCTCGTTTATTCCCTTTGCACCGACGCGCGCCGAGCGCCTCGCCAGCGGCGATCCGCGCCTTTCGCTCGAGGAAAGGTACGGAGACCACCGTGGGTACGTCGAAGCGGTCCGGAACGCGTCTCGAGAGTTGATTCGAGCGGGATTCCTAGTCGAGGAGGACGCGGAGCGTTTCCTCGCCGAGGCCGAAGCCAGCGGGGTGTTGAGATAGTCGATTGCCGAGTGTTGCCCGGCGACTTTCAGTTCGGAGCCGCCGGGCGTGCAATTCGCGTCACTATTCTCTGTACGGCAGAAACTTGCCATGCATCTTGAGCTTGACCGCGTCGCCCTTCGGACCCGCCTACCGAGTTGGCCGCTTCTGACCCCCCAGGTGAGGACAAGAGGCCCGTTCAGCTCGGAAGGTGGTCGAAAGCTCCCAGCCCCTGCTCAATTCGCCTGGGGGCCGCGACGAGAAAGAGAGCGCGCGCGACCCGCCGACCCTGAACTCCTCGCAGTGGTACCGCCCGACTACGCCATCTCGATCTTAGTCGTCATCCTCGTGGCGCCTCGCGGCCAAAATCTGCCCGCGAATTTCGCCTCCGGGGCTGTCCTGGGTGTGCAGGTTGGCATAGGTGTCCCCGGCGCGAATTGCCCTCAGCAACCTTGCCAGGTCGTTCGGGGGCAGCTGCTGCGAAACGATTCCCCCCACGTTGTCAGCAGTAATATCTCCCTCGACCGTCCCCGTTCCCTGCTGGTCTGGACAAGCCGGTCTACCACCGCCCCCACAGAAGAACACCGTAACGGCCCCATTGACGCTCGGTTGGCCCACGTGGATATGGGCAAACAAAATGGGTGTCTCCAAGCCCCGATAGTTGAGTACAAAGTGGACTGAGCTCTGGTCTTCACTGACTGTCAGCAGTAGTGTTCCTCGCGCCACAGTGAGGGTTGAGGGAACCTCGGTCTTCCCCCTCAAATCCGCCCGGAACTCACGCCGCGACCTGCCTTCACCATCGTCCGCTCGTGTCACTGCGCCTGTGAATGCAAGCATGCATACCGTGACCACGAGAGTGCTGAACGTGCGCTTCTTCATATTTCCTCCTTGGTTGAAGGTCTCGGGTCCTTCGAAAGCGCTCATCTAGCGGGCAAGCGCTCCGGAAAGCATCTAGCTTGGAAGGCACAGTAGGATCAACTGCGCGGCTACCTGATGGGAGCACTTGTCCAGTGGCACCAGCACACGCCGACACCGGGGGCCACCCATCGTTGCATTTATTCAGGACCCTCTTTCTTGAGGTCAACAGTTCGACCAGGAACCGAGCACCCTTGCCGGGCCGGCCTGCAAGCCCTTTCACGCCAACAAGGCCGGGGGCGCAACGGGGACAGTCGACCGGTGTCATTTGTCCTGGGAGGCAAGTCAGCTATTACCGGAAACTCATCTCACGGAGTGTGTAAAGCCTGAGGACCCGGTCGCGCTCGCGGAAGCGCTAGGCTGGAATGAATCGACGAAAAAGGGGGGGGAGAGGGACATGAAAACCAAAACAGCATGCTGTTGGCGCAGTTGTCCGAAGGGAGTGGAGAGCGATGAAAAAGTTAATCTTGGTTAGTTTGGGATTGTTTGTGCTGGGAATTGAGGTGGCTGCTGCTTCGGAGAGTCAGGTCATCTTGAGCTTTGGGACCATGGTGGGGAATTCCGGACCTTTTATCGGAGGCCTGAATCCCATTCGTGGAGTCCCCGCTGGCGGCGCGCCTTGGGTCGTTCTAGGCGGAGCGGTGGGCCAGTTAACACAGGACGGGCAACTTAACGTGGAGGTCACAGGTTTGGTCTTGGTCTCCACGCTCAGGAACCCGATTCCGAACTTCCGCGGGCTCGTCAGCTGCCTCAGCATAGGCGACGATGGCGAGGTGACTACGGTTAATCTCAGCACAGAAGATTTCCCCGCCGATATGGACGGGAATTCGACAATAGCGTCTGCCGTCGAATTGCCGGCTCCATGCTTTGCACCGATCGTTTTCGTCACCTCACCGGCTGGGGCGTGGTTCGCGACTACGGGTTTCTGAAAGATTCAATCGAGTCGGCCAGGCCCATCGACGAGCCAAAGTCGTCCCCATGAACACGGCTTTGGCCGTTGTCAGCGTTTGGCACAGAATCACGGCCACTCGCTAGCCTGGTCGATGACGGGCTTGAGACCGCCCCCGATTTGGTGGACGCCCAAATCGGGCCAAGCTCATGGCGAAGATTCCGGACCTACGGCCGTCCTGGATAGGGAAAGACGCAGTATCGGTCGGACCGACGGGTGGACGGTTGGGAGTTCAGCTGAGGGCGCAGCCACGCTGATTCCACTCGGAGAGGAGGGCCTGAACGAGGCCAACCTTCGACATCGTTTGGGCAGCTACCTCCGGTACTACCACGGATCGCACACTCACCTCGGACTCGAGAAGGATGCGCCCGAGCCACACGCCGTCGAGCCACCTGAGCCGGTCCGCATCGTTGCCTGCCCTCCTTGGTGGTCTCCACCACCGCTACGTCCGAAGCGCGGCGTAGTCGCCGGGCTCAAGACCTTGCCGTCACATCCCGAGGAGATAGGAAGCGCGATCCGTGCTCGCGCGATTGATGTCGGCACTCAGTGCTGCGGTTGTAGCACGGACCAAGAAACTCATGGCGTCCATCGGGCAACTCGTCGGTCGATCAGCCGTTGGATTAGTGCTCTGCTTGCGGAACTCGCGCCTATCCTTCGTCAATTAGGGAACCACGACCGGCGCCTTCCTGGGCGAAGCTCCATGCGCGGCAGCTGCCGCGTCCATTACCTCAGGTCGCTCACTCAGCTCGCCCTCGAGAAGGATGCGCCCGAGCCGCGCGCGGTCGAGCCACATGCGCACGGCCGAATCGTCGCCCTGCCCCTCCTCGGTGGTCTCCACCACCGCTCCATCCGCAGCGCGGCGTAATCGCGGTCGTTCATCCTCTCGGTCGCCAGCGAAAACGCTGAACGCGCGATTCCGCACTCGCAGAGGGGGCTCGACACCGGACCAGCGTCACGTTGCCCGCGCGATTGCACGCCTGGGCACGCCGCACATCGGCGGTATTCGTGCTTGACCTGCCGTCGGATCGAATTTTTCCAACGAGGGCCGATGCTTCCGAACATGTTTCTTTTCCTGCGCCTTTTCAGACGAGCGTCACTGGACTTGCTGACTTCCGGTGCCGATGATGAACTGGAAGAAGATACTTGGTCGATCAGGGTGTGGAGGTGCGGATGCAATGATAGGTTCGATTTTGCGCCGCTGATTTCACCTTTGCGCAACTGGATCGAACAGACGTCACGCGGTCGCCGCCCGGCTCGACGCGCGCAGGTTGCCCCGGGGTCGATTTTGCTGGCCATCCCACCCACGCGCTTACAAGAGGGCACGGCGGTAAACCGAAGGTGTGGTTCCTCGGATTCGCCCAAATGCGGT
>WNFC01027021.1_pt1 | contig 12565 bp, 8 predicted proteins | sample 5400541 | NCBI WGS metagenome assembly WNFC01 (sample SAMN13153342, study PRJNA577476) | soil metagenome | isolation source: 120 cm saprolite under Douglas fir tree site 2 hole 2 replicate 1 | place: USA:California | collected 2015-04-18
ATCTCGCCGCTGCTGCCGCAGCGAAATAAGGAGACCCGAATAACATGCCCGTCACGATCGAAATCCCAACGGCCTTCCGGCGCTTCACCAACGGCGCGCCAAAACTAGACTGTAGCGCGGCCACGGTCGCCGACGCTCTCAACGAACTTACCTACCGCTTCCCCGCTCTCGCGCGCCACGTCCGCGACGATCAGGGCCAGATCCACCAGTTCCTCAACGTGTACCTTAACGAAGAAGATATCCGCTTCCTCGGCGGCGAATCCTGCTCCCTCAAGGAAGGCGATCGTGTTCTGCTCGTCCCTTCGATTGCGGGAGGATCTACTTGCTAGCACCGGGCTCGCAGTTGGGACGCTGGCAGTAGACTTCGGCTCCTGCCGGAGCCGCATCCTCCTGGTTCCTTCCATCGCTGGCGGAGCTCATCGCTAGGCGCCCTGCCGCAACATTTTTTGCTCCGCCGTGTTTGTGTAAGTATGAGACTCAGGCTCGTCATTTACGCTCTCGCTTCTCTGCTCCTTCTGGCGTTTCACGCGCCCGTGCAGGCCATCGCTTCTCTCCTCTCCGAGTCCCCTGAAGTCTAGAGCGTGCGAGGGAGGATCACGTCCCCTGTTCGGCGGCCTTTACCGCGTAGGGACTCTCCGCCCGGTATCTCTTTTCGAACTCTTCCCGCGTGCACATCGTGCGGATATCTGTAATGCGATCCACTGCCAGAATCCCATCCAAATGATCGATTTCGTGCTGCAGTAGTTCCGAGAGGTTCCGTTCTTCTCCCGCGCGAACTTCGTGCCACTCCGCGCGCAAATCCTGATAGCGCACTTTGATGTCGCGGTGCCGCTGCACTTGCATGAAGATCGACAAGAAACTCAGGCAGGCATCCCACACGACGATCTTCTCGGCGCTGCGCCACCTAATTTCCGGGTTCACCAGCGGCCACGGGTCTTCCCCGGGCAATTTCAGAAAAATCACTCGCAAATTCGCGCCAATCTGCGGCGCCGCAACGCCCCGGCCGTATCCCGTCGTCTTCCGCCAAAACGCCAGGGTATCTGCGAGATCTTCGGCCAGCATTCGAATCTCCGGCGCCGTCGGATTCTCTACGCGGTTCGCCACCTCGCGTAATCCCGGATCACCCAGTTGCAACAGAGTTCGAACACCCATCGTTGTTGCCTCCTGCCGTCACAAAGCCTCCGGCTACTCCCATCTCCCCGATTCCGCTGCCCGGAACGCCGCCTCGATCACCGCCATGTTCGCCATCGCATCCTCCAGCGGCGCCGGAACCTCGCTCCCTTCACGAAAATCGTGAACCTTTGCAAGCACCGCAAGACCAAAGAATAACGCTTATTCCAACTCGGATCGCCCAAAGGAGGCGGTAGCTGAACTTGAGGAGTTTTCACGCCTCGATCCGCAAAGCCCTTACATGGCCCGCGTCCGGGAAGTGTTGCCGGCTCTCCGCCGGCGCGCCGCTACCCTTGCGGACCAACGGATGGATGGTCGTTAAGTCAGTGTGAAACGCGCGAAAAAGCTGAAACCGCCTAAGCCAGTGTACAGTCGTTAAGTTACATCGAAAACACAAAGCCAGGAGACGTTATGCGCATGAGGTTATTCAGAGCCGTGTTGGTCTTGCTTTTGGTAGGCGGCCAATTAGGGGCAGCGCTCAAGTTAGGTCCGACAACTTTTCCGTCGAGAACAGCTCAGGACGTGGAACGTCTGCTGCGCGGCAAGGACCAGGCATTGCTGGATGCGATCGCTCCTGGTGAGACGAAGGCGTGGGACGCAGCGTTGGCGCCCGGGGCCATCTACGTGGACGAAAATGGCGAGATCATGGAAAGAGACCAGTTCCTCAAGCAACTTGCGCCGTTGCCGGCAGGAACCTCGGGTAGCATCAGGATCATTTCGTACCGACTTGAGCTGCACGGCAATGTCGCGATTGTGATCCATACTGACGATGAAGAGGAGAATTACCACGGGCAACTCCTCAATGCACGTTATCTCACCACTGAGACTTGGCAGAAGAGTGAGGCGGATTGGAAGCTTCTATGCGTGCATGCTTACGCCGTTTTGCGAGATCCTCCGGCAATTGCTCTGAGTGCTGCCGAACTGGATGGCTACACCGGCAGGTACGCTGCCGGAGACCTGATCTACGTGATCCGGCGGGAAGGCAATCATCTGGTGGGTGTCCGTGAAGGAAGGCCCGCTGCCCAATTGAACGTGGAGGTCCGCGACGTGTTCTTCGTTAAAGGCCAGCTCAGAAGCCGCAAGGTATTTCAACGAGACCAGAACGGACAAGTCAGCGGATTCTCAGATCGTCGTGAGGGAGTGGACGTTGTCTGGAAAAGGATCGGGAGCATCAGCCAATAGCTCAGTTTGCCTTATTGTTTGTTGCCAGACTTTGGGTGTGCATCAATTTGCAGTTTTGCGTTCACACACCTCGCACAAAACCGCCAGGCAAAGTGCGTCCGATGCTAACTTCCCGTTTGCCGACGATCCGGGAGTTATCGCGTGGGGCTCGAATCGTACCACCGTGTAGGGCCAATTCTACGGATTTGGCCGTTATAACGGTCCGCTGATTGAAGCCGGCCACGGCTAGTTTTCAATTCCGCGTGCCCAGCACACGATCCAGATTGAACGCTGCGCTGATCAACGCAAGATGCGTAAATGCTTGCGGGAAATTGCCGAGTGCCTCGCCCTGCCGTCCGGTTTGCTCCGCGTAGAGCCCGAGATGGTTGGCATAGCCCAGCATGCGCTCGAACAGCAGCCGGGCTTGATCCAGTTTCTCGGGAATCGCCTGACCTGCACGCGTTAACGCCTCCACGAGCCAGAACGAGCACATGTTAAAAGTGCCTTCCTCGCCCGGTAGTCCGTCGATGAGGGGACTTGGCGGATAACGGTATACGAGGCTGTCATTGACCAAACCACTTTCGCGAGGATTCTGCAGGATCGCAGAAATCGTGCTAAGCATCCGCGGATCATTGGGGGCCATGAAGAAGACCAGAGGCATGATTAACAGCGATGCATCCAAGTCCTCGCTGCCGTAGAACTGTGTGAAAGCGCATCGTTTTTCATTCCAGCCACGGGTCATCACTTCTTCGTAGATGCGGTCACGCTCAGAAATCCACTTCGTCCGGTCGGCGGGAAACGCGCGCTTGTCAGCGAGCCTGATGCCGCGGTCCAGCGCGACCCAGTTCATGACCAAATTCCCGCATCCGGACTTTGCCAGTGCTCGCAGATCCACTCAAGGCGGCTGCGGAGCTTTACCCACATGTCGTAAGAGATTGGACTGACGTATTTGTTGTACAGGTAAAACGAGTCCATCAACTCGCCATAGAGGTCGAGTTGGAGTTGTGAAACGGCGGCATTGCCTATGCGTACGGGTCCGGACCCACGGTACCCCTCCCAATAATCCAACGTCTGCTCGGGAATCTCGCTGTCGCCGTGGATCGTGAAGAGCGCCGGTAGCGGCGCTTGGGGGCTTATGTGCTTTGACGCGTAGTTCTCAATCCAGCTCATGAACCCGGCCGCCTCATCTCTGAATCCGATGCGCAGAAAAGCGTAAATCGTAAAGGCGGCATCGCGGAGCCATGTGTAGCGGTAATCCCAATTGCGAGTGCCTCCGATGACCTCGGGAAGACTCGTGGTGGGAGCGGCGACGATCGCTCCCGTGGGCTCGAAGGTAAGGAGCTTTAGAGCCAAGGCCGATCTTTGTACCTGCTCACGCCAGCGTCCGCGATAAGTGCAGGCAGAGAGCCATTTCTGCCAGAACTTGACAGTCCCCTGGAACAGCTCCTCGGCCTCCTCTTGAAGTGGAGGGCACGGGACGATGTCATCCCCAAGGTGAGCCCTCAAGAAGAACCCTTCCGACCTGCCTTCCTCAAGCAAGAACTCGGCGGTCACGCTACCCTGTTCCCCCTGCCTGAGTGGCACAGCCGTGGAAAGGGCGAGGGTCAGGCTACTTGACATGAAAAATACACCGTTTGGCTCCAGCAGTATTTGGTGGGCCTTCCGCCCATAATCGCAAGCGGGGCGACAAAGGAGTGAAATGCGCACTGCACCTCTGACGCACCGGATGCGCCGATAAAGATGGTCATACCACGGCGAGTCAGGAGGAAGCCCCACGGGCATAAAGTCTTCCAACTCGGCGATCCCATCCGCGAGCAAGAAGCGCGTTATCAGGATATTCGTCGAGGGCCAATAAAACTGCTTGTACCGCACTGGATCGCCGATTGGGGAGATCTGGAATCGACCTCCCTTTACGTCGTCCAAGAGCGCTCCAAAGATGCTGGGCGAATCAAAGTGTGGGTAACAGTACCAGTCGATCGAGCCGTTCATGCCCACAAGGGCGACCGTACGCATGTTGCCGATGATTCCGTAGTTTTCGATGGTCTGATATGACATCGGTATCTCCTCAGCAAATGGCCTAAGCACTCCTTTGATGTACGTGGGCTGGCGGAAGAGGCGGAACCGGTGCAAGGTGGGGGTGCCCGGGCCAGAACCTAATGCTTTGGGATCAGTTTCCGAGTACCGACAATACGCACGAATCGTCCGTCTCGTTGCGCCGACGATGATCTCAGAATCAGCTAACAAGTCAAGCCGTTGACGAACATCAAAGAGACGTACCTCTTGATTTGAGGTCATCAATGTGTGCAGGGCCTCTGGTGTGATGCTGTGCAGCTCCATCTCACTCCGGTCTCTTGTGTGTTTGATCCGAATTACGATCAACAAGGCGGATGGCGCAGAGGATAAATCCTGGAGCGATTCTGGGTTCCGCATCCCTTTGCAGTTTTGGCAAAGGGTGCGGTTCTTGACTTTTCCTCCATCCTCTTGTCATACCCGCTTTTTTCAAGACCTTCCGCTCCAGCCTGACTCGACCCGTCCGTCAGTTTTTTCTTTTCTTCCCCTTACGCCCTCCCGGCCCTCGCAGGGCTAGTACCATTCAGTTATTTATTTATATGATTACTCATTGACATTATCATGGGTTGTGAACTCTCGACCCCATCCCCGCCCGTTCCGCTGTCACCTCCCTGCTCCCGTCTCTTTCCTATCTCCTTTTCTTTCATCTTCTTACAAACGTCCCCTCCCGCAACTTCTTTCCTTTGATATTGTTACAAATGCTCGGGGGGTGTATCTCATTCTCCCAACCAAAAACCTCAGGTGCTACTTGAAGTTTTCTTTTTTCTGCTCCGCTCTTCCCTCGCTCTTCTCACTCTTTGCGCCAAGAGCATTTCACAACTCTTTTGCCATCAGGCGGATCCGCACTCTTTCTGAAAACTGCCGGGTGTATGCCATCTCTTCCCAATTTGAAACTCGTCCATCGGGGCGTTCCCGATCTCTTATTTGCCGGAGATTGCGAACCGGCTGGGGGGATTTCCCTTTTTTTCTCTTCGACCTTCAATCGGAGGTCATGGCGTATTCCGGATCCAAGATTCGGATCTGGTCGGAACCAGAGATCCCGACCGGGCGGGACTTTCGATCGAAGATCCCGACCTTGTCGGGACTCTCAAACTTTTCTCCGAGCCCTTCCTTTCGCCTACCACTCCAGGAGTGTGTTAGAATCCGAATGAAACACATGACACCTAAAACGCTCTATCAGAAAATCTGGGACTCCCACGTCGTTCACGAGCAACCCGGCCAGCCCGCGATTATTTACATCGACCGCCACCTCATCCATGAGGGCACCTCGCCGCAGGCCTTCGCCGGTCTCCGCGCGGAAGGCCGCAAGGTCCGGCGCCCCAATCTCACTTTCGCGGTGATGGACCATTCCGTCTCGACCACCGACCGCACGCTGCCTATCCTCGACAATGACGCCAAGCTTCAGTTTGAAGCCCTTGAGAAAAACTGCCGCGAGTCCGGCGTGCGCCTCTTCGACATGAACAGCAAGAATCAGGGCATCGTGCACATCATTGGCCCGGAACTCGGCATCACGCAGCCCGGCCAGACCATCGTCTGCGGCGACAGCCACACCTCCACTCACGGCGCGTTCGGCACTCTCGCTTTCGGCATCGGCACCAGCGAAGTCGAGCACGTCCTCGCGACGCAGTGTCTTGCGCAGTCGCGATCGAAGACACTCCACATTCTGGTGCATGGCAAGCGGCCCAAGGGCGTCACGGCGAAGGATTTGATTCTCGCGATCATTGGGAAGATCGGGATCGGCGGCGGCAACGGCCACGTTGCGGAGTATGGCGGCGAAGCCATTCGCTCTCTTTCCATGGACGGGCGCATGACCGTCTGCAACATGACCATCGAAGGAGGCGCGCGCGCCGGCATGATCGCGCCGGATGAAACCACCTTCGCGTATCTCGAAGGCCGGCCGTTCGTCCCGCGCGGCAAAGCGTTTCAGGAAGCCGTTGAGCGCTGGCATGACTTCAAGGACCTCAACGATCAGAAAGCCACGGAAAGCGCGCTCAAATATATGGGCCTCAAGTCCGGGACGCCGATCGTGGATATTCCCGTGGACCGCGTGTTCATCGGCTCATGCACCAATTCGCGGCTTGATGATCTGCGGGCCGCCGCGCATTTTGTCGAAGGCAAGCACGTGGCCAAAAACATCAAGCAGGCGTTGATTGTCCCAGGCTCGCGCGGCATCAAGTCGCAAGCCGAAAAAGAAGGCCTGGACAAGATTTTTACCGCGGCAGGATTCGAGTGGCGCGATGCAGGGTGCAGCATGTGCATCGGCATGAACGCCGACGTGCTGCCGCCGCACGAACGCAGCGCCAGCACCAGCAACCGCAATTTCGAGGGCCGCCAGGGCAAAGACAGCCGGACGCACTTGGTTAGCCCGGTCATGGCCGCCGCGGCCGCGATTGCAGGACATTTTGTGGATGTACGTTCATTCGACGACGTGGCGTCTGTGGAGTAGGCAAATCTGAATTTTGTAGACGCGCCATGTTCTTTGTGTCAGGAGCGAAGATCGCATGCTGCCGTTTTCAACCCACACAGGTATGGTGATGCCGCTTGATCGCGTTAACGTCGACACCGACCAGATGGTGCCGAAACAATTTCTGAAGGCACTGACGCGGGAAGGATTTGGGCGGATACTTTTTTACGATTGGCGCTATTTGCCGGGCGAGAAACCGAATCCGGAGTTCGTGCTGAATTTTCCGCGCTACAAAGGCGCTTCGGTCTTGCTGGCGCGCGCCAACTTCGGCTGTGGCTCCAGCCGCGAACACGCCCCCTGGGGCGTGAAGGACTACGGCTTTCGCGTCGTGGTAGCGCCCAGCTACGCGGACATTTTCTACAACAATTGCTTCAAGAACGGCATCCTGCCGGCGACGCTCAGTGAAGAACAGGTGGACGAACTCTTCAAGCGCACCGAAAAGGAAGAAGGCTATTCGCTCACGGTGAATCTGCCCAACCAGACTATCGCCGACAAACACGGCCTCATGTTCAAGTTTGAAATCGTCCCGTCGCGCAAAGAAGTTCTATTGAAGGGCCTGGACGATATCGGCACCACCCTGCAACACGAGCCAGACATTACCGCCTACGAAAAAACTCACGCCGCCACGGCAACGATGTACGAAGCCGTCGACGTGAAGTACTACTCGAACGGGAGGTAGGCAGTTTCAGTTTTCAGTGGCCGAATGTAACTGAATATACGTGCGATACGGCGACTAGAGGAAGTCCAAAAAGTAAAAGGGGGAAGTCCGAAGGCTTCCCCCTTTTGAAAAACGCTTCAGCTACTAGGCTCGTAGAAGAGACCGGTCAGAAACGCACCCGCGCACCAATTTCGATGTGCCGAGGATTGTTAACCTGCCCCGCCAACGCCCCGAAGTCCCCGGTGTCGCCCAGACCATTGAGGGGATCAAACAGCTGGTTGTGGTTGAAGACGTTGGTGAAGACACCACCGAATTCTGCGCTGACACGTTCGGTGAACATGACAGTCTTCTTGACGCCGAAGTCCACGTTCCAGAAGGCCTGCCCGCGAAGAGTGCCAGCCCCGCCGTTGTGACCGTTGTCAATGCCGAGGATCGGATTGCGGAAGCAGTTGTAGACCGATTGCGGATCCTGGTACAAGGACGGACCGAAGCCGGCCGATCCTATGTCGGGGTACTGGGAAGAGGCAATCGGGTTGTTGTGTCGCTGGCTGCCGCCGCTGCGTCCGCCACAAATGTTGATGGCATTTTCTAATGCACCAATGTTGCTGGCGTCCGCCTCTCCGAAGCTCTGGCCGCCACCGTAAACTTCCGCGCCAGCAAACCAGCTGCCAGGGAAGACGGCCAGGGGCAAGCCACTGCCGATGTCGACAATGGGTGCCACGGTCCATCCGCCCAGAACGTGACCAAGGAAGCCGTGTTGGTGGAGGAAGTAGGGCGGCTGGTAGACGAGCCAGGTATTGAAGAGGAACTTGCGATCCCAAGGTTGCAGCCCGTAGTTTCTGTTGAGATAGAAGGGATCGGAGTTCGTGAACTGGCTGGTAGCCTGGACTTGCGATCCAGTGCCAAGCGCTTTTGAGAAAGTGAAATTGGACTGTAGTGAAAAGCCGTGCCATTGGCTCATCTTCATGGACACGAACATGCCATTGTAGTTTCCGGTGCCCAAACTGGTGTTGTTGACAAAGCCGGAGGACAACTGGCCGCTGCCCCCATTGGGCGAGCCAGCGATGGGCGTACTCAGCATGGACCTAGGAAAGTTGAAATTACCTTTATCCAAGTCGCTCCAAATGGTCCAGACGTTGGCACTCTGGATGTTCGCAGCTTCGTTTAAGGCCACTGCTTGGGTGCAGTTCGCTGGCGTAACCCCTCCGACTGCTGTAGTGCAGTACGCGGAGTTCAGTGCCGCTTTGAAGAACGGTTGGTCGGCAACGGCGGCGAGGTTGCCCGCGCAGCCACCGCCTGCCAGACCCGCGTTGCCGCCGCAGAACTGCCAAACCATCTGGCCGTAGGCCTTGTCGAATCGCTGGCCACCGAGGGTCATCATGTAGGGGACGGAGTTGATTTGAAGGGGCATGAATTCGTGCCGCAGGATGCGGCCGATGAAGCCCACTTCCATGGTGAACTTGCTGTTAAGCTGCCGCTGCACGGTGAAGTCGAACTGATGGCTCATGCTGGGACGGAAGTTCGGATCGTTTCCCGTGCCGGCACCAGCAGCGACGGCATTAAAGCCCGGGAAAAGGGGTTGAGGCAAAGACGTGACAGCCGCTGGCAGTGGTGCCGTCAAGCCGTCGAAGCCGCTCCCCGTAGGGCCGATTCGGAAGGCAGTGTTTGGATTCGATCCACCTCCACCTGGGCCGCCGCAAGCGCCGGACGTCAGCGGACTGACGCACTGAACGGCCTGGATGAGGCCATCCCCCAACAGCGGAATGAGCACGAGACCCACGCCATTCAAGCGGCCGTAAAGAATGCTGTACCCGCCGCGCAGGACGGTCTTGTTGTTCCCGAAGACCGAGTGGAGAAGACCGCTGTCGAAGTTTGGGTTCCACGCTGCGGCGACGCGAGGGCTGAAGCCTTTGTAGAAGGGATTATAGGGATACTTCGGACTGCCGGCCACATTGTGGACCAAGGAGAAGCCAATCTGGGGATTGTACACTTGGCCCTGCAGGGCCGCTTGTTCGCGGGCGTGGAGGTAGGCCTCGGTGTTAAGAGGCTTGTTGTTCGCGTCCACCATCACAATTTGCTTGCCCTGCGCCTCGACGGGTGGCATTTCCAACGTCCAGCCCAAGCCGTAACTGACAGTGAAGGTGGGCTTCATGCGCCAGGAATCGCTGGCATACAGGTTGTAGAAAGGAATGGTGCTCTGGTCAAACGCTGGCGTGTTCGCCGGATTCAGGGTCAGACTTGAGCCTGTCCGGGTGTAAGCAATCTGTGTAACGCCGGGAACTCCCAGCACGACGCCGTAGTCTCTCTTCCAGTTTGAGATTTGGGAAGCGGTAATCGCCGCCGGTGTGTAGCCGGTCATGTCCATACCATTCGTAGTTCCGACGCTGGAGCCCAACAAATACACGGTCTGGTAATTGATTCCGCCTCCGTTATCAGTACGCTGGTGATAGTTCCAGTTATGCTGATATGTTCCACCAAATTGGAAGAAATGTTTGCCTTTGGCCCAGGAAACATCGTCGCGGATCATATGGTCGTCGCCGTCCCAGAATCGCGTGCGCACGTCTTGGGTGTCCAGGTTGACTGGGGCGAGTACGTTTTTGGCCGATTCGCCAAAGGGTTCCAAGGCGCCGGCCAGTCCGGCGATTTGTGGAGTCTGACCATTGGAACCGCGGGCCCAGAAATTACGCAAGAAGCTGTAGTGGAAGTCGTTGGTCAAGGCGTTGGTTATGTTGGTGGTGATGCCCGCAGTAAGGTACCAAGGAACCTGAGGACGGCTGGACACCGAAGAGGGTTTTCCGAGCTTGTCCCCGGAGTAAAATCCGCCAATGTCAATTTGATTCCCGGTGGCCCGCTGCATTTTATAGAACCGATAAGAACTGTAGAAGTGCCACTTGGCGCCAAAGTCGTGGTCCAGGCGAACCACGCCAACGTTGTCATTCCATGGAATGAGCATATTGCCGCGGAAGGCCTGCACGTTCAAATGATCACATCTGCTCAGGCCTGAGCAGGTCGATGTGTTTGACGCAGGCATGAATTGAGTCCACATGCTCTGAACGGTGGGACTAATTCCCAGGCCACGCGGGTCGCAGGGTCCCGCAGGACAAACCGCCGGTGCTACAACTTGTCCCGGCGTGAGCGCAGCGGTAGCGGGGCCGTTGTAAGTGACAGCAGTCGGATTGAGGTTGTAGGCCGCCGTACCGAACTGGAGAATTCCTTGCTCCAAGGCGGCGGACGGAACAGCTCTTGTAATGGTGGTGGACTGTGGCCAACGGAAGCCCTCGTAATTCGCAAAAATCCACCACTTTCCGCCAAGCACGTTCTTTGGAACCAACGGACCTCCGCCAGATGCACCGAAGCGATTGTAGTGGTAGCTGGGCTTGGGTGTTCCCGAGGCGTTGTTATCGAAGGTGTTTGCGCCCCACGTATTAACTAAATAGTATTCATACGCGGTGCCGTGCCATTGGTTCGTCCCCCGCTTCGTTACCAACTGAACTTGAGCGCCTGCGGAACTGTTGAAGTCGGCCGTTTGATTGTTCGTTCCCACCTTGAATTCCTCAATGCTGTCGGCCGGCGTAGGCATAACTCCGGTCGGACCTCCGCCACCAGGGCTACCCCCTGGGGCTGTGCCGGTAACCTGGTTGTTTACCAAGCCGCCGGACGGGTCGCCCGCGAAGCTGGGAGTGTAGGTGTTTTGGGTGCCGTCCATGTCGCTGGAATTATTTCCACCGTCGAGCATGAAGGAGTTCTGATCCTGGTTCGCGCCCGCCACGCTCCCGTCGGGAGCGACTCCGGGCTGCAAAGTCACGAACGTGCTGACATCGCGCCCCAGCCCTGGGAGGTTATCCAGTGGCACGCCAGTCACTGTGTTGCCCACTGTGGCGGTCGCGGTCTCCATCGTCGCACTGGCTGCGAAAACCTCCACGATTTCTGTGGTGGAACCAATCTCGAGCTTCAAATCTAGAGTGAGTGTGGCGCCAACGGTGAGTTCCTGGCCAGGGAATTTTCCTACACGGAAGCCGGTCTTGCTGATGGATACGTCGTATTTCGCAGGCGGTATGTTAGCGAAGACGTAGCGCCCCGATTCATTCGTGACTCCGGTTCGGCTGGTGCTCGTGTCGGTATTGGTTAGGGTAACCGTGGCGCCCGCCACGCTAGCTCCCGTGGCGTCCATCACCACTCCCTGTATGGTGCCTGTAGAAATGGCCTGCCCCATCACCGCCGGCGAAGAGAAGAAGCACAAGGTGAAAAGACAACAAAGAGCAACCACCACTCGCTTGCTTAACATTCAACTACCTCCTTGGTTGTGCCATCACTGGCTCATCCGAACCGTGCACACCCCGATCTACGAACTGCCCAAAGTAACAAAAGAAGGAATCTGGAAGACCGCATGGATTAGAACCTACTCGCAAGCTGCACCTTGACCACAGATCAGAGCAAATCCCGTACCACGGCGACTGGACGAGTTAAGCTCTAAATTTATCGTGACTTACACAGTGCTTAGAAAAATGAAGGTGTGAGGTATCTACGTTTGACTGTATTCTTATACGGACTTTCATAGATGCTCTGTCGGGTTCTGTTACGCCTTCGATGAGAATTCCAAAGACTGAACAGTAATCACACCAACAACTTACACCTAGTCGATCTCCGGCACCGACCGTGTAACCCACGAGATTCTATGCGGGCTATATATTGCGCATCCATCGCTTTGTCAACACATTTCTACCGCGTCGGCCTCAAATAAGATTTAGCTAAGGCGAATCTAAATTTGAAGTGCCTGCTGGGTACGGAAACTTCGCTTGCTCTTCCAGCGAAGTGAGAATGTCAAGAGCGCGGAGGGATGAGTTTAGCTCTTAGTTTTGCGTGGCAGGAAAAACGATGCGGCCGCCGACGACGGTGCGGAGGACGTGGGTTTTTGTGAACTGGGCGGGGGGAATCTTGGTGAGATCGTTTGATAGGATGACGAAGTCGGCGTATTCACCCGCCTTCAGTTCACCCTTCTTCCCTTCCTCGAACTGCGCGTAGGCGGAACCTGACGTGTAGGC
>WNFC01019491.1_pt1 | contig 12563 bp, 7 predicted proteins | sample 5400541 | NCBI WGS metagenome assembly WNFC01 (sample SAMN13153342, study PRJNA577476) | soil metagenome | isolation source: 120 cm saprolite under Douglas fir tree site 2 hole 2 replicate 1 | place: USA:California | collected 2015-04-18
TGGCCAGCGGCGATCCGAAAAAAGTCCCGGCGAACACGGTGATGGACGTAAATCGATACCAGCAGGATTTGGCGACGCTGACGCCGAGTCATCAACTCTCGCTGCTGAGTCTGTCCGGGATCGACCGGCGCTTCGGCAATGGGTACCTGCAGACTTGGACGCTGGGGCTGGAACGGGTTTTCGGCGGCCTCACGGCCGATATCGCGTATGTGGGAACATCGGCATTTCGACTTCCCAGAATGTCATATCCAAACGCGTATCCCGGAGCGGATCCGGAATTTGCGCGGTTTACAAACTTCGACGGTAGTGGCGCGGTGACGGGTGGTTTTGGATTCGAGTCTGTGATGACAGCGACGTCGCACTCGTCGTACAACGCCTTGCAGACCTCATTATCGGGAAATGTTGGGCATGGCGGTCCGTCATTGCAGGCAGGCTACACCTGGGGCAAGTCGCTGGATGATGTCAGCGGCATCATCGGAGGAACAGGATCTACCGGCGCCGTGACGCAGTTTAGTCCGCAAGACCCGTTCGATACACAAGCGGAAAGAGGGCCGTCAAGCTTTGATGTAACGCACGCCTTCACGTTGAGCGCGGCGCAGGATTTGCATTTTGAGCATTTGGGACTTCAGTCGGATCGAACCCAGTTGTTGACGAAGGGCTGGGAGTTTCTGAGCATCTCAACGATTACGAGCGGTTCGCCGTTTACGGTGTACTCGGGAATCCAGCAGACGGGGGCGGGGACGATTGGTGCGGACCGACCGGACCAGATCGGAATACCGGACCTCTCGAGCGCTGGCAGCTCAACCCGATCGCGCGACGATTATTTTGGGCGGGGCGCAAACAACACAAGTTTCTTTTCCATTCCCATCGGTATCCAGGGCGGGACCGGACCAAACTCCGGGCGCTTTGGAACGCTCGGCCGTAATACATTTCGCGGCCCGGCATATTATGATTTCGATTTTGCGCTCATTAAGACGACTCCGATTGGCCACCGGGAAAATGGCTTGGAGCGAGCGGACCTGCAATTCCGCGGGGAGTTCTTTAATCTCTTTAATATCGTCAACATGGGGCTACCTGCCAATATCATCGAGGGTACAGGATTTGGCATGATCAGCAAGACGGCGGGAACTTCGCGGCAAGTTCAGTTTTCGCTAAAGCTCATCTACTGAGGCGCGTCAAGCAGCGACTCAGGTTTGGCGGACGACATGTTACTCGAAAGTGACGCCTCGCCGCTAGCTAAGCTAAGCCGGATAGATCGTGAGAAACGGGCTAAGCAAAAATCACTCTGGGACAGAAGTCTTAGTGCTGTATCTGAAGCGCCCCCCGAGGGAAGAGCTGGGAGTCGAGACGCTGTGGAGGGGCGCTTCAGATACAGCACTAAGACTTGCCGTTACTAATCTGTCGTCAACGAGTGATTTGGCGATTTACCGCTCGTCGCGATTGTCTTAGCGGGTCAACTGGCAACGATCACTTGCCCAACAAGCCAGTGGTACATCGAGAACAGGCAATCCGCATTCCTCCAGCGCCTCAACCGTGACGGCTCTTGCTCCTGCGCAGGTTGTGGTGCGGACTGTAAGCGTCAGGTTAATGAGTAATTGCTTGAGGAAGCCTATTTTTTAAAACCATGCACCCAGCTGCGATACGCGGCTCATGGGGGAATATAAACCAGCGCACGTGCCAGGGTTCAGAGATCAGGGAGCAGCAATCAGGGATCGCAAAATTCATACTTGACACCGACAGATAATCCACTACCATATGGTTGTGGATAGGTTGGGTACAACATTTGCGGCTTTGTCTGATCCCACCCGTAGGGCGATGATCGAACGACTCTCACATGGGCCTGCCTCTGTGCATGGATTGACGGAACCGTTTGCACTCTCGCAGCAGATGATTTCAAAACATATTGCCTACCTGGTGCGGGCGCGGATTGTGATCAAGACAAAGCGTGGACGAGAGAGTGTGTGCACGCTTAGGCCAGAGGCGATAAAGACAGTCAGCGACTGGGCGGCTTATTATCGCCGATTCTGGGAAGAGAGTTTCGACAAGCTGGATGTGGTTGTGAATCAAATGAAAAAAACGGAGGTCAGAGATGACAAACAACACGGTTAACGAAATTGAGCGGATGGTTGTCACAAGAGTTTTTGATGCCCCGCGCGAGTTGGTTTGGAAGGCGTGGACAGACCCGAAGTATGTGATGCAGTGGTGGGGGCCGAAGGGTTTTACTTCGCCTGTTTGCAAGATGGATTTTCGAGTGGGAGGAAAATTTCTCTGCTGCATGAGAGCGCCCGATGGGCAGGAGTTCTGGAATGGTGGGGAATACCACGAGATTGTCCTGCACGAAAAGATTGTTTACTCGATGTACTTTTCTGACCCGGAGGGAAACAAGGTTGAGCCTGCGCATTATGGAATAGAACATGAGGCCATTGACGGTGCGCACGATGTGATTACCTTTGAGGATCTTGGAAACGGCCGGACGAAGCTCACCTTGATTGGAAATGAACCCATGGAGAGCGCGAAAAATAGCGGTCAATTGGAGGGCTGGAACCAGATACTCGATAAAGTTGCCGCAGTTGTTGCGGGGCTAGCGCAGGCGGAATAAGAAGTTGAAGTATTGACGATCGTCATACGCGAGATACAGCCAAGGGTGGCGGGAGGCGGATTGGGTTCGGGCCTCTCGTCACTTGGCCGGATAGTCGCCTGTCCGGATAAGTGACCCTTGGCTCAGCTGTGGCCAACAGGCTAAACCACTCATTGAGCGTCGTCTTCACGCGATTCTCAGGATTACTCCCCGCAAACGCCGTTGTGTTTACGAATATCGCGTCACCTCCCGAGTTGTCGACGACCAGGAAGTTATGTAGATCCTGCCCTTAGAACCGCAGTGCGGAGATTTAACCACGGTATTTCCCCAGCTTTTTTCCCGCCAGGAATAATTCGATTGTTCAATTGGTTTTGCCTGCTTGCTCTCTCGTAATTTCCAGTTTGCTCTTGATTCGTGAGGAACCAGAATTCACCCACTCAAGCGTCGGTGCTGAGTTGCCTTCCTCACCAACTAAAGCGGCGCGTCACGCCGCTAGAGACCGCTGGGGTACAATTCTGGCTTCCTGCCGGTTCTCATAGGGAGGTATAGAGAAATGCGTCTCTTGTTCCTGTTTGGGTCATTGCTGGTCGCGGCGATTACTGTTGCGCAAACACAGAAGCCGAGCGGCGTTGCAGACTTCATAAGCGTTGATGCACCAGTGTTCGTGCTCGACCATGTCCGAGTTATCGATGGAACGGGGGCGCCGCCGAAGGAAGAACAAGCCGTTGCGATCGCGAACGGAAAAATACAATTCATCGGCTCGGAGGCGTCCGCCCAAATCCCTGAGGGCGCGCAACGAATTGAGCGTTCTGGCTATACCGTTATCCCCGGTATCGTTGGAATGCACAACCATCTCTACTACACCGACTCCTATGCCGTGCAAGTTGTCAGCGGAAAGATTGGCGAGCCGGGATTATTCGTTGCGGAGATTCCTTACACGGCACCGCGACTCTATCTGGCGGCTGGCGTGACCACAATGCGCACGACAGGGAGCCTGGAGCCTTACACCGACTTGAAGGTCAAGAGTCGAATTGACGCGAACCTGATGCCAGGGCCGAGTATTGACGTCACCGCACCATACCTGGAGGGCGCGCCGACGCGATTCGCGCAGATGCATGAACTGACCGGACCGGACGATGCGAAACGCATGGTGGACTACTGGGCGGCAGAAGGCATGACATCGTACAAAGCGTACATGAACATCACGCGCGAAGAGCTGAGGGTGGCGATCCAGCAGGCGCATGCGCACAAGCAGAAACTGACCGGTCATCTCTGTTCCGTGACCTGGCCGGAGGCGATAGCCCTTGGAATCGATGATTTTGAGCATGGCCCGGTGTTTACGGACACCGAATTCGTCACAGACAAGAAGCCCGACGTTTGCCCCACAGGTGGTGGCAGCAGCAGTTGGGCCAAACAGGACGTGAATGGAGCGCAGGTGCAGGAAATGATCCGCAATCTCGTGTCACATCACGTCGCGGTGACTTCGACGCTGCCTGTGTTTGAAGCCGGTGCACCGGGGCGGCCGGCGTTGCAGGCGCGCACGTTGGATGCTATGTCCGCAGAATCGGCGCAAAGCTACCTCACCGCCCGTGCAAGAGTTGCTTTGGATTCACCGATGACCGCTCTGCTGCGCAAAGAGATGGATTTTGAGGTGGCATTCGTCAAGGCGGGAGGCTTGCTGCTTTCCGGCCCTGATCCCACCGGAAACGGTGGCGTGCTGCCGGGTTTCGGCGATCAGCGCGAAATAGAACTGCTTGTGGAAGGCGGGTTCACTCCCGTGGAAGCAATTCAGATCGCCACGCAAAATGGCGCCTTATATCTCGGCCAGCAAGATCGAATTGGAACCCTCGTACCTGGCAAACAGGCAGATCTGGGTTTGATCAAGGGCGATCCCTCGAAACGAATTGAGGAGATCGAGAACGTCGAGACTGTGTTTAAGGCGGGGATTGGCTACGATTCCAAGAAGTTGATTGATAGCGTGCGAGGACAGGTTGGAATTCGTTAGCGCGCACCTAGGTATTGACGATTTGCCTAAACCAGCACCATTCCGGGCGAGAGGTCGGCAAACGTTTCCTTAGCGGACTATCAAGGCAGCGCTCTGGCAGTTGTGCTCTTCAGTATCGTTAACCGCGCTTGTAGTCTTGACTGGTCGATTCCAGCACCGTCGGCAAACAGGAAGTTATATAGATCCTGCACAAGAACGACAGTGCGAAAACCGCGCATCCATTCTCCCCAGCCATTCCTGCCAGGAATAATCGATCGTTTCGATCGGTAGTCGGCGAGATGGAAAACCGTCAGAGATCGGCGTTTTTCCGGAATCGGGGAGTTGTGAGACGATGTCGTTTTGGAATATTCAGGAACGCGCAGGTTTGATCATGACCAGCACTTCTGATCAAGTCAGGACTCGGATAGCGCATCCGGGCCGTCCGGTCAGGATTGGAGAAATTTATGGCGAGGGACATAATTCGAACGCCTAACGCCCCGTCTCCGCCGCCGGCATACAGCCAAGCGGTCCGGGCAGCGGGCCTTGTATTCGTGTCCGGCACGGGGCCGCACGATCCAGAAACGGGGAAGATTGTTGGGGATACGATTCAAGAGCAGACCAGACAGTGCTGGAGAATGTGTCTGCCATCCTCAAGGCGGCGGGCACTTCATTGGAACGGGTGGTGAGTGCCACTGTAATCCTTCTTGAGGAAGCAGACTTCGCCGGAATGAATGAAGAGTGGATTAAGTGGTTTCCGGCGAACCCGCCTGCGCGCCAAGGCGCGAAGTTACCCGTTCGAATCCCCGGCATGAGAGTGTCCATCGCGGCCATTGCCGAGGCGTAGCGAAATCAGGGATTCATCCTTGGCATTCCGGTAACCTGAAACCTTCTCTCAGGTGTTGCGTCTAACTCTTAGTTGCAGCTAGACTAGTACTATTGAAATTGATGCACAAAGTCGGGGTTTTTGCGCTGGCGGCATTGTTCGCTGCGATGCCGGTGATGGCATGTGCACTACCCGACGCAGACATGACGGCGGCCGATCGGGAGTGCTGCAAGAAGATGGTCAGGCAGTGTGGGGACATGGGGATGGCAAAATCCCATCCCTGCTGCCAGTCAACCGCTACTCCTGCTGATTTTCACGCTCTGAAGACAGCTTCCTCACAATTGCATCATGTCAGTTCGCTTCTGTTTCACACGCTTCCCGTCACATCGCAGGCCGACGCGAACTGCTCGTTGGCACAATTGTCATCTCGGGTTTCGTGCACGCAAAGTCCGCCAGGACTAGGTTCGACAACCAACACAATCCTCAGAATCTGATCGTCTTTCCTCGTTCGCGCTAACGCCTTCGTGCGTCTGCGCGCATTTGTGTTTTCCATTTGGAGGAAAGATGAAGTCTGCATATATGCACGGACTTACGTCCGGAGCAACTCGCCTTTTTGTCATAGTCGCCTTGGCGTCCGTCCTCACCCTCTCCCCAATGACGGCGAAGGCCCAAGCAACGATCGACACGCCACAAACGCCTGCTCCGATGAGAGATCAGGGCAATCACCCTACGGCCTCGCCAAGCCCACTCCGCGAACTCGTGCAGGAGGTCGATCGGAGCAATCCTGAAATTGCCGCCTCCCTGCACGCGTGGCAGGCGGCTACCAACGTTCCGAAGCAAGCATCGGCACTACCGGAGACCGAGGTCACTGTCCAGCAGTTCAGCGTCGGGAGTCCACGGCCTTTCGCTGGGTATTCCAATAGCAACTTTGCTTATGTGGGCATCGGGGCGTCGCAAGATCTCCCGTATCCAGGTAAGCGCCGTCTCCGATCCGAGGTTGCCGAGCGAGAAGTCGATTCGATGCGTGCGCAATCGGATGGTGTGCGGAGTCAGACGGTCGAGACGTTGAAACTGGTGTATTTTCAGCTCGCTTATCTTCAGCAAACATTGCCAACCTTGGAGCGCAACGACCAGATCCTGAGCCAAATTCAGCAGATCGCCGAATCGCGCTATCGGGTCGGGCAGGGAAACCAACAGGATGTTCTTAAGGCGCAATTGCAGCACACCAAGATTTTGCAAGAGATTGCCATGCACCATCGGCAGGAGGAGCAGCTTGAAGCGCAGTTGAAGCAAGTCCTGAGCCGCGCACAAAGTTCTCCGGACATTGTTACCGAGCCCCTCTCCCAGACTGCCCTGACGCACAGCGACGCCGAACTGCTGGGGCGGGCGGAAGATCAAAACCCCGATGTGCGCTCACGCTCGGAGATGGTGCATCGGCAGGAATCGCAGGTTGAGCTTTCACATAAGGAGTTCAGGCCGGACTTTAACGTTAGCTATACGTACGAGCACACGGCTGACAAATTCCGCGACTACTACATGGCCAGCTTTGGCATACGGCTGCCAAACCGTGGTCGTCAATCGGCGGCTTTAGCGGAAGCCACTCAAAACCAGGAGCGCGTAAAGCAGCAACTCCAAGCGGAAGTGCAGCGGGTGCAGTCGGAAGTTGAGCAGCAATACGTTCTCGTACGCAGGTCGGAGGACCAGCTCAAAATCTACACCGAAGGCTTACTTCCTCAATCCGAGGCCACATTTCAAGCTGGAATGGCGGCCTACCAATCTAACCGGCAAGACTTCCAAACTCTGCTTTCTTCTTTTCAGGATGTATTGAACTCGAATCTCGAATATCAACGTGAGCTGGTCGAGCATGAGTCTGCATTGGCGAGATTAGAACGGCTCACGGGGGTGAGTTTGCCATGACGAATCGAACCGATATTCCGTATCGCCGCGCTTTTCTTGTCATGCTGTTTACGACAATAGTCTTCGCAATTGGGATAACGGCCCTGTGGTGGCGGCTGTACACGTCCCGAACGACGCAGGTTGAACCATCGACCGGGCAGACTAGTGAGGCCGTACAGCCTCCGATGCAGAGAATGTCAGCCGAGCAAACGTCGGCTCCGCCTCAGCCTGAGATCGCCCTTGCTCCTGTGCAACTCTCGCCCCAACGGATGCAGAGCATCGGCGTCCAAATTGGTGAGGTCAAATACCAGCCTGTCAACGACGAGATCAGGTTCTTTGGAAATGTCCAAGCTGATGAGCGCCGTCTGGCGTACGTTCAGACGCGCTTTTCGGGCTGGATACGCAAGTTGTTTGTCGATGCAACCGGCGACTTCGTGCGCAAAGGCCAACCTCTTTTCACAATTTACAGCCCGGATCTGGTCACGACTGAACAGGAATATCTGATCGCAAGAAAGAACCAAGCTGACTTGCGGCAGAGTTCTGTTACGGGTGTCGCGTCAGGAGCCGCATCTCTCTTTAGCGCTACCAAGGAGCGGCTGCTGCAATGGGAAATACCGCCGAGCGAGATTGCCAAGTTGGCCGCGGACGGGAAAGTGATTACCGACTTAACGATCAACTCTCCAGTTTCAGGCTACATCACCGAGAAAAATGTATTGCCGAATATGTATGTGCAGCCGGAGACGCATTTGTATACGGTTTCGGATCTCTCAGACGTTTGGGTACTAGCTCAGGTCTTCCAGAACGATGCGGGCAAAATCAAGCCTGGAGACCATGCCGACGTTACGGTCGATGCGTATCCCGGAAAGGTGTTCTCCGGGCGAGTCGATTATCTGCTGCCCCAAGTGGATATAACCACGCGCACACTTCCGGTTCGCTTGGTGATTCCGAACCCAGGTCTGAAGTTGAGACCTGGCATGTATGTGAACGTGCGGCTGAAACTGCCGCTTGGCAAACAGTCGATTGTCCCGAGTTCTGCCGTCTTTCATTCTGGAACGCGGAACTTGGTGTTCGCATACCGGGGTGATGGAAATATCGAACCGCGAGAAGTTGAACTGGGGGCGCGCGTTGGCGAACAACAAATTGTTACGAAAGGGGTTCGGGCGGGCGAGAAGATCGTCATCTCAGCGAACTTTCTAATCGACTCAGAAGCGCAGTTGCAAGCAGCCGCCGGAGCATTCACACCTCCACCGCCGGGTGCCGGTGCGGCGGCGGCCATGAATGTGCCGGCACAAATGCAAGCCTCAGTCGAACTGACGACCGAGCCTTCGCCACCACACAAAGGCGGCAATACGGTTCGCGTGAAGCTTACTTCGAGTGACGGGAAGCCAGTGAACGGCGCCCAGGTAACGGTCACATTCTTCATGGCGGCAATGCAAGAGATGGGGATGGCTGCTATGAAAACGGTGGTCAACGCGAGTGACAAGGGCGCTGGCGTATACGAAGGCAGCGGCGAACTGGGGTCTGGCGGCACGTGGCAAGTGACGGTCGTCGCTACTCAAAACGGGCAGGTCATCGTGAGCAAGCACCTCACGCTCAATGCGACGGGAGGAATGTAACGTGATCAACCGAACGATTGAGTGGTGTGCTCGCAACCGGTTCCTAGTCTTTACAGGCGTGCTGCTGTTGGTGCTCGCGGGCATCTGGGCATCATCCACACCAACTGGGAAGGCGAACCTCCAAACATCATCGAAGATCAGGTCACGTATCCGATTGTGACTGCACTGCTCGCTGCACCGCACGTTAAGGCCGTGCGCGGGCAGACGATGTTCAACGATTCGTACGTCTTCGTTGTCTTCGAAGACGGAACGGACATGTACTGGGCACGTTCGCGCGTGGTGGAGTATTTGCAAACCATCGCCGGGAGGCTTCCTCCAAACGTTCATCCGATGATCGGACCTGACGCCACGGGAGCGGGGTGGGTCTACGAGTATGCCCTGGTGGACCACAGCGGCAAATACAGCCTTGCCGATTTGCGAGCACTACAGGATTGGCATCTCCGCTACCAACTAGAAACTGTCCCCGGAGTGGCGGAAGTGGCCACGATCGGCGGCTTTGTGCGCCAGTATCAAGTCCAGCTCGATCCGAACAAACTGCTCGCTTATGGCATACCGCTCTCGACGATAGTTGACCGGGTCAAATCCAGCACCAACGAAGTTGGTGGGCGTGCGCTGGAATTGAGTGGTACGCGATACATGATTCGCGGTCTGGGCTATCTGCACTCGCTCGCCGACCTGGAGAACGTTCCGGTCATGGCGAAGAACGGGACGCCCGTCTTAATCAAAGATCTGGGGAGCGTTTCTTTTGGTCCAGACATTCGGGAAGGCGTGGCGGATTGGCAAGGGCAGGGAGAGACTGTCGGCGGTATCGTCGTCATGCGCTATGGACTGAACGCCCTGAACGTGATCGACGGGGTGAAGAAGAAGCTTGCTGAGATCAAGTCTTCTTTGCCACCGGGAGTGGAAGTGGTTTCGGGATACGACCGCGCCGGGTTGATTCAGGATTCGATCAAGACACTGCAACGCGATCTGTTGGAAGAAGCGGTCATCGTCAGCGTCGTCATCATCGTGTTCCTGTTTCACTTCCGGTCTGCTTTGATTCCCATTCTCACGCTCCCCATCGCGGTCGTTGCTTCATTCGTACCGATGTACTACCTGGGGGTCAGCTCCAACATTATGTCATTAGGTGGGATCGCACTGGCAATCGGGGTGTTGGTGGACGCCGCAATTGTCATGGTCGAGAATGGCTATCGCCATCTCTCCGAACGCCCCGTCCCACTCTCCGGAGAAATCCCTTCCGCCATCCCCGAACCCGAGCGCCGAAAGATTCTGATCGATAGCGCGAAGCAGGTCGGGCCAGCGCTGTTCTTCTCTCTCATCGTCATTGTGGTTTCATTCCTCCCGGTCTTCCTTTTAGAGGCGCAGGAAGGCCGCATGTTCCGTCCTCTCGCTTGGACCAAGACACTCGCTGTCGGTTTCTCCTCCGTCTTGGCGATCACATTGGTCCCGGTTCTGATGGTCATGTTTATCAAAGGAAAGCTACGCCCTGAATCGCAAAATCCAATTTCCCGATGGACACAGGCGTTATACCTTCCGGTTCTCCGTCTTTGCCTGAGATATCGCAAGACAACATTGCTCGTGAATCTGCTGTTCCTCGTTGTCACGTTCCCATTGGTGTTGAGGATCGGCAGCCAGTTTATGCCGCCGCTCTACGAGGGATCGGCGTTATATATGCCGACAACGCTGCCCGGTATTTCCATCACGCAGGCTTCGCAACTTTTGCAGTCGCAAGATCGAGTGTTGCGATCTTTCCCCGAGGTAGAGACCGTGTTTGGAGTCGTCGGACGGTCGGATAGCGCGACCGACAACGCCCCTCTCGATATGTACGACACCACCATCATGCTGAAACCGCGTGAGCAGTGGCCTGCGGGCATGACGTACGAGAAACTCATTACACAGATGGACGAGAAGTTGCAATACCCAGGACTTACCAACACATGGACGATGCCAGTCGAAAACCGCCTCGACATGGCGCTTACCGGAATCAAAACACCGGTCGGGATGAAGATCCAGGGGCCGACCCTTGAGGGTATTCAGAAACTCGGCGCCCAGATTCAGCAGATACTCTCTCAGACATCGCAGGTTCGTTCCGCCTTTGCCGAGCATGTTTCACAAGGCTTCTACGTCAACATTGATACCAACCGCTTGGAAGCAGCAAAGTACGGGTTAACCATCGCCGATGTCCAACAAGCCGTTGCATCCGGCATCGGCGGCATGAACATCGGAGAAAATATCGAAGGCCGTGAGCGTTACCCGATGAACGTCCGCTACGAGCGCGACTTTCGTGACAACCTTGAAGAATTTGCTCGTGTGCTGATCGCGACTCCAACAGGCGCACAAATTCCCATCGGGCAGGTAGCGAAGATCTCGTTTTCCAATGGCCCCGCCATGATCCGGGACGAAGATGGCCAGCTTACTGGGTACGTTTACATTGACCTGAACACGGAAGACTATGGCGGTTTCGTGAAAGAGGCTTCCAGTCTTCTCCGGCAGAAACTCACCCTGCCCGCGGGCTATACCTACACATGGTCTGGCGAATACGAGTTTGAAGTTCGGGCGAAGGAGCGGCTGAAAGTCATTCTGCCGGTGGTATTTTCCGTGATCTTCGTGCTGCTGTACATGATTTTCCATTCCGCCACGGAAGCTATGGTGCTGATCCTACCCACGTTCTACGCCATGACAGGGGGCCTGATCTTGCAATGGCTCCTCGGCTACAACTTCAGCGTGGCAGTCTGGGTGGGCTATATCGCGCTGTTTGGCATTGCCGTTGAGACGGGCGTGGTCATGGTTGTCTACCTTCATGAAGCTCTCGACCACAAGTTGGCTTCGGGGCATCAGCTTACCAATGCGGACATCGAGGCAGCAGCAATTGAGGGGGCAGTGCAACGGCTCCGCCCAAAGCTGATGACAGTCATCGCGGTGCTAGCCAGTCTCATCCCAATTCTGTTCGAGAGCGGCATTGGTTCAGACGTGATGAAGCCGATTGCCGCTCCGATTGTGGGCGGCATGATTACTTCTGCGATCCATGTCTTGATTCTGGTGCCTGTGTTCTTTGTGCTTATGAAAGAACGAGCACTGCGGCGTGGCACGCTGCGCGAGGAGCAACTGAAACAGTAAGGATCGACCTTTCCCATGCCGCCCTCAACAACATTGGGCGCGTCCACAAACCTTGCTGGATTGGCGGCAAAGAGGGGCCCGCCCCTTCCAGAGGTGATTGTACGAACATTGTACGAAATTAAAATGTGTCTGTAAGCAATTGATAATAAACGAGATATTGGTGGAGGCGGCGGGAGTCGAACCCGCGTCCGAAAATGTTACTGGTCAAGAGACTACATGCTTATTCGCGTTCATGCCCCAGTCATTAGGTGTTGCCACCCTGCCCGGGACGTTCGCGGCCCACGCTCAGAACGGACAAGAAACGCTAGCCGCTAGCCTGAGATCTTGACCTCCCCGCCCAGACGTAGCGGAGAAGAGCAGCCCTCTGTGTGACGCTCGCTCACCGCCCAAGGGCGAAGCGGTGGAGAGCGGCTGCCTAATTAATTAGGCTGCGTATGCCATTTGTTGATTGGCAATTATCATTTTGCACGCGATTACGGGTGTGTGCACCCCGGCATGCCTCTTGGCCGCAAGCATCTCCGTCGAAGCCGTGACGCCCCCACTGGTGGG
>WNFC01007917.1_pt1 | contig 12562 bp, 13 predicted proteins | sample 5400541 | NCBI WGS metagenome assembly WNFC01 (sample SAMN13153342, study PRJNA577476) | soil metagenome | isolation source: 120 cm saprolite under Douglas fir tree site 2 hole 2 replicate 1 | place: USA:California | collected 2015-04-18
CCGCTACCCCCCGTAGCTCTGCACCAGGCTGCCCGCCACCAGCGACCAGCCGTCGACCAGCACGAAGAAAATCAGCTTGAATGGCAGTGACACCACCACCGGCGGCAGCATCATCATGCCCATCGACATCAGCACCGAGGCGACCACGAGGTCGATGATCAGAAACGGCAGGAACAAGAGGAAGCCGATCTCGAAGGCGCGTTTCAGCTCGGAGATCATGAACGCCGGCACCAGAATCCGCAGCGACATTTCTTCCGGCGTCGCTGGCGGCGCCTCGCCGGAAAGATCCATGAACAACTTCAGATCCTTTTCGCGCACGTTCTTCTGCATGAAGCCGCGCAGCGGCACCGCGGCCCGCTGCAACGCGTCCTCGACGCCGATCTGGTTGGCGACCAGCGGCTTGATGCCGTCGTCGTAGGATTTCTGCAGCACCGGGCCCATCACGAACGCGGTCAGGAACATCGCAAGCGCGATGATGACGGAGTTCGGCGGAGCGGTCGCGGTGCCGAGCGCAGTTCGCAGCAGCGACAGCACGACCACGATCCGGGTGAACGACGTCATCATGATCAGGATCGACGGCGCGATCGACAGCACCGTCAGCAGCGCGATCATCTGGATCGCGCGCTCGGTGACGCCGCCATTGCCCTGGCCGAGATTAATACTGATATCTTGCGCGAACGCCGGATCGGCGAGCGATCCGGCGGCTATCAGCGTGGCAAGAAATAAAACTCTACGCGGGACTTCGGCCGGCCTCACGAATTGTTCTTTGGACGGCCCAGCAATGACGCCATCTCGTCTTCGAGATTCTCAAAGCCGCTCTTCGGCGACGGCGTGGCAACCGGCGGCGCCATCGATTGCTCAGGGCGCGGTGGCGGGGCGGTGCGGATCGGCGGCGGTTCGGGCGCCACCGGCGGCGCACCGATGCGCGGTTCGCTGGCGTCGCCGGCCGGCCGGCGTAACGCGGCTTCCAGGCGCTGCGCCATCTCGGCGAGATTTTGTTCGGCCGTCGGCTGAACCGGAGTCGGCGGAGGCGGCGGGGGCGTTGTGATGCGTTCGGGCGCGGTGATGCGTTCGGGCGCGCGAGGAATCGGGGGCGCCTTTGGTGGTGGGGCCTTTGGCGGTTCACTCGAGCGCGGTACTCGGGGCATCATCGGTTCGTTGCGCGTTGGCAGCCGCAGCGGCATCGGCTCGCCGAGCAGGTCGGAGCGGCCGCTCAGCGGCTCTGGCGTAAAGCCGGTCAGGGGGTCGCCGCGCCGTTCCGATAATGCCGCCGCGGGGCGGCGTATCTCGTCGGCAAAAGAAGGCCGGGCCGGCCGAGGCGGCGGCTCGGGCATTTGCGGCTCCGTATGATCGAAGGCGTCGGACCGCGACCCGTCGCTGTCGCTCCGGCTGACGGCGTCGGGTAGCGGCACAATCCGGGGCGGTGGCTCGCCGCCACCGACGGCAGACCGTTGCGGCATCGGATCCCGTGCGGTCATGGCGCGCACGATATTGGATTCCACGACGATATCGGTCGGTCCGCCGATCATCAGCAGATGTTCGATATTGTCGCGCCGCACCAGCACCAGACGCCTGCGGCCATCCACGGCGGCGGCGTCGATCACGGCCAACCGCGGCATCCGTCCGCGATTGGTGTTGGCACCCAGGCGGTTGCCGGCGAATCGGCGAACCAGCCAGGCGGCGACGCCGATCAGCGCTAGAACGGCGACGAATGCGAAGACGAATGTGAGTGCCTGCATGCTTTGTTCCCGGCGAATAACGCTTTTGTTAAGGTTCTGTTTCGTCGGACGCGGATCCGGAACGAAACAAAAAACGACGAAAGCGTGAGATTGGCCCTATTTCTTAACGTCCCACGGCAAGATCTGCCGCGCCCCACATCCTAATAAACCAAGAATCGCTGTGGCCAAAACGACTTCTGGGCGTCTCCGCATCCATGACTTGGGTGGTTAACGCAGCTTTCGTGGCGAAAATGCGCTCGATTGATCGGACCAGCCGAAATCGCGCCCAGCGTGTTCCGCCATTCGCGGCGCATCTTAACCCGCTGTTAACCATACACACGGCAAATTCTGCCTACCTCAGGGGCGTCGTGCCCGGAGGCTAAGGGAACGGTGCGATGGCCATCAACGATCTTCCGGTCCTGTCGGCGCTGCGCACCAAGATGCAGTGGCACCAGGAGCGTCAGCGTGTGCTCGCCGAAAACATCTCCAATTCGGACACGCCGAATTTCAGGCCGCGCGACCTGGTCGAACCGAAATTCGATCGCAACGGCTCGAGCGCCCCCGGATCGATGGGGACGCTGCCGATGATGCGCACCAGCGGCAGTCATATTGCGGCGGCGGGGGCCGCGCAAAGTTTCACGCAGAACGGCAACGGCGGCTTTCAGACCAGGCCCGCCGGCAACGCGGTCAATCTCGAAGACCAGATGCTCAAGGTCTCCGCCAACCAGATGGACTATGCGGCGGCAACCTCGCTCTACAGCCGCAGTCTGGGGCTTCTGAAAACCGCCATCGGAAAACGCTGACACTTCATAGGGAAACGACGCCATGGCAAACGATGCGGGGGATTTCGCGAGGTCGATGAGCATCGCCACGTCCGGCCTGCGCGCGCAAGCCGGACGTATGCGGGTACTGTCGGAAAATATCGCCAACGCGGATTCCACGGCCCAGACCGCCGGCGGCGAGCCCTATCGCCGCAAGGTCCCGACATTTTCGTCCGAACTCGACCGCACGCTGGATGCAAAAGTCGTGACCCTGGGCAGGGTGCGGCCCGATACATCGCCGTTTCGGGTCAAATACGAGCCCAGCAATCCGGCCGCGGACGCCGCCGGCAACGTCAAATATCCCAACGTCAATTCGCTGGTTGAAATGACCGACATGCGCGAAGCGCAGCGATCCTACGAGGCGAACCTCAACATCATCAGCGCCACGCGCCGGATGATTCAACGCACGCTCGACATCCTCAAGGCCTGAACAGGAAATCTGAACCATGGCTTCACCCACAGTCGCTGCCAATGCCTACGCCAGCCTTGCCCGCCTCATGGACACCGGCGGAGCCGGCAAAGGTTCCGAAGCCGGCGGCGGCCAATCCTTCGGAGCACTGCTCAAGGACGCGATCGGAAGCGTCATGGACGCCGGAAGGAAATCCGACGCGCAGACCGTCGCGATGGCGTCGGGCAAGGCCAACGTCATGGACGTGGTGACGGCGGTGGCGGAAACCGACGTCGCGGTCTCGACGCTGGTGTCGGTGCGCGACCGCGTCATCCAGTCCTACGAAGACATCATGAAGATGCCGATCTGATCGTCATTGCGAGCCAACGGGTCGGCGCAAAGCGCCGCCCGATGACAGGCTTCGCGAAGCAATCCATCTCTCGGAATGGATTGCTTCGTCGCAAGTGCTCCTCGCAATGACGGGTGTAAATGCTTCGAGAATAGACAGGAATTGCAATGACCGGTGCTGAAACCCTCGACGTGGCGCGCGATGCGATCTGGACCATCGTGGTGGTGTCGTCGCCGCTGATGATCGTCGGTCTTGTCGTCGGCGTCGTGGTGTCGCTGTTTCAGGCGCTGACGCAGATCCAGGAACAGACGCTGGTGTTCGTGCCGAAAATCCTGGCTATCTTCGTTACCCTGTTGCTTGCGCTACCATTTATGGCGGACTCGCTGCACAGTCACATGATGCGGATATCGTCGCGAATCATAGGCGGTTGATGCACTATGCGTAGATCATGCGGATCGATGTTTCCCTGCTGCCGGCGCTCGCCGCCGCCTTCATGCTGGCCTTCGCCCGCATCGGCGCGATGGTGATGCTGTTGCCGGGGTTGGGTGAGACCAATATTCCGGTTCGTGTCAAACTCGGTATCGCGCTGCTGCTGACGCTGGTGATTTTGCCGCTGCACCGCGCCGCCTATCACATCGACATGCAGTCGATCACGCCGCTTTTGGTGTTGATGCTGCATGAGATCGTGATCGGGGTCGTGCTCGGCGCCACCGCGCGGGTGACGCTCTCGGCGCTGCAGGTCGCAGGTTCGGTGATCGCCCAGCAACTCGGCCTCGGCTTTGTCACCGCGATCGATCCGACCCAGGGTCAGCAAGGCCTGCTGATCGGAAATTTCCTCACCATCCTCGGCCTGGCGCTGTTGTTTGCGACCGACAGCCATCACCTCGTCATCGCAGCCCTCAACGACAGCTATTCGATTTTTTCGCCGGGAGAAATGATGCCGAGCGGTGACGTCGCGGCGCTGGCCACCCGCGCCTTCGCCGCCGCGTTCAGGATCGGCCTGCAGCTTTCGGCGCCGTTTCTGGTGTTCGGACTGGTTTTCAATATCGGGCTTGGCGTGTTGGCGCGGCTGATGCCGCAGATGCAGGTTTATTTCGTCGGCGTACCGCTGTCGATTCTTGCCGGGTTCCTCATTTTCGCCCTTGTCCTCACGGCGATGATGGGAACGTTTCTGGATTATTTCGTCGGCGTCATGCACGATCTGATTCCGTTGAGCTGAAGGCCCCAAACCATGTCCGATGACAGCGACGCATCCGATAAAACAGAAGACCCGACGCAAAAACGTCTGGATGACGCCCACGACCGCGGCGATGTTGCGAAAAGCCAGGAGATCAACACCTGGTTCATAATCGCCGGTGCGACGCTGGTACTGTCGTCATTTTCCGGATCGATCGGCAGCGGCCTTCTGATGCCGATGCGCAATCTGATCGCCAATTCCTGGCTGATCCACGCCGACGGCCCCGGCCTTTTGCAGTTGGCGCAGAGTCTCGAATATGTCCTGATCGCAGCACTCGGCGTGCCGTTGTTGATGCTGGCGCTGGCGGCGATCGCGGGTAACATGATCCAGCACCGGCTGGTATGGTCGGGCGAGTCCCTCAAGCCGAAGTTCAGCAAGGTCTCGCCCGGGGCTGGATTCAAGCGGGTCTTCGGCAAGCAGGCGGCGGCGAATTTCGGCAAGGGCATTTTCAAATTGGTCGCGCTGGGTGCGGTGATGATGGCGATTCTCTGGCCGGAGCGTCACCGGCTGGAATCGATGGTGAGGTTCGACCCGGCGGCGGTTTTGGGCGCGACCACCACCCTGACGCTGCAATTGATGGGCGCCGTGGTAGCGATGCTCGCGATTGTCGCGATCGCGGACTATTTCTTCCAGTACCGGCAATGGCATGAGCGGCAGAAGATGTCGCTGCAGGAAATGAAGCAGGAGTTCAAGCAATCCGAAGGCGACCCGCACATCAAGGGCCGGATCAGGCAGTTGCGGCACGCGCGGATGAAGAAGCGCATGATGTCCGCGGTTCCCAAGGCCTCGGTGATTATCACCAACCCGACCCACTACGCGGTGGCGCTGAGTTACGAACGCGGCATGCCGGCGCCGATCTGCGTCGCCAAGGGCATCGATTCCATCGCGCTCAAGATCAGGGAAATCGCCAAGGCGCACGATATCCCGATCGTCGAGAACGTGCCGCTGGCGAGGGCTCTGCATGCGACCGTGAAGGTCGACGAGGAGATCCCGGTGGAGCACTATCATGCGGTTGCGCAAATCATCGGTTACGTGATGGGCCTCAAGCGCGGGGTTTCCAGCCGGCGGGCGTGAGCCTGGTGTCCCGACCCGGACTTCGCCGCCCCTCCAGGCTCGCTTTGGATTGGGAAAGACACTAGAAACCTGTGATCTTAGCGTGGTTTAGGTCCAGAAGTTCGCTTGACGGACCAGCAAGCCGGAGCCGAAGCGGAGAACCTGAGCCACGCACTGGAACAGCTTGCCGCAAGGAAATGTGCTGGAAACCGGCGGCGCGAGTGGATTAGCGTCCCGATGGACTTGCGCTTGCGGGTCCGATTCAGGCACTCAGGAGTTAAGCGCGCGTTAGCGCGTCACATTCATGTCGACAGGCTGCGTCCTTTTCCGATGACCGCCGATACTGACAACGATCCGTCGCGAGAGCCGATCGCCGCCCACGAGCCGGCGCGGCGGAGCGGCAGCATCGTTCTGGTGCTGCTGGTCGCCGGCGGAATCGTCGCCGTGGCGATCGCCCTGATGACCATCGGCCGTGCGCAGGCCCAGCCCTATATTCTCGGCCTGCTGGCGATGCTGGCGATGGTCGGGCTGTTCAGCCTGTTCGCATACGCTGCGGGAATCATCCGTTTCGCCGATCGTGCCGCCGACGACCCGGTCACGGGCCGCATCGCCGATCTGGCCTATGACGGGCTGGTGGTCACCGACTCCCGCGGTCATGTGGTCTATTCCAATGCGGCCTATCTCGCGATCACGGGAGCTCCGACGTCGCTCGACGCGCGTCCGGTGGAGCGGGTCTTCATCGGCAATCCCGATGTGTCCGAAGCGGTGTTTCGCCTGCTCAAGGCGGCGCGCGAAGGCAAGCGGCAGCAGGAGGAAGTCCGCATTGCTGCCGGTGCCGATGGCGTCCAGGGCCGTTGGCTGCGGATGCGGGTTCGGCCGCTCGGCCAGGGCAAGCGCCAGGCGAAGTACGCGGTGTGGTCGATCGAGGACATCACCCGCGACCGCGAACGGCAGGAGGACGTGTTCCAGGAATTGCAGCACGCGATCGAATATCTCGATCACGCGCCTTGCGGGTTCTTCTCGGTCAATCCCGCCGGAGACCTGGTCTACGTCAATGCCACGCTGGCGAACTGGCTGGATCACGATCTCGCCGAGATCGGGTCTGGAGGTCTGAAGCTGACCGACATCGTGTCCGGCGACGGCGCTTCGCTGCTGACGTCGATCATGGCGGTGCCCGGCGAAGTCAAAACCGAGGTGTTCGACATCGACCTGCGCTTGCGCGGCGGCAAGACCATGCCGGTGCGGCTCTATCACAAGCTGGCGTTCGGCGCCGATGGCCTGCCCGGCGCGTCGCGGACGCTGGTGATCAGCCGCGCGCGTGACGAGCGTCCCGACCCGCAGCGCGCCGCCGAAGTCCGCTTCATGCGCTTCTTCGATCACACCCCGATGGCGATCGCGACCGTGGACCGCGCGGGCGCGGTGGTCCGCGCCAATGCCCGCTTCGCCAAGCTGGCGCAAAGCCTGAGCCCCGACGGTGCGGCCGGCAAGTCGATCTTCGCGGCGGTGAGCGCGCGCGATCGCCACCTTCTGATCGCCGCCATCAACCAGGCCGCGGAAGGGCAGGGCGACATTCCGCCGGTCGAGGCAATGCTCGATGGCGCCAAGGAGCGATGGGGACAGTTCTTCGTCACCGCGGTCGAGGAAGGCGAGCGCGAGACCGAGGCCGCCATCGTCTATTTGCTGGAGACTACCGAGCGGCGGGCGCTCGAGAACCAGATCAACCAGTCGCAGAAGATGGACATGGTCGGCCAGCTTGCCGGCGGCATCGCGCACGATTTCAATAACGTGCTCTCCGCGATCATGATGGCGAACGACTTCCTGCTCAACGCGCACAAGCCCACCGATCCTTCGTTCCAGGATATCATGCAGATCAAGCAGAACGCGACCCGCGCGGCGACGCTGGTGCGTCAGCTGCTGGCGTTCTCGCGCCGCCAGACGCTGCGGCCGCAGGTGCTCGATCTCGGCGACGCGCTGTCCGATCTCACCATGCTGCTGCGCCGCCTGATCGGCGAGAAGGTCAAGCTCGATCTGGTGCATGGCCGCGATCTCTGGCCGGTGAAGGTCGACGTCTCGCAATTCGAGCAGGTGATCGTCAATCTCGCCGTCAACGCCCGCGATGCGATGCCCGATGGCGGCAAGCTGACGGTGCGGACCGTCAACGTGACCTCGGAGGAGTCAGGGCATCTCGCCTACAAGGGCATGCCGGCGGCGGATTATGTGCGGATCGACATCACCGACACCGGTACGGGGATTCCGGCCGACATCGTCGACAAGATCTTCGAGCCGTTCTTCTCGACCAAGGAAGTCGGCAAGGGCACCGGCCTCGGGCTGTCGACGGTATATGGCATCGTCAAACAAACCGGCGGTTTCATCTATGTGGATTCCGAGGCCAACGAAGGTACCTCGTTCCACATCTTCTTGCCGCGACACCATCCCGAACTGGAGGTTCATCCCGCCGCCGTCAACGGCGCGGCCAAGGAGCCGGCCGAGGCCAAGCCCCGGACCGATCTGACCGGGCAGGGCACGATCCTCCTGGTCGAAGACGAGGAAGGCCTGCGCTCGCTCAACGCGCGCGGCTTGCGCTCGCGCGGTTACAGCGTGATCGAGGCGTCGAACGGCATCGAGGCGATGGAAGCACTGGACGAGAAGAACGGTGCGGTCGATCTCGTGGTTTCCGACGTGGTGATGCCGGAAATGGACGGTCCGACCCTGCTCAAGGAGATGCGCGGCCGCAATCCGGACCTCAAGATCATCTTCGTCTCGGGTTATGCGGAAGACGCCTTCGAGAAGAGCCTGCCGGAGAACCAGCAGTTTGCGTTCCTGCCGAAGCCGTTCACGCTCAGCCAATTGGTGGCGGCGGTGAAGGAAACCATGACCCCGTCGTGAGCGTTCGCGACGATCCATTCCTCGTCATGGCCGGGCATAGCCGTCCGAAGGACGGCGTCGCTTCCGCTCGCCTATGCCCGGCCATCCATCTTCTTCAGAAGCCGCTAGAGCATGATGTGTTGGAACTGGATCGATTCTTCCCGTAAGCGCGAGGCACTAACGATCTCGTGTCCCGGACCCGGCATACCGTCCCTTCGGCGGTGCACGGCAGGGCCTGGACAAAAAATCGCGAAAACAACCCCATGCAAAGTAGAGTGAACCCCAGGTCGCAGCACTCCTGCTGCGCTGCGTCCGGGCGCGAGAAGAAAAATGCGCCGTCGTCATGGCCCCAACCTAATCTCATCCCGCTCTAGCGAAGAAGCGATGGACCCCCGGGTCAAGCCCGGGGGTGACGATGTGGTGTGATGCGCCGCGCCCGGGAAACGGCCGCGAATGAAGGTTAATGAGGGATATTGACGCATGCCCGCGACCGAGGGCCGCAGCGGCTTTCCCCGATAATGGCTTCACTTTTAGGCAGCGCTGCCCATCTTAGTGGCGCTTCCCCGTGCTGGGGACTGAGGAAACAAACATGAAGTTTACGCATCGCACACGCGGCATTGTCCAGGCGATTGCCGTCGTCTTATCGTTGGCGTTACCGTTGATGCTGGCGATCTCGTCGGCCGACGCCCGGATCGGCGGTGGCGGCAGCTCGGGTTCCCGGGGAGCGCGGACGTTTTCGGCGCCGCCGAGCACTTCGACCGCGCCTGGTACGGCGCAACCGTTCAACCGCACCATGACCCAGCCGGGCAGCCCCGGGGTGGGCGCGCCGGCGGCCGCTGGCGGCGGTTTCTTCAACCGGCCCGGCATGGGCATGCTCGGCGGCCTCGCCGCGGGCTTCCTCGGCGCCGGCCTGCTCGGCATGCTGTTCGGCGGCGGGATGTTCTCGGGGCTCGGCGGATTGTCCTCGATCTTCGGCCTGATCCTGCAGATCGGCCTGATCATCATCGTGGTCAGGCTGGCGATGGCCTGGTGGCAGCGCCGGCACGCGCCAGCCTCGGCCTATGCGGGCGCGGCCCCCGGAGCCGCGGTTGGCCCCGGTGCCCAATCGAGCTTCCGGACCGGAACCGGTTTCGGATCGGGATCGGGCAGCGCGCCGCTTGAGATCGTTCCCGCCGATTACGAAGCCTTCGAGCGCTTGCTCAGCGAGATCCAGGCGGCATGGTCGAACGAGGATGTCGCCAAACTGCACACGCTGGCCACGCCTGAAATGGTGTCGTATTTCACCAAGGACCTTGAGGAGAACAAGGCCCGCAACGACATCAACAAGGTCTCCGACGTCAAGCTGCTGCAGGGCGACCTGGCGGAAGCGTGGCGCGAAGGCGATACCGACTACGCCAGCGTCGCGATGCGGTTCTCGCTGGTCGACAAGACCCTCGAGCGCACCAGCGGCAGGCTGGTCGCCGGCAGCGACGCGCCTGCCGAGGTGACGGAGGTGTGGACCTTCGTGCGGCCGCGCGGATCCAATTGGGAACTCTCGGCGATCCAGCAGACCTGATTGTCTGCGACACGCTGACGATACCGGCGCCGCGGTTCACTCCGCGGCGCCTTTTCATTTCTGTCGAGCCTTCAGTGCTTCATTTCGGTGTCGCGGAGCCGGAATAATGATCGCGGCTGCGTGTTGATGTCAGGTCAAGCAGTGCCTGGCTCATCAACGGGCCGGCGGATCAAAAACAACCGGAGGATTCGATGCCTACTTTCACCAGGCTCTTCACCTGTTTCGCGACGGCAGCCGCGTTCGCGCTGGTTGCGGGTCAACCGGCGCAGGCGCAGTCGGCCGACGCCAGTTTCTTCCTGACCTCGACCGGCATCGGCAATGGCGGCAACCTCGGCGGTCTCGCCGGGGCCGACAATTACTGCCAGACGCTGGCGCAGGCCGCGGGTGCCGGCGCGAAGACCTGGCGCGCCTATCTCTCGACCCAGGCCGCCGACGGTCAGCCAGCCATGAATGCGCGTGACCGCATCGGCAAAGGGCCGTGGCGGAATTCGAAAGGCGTCATAATCGCCAAGGACGTCGCCGAGCTGCACGGCGCCAACGGCCTGACAAAACAGACGGCGCTGAGCGAGAAGGGCGATGTCAACAACGGCCGTGGCGACACGCCGAACCGCCATGACGTGCTGACGGGATCGCAACCAGACGGCACCGCGTTCGCGGCCGGCGACGACCGCACCTGCAAGAACTGGACGAGCAGCACACAGGGTTCGGCGATTGTGGGTCATTCCGACCGCATCGGACTGCGCGACGATGACGCGTCGAAATCCTGGAATAGCTCGCATCCGTCGCGCGGACCAGACGGCGGCTGCTCGCAGGCCGACCTCAAGAGCACCGGCGGCGACGGCCTGCTTTATTGTTTTGCGGCGAACTAAAGTAAGTCATTCCGGGGCGATGCCAACGGGCCCGCGCAAGGCGCGGCCGATGACAGGCTCCGCGAAGCCATCCTTCCGACCGTCATTGCGAGCCAACGGGTCGGCGCGAAGCGCCGCCCGATGACAGGCTCCGCGAAGCAATCCATCTTGCCGCAAAGAAAGTATGGATTGCTTCGTCGCTTCGCTCCTCGCAATGACAACAAATACGACCTATTTCTATGGCCCGTATTGCGAGTCAGGTTCCTGGTTAGGAATGGTCCATGCGTTACGAACTCTATTACTGGCCGAGCATTCAGGGCCGCGGCGAATATGTCCGCCTCGCGCTGGAGGATGCCGGCGCAAATTATGCTGATGTCGCGCGCAGCGATCGCGGCATGGCGGCAATGAGTAGAATGATGGAGGCGCGCAGCGGCATGCCGCCGTTCGCCCCGCCGTTTCTCAAGGCCGGCCAGCTCGTGATCGGGCAGACTGCCAACATCCTGCTCTATCTCGGATCGCGCCATGGTTTGGCGCCGAAGGCGGAGGCGGGACGGCTGTGGGTGCACCAATTGCAGCTCACGGTCGCGGATCTGGTGCTGGAAGTTCACGACACCCATCATCCGCTCGGCCCCTCGCTGTATTACGAGGATCAGCGCGCGCCGGCGAAAAAACGCACCGATGAATTCTGGAAGCAGCGGGTGCCGAAATATCTCGGCTATTTCGAGCAATTGTTGAAGAGCAATAGCGGCGCCTATCTCACCGGCCGCAGGGTCACTTATGTTGATCTCTCGCTGTTCCAGATCGTGGAAGGCATGCGTTACGCATTTCCCAAGCGCATGAAAGCCTTCGAGCGCCGGATTCCCGGCCTGTGCCGCGAGACCCAATATCAAGGCCTATCTCGCCAGCGACCGCCGCATCGCCTTCAACGAGGACGGCATCTTCCGGCAGTATAAGGCGCTGGATGTCTGAGGAGCGGTTTGCGATCAATCCCCTCCGTCATGCCCGGGACAAGCCCGGCCATGACGAGCGAGAGGCTGTTGGACGTGCAACTGCTACCTGTTCCGCCCATCGATCGGCGTCAGCGTCAGTTTGGCCAACTCGATCCCGTCGATGCAACTGACGTTGAGGGCCACCACCTCGGTGCCGTCGGGCTTGCGGCCGCGCGCGAACACGTCGACGCCGCAATCGATGCAGAGCTGATGCCGGATCGCGTGCTTGTTGAACAGATATTCCTTCAAATTGTCCTCGCCGGCGCGCAGCTGAAAACTCTTCGGCGCCAGGAATGCGAAATGCAGCCCCTTCTTGGTGCAGATCGAGCAGTTGCAGGCGGTCACCATGGCAAGATCGGTGGTGCATTCGAAACGCACCAGCCCGCAATGGCAGCCGCCGGTATAGATCTTGGCATTGGGCATCGGTCCGCTCCATCAGTGGCTGTCGTCCGCACTATAAGCCATTTTGGCAGTTGGTTCGATCCTCACCACAGCCCGGGCAACAGACGATAGCGCACCCGGGCGGTGTAGCCGGCATATTCAGGCAGGCCCGCGATCAGCGCGCGTTCCTCGATCCCGGTGCGAATGGCGAACAGCACGACGAACAGCGGTGACATCGCCACGCCCCACCACGAGCCCAACAGCAACGGCGCGCCGACGAAAAACAGGATGGTGCCGGTGTACATCGGATGACGCACCCATGCGTAGGGACCGGTAGAGACCACGCGGTGGCCGCGCT
>WNFC01011223.1_pt1 | contig 12562 bp, 13 predicted proteins | sample 5400541 | NCBI WGS metagenome assembly WNFC01 (sample SAMN13153342, study PRJNA577476) | soil metagenome | isolation source: 120 cm saprolite under Douglas fir tree site 2 hole 2 replicate 1 | place: USA:California | collected 2015-04-18
ACAATCTCTGGTCTATAATCATCATCACGAACTCATTGATGCTACTGATACCATCTCCGCCGTAAGTCGATTGGTCGCACATTGGTCCAGCTACTCTTATGCGTCATGCGTCATAGATGAAGACACGGGCCGATGACCTTGACTCGAAACTGGAACTTCTCAAGGCAGCATTCTCTGAGATATCTCGTCTGAGCGCCGAAGTTGCTATTGAGGGCTCTCATGAATTAATGGGTGCTGACTCTGATACTACATAAATGTAACCCCTAACAAGGACCCGGCTCTTATGTGCGCAAGAACCGGTGTGCTTTGTCAACACGATTTGGCGACGTCATTCCCTGCATCCTCAAGCCGAGGATTGACTGCCGGAGTCTGTTCGACCTCGAGTAAATGGTCTGTGGTTATGCCGGTTATCTAGACTAGGCACGTGCCTTATTTGTTCATCACAGTAATCGTAGACTTCTTTATAATGTTTCAATCGATGCCGGCGGTGCATCACCACTAACATGGTGCACGTAGTTGTCATTGCTGCGGCATTTACACACGGGTCAGCGAAAGACATTTTCGTGGAACAAAGACAAAATCTTACCTAGGACAACGGCGAGCGTGGTCACCACATATTGCCACAAAGCAACTTCAAATGGTTCTTCGGGTGGGTTAACGCACACACTTCGGAAGCAATTATACTGAACATCTGTCTCAGTATTTCAACATTGCCAAAAAAATATAAAGACGCTGAAGCGTACCGATTGACAGTCCCTATGATATTGACACCGCTGCCCAACCAGTCGCAGTCGCTCGCATAATTGAGTCGTCGTATCGCAGAAAAACTGTGCCGTTTCGCAATTGTCACGTACGATGGTGTTCAGAAACCCCAGCCCAGAGGTGTCTATATCAGGATATGTGCTGAGCTCGAATACGCAAGACTGCTTTTCGGTCATGTTGGCATAGCTTAAGTGCACCCACGTCTGCATTATACATATAATCGATGGCAGAGAGCTTACGTGCAGATGGAGTGTAAGCATACGGAGCCGTCAAAATTGTGATAGTCGGCTAGCCCGGGAATATTTGGCGGTGCGCATTGTTCGTCACGATTGAACTGACAGGGCTGACCAACAGCGACGAGTGGGCGGCAAGCGTCGCCTTCATCTGGGCAGAAGCTCCTTGCAGGACACAATGCAGGTGTTGTCTGATTCGCGCTATATCCAAATGGAAACTCTTCACGCCGGCACTGGCGTGGGACGCAGGTCCCGTTTACGATGCCTGAACAGAATGTCTGGGCGTCGCAGTCACTCTTAAATCTCTTCGTGCTGGGGTCAAGGCGGCTGGATGTGACCGAGCATGCCTTTCCGAGAGAAGAGAATTCCGAGGCAACGGCAAGTGCTGAGAGTGTTGGTTCCAGAAAGACGAGGAAAAGAGCTCTGGGGATGTACATGAGTGAGATATTGTGACGGGTGACATTTCTGCCGCGATCTAGTGAGACAAGAATGCGCAATCAAACCAGGCAGAAGCGTAATCGTGCCGGAAATAAGTAGTTGAGACGAATACTCGCGTTGCAGACGAGACCAAATATCTTCATTCCCTTACAACCCCGGGCCAATGTAGGTGACATTGGAACTGGTTTTTTTTTAAATTTGACAGTTGAAGTTTACAACAGTTGATCAAGTACCAAAGTCAAAGGTCATCATGAACAGCAGTGGGGACTATAAGAACAGAGCGTCTTGGGCTTCTCCACCAGTTTTCCATCAATATATACATCTACCTTCTCATCATAGAATGCGATGAAGCCTTTTATGTCCAATGACTCGGGAAAAGTAGTGCGATACGTCCAAGCAAGTGCTTCTGCCTTCTTCCCAGAAGCTAAGTTTATGTCATAGTAGTTTGCCAAACCCTAAAGCCGTGGCAGGTCAGGTCGTCATCGCCTCGTGAAGAGCAGGAATAAATCCACCTCGTAGCCGCATCCAGTTGTCAACTTGGCGTGCGAAAGGTATTCAAGCCGTACATCGCCTTTGGGAATGTAAGTCCTGATAGGCATACCGGTTTCGAAAAGTAGACGGGGCTTGGTGGTGTTGGCCAGTTCAACACCATCGATCTCAATGCGGACATGGGGCGATGACTGCCGAATATCTACTCTCTGGACAACAACATCAGGTCAGCCTGGTAACTGCATGAAATGCTGAAGTTCGTACCTTGTAAGGGTCCCTCACCTGGAAGTAGATTTCCTCGTCCTCTTCCAGCCAAGCGTCCATCTGCTCAAAGGTTATTTTGACGAAATGTTTGAAGTCACCATCGTTGTGAACGGTAACTGCCCCTTCGGCAGTGCGTTCCCCTACGACAAGGTCGTACGTGGTGGACGTATCACCTTGCCTTGGGTTTCGTAGAAATCTTTCAGACACGTCGCTCAAATGAAAGTAATATAATGGGAAGTCTGGGAACTCCCAGCTAAAAGTTGTTTGTTTAGGGTCGCAATTCATGCTCAGGCTGGTATTGCAAAGAGAACTCACATTAGTTTTGCCTTGCGTGTGTCGACGATATACTGACCACCAAACAAGACACGCACACGCCTTTACGTATCCTCAGAGTAACCAGTGTATGGGAATGTAAGAGGCATACTGCAGTTGAATGTTCAGATGTGGGTGATTCCAGAGAGGGTTAGTACTTCAGGAGATTCCCCATGATGACCCTTTATAGGGTGCATTCAACAGAAAGTTTGCCACGTATTACACCAGTCAAAAAAAAAAAAAATCACAAATTGCTGCGTGGTACGGTGTTGCTGTTTGTATTCGGAACCTGTTATTGCCAGGAGTTGAAATCGTGACGTGTGTTTGCACCCCAGAAATCACGGTTGGAGGAGAGGTTTGAGCCGCGGGGGCAACCATGACGTAATTCCCAAAACCTCCCTTACTCGCTCTCGTCCTCGGCAATATTGTTGCTCGTATTGCATGAAAAGGTTCTTTGGTCGCACATCCTCGAACAAAAGAGACGTGTCTCTCAAAGCGTGTTTCGGACATTCGACGCCACAAAACCGCAACAGAGTGCGCCTCTTACGAACTTGAAATGTCGTTACTCCCTGTCGCGATCTACCTTGCCTTCCTTCTGCGTTGGTCATGAACTGGACGGTGTTTGTCTAATGTATACCCGGTGTACCCTGCAGAACCCCACGATGGATCTCAAGACGATGTCTGGTGTTGGGCTTTCAATTGTCCGCTGTGAGCGGACACTCCGGCGAGCAAGCGAAGGGCGATGTCTTATTGTCTGCTCTGGAGCGATCTTGTGACCCCACGGACGCGCCACGAGCGTCACTTTCTCAACCATTACTGACGGCGATGTGCGAAACGAAATGATTTACCGCCTCTGTAAGTGCTTTGGCAACAACTCGATTGTTTTCCCTTGGCCATTCTGGGGTATGATGGCAAACAGTACAGTTCTCAGATCGCCATTATTGATCGCATCGCGTCTTGCAGTGGGAGTCATCTTCTCATTTTACGAAACGGCGCTGAAAATGCTACGCCATCCTGTGATGTGGCCTTATCTCCTGGAGGTGTACCAACTAGTTCATTCGATAATCAAGGGGTGAAGGGCATCCCTTGCTAATAACAAGACGATCTTTCGCGGTATTTATTGTGCTATGCTTTTCCCTAGCCAGAAACGATCGGCGACTGATGTTTCCCTCATTCGCCAAGGGTGTCAGAACCACCTTGCGGAGTGTCGATACCGAGAAGAAAGGGAAAGGTAGTCCTCACGTTGATGGAAGACGAGCAACGGCTGTGAGGGAGGGGAATGCAGGTGAGAAGCGCAAGTTCTCCTTCCTCAGGTAGTCCCTTGACCTCCGTAAATCTAGATGAGACCTCAAGGCGATTCAACTCAATATCTTTTATTTTGCTGCTGTCAAGACAACCCATAACGGAATGGCAGCGGTACAGTATTCTCAATGACAAGGAGTGTTCCGATCATGAGGGGTCAACGCGAGTGCTCGGAACGTGGAAAAGGATTGTCACTATCATGAGCTCTACCGCCCTGTTTCTCCGAGCCACCCCAGGCTACGCTTGATAGTGCACCTGGGGAACTGCGAGCCGAATTCAGTCCGTCATAAGAGCGTCGGATATTCGGATCATCAAGGGCTTCAGTCGTCGAATGGCATATTGTGTGACACATCGATGTCAATACTAGTGAGTGTGAGCGTCTATTGTCAATCGTCCGTTCTGTTTGAATAACGGCCACCAATGTCAAGTGCACTGATATCCTTAAGATGGTCTCCACGAGTACACACCACTGCACCCTAAGAAAGTCGGGTCAATCATCATAACCTAGTACCTTGTCCTGCTTGGCTCATCTCCAGCCCGGTCTTTCTCATCAGTCAGCACCCACCAGCCCTCCACCCTTCCTCCAGCTCCAGCTCCAGCTCCCACTTCTCTTCCAACTCGAGCATCTTCTTGCTCTTCTTTATTGCGGCCGTGGTGGAGGTGGCGGTGCGATGCGGCGAAGTCTCGTCTTCACGAGCGGTGACTGGATTGGTGACGAGGAAGTTGAAAAACGCGCAATCGGATGCGAAGCGGCACGCCTGATCAACTCCCGCATGATGGTCTTTAGTCAAACCGGCTGAGCGTATCACGCAAGTTTCTTGGGGCTAGCGTTTCTTTCGCGAGGTCTGGTTCCGGTCAGTTATCGTCAAGCCAACCTGGAGCAGTGCCGGTCTTTCAGGTTCGGTTGGATGTGATGTGGATTTATCGTCCTCGTTGCTACGGGAGGTGGATTCTCCTTCCACATCATGTCCGTCTCTTCCGGGCCCCTCTCCTTCCTCGTCTACTGCTACCTGTTCGTTACTGCGTTCAATTCATGGAGGAGCACCGTTATTTACGGAATGAAGTTCACAAGTTTTTTCCGTTCCTTTACGCGGTTTGCCTCTAGATGATGACTGCCTCGCTGAACGAGTATTGGAAGGATGAGAGACGAAGCTGGGCCATCGTTTCTCGACTCGGTGCTATTGCCCTCCGGATACCGCTATCCTTCTTGTTTGCGATTTATTAGCCGTTACTCTCTGTCCTCGCACTTGCCCTGCCGTCATCCTCTTCGATGGATTTCGAGGTTGAGTTTCTTAGGCGTTGTTCACCTCATCTCCGTGCTCATTATCCTTCTTAGCGGTATTCGGGTTTTGGCCGACGTCCACTGCACATGTACCATTAAAATTACCCTCAGAAGGTGGCCAGGGATCTGGGAGGCGACGTGACACTGATTTCGCCAATTTAGGTCGGGAAAGTCAACTACTGGTTAGTGGGGATGACTAGTGCGTTTCCGTTTCCTTCGCAATGCGGAGTTCTGAGGCGGAGAGTCAGGCGCAGTCAAGGGCATTGGACCGTGGAGGAGTAGTGTTGATGACTGTACTCGCAGGAAAAGGACCTGATGGTAGCAATAATGGGCTTGGGCTGGGTATTGGGATTGTCACAGGGTCGGAGAGGCCAGAATATTTGGCGGTGCGCATTGTCCGCTGCGATTGAACTGACAGGGCTGACCAACAGCAACGAATGGGCGGCCAGTGTATATCCAATTGGAAAAACTCTCCGCCCTAACATTGGCATGGGATGCAGGTCCCGTTTACGATGCCTGATCAGAATGACGGGCGTCGCGGTCACTCGTGACTCTCTTCGTGTGAGGGTCAAGGCAGTTGGATGTGACTGAGCACGCCTTCCCCGGCGCCCTGAGAGCAGAGAATTCTGAGGCAACGGCAACTGCTGAGAGTGGTGGCTGCAGAAGGACGAGGAAAAGGGTTCTGGAGATGTACATGAGTGAGGTATCTTGACGGGTAACATTCTGACGTGATCCAGTGAGACAGGAATACACAATTACGCAATCAAACCAGGCAGGCTGGAAATAAACGGGTAAAGATGAATGCTCGACTGGCTAACGTTGCAGACGAGACCAAAAATCATCGTTCCCTGTAACTCATTATAGGTGATATTGACATCGTTTTTTTTTATTTGGCATGTCTAAGCTTACAACTGTTGATTCAAGTACCAAAGTCAAAAGGTCATCACGGTCAGTAGAGGGGACTTAAGAAAAGGGAGTCTTGGGCTTCTCCATCAACTTTCCATCAACATACACATCCACCTTTTCATCGAAGAATGCGATGAAGCCTTTTATGTCCGATGACTCGGGAAAAGCAGTGCGATACGTCCAAGCAAGTGCTTCCTTCTTCCCTGAAGGTAAGTTTATGTCATAGTAGTTTGCCAACCCCTAAGGCCGTGACAGGTCAGGTCGTCATCGCCTCGTGAAGAGCAGGAATAAATCCACCTTGTAAGGGCAGGTAGTCGTTAACTTGGAGTGCGAAAGGTGTTCAAGCCGTACATCGCCTTTGGGAATGTAAGCCCTGACAGGCAGACCAGTTTCAAAAAGTAGACGGGGCTTGGTGGTGTTGGCCAGTTCGACACCATCTATCTCAATGCGGACGTGGCGCGACGACTGCCGAATATCTATTCTCTGGACAACAACATCACATAAGTCTGGCAACTGCATGAGATGATGAAGTTCGTACCTTGTAAGGATCCCTCGGGTGGACGTAGATTTCCTCGTCCTCTTCCAGCCAAGCGTCCATCTTGTCAAAGGTTATTTTGACGAGATCTCTGAAGTTGCCATTGTTGTGAACGGTAACTGCCTCTTCGGCGGTGCGTTCCCCCACGATAAGGTCGTATGTGGTGGACGTATCACCTTGCTTTGGGTTCCGTAGGAATCTTTCAGGCACGTCAGTCAAATGGAAGTAATATGACGGGTAATATGGGAGCTCCCAGCTAAAAAATCGTTTGGTCAGCACCATCGTCCATGTTCAGGCTAGCAGCATTGCCAGGAGAATAAACTCACACGAGTTTTGCCTTGTTTGTGTCGACTATATACTGACCACTAAACAAGACACGCACACGTCTTTGCGCATCCTCAACGTAACCAGTGTGTGGGAATGGAACAGGCATAGCGCAGTTGGGTGTATCAAATCGTGAGAGTGGCAGTACTTTAGGAGACCTCCCAAGGCTCCCTGATGATGCTGCTTTAAGTTATGTCATTCAATTGATGCATAAGCCGATCCATAAGCCAATTGGTAATAAGATGGATGGTGAACGTGCATCCCCGAACTAAAGGGAATCGTCATTGTCCTTAGTCATTTTTATCTTGGACCTTTTCATAAGCATACGAGTAAACTCTAATAGGAAGGCACTGTAGGACTCGGAACATTCAATAGAGGGGTGGAGATCACTTGACAATGAGGATGGCCACCATTAGTGTATAGCATTGTTGGGGTAGTGGTAACCTGGATCGTTGCCAAATGCCAATTCGATCCGCCCCGGGTTCAATTCCCGGACAATGCATTTTTTGGTCTTGTTCGTATTCAGCAGGCAAACTATTCGACTCCCGTTTGATATACCCCTTTTACTCCAAAGATGTCAGGGTCATTTTATTTTATTTACACCAAAACTTATGAACCATGGGAAAGTTTGGGCAAGCTGATGCGGCCAAAACCAGCCCGCCATACTCAGCACGCGCGTCACACAACAGCTCCCGACATGCCTAACTTTCGTCAAGCCCTTAGTGTCATCAGTTTTGCAACCTTCGCCTACCTGGTGTCCTATCTCCGCAATGACCAACCTCATGCGCCTCTCAGGAATGCACCCGATGACAGCATGGAACTCTCTACCCGAATCGTCGCTGTAGGCGATTTACATGGCGATATCGAAAATGCGCAGAAGGTTCTTGAAATGGCGAAGGTCGTTGACTCAGACGGCAGGTGGTCGGGCGAAGTAGACGTCTTCGTGCAAACGGGAGATATCATTGATCGGTGTGCTCCCTGACTTGGTACACACCTCGGATTGCTGACGACAGCCTAAGAGGCGACGACACGATCAAACTGTTTGATTGGATGGAAGACCTGCGATCACAGGCTCAGAGTGCTGGTGGGTATATGCTATCCAATCTAGGGAATCATGAGTGGATGAACGCAATCGGTCAGTGAGTCATCAAGGACGACTATATGCTATCCCTTTGTTGATGATTTGACTGCATATTAAGGCGACTGGAGGTGCGTTGTCAGTGCGGCTTTCAGTATCATATTCTTATGCATCAACGCAGGTATGTCTACCAGAGCGAGATCAAGACCTTTGGTGATGTCGCCTCACGGCAGGCAATGCTCTCCACTGGCCGCATCGGACGTGCTTGGGCCGCAAATTACACAACCGCATCTCGTCTTCCTCTTCACCCGTCTCTTGGTGCTCCAAATGATGACTTTCTTCCCTCTGACGGGTCCACGGCTGGCCGCTTACCCACACCACTCTCTCACGCCGCTTATTCCTTCGTACACGGGGGGCTTTCGCCCAACTATCTGCAGCTCTCACCCTTCCCGTCTGCCATAAACGCTCTTGGACGCTCACTGCTGCGCAAGTTGCAGCACCGAGCACAGCCACCGCCTCATCCACCACACCCATACCCTGATTTGCCATCTAGTGCGACTCCTGAGGAGCACGCGCTGTACGGGTCAGACGGCCCCCTGTGGTATCGTGGATGGGCATTAAATGACGAGGATAAGGCGTGTCGAGAAGTCGACCCGGTACTAGAAAAGACAGGAACGAGGAGAATGATAATGGGCCACACGCCCAACTTCGAGGTGTGCGAGTTGTCTCCCTAGGCACAACATGATGTTTACCGTTCATTACAGGAAATTGTGACCCGTTGCAATGGAAAGATCATCATTATTGATACTGGTGAGAACCCGAGTTGACGTCACATAGTAGGGGAAGGCTAATGAAGGAACAAAGGCATTTCGCATGCATATGGTGGCGTGTTATCTGCGCTTAGCATAGAATATACCCTCATACCCATTCCATCGTCCATATCATCGGAGAAGAGGTGGAGGGAGAAAGAGATCCTGAAAGCCGTATACGTAGACCGCTCTGTGATCTTGGCCGACGAGGAACGAGATATCCTCGGCGAAATTTGATTGCGCAACACGCTGGATTTTAGGCGGGGTATTGTTCGAAACTAGACGCTTTCGTGAACTGAATAGGATTTTTTTTGGGCAGAGAAATCGAAGAATGGCCGTCGCCGTTCAAAGAATATACTCGTGAGTCCGAGGCCGTTCTTTAATCCATAGGTAGAGTAAGCGGACATATCATATCAACACCTTCTCTGCCAGTGGCGGCTTTGGAGACGGGAGACGCGACTGATCGTTTGTTTCCGCCCCAGCGGCTGCCAGTCGGGGCTAGTACCGCAGCCGACGTAGTATTAATCCGATATAGCCACTCCTAGCTGCTTCTTGCTCCTATTCATCCTATCGCTTCCCTTCTACCCCCTTATTTGAGTCGAAGATACGCTTTGCTAGATGTTCAAAATCTTCTCGAGTGACCACCCGTCATCAACTTCGACAAACTGTTCCACCAATAGTTTGCCAAAAGAGACCTTGCCCGGTGGGCCACCCCCGGATTCTGCTCTTCCGCTGCATAACGAACCAATCAACGGGCGACACCAGGCGCCGGCCGAGACGCCCAGCGCTGCCAGTGGGTCACATCTCGCATCCTATCAACCTTCCCGGATTCTTACGATCACGGATACATGGGCAGGTCATCCTCCTCGGAACCTCAGTTCTGACGCACATCGAAAAAATGAACCTGCTGTCGCGGGGGCCGACGGTGGAGCCAGAGAAGGCTCGCGTGGAGAGGACGAGCACGCAAGAAGCTCGGCGTCTGTCGCATCCCGCGGCTCAAACCGCAGCGGAGCCGTCAACTTTGTGAGCGGATCCGGCGCATTCGCAGACGGTGCAGCAACTGCCGCGAACGAGGCTCCCCATGTAGACCCAAGCCTGCGGTCGCGTGTGGCAAGCGCTGACGAAGAGCTCGAACCGCGAGTGAGGGCCGCCATCGGAAGAGAAGAGCGTGCGTTCTCCGACAGCCCTCCCCTTCTCGTCCGTTTGTGGGGACGCAGTAGTATTGACATACGACGAGGCTTCGATCAAGGTAACGCCCTCCGCCCCCACCGGGACCCCGTCTCATATACTCATTTTTTGTTTTTCTTGGTCATCCGCCAGGAAGGAGCTCTGTCCCACTCCCGCCACTCGCGCGCGCTGAGTGATGCGCATAAAGCGGAAATGGAGCTCCTCGCTGCTCGCACGGCAAATGAACAAGGGCAAGCATCCCTACGGGCCGCAGGGGAGGTGCTCGAGGCGAGTCGCAAGCACGCGCGCGAAACCACGGTGATGCTCCGGGAGAAGACGGAGGAGGTCGAACGTCTCCGGATTCACAAACAAGTGGACGATAGGGAACGTGCCATCAAGATGAAGGGTCTCGTCGGGGGGGTAAGTTTATACATGTATGACATTATCAGTGCTCACGAGCTTTGCATGAAGGAGGGAAAGCTTCTTGGCAGAATCCTACGATCTGGATGACTGTCTTGCGTTGCCACCCAGCAAGATGTCCGACCCAACGCCAAGCCAATCAACCTTCTCCAATTCTACCCAACACAATTCCTAGATGACGTTAGCTATACATTCTGTCATTAGTCTGCTATAACAATCCGTATTCTAGCCCACGCGGGATATTGTAATTGTGAACGAATAAATAAGCATTAGCATAGTAGATCCATTCTTTGGTCACGATGCGGAGAGGCAAAAAGGGGCCCTCTTCAAGTGATCGAGCCTTACATCTGCACAACGTTGTTCATGTACGGCTCACGGTACTTAGTAGATTGAAGTTAGGTCCTGGTGGTTGTGCCGAGGCCGATGTCATCAATCACCACTTATCACATCCCATCACAACAATTTGAACATCGAATTTGCGGGTAGACATTTGCTATGATGCAACGAGCGGTAAGAGCGACCTGTCAACCCTATAATGAATTATATCACTCCGCCATGATGCCGGACTATGGAGTGCTACTGGGCTTCGAACTGATGGACTAAGGCTCAACTGTCAGCATGTCGCCCGAGAAGTTACGATAGTAGGGCTCAGGCGTTGGAGCAACGGGATAGACTTAATTATGACAAACTACAGGCTTTCTCGTGTTGTCTATAGGCGTCACAGATGCAAAGTCAGTCTCCTGACCAAAGACAGCATTGAAAGCTGGCGAAAAATCAACACCATGAAGCTAACAACTGGAAATACGAACCATCAGCTTGAACACCAGTGAGTGGCGTCGCAATTTTTTGGCAGCGACGGCCCGCATGCACAAATCCTTTCGCAGCTTGGTTGGCTGCACGGGCGTTCGTCACTTGCACGTACCGTACCCTGATCAACCGGCGCAGTCTCCGTCCTGCCATCAAGGCCCACTGCGAACTTGATCTCTGGTGTTGATCACTTGCCAAAGTTGGCAGGGCCAGGGTGATTGGAACTGGTGCCTGTGTCTTGGTTTCCTTGCGACTCATCACCGGGAGGGGTGTTGGCAGTGATGTCGCGCTTGATGCCGAAAACAGCGTCGAAGGCGTCAGCTTGTGCGCTTGTCATCGCGGCCTGGGCCGCCGATGCGCAAGTTGTACGGGCAGTTCGATCAACACGGCAGCTGTTAACGAAAGTATCGCAAATGAACTGTGAGATAGCATCGGCGTCCTGTGCAGAGCCGTGATTGTATGCCAGTGACTCTGGAAAACGACGATGATCAAGACAAAACAGCTTGAAGAAAATATCAAAGGCGCTGACTCTTATTAGCAGGTTGAAAGCTGGTCTCTTTGCGACCGTCAAATCCTGCATCGAATTCGATCTGCAGAACAGAGCAGCTTCCGAAGTTTCCAACATCTCGAGCGTAAATACGGGTCGTTGGTGCCCGGGTGATGTCCGGGGATGCATTAAGCTCCTGTCCAAATCGACGGGGTTCGAGAAAGACCGGCTTTCCGTCCCTTTCCGGCCTTGCCGCTAGCCTAGTACGCGCCCGGATGTGACATCAGACAAGGAGAGTGCCGACAACACCACAAGCGCCACAACTCGAGGGGTCCTGCTGTTCCACATCCAGGGATCCCAGTGTATCAGTGTCTGGAAAACTGCAGGAAACTGAAAGCGAACCGGGCCAATATTTATATTGTTGGAGGAACAACCTGAAGCATCGCGCCAGCCTGAGCGAGGCAGCCGTCTGCACGGTCTTCCATATATCATCCAACCCCCAGATTTCTCAGATAATAATCCTTGGTTACCTGTCATGATGTAGATCACAATCCGCGCAGGCAAGGCAGATTTTGGGAGATAAGGAGGGTACGCTGGTAGTACTATTGGCAGCGTTGTAATGCTTGCGAGAAAGGAAAGCGCCCAGTAGGTTGGCCTCCGACTTTGTTTGGTACTGATGGGGATGGGACTAACCGTAGTGGGTTTTTAACCAGAATCGAGTTGCTTCACATGATAAATCACATCGACATGGCAGCCAGTGGGCAGCCTGCATAACTGTATACGGAAACCTATCCCCGTGGGTCTCCAAGAACATTCTCGGCAACTTACTATCTCACGTGCATCGGCGAGCCATCCACACGGACACCTTTCATCTGAGGTGGATGGAGAACATGGCCCTGCTGTCGCAAGCGCAGATGGTGGAGTTGCGAGACGTTCGCTCGGCGACC
>WNFC01006843.1_pt1 | contig 12561 bp, 9 predicted proteins | sample 5400541 | NCBI WGS metagenome assembly WNFC01 (sample SAMN13153342, study PRJNA577476) | soil metagenome | isolation source: 120 cm saprolite under Douglas fir tree site 2 hole 2 replicate 1 | place: USA:California | collected 2015-04-18
CAACCAGCCCGCCAGGACGCACGGCATCGCGCAAATTCGTGATCACCTGATCGTCGAGCGACGACGGAACATGCGGCAGGACACCGATGCAGATCGCGGCGTCGAAGGCCGTGGGACCGCCAGTCGGGGCGCGGAATGCGGCGGGGTCGGCGACGCTGCCCTGCCAGATGCGCGTGTCGGCGACGCCGCGATCCGCCATCACCTTGCGCGCCTCGGCGACCATCTCGGGGGTCAGATCGAAGCCGTGGAGATCGAGGCCGAGGTCGGTGAGGCCACGCAGCATCGAGGCGGGGCCGCAACCGGCGTCGAGCAGGGTCTTGACGCCGGATGAAGCGATGAGATCGCGAACGAGCTTGAGATGAACCGGAGGATAGGCGCCCTGGGCATGGTAATAGTCGGCATAGTAGCTTTCTGCCCAGGTCGCGTAGCAGGATTTCACCGCCGCCTCGGCGGCGTGCAATGTGTTGTCTTTGCGGTCCGTCATCGCCGTCGCGCCGCGAGCCAGAGGTGCGAGGAGAGCCCGTTTGCGGCGAGAAATTGCTGGAATGACCAGCCGAGACGATCCCACTCGTCGATCAATACCCGTTGCAGAAAGGGATCGAGTGATATCTCGCCCTTCAACGCCGCTTCGCGCACGAACTCGGCATCGAGCCGGCCCGGCGTCGTCGCCTCCAGTACGGCGAAGCCATGTGCCGCGACGAGTTGCGACAGCGATTCCGGATTGAAGAGATTGACGTGCTCGGCATCGACCGCGAGCGCCTTCGCGCCGAGTAGGGCGATATCGAAGCCTTGGCCATTTGGACAGGACAGAATCAGCAATCCGCCAGGTCGAATGAGGCGCGCGCATTGCGCCACGAACTGGCGCGGCGCGAAGAGATGCTCGATGACCTCGAAGGCGACGAGAACATCGACCGTGCCGAGCTCGTCGGCAATATCCTCGATGCGTTTTTCGATCACGGTCACGCCGCGCTTGCGGCATGCAGCTGCCATCTCCGGGGTAGGCTCAACAGCAATGACGCGCGCGAAGGCGTTGGTCCCGCCGGCAAGGGCGGCGAAGGTACCGAAACCGGGGCCGACTTCGACGAGCGTGCCGCGCGCTACGCCGTGCCGATCGCAATAACCGATCACGCGTTCGAGCCACGGCTTGTGGATTTTCTCGCGTCGGGCCGCTTCCGAAGCCGGGAAGATATGAGTGGCCCAAAACGCATAGTTCTCGGAGTCCGCATAGTAGGCGGCCATGACGGCAGGAGAGGGGCGGGGGGTCATGTAGATAGTGCGGCACGCGGTACAGCTTACGAAGTCGAAATCGAACTTGGCGAAGAACGGCTGTCGGGCCGCGTCGCTACAGGCTGGGCAATTGACGGCAACGAACTCGCTCCGCCGGTTCTGCAGCCGGGCGACGTCGCGCGCGAAGGCCGCCTCCTGTCCGGCGAGCAGATCAGCTGGGCAGAGCTCCTGCTCGCTCAACGGTTCGCCGAGTGCCGTGTCGGTTGCCTCGCTCATTCCCGGAGATCATCCTTGACCCAACGTCCGCCGTCCCGACGCCAGACACGCGGATCGCGGAACGTGTCGGCGACGCGGTCGAACGCTTCCTCGGTCATCCCAACATAGTCGAGCCAGCGCCTCAGATCGCTTGGCTTCACCGGGTCCATATTCCGGACAAGCTCGATGCCCTGGCCACGGCCCATCAGACCGGCGCGAATATCCTTGCAGACATGATCGGTGCAGCGCCCGTAGCCGAATTTGATGAACTTCAGATAGTCGTGCACGCCATTCTCGTGCATGTCGTCGAGATTGGACATACGACGATAGGTGCGCTCGAATGGCACTTCGCTGACCTCGAAACCGTATTTGTCGATCATCAGCTTGGTGTGCTCGTTTGCTTCCCAATAGACGTAGTTGCCGAGATAGAGTCCACGTATATCCGTCTCGAACAGGGTCTCGTCGCAGGGATACTGCCAGGGTACCATGTCTTGCGCGGTCAGGCCCTCGCGCCCGACGAAGAAATTCCATTCGTAGCCGCGCGCGAAATGCTCGAGGCGGTCGCGGTAGCTCATCTCGGGAAAATCATCCATCGAGAATTGGCCGCAGAGGTCGAGATAACCGTGCTCGCCCCAGATGACGAGCGGGATCTTGTGCTGCGCCGCAACGCGGACCGGCACGGTTGTGATGCCGACATGCGCGTGCCAATTCATGTCGCCCATGATGGTGAAGGCTAGGCGGTTCAACTTCTTGAGGACGTCGACACTTGGGCGATAGACGACGTGGTCGACGTTGAAGACCTCCTTCATGCGCAGCAGGTTGCGCCAGCCGGGTTCGGTCCAGTTGTTGCCGTCATAGGTGACGAGGAGAGGATTGAGACCGAATTCGTGTTTGATCACATGCGTCTGGAACCACGAATCCTTGCCTCCTGACACAGCGATGACGACGTCGTGCCGGCTACCGTCACGGCAGCGGTATCTCTCCAGCGTCTCGCGCAAGATCTCGCGCCGCCGCGTCCATTCGGAAGCCGGGATCGCCGCCTTCACCTCGGCCATGCGGCAGCCCATGCAGATACCGGCCTCATCGAATTCCATCGGCGCGGCGCTGATCGAGGGATAGACGCAGCGCGTGCACCAGCGAATGCTGTTCTGCGGCAGCCGCGGGCGCGCGGCGACGAAATCTCCCGCGACGGCCTGACGCGCGCGTTCGGCGATCCGGGCGTCCTCGCGCGCGCGGTCGTAGACTGGTTCGCGCTTCTGCCATCGGCTGTCGAGCTTGACAGGGCGCATCGGGAGACCGGCATTGATTGCCGCCTGCTTTGCCAGCGGATAGGAGAGCTCGAAGAAATGGAAGATGTTGGCGGCAGCGACGGCGCTCGCGCCGCCGGCGCTGACCCCGGGCGCGAAATGCCCGTAGGCGCCGACGCCGCCGCAGGCGATGACCGGAAGGGTGACGGCTTCGGTCACGCGGCCGAGGAGCTCGACATCGTAGCCCTGGCCGGAGCCGTCGCGGTCGATCGAATTGAGGAAGATTTCGCCGGCGCCCAGTCGCTCGACCTGTTGCGCCCAGGCTGCCGGGTCGCGCCCGGTCGGACGCTTGCCATCGGCGGCGTAAACTTCGTAGCTGCCATCCGGCTTTCGTTTGGCGTCGATCGAGACGACGATGCATTGCGCCCCGTAGCGCCGTGAAGCGGCATCGACGAAATCGGGGTCATCGAGCGCCACCGTGTTGATGATTACTTTGTCGGCACCGGCGGCAAGGCGCTCGGAGATATCGGCCAGCGTGCGCACGCGGCCGCCGAAAGCGAGCGGCATGAAGCAGACTTTCGCCACCTCACGCAGCACGTCGAGCGCGGAGGTACCCTGGTAACGCTGCTGAATATCGTCGCGCCGTAAATCGTGGATGTCCTCGCCGCTGATGTCGAGCAGCACCAGCTCGTCGACATTCCAGTTCGAGAATCGCTCGACTGTGCTCATCGGGTTGCCGATCACCTGATGAACGGAGAAGAGTTGGCTGCGCACGATGACGCCCTGCTTGAGGAGCAGCACTGGGATGAGGCGTGGGCGCGTCATCGGATCAATTGATCCGTCCCGACCGACGCAAATGAGCGAGGAAAGCGGCGAGCAGATCGAGGCCGGCATCCTGACTCTTTTCGGTGTGGAACTGGACGCCGAAGAGATTGCCTTGTTCGATCGCCACGGCGACTGGGCTACCGGAGAAATCGATGGCCGCCGTGATGATTGCCGGATCGGCGGGCTCCAGGCGATAGGAATGAACGTGATAGAAGGTGCCACCGGCACCGTCGGGAAACAATGTGCTCGGCCGGGTCGGCACGACGTCGCACCAGCCGATATTCGGCACGCGGAAGGCGGGATCGGTGGCAATGAGGCGGACGACGCGCCCACGCACCAGGCCGAGACCGGGATGGTTGCCGTGCTCTTCGCTCGCCTCGGCAAGGAGCTGCATGCCAAGACAGATGCCGAAGAGCGGCGTGCCGGCGGCGGCGGTGCGGCGCAGCGGCTCGATTAGATCTTGAGCGGCAAGGCTTGCCATGCCGTCGCCGAAGGCGCCGACGCCAGGCAACAGCACGGCGGCGGCGCGCTTCACCTCCTGCGGACCAGCCTTGACCGCGAGCGGTGCGCCGATGCGCTCGAGCGCGCGATAGACCGATCCGAGATTGCCGATTCCCATGTCGACGATCGCGATCATGGTACGAGCTCATTCGCCCGCCGGGCGCGTTCCCGCGTCATCGGCGCGAAGGCGAGGGTGACGAGGCCCTTCTCCTCGAATTGCTTGACGTAGCGGTGGACGCGGTCGAACGGCAAATCGTGCCTCTCGGCAATGTCGAGAATCGTCAGCGAGCCGTCGAAATAGCGCAACAGACAATCGAGCAGATAACCCCATTTCTCGGCGTCTTCCGGCAGGTTCTTGTCGATCGAAGGATCCTGTCGCTCCATGTAGAGGTCGTAATCGGGATGGGAAAGACAGACCAGCCCATCGAAGCGTCGCCAGATCCGGGCGTTGTTCTCGAACGCGCCGATCACCTTCTGGAGAACGACGAAAAACTCCTCGAGTTGCCCCGGATCCATGAGTTCGGGCGTATCGAGGCTCGTGTGGTACTCGCGATAGGGCTCGAGCAGCGCTTCCGAACGCGTCACCTCGACGAAGGGAACCTCGTAACCCGGTGCCTCCCACACGGTCTCGTCATTGCCGGCGCCTTGACGCCACGGCACCAGCTCATGCGCCTTGGCGTGATGGCGCAAGGCATTACGGAACGCGCGATCGATCGGCAGGTCGCCGCGGAACGTCGATGCCGCCTTGATGGGTCCCCCGGTGCCCGGCATCTCCTCGAAGACGCCGCAGACGATGCGGTCAAGCTCGGCGCGCTCCATGTCACGCAGATAGAACACGGTGCCGATGTGCTCGGGTCCGATGACTAGCCGGTAGCTGTAGTGGGTGTCCTGTTCTTGCAGCCACTGGAAAAGCCGGATGAGCAGCGCCGTGCCGCCGAAGCCGTCATTCGCCATGTGCGGGTGGCAAGAGTTGGAGTGGAAGACGATCGTTTGATCCGTGCGTCCCTTCTTCTCATGCTGTGCGACGATCATCTCGCCCGGTGTGTAGGCGGTCGCGAGCTCGACCTCATAGCGCCCGGGTCCAAGAGCGCGGTAGATGTCGTGAGGCACTGACAGGGCCCAATCCGCCGCCCACGGCCGGTACTGCCACATGCAGTGAAAGACATAGGCTGAGGGAAGATCAGGATTGGTGACGAGATGCGGCTTGAGGTCCTCCCAATCGAGGCTACCCGAGAAAGAACAGGCGTAACGCGCGACGCCGAGCGTATGGGTCCGACCGTCAAACAGGAGCTTTCCATCGCGCCGGATGGACGCCGTCGTGACGCGCCAGTTCTGCGGTACTAGCCAGCCATTGAAACTCTCCCCCGAAGGATAGCGGAAGAGCGTGAGCGGCAACTCCTCGGCGATACGGGCGAACAGCTTCTCGTTATCGTCCGCGACGACTCCGGTGGCGAAGGCGCAAAGATCGCGCGTCAGAGAGAGGAATTCACTCACGCAACCACCGTTGTGGTGGATGGCGCTGGCGGGACCGGTGCCGGGTTGCTGCTGACGCGCAATTTCTCGACCATGTCATGAAAGTCCGGGTTGTTCGCGAGCAACGCATCGAAGCGGCCTTCACCAGCAAGGCGACCGTCCTTGAGGAAGAAGATGCAGTCCGCGTCGCGAATGGTCGACAGCCGGTGCGCGATCATCAGTACTGTTTTGTTGCCGCGCAGCGACTGGATAGCGCGCGCGACCTCCGCCTCGGTGAGTGCATCGAGGGCGGAAGTCGGCTCGTCAAGAACGAGGATCTCGGCGTCATGGTAGAGAGCGCGAGCAAGGCCGACCCGCTGCCGCTCGCCCCCCGACAATCGCAGACCGCGCTCGCCGAGCATCGTGTGCAATCCCTGCGGCAGGTTGGCGATCACGCCATCGAGCGCACTGGCACGTGCTGCCCAAAGCAGACGACGGTCGTCGATCTCGTTCTCCGCAATCCCAAAGGCAATATTGTGACGTAGCGTGTCGTCGATCAGGAAACCGTCCTGTGGTACATATGCGAAGAGGCCGCGTGGCGGCTTGTAATGTTGCGGCATCATTGTCCCATCGATGGCGAGATCGCCGCCGGTCGGCGCAAGGAGCCCGAGGATGATATCGACCAGTGTTGTCTTGCCGGATCCCGATAACCCGGCAAAGGCGACGAACTGACCCTTCCTGATCGTTAGAGATACATTGCGCAACGCCTCTCTCGCCGCGCCTTCATACGAATAGGATACATCAGCAAGGGCGATCGACCGCGCGAACGCGAGATGCTCAACCGGCCGCTCGGTGGCCAATTCGCCTCGCTCGTCCAACTCGCGAAAGCGCATGACATCGACGTAGACGCTGTCCAGGGCTGCCTTCGAGAACCGCAGCGCTTGCAGCGCGGTCGTCATGCGGACAAGGCCGGGCATCATCCGGTAGGCGGCGGCGCCGAAGAGGACAAGCGTCGGCACTACCTCACTGGCGCTGCGGCCGCTGGCGAGCGCCACCGCCAGCGTGCCAAGCAGGCCGGCGACGAGCATGATTTCGAAGACGTTGCGCGGAATATTGCCCGAGAAATTTTGTCGAACCTGCATCAGCGAGTAGATCGCCTGACGCTCGCGGAAAAGCCGGCGAAAATGTTCCTCGCGTTGCAGGACACGAAGAGTCTTGATGCCGAGAAACGATTCGCTGATGACTAGGAACATCGCTTCGGCGGCTTCCTTGGTCAGGGCGCCCCAGCGCGCAAAGCGCTCGTGAAAAAGTAGCCAATAGGTGAGGCTGATCGAGCCGACGACGGCAAAGGCAACTACGCTCTCGAGCGGCTTGATGATCATCAAGGTGACGAAGAAGAATAGAAACAGCACCGATGAGATGGCGATCTCGACGAGACCCATGATGCAGTTCTGGGCTGCTTGCGGCGTCGAGTAGGTGACATTGTTGAACAGCGTTGTCGAGGCGGTCTGCAGGTGAAACGCGTAGGGCGCGCGCAAGTAGGATTCGAACAGGAAGACAGCGAGCCAACTCTGCGTCCGCCGCCGCAGCGAAGCGGTGAGCCAGCCGGTGAGCATCAAGGTCGCGGTGCGTAGCAGGAAAACAGCGAAGACAGCGGCACAAAGAAACGCGAGGAAGCCTTGTTCGCTGATTGTGCCGCTGACACTGCGTAGCCAATGAATGGTCGTGCTCTCGGAAAATTGTGCCGGATTGAGCGCCACCTGGAAAAAAAGGAATACCGATCCGATGCCGCCGGTTTCGAGCGCGGCGGTCAATACGCCGGAGAGCATCAGCGCTACCAGTGGAGCGCGCAGCGGCGGCGCGATGAGAGCGATCGACTTGCGGATCTGATCGAACATCGGCGGCTTGGATGGCTGTTCGGTCAAATATTCACCGCAGCTGAAATCCGGCCGAGCGCGCCATAGCTTTCATTTCTCCATCGAAATGATAGTGGCTAACACGGTCGCGGGCCTTTTTGTCGCGGAGGTATGCGTAGTAGATGTCGGCTGAGGCGTTGTTGCGGGTGCAAGAATAGAATAGGGCATATTTGCCGGAATCGGCGTTGGGCAAACGCAGTGTCGCGCGGTGGAGGAGCCCAAAGTCGAAGATGACAACATCACCCGGCCTGGTCGGGATCGTGTAGGCGCGGTGCGCGCGCTCGGCCATTTTCTGCTGCAAGGCAAGCAGTTGCGACTCCAAGCGTGCGAGTTGGCGCCGGATGAAACCGGTGTTTTTCGCGATGCTGGTAATGCGTGCCAGACGCAATAGCCGATGCACTTCATGATGCGAGCCTGGAACGACGTCGAGCCCGCCGCCGGTTGAGCCATTCTCCTGCATGTAGATGGCAACCTGAACGGGGCAATGCCCGGGCGCTGCGAAAAAATCCTCGCCGTCGTACATGGGCGAATTCGTGTCGCGGTGCCAATCCGAATACCACGATTTGAGGACGACGTCGCTCGGCATGAGCACGAAATCGCGGCCGAGAAGGCCGATCAACGCGTCGACAAGCGGGCGGTGGAAGAGGACCCAGCGCAATTGGGGGAAGCGGTGAAAGATGGCAGGTCGATTGCCGCCGAATTTTGGATCGTCGTCGAGATCGAACGGTCCATCGCCCTCTTTTTCATAGAGCACTTCTGCTTGGTTGCGTATTCGTAAGGCTTCCACCCGCGTAAAAATACCCTGGAGATGGAGAAATCCGTCGCGCTGAAACGCGGTCAGTTGGTCTGGGCTCAGCATCATCTGCTCTCGACGACGCGGCGAGCCTCCGGCTCGGCGGTGATCGGTTCCACCTGAGTTGTGAGCGCTGGTGATGAAGCGGGAACCGATCGGCAGACGATCTCGAAGATGATGCCGCAAGCTGGCGGCGGCATCTCGACGCCGACGCGGTCGTTGTCTACCAATTCACCTTCGATCTCGCGAATTGCAGTCGTTATCTCGGCAATGTCGCTGACGATTCGCGCCCAGGGGAGACGGAAAAGCGCGGCGCGGTCGGCACCAGCCCGCGACATGCCGAAAGTATCGTAGATGATTAGCGGCTTGTTGAAAGTCTGGGATAGCCAATTTGTCGAGCAGGGGAATGAGACGACGTATTCGGAATAGGGATATAGCTCGTGAATCGTGAGGTTGCGCGCGAGCACGAAGCCGTATTTTTCCTCGATGAAACAGTAGTTCTCGATTCGGCACAGCGGATGGAGTGACAGCACGACCGTGTATCGGCTGGCGGCGAGCGCCAGCATCAGGGCATCGAGGCGCCGCCAATGATCGTCCCAATCCGCATATTTGTGTTCGGCGGAGGGTTCGATGTTGACCAGCACAAAGCGGGCGTCCACGGCTTGACCGAGCGCCTGAAGCAAGCGGATGCGGTTCGCCGGCTTGAGCATGCCCGCGAATACCGGATCCAATAAGGGAAGCCCTGAAACGATGATCTTCTCTGCCGGATAGCTGCTGTCGATCAGCAATTGCCGCGACCAGTTCGACGTCACGAAGACGCGGTCGAACCGGTCGGTCGGTTGTTGCCACGGGTTCTTGTCGAGCAATCCAGTGAGCTTGCCGACCAGCATCCAGATCGGGTCGTACATAAAGATCGTTTGCGCTTCCCGCGTCCGTGTCCAGGTGGGAAACAACACGGCAAGCGTCCGATTGATGAGATCGTAGTCGCGCGTGAGATGTTCGGCCAACATCCCTTTCGACAGATTGGAGAAGCGAGCACCAGTCGCATAGTTTTCGCCGAGGTAGGGCGAGAAGGGAATGCAGAAATACGGCGTACGCGTCCGTTCGGACATCCAGCCGATGCCGTTGTCCACTTGGCAGCACGCATGATATGGGCCGCCGAAAACGGCATTAGGGCGCGTCGTTTCGAACAGCGCGCGGGTGAAGCGCCTCACGCGCCAGGCCTGCAGTGAGATGGTCACCAGCGTCATGACCCGCGGCAGCCGTGACAAGAAGCCGACGAGACCCGACTTGAGTCCCGTTCGTGGCGGCGCCGGTGTCGCAGCACGAACATTCCCGCTATGCGGGTCACCGTAGCTGAGCTGGAGGGGAACCCGGACAACATTGATTCCAGTTGCTTCGCACTGCGCGGCGATCGATTCCGAGCCGGAACCTGAATAGCCGAGCAGAACATGCACCTTCCAGCCCTGACGGGCGAAAAAGGCGGCGACCGGCATCATCTCGCGAGAAAAGACGTAGCCCGAAAAGACGAAGAGCGTGCTGTTGCTGTTCACCTCAGCCTCGCAATCGGGTTGAAGTTCGCCGCCGATCCCGCGAGCAAATCTGCGTAAACCGATTCGAAGAGAAAGCACCGTCGCACGAGAGCGACATCGACCGATTCCTGCGTGCGCGACAGGAGCTCGCGGCGCCGGCTTTCGAATGCCATCTCCTCGGCTGGATCGCCGGAATCGCTACGCCAACTTCCGGGCTCGGCATCAGCCCGTGCGACATACTCGGCAATCTCCCGAGAGAGAGCGGGTGCGGCGCGGGTCGACAATGGATAGTTAACCAGCGCCATCTCCGGCCAGCAAAAGAACTCCACCGTGCGGAGTGCGGCGCTGGGCAGGCTGTCGCGCCAACGCTCGATCGAAGCAGGGCTGATTCCATCCACTGCGCTGTCATAGCTGCTATTGGCCCGCCAGGCGCTGCCGTTGCGGTCCTCCGCCGGGGCAAGCATACGGGGATCGAAGTCGATGTCGAAGAAGTCGGCGAGCCGCCGAGCGCTCAGCGTCGGGTAAGCCGCGAGATCCTCGTAGCGCACCAAGTGGAACCGGTCGGCGAGCGTCGGATCGGCGGCAAAACGCCGAGCCAGAATCACATGCTTGCGCCAATGGCGAAGATAAGAGATTGCGTGAGCGTGCTGGCTCGGGTCGCTCTGCGCAAGGGTCGTCAATGAGGCAATGACTGCGCGCGGGTCGCGCTCGATCGCAACAAATCTCGCCGTCGGAAACGCGCGCGCCAGTGCCGGCATGAAGTCGAGCACCCAAACCTCTTTGATGCCCACCCAGCGTGTCGCCGCGGTAGCGCGAGCGGCCAAGACGATGGCGAGGGCGCTGGCAACCAGGCCGTAACACGTTTCGCCGACAAGCTGCTCGGCTCGCGCGGCAATGTCGGGAGCCTCAATGGCGGCACGGGCGGCGACTGCCGCGCGCAAGACCCCCAGATCGATGGCGTCGGTCGGTGCCGCAAGGCTGCCATCGAGCACGAGATCGAGAAGCTCATAGCCATGCGCCGTCTGATACCCATCCTGAAACGCGCAAGCCGGGTCGAATTCGTCGGCCAGCCCGCGACTGGTGCAATGGGCGATGATCGCATTGCGCAGTGCCTTGAAGACCGGCATGAAAGGGTCAAGCGCAATTTCGATGGCAGGATGAGCGTCCAGCACGCGCGCCAGGAGATTGGTTCCTGAGCGGGCGATGCCGAAGACGAAGATCGGCCGCGCGACCATATCGCTCATGCCGGCCGCGCCGCGATCACGAGATCGTCGCATTGCCGCCCATGATCGAGGCTCGCCTGGAGACCCGGAATGAGGTTGGCAAGATCGGCGAGAATTGTTGGCTGGTCGAGGCGGAGCGCCGCCTGAACCAGGAACTCATATATGTCCATCCCGAAATACCAGGCGGCCAACGGACGGAAGCCGGTCTCGACCAAGATGGTTGCCAGCGATGCATCAGTGAAGGCGTTCATATGGCTGGTCGGGTCCATATGACGTGCGACGTTTTCCGGCATCTCGCGCTGCACCGCCGTACCGAAGCAATCAAGCCGCGGTATCTCGACGATGAGAAGTCCCCTGTCGAGTGAGAGGTTGCGACGCGCCTGCTCGAGGAAGCGCCGAGGCTCCGGCACGTATTCAAGCAGGCCCCAGAATGTCACGAGATCGTGGCGCTCCGGCGGGTCCGTGAGGAAGTCCGTCTCGCGCAATACGGCACCGAAGGCTTCGGCCGCAAATTGACGAGACGCGCGACTGCGCTCATACCCTTCCGCCGCAATGTTGCGGCGTCTCATTGCCTCGACGAAATGGCCGCCGCCGGCACCGACGTCGAGCGCCGAATGCGGCGCGTTGCCGTGAAGCCGGCGATAGGTGGCGAGCACCCAATCCGCTTTCGGGGCGATGATCTGCGAAAGCCTGACCTCGAGCCCCGCACGATCGACATAAACTGCGGCGTGCTCGTCCGACCCGCTGAAAATCGCGTCGAGCGAAGCCGCCGTCGGCTGGTGCCGAATGAAGCCATGCCCGCAGGCGCCACACCTTGCATAACCCTGGCCGAAGACCGTAATGGCGTCGGGCGCCGGACTGTTTGCGGCGCAGCTTGGGCAACGTGTGACGGTATTTCGCGGCGCATCGGGAGCATAAAGATTTGCCGCGGTAGCTCTCAGGAAATCAGCGTAGTCACGAATGTCGGACAGCACGGTGCCCTTCAATCCGATCACATCGAGCGGCTTGCCGATTCTGATGTCCATCTCGCAAGAGAGCGATACGGCACCCGAACGGTAGTCCCAGCGCTCGGTGCTGTGCTCGCGCGGCACGCCCGCCAGCTCACAGGTTCGCGTCCAGCTCATCGCTATCTCTCGGCGAGTGCCGCGCCGTCGAGCACGAAGTGGCCTTCGACGTAGAAGACCAGCCGGGCGAGACTCTGCTCGACCGTCTGCTGCCCGGTGTCTAGCACGAGTTCCGGGGCTGTCGGCGGCTCATAGGGGGCGGAGATGCCGGTGAACTCGGCGATCTCGCCGGCACGCGCCTTGCGATAGAGACCCTTGGCATCGCGCGCCTCGCAGACGGCGAGCGGGGCGGCGACATAGACCTCGTGAAAGAGATCGGGGTGCGCCGTGCGCACGCGCTCGCGGTCGGCAAGATAGGGCGAGATGAACGCGGTGACGACGATGACGCCGGTGCGTGCCATCAAGGCGGCAACCTCGCCGACGCGGCGGATGTTCTCGACACGGTCTGCCGGCGAGAAACCGAGATCCGCGTTGAGGCCATAGCGCACATTGTCCCCGTCGAGAACGGTCACCTGGTACCCCTTCG
>WNFC01007310.1_pt1 | contig 12561 bp, 8 predicted proteins | sample 5400541 | NCBI WGS metagenome assembly WNFC01 (sample SAMN13153342, study PRJNA577476) | soil metagenome | isolation source: 120 cm saprolite under Douglas fir tree site 2 hole 2 replicate 1 | place: USA:California | collected 2015-04-18
GCGATAGGATCCTGACGCTGGCGGCGCGCTATGAGCGGCCGTTCGCGGTTATCGCTGTCCTCCTACTGATCGGGTTGTTTGTTGCCTTCCACCTGAGGTGAAGTCGAAAGGAACGCCATGTCGTACATCTATGTCGTGCAGATGAACATCCCGGCCCAGCACGAGGCCGAGTTCCACCGCATCTACGACACCGAGCACGTGCCGATGCTGTCGAAGGTGCCCGGGGTGCACAAGGTCACCCGCTACCGCCTCGAAAAGACCAACGACCCGAGCATGCAGAAATACCTGGCGATCTACGAGATCGATTCGCCGGCGATCGTCGACAGCAAGGAGTGGGAGGTCGCCGGCGCCTGGGGTGACTGGGCCACCAAGATCCGCCCGCACACCACCGAGCGCCACCACAGCTTCTTCGAGAAGATCTGATCGACTATTGCGGACCGCGGGCGTCCCGCCCGCCTCGACGCAAGGGCGGGCGAGACGCCCGCGGTCCCGGACCCCCGGCGCCTATTGCGCGAACCGCCCGGCCAGCGCGTTCCATAGCGCGACCAGCTCGGCAGCGGCCGGGTCGCGGCTCGGCTTCACGCGTACCGCGGTATGAGCGAGGACGAGCCGCGCCGCGGGATCGACAAAGATCGCCTGGCCGGACGGTGGTCGCCTCGAGCAGCCATTGCCGCGGGATGATCTGACGCCCGTTCCAGGCGCCGTCATGCGCCAGCACGAGGCCGAGCCGCGCCCAATCGCGCAATGTCGCGCTGAAGCCGAAGAACCCCGCAGCGTGGTCGGTCGCATCGACCACCCAGCTGGCGTCCGCTTCGGCGCCCATCGGCTGCCATAGGTGGGCCCGGGCATAATCGGCCGGCGCGCTTTGCGTTGCGTTGGCGAGCACCAGGCCGAGGAGTTCGGTCTCGACGCTGGCATAGTGAAAATGGGTATCGGGCGGCGCCTCGCGGGTGTTGAACAGCGCCGCCGCCTTGGCCGGGCCGGGGCTGTCGGGGGAGAACAGCGCGCGGCCCAGCTGGGCAATGTCGTCATTGCCGTCGTAATCCTCGCGAAACGTCACACCGGAGGCCATGTCCAGCAAGGCGCGCAGCGGCGTCTTGCCGTATTCGGTGCCGGCAAGCTCGGGCACGTAGTCGACGGCCGGCGCATCGATCGAGCGGATTTTCCCATCCGCGACGGCGATGCCGAACAGCATCCCGGTGATGGTCTTGGTCATCGATTGCCCGACCAGCCGGTCGTGGTCGGACCGGGCATAGCGGTAATGCTCGAAGAGGATCTCGTCGCCGCGCGCGATCAGCAATCCGGTCGCCGGATGGCGCTCGAGATAATCGCCGAGCGTATGCGGTTCGCCTTGGAAGGTATAAGTCAGCGTCAGCTCCGCGGGCGCGCGGCGAAGCGGCGACGGGCTGTCGGCCTTGCCGACCCGGTGGGTGCGAAAGACCTGATCGAAGTGGCTGTAATTTCCGACCAGATTGACCTGGGGCGTCAGCGCGGTGCGGCCGCCGACCGGATATTCGGGCGCGCCATAGGAAGCGGCGTCGGGGCCGCTGTCGGAAAACACCGGATCGGCTGCGGCGAGCGCCGCTGCTGTCCCGCCGCCCGCCAGGACGGCAAAGAAGAGGGTGGCGATGATTCGCATCGCCGACGGCCGCATGATCAAGAGCGCAGCACCTGCCCCGAGGTCGAGCCGGTCGGGCGGCCCTCGGCATAGGCGACCGCGCCGTTGACGATCGTGTATTCGACGCCGCGCGACGGCATGACCATGCGCTTGGCGCCGCCCGGCAGGTCGAAGCGCCGCTCGCCGCGGCTCGCCGAGCCGATCGTCGCGGGATCGAAGATCGCGATGTCGGCGGCATTGCCGACCTTGAGCCGGCCGCGCCCCTTGATACCGAAGAGGTCCGCCGGCTGCGCGGTCAGGCGCGGGATCGCCTGTTCCAATGTCATGATCTGGCGCTCGCGCACCCAGGTGCCGAGCAGATAGGTCGGATAGCCGGCGTCGCACAGCATGTCGACATGCGCGCCGCCATCGCCCAGTGCGATCAGCACGCCGGGGTCGACCAGATTCTCCTCGACCCGCTTCAAATTCACGTTGAACTGGGCCAGCACGTATTCGATGTCGAGATCGTCTTCGAGGGTCAGGTCGAGGAAGGTGTCGAGCGCGTCCTTGCCGCGCTCCTTGGCGATGTCGGCGACATTGCGGCCTTCGAGCGGCTTCAACGCCGGCTTGTGCGTCTCGTGCACGGTGATGCGGCTCCAGTCGCCGCTGAACCCGGTCGCGCTCTTCAATTCCTCGCGAAACGCATGGCGAAAGGCGGGGTCGCCGTAGACCGCGCGCTGCGCCGCGTCGGATTTGTCGGCAAAAACCCGGCCCCAGCATTTGAAGGCGGCGAACGAGAACGGGTTGCGCATGTTGATCTCGCGGGTCAGCGCGAGGGGCGAAGTTTGCGCCACCGCGCCGGGCAGCGCCCTCGCGCGCCGCAAGGTCTCGGCGCAGGCTTCCGGGAAATCGTCACGCTGGAACAGAGCGAGGAACGTCACGGGCCGGTTGCTTTCGGCGAGGAGGAACGCGAGGAGTTCCTCTTCGTGCTCGGCCAGCAGCGAGACCTTCTGGGTCAGCGCGATCTCGATCGCCCCCTTGCCCGCCTCCTTCAGCGCGCCGCAATAGGCCCGGAGCTCGTCGCGGCTGGCGTTGCGGCACGCAAGCGGGCGCGCCTGGTAGCCGATATGCTGGTTGAGCACGGTCGTCGAGAAGCCGAACGCGCCGGAATCGACCGCCTCGCGGATCAGCCCCTTGATCTGCGCCGTCTCGGCCGGGGTCGCGCCGCGCTCCATCGACGCTTCGCCCATGACCCAATGGCGGAACGGGGTCAAGGGCGCGATGAAGCCGAGGTTGAGCGCCGAGCCGCGTTTGGCCGCCGCGTCGAGGAATTCGGGGAAGGTCTGCCAATCCCAGGTGATGCCGCGGTCGAGCACCTCGAAGGGGATGCCTTCGACATTGACGAGGTCGCGCATCGCCACCTCGCGCGACTCCGGGCGGCACGGCGCGATGCCGACGCCGCAATTGCCCATCACCACCGAGGTGACGCCGTGCCACGAGGAGGGGCTGATCGCCGGGTCCCAGCAGATCTGCGCGTCGTAATGGGTATGTGGGTCGATAAAGCCCGGCGCGACGATGCAATCGGCCGCGTCGATGACCCGCTTGGCGCCGTCGCCGATCCGGCCGATCTCGATGATCCTGCCGTCCGCGACCGCGATGTCGGCGTGGCGGCGCGGCGCGCCGGTGCCGTCGATCACGGTGCCGTTCTTGATCAGCAGATCGTACGCCATCTCGGCCCTCCTGCGCGTTTACCGGGAGGACGGTAGGACGGGGCTGCCGCCCTGTCGATTGCCAATCACGCAGGGAGGGAGTGCCGGTCAGTCGCCGGTCGCTGCGGCGGCAAGCTGCCGGGCGGGCAGGCGCCGGCCCCAGTAGAGCGCCCATTTCTCGATGCCGTGCCAGGACAGCCAGGCAGCGGGCAGGGCGAGGACGAGCGATCCGGCAAAGACCTGCCACCACTGGGCCGTCCCGCCCGACAGGTACATGACAAGCTGCTCTGCCGGCCAGCCGTAGATGTAGAGGCCATAGGACAGGTCGCCGAAATGCTTCGAGTAGTCGAGCCAGCGATCGTAGCGCCGGGCAAACCAGATCACCAGACAGGCCCCGGCGAGCGGGAACAGCATGATGAACCGGCCGAGCACCACGAACATGACCAGGGCGAGCAGCGCCAGCAATGCGTAGCGCCAATCGAAGACGAGCCGCTCGCGCACAAAACTCAGCACCATCCCCGAGCCGAAGAACCCGAGGAACCAGGCCATTTCGCCCAGGTCGCCAAACGGCTTCAGCGCGTTCTCGAAAAAGACCGCGCCGATGCCGATTCCGGTGAGGACGATCGCGGTGCGCAGGTGCAGCAGCCGCACCATGCCGAGCAGCAGGATCATCGCATACATCATGACTTCGTAGCGCAGCGTCCACAGCGAACCGTTGATCAGCAGCCCGATCGAATTGTCGGCGAACAGCACGCCCGGCAGGTGCAGCGGGCCGGGGTTCAGGGTCAGGGTCTGGTAAAGGAACTCGCGCAGCCCGGGCGCGGCGAGATAGGGGCCAAGCGGCAATGCGCTGACCAGCGGCCCGATAAAGAGGGCGCAGACCAGCACATTGACGACGAGCCCGGGATAAATGCGCAGCGCCCGGCGCACGGCAAAACCACCAGGCAGCGGATGGCGGCACCAGCTCTCGGTGACGAGATAGCCGCTGATGATAAAAAAAACGAAGACCCCAACCAGCCCAAGGACGCATTGGTTGCCGGTGATGCGGACGAACCACTCGCTCGCCTCGCTGCCCTCGGCGATCAGGAACGAATGCGAAAACACCACCGACAGGGCGGCCAGAAGCCGCACGGCATCGAAATTGTTGGCGCGACGATCGGCGGGGTGATTGGGCAGCATGGCGGGCGACGCAACCTCTCCGGACGTGACCCTAACGGCTAACACGGTCGATTTCGTCCCGGCGGCCGGCAGGTTCGCCCGTTACCGGCTGCTTTTGCGGCGCGACCGCGGCTCGTGGCGACTCCCGCGCGCCGCCGAGGCGATTTCGAGGTCGGCCAGGTGGGCTGCGGTGTTGATGATCGCAGTGTGCGTAAAAGCTTGCGGGAAATTGCCAAGCAGCCGCTTCGATCGTGGGTCGTATTCTTCCGAGATGAGGCCCAGATCGTTCCTGACCGCCAAGAGGCGCTCGAACAAGGCGACCGCCTCGTCGCGTCGCCCGATCAAGGCAAGGCTGTTGGCCAGCCAGAAGCTGCACGGCAGGAACACCCCTTCGCCGGACGGCAGCCCGTCGGTTTCTGGCCGGGTCGGATAGCGGCAGACGAAACCGTCGCGCATCAATTCGCGCTCGATCGCCGCGATCGTGCCGCGAACCCGCGGATCCTCGGGCGGCAGAAACCCGAGCTGCGGGATCTGCAGCAGCGAGGCGTCGAGATCGCGCGCGCCGTAATACTGGACGAACGTGTTGCGCTCACGGTCATAGGCCCGGTCGAGGATCTGCTCGGCGATCTTGCGGCGCTGCCGGTCCCAATGCTCGCGCGGTCCGTCGAGCCCGAACTGCTCGATCGCTTTGATCCCGCGATCGAACGCGACCCAGGCCATGACCTTCGAGAAAGTGAAGTGGCGCGGCGGGCCGCGAACCTCCCAGATGCCCTGGTCCGGCTGCTCCCAGATCGTTTCCAGATATTCGAGCAGCTTTTTTTGTAGGTCCCACGCAAAGCGGCTGCCTTCGAGCCCATAGCGGTGACCGGCGTAGAGCGCGTCCATCAACTCGCCATAAACGTCGAGCTGGAGTTGCTCATGCGCGGCGTTGCCGATCCGCACCGGTCGGCTCTCGGCATAACCGGGCAGCCACGGTATCTCGTATTCGGTCAGCCGGCGCTCGCCCGAGAGACCGTACATGATCTGCATCTCGGAGGGATGCCCGGCGGCCGCACGCAGCAACCATTCGCGCCAGTCCCGCGCCTCGCCGCGATAGCCCGAGCTGAGCAGCGCGTAGAGGGTCAGGGTCGCGTCGCGGATCCAGCAGACCCGGTAATCCCAGTTGCGCACCCCGCCCGGCCATTCCGGCAGCGAGGTCGTGGCCGCCGCAACGATCCCGCCGGTCGGGTAATAGGTCAGCATCTTCAAGGTGATCAGCGAACGCATGATGGCATCGCGCCACGGCCCCTGCGCCAGCGAGCAATGGCGCGACCAGTCGTGCCAGCCGTTCTCGGCCGCGAGCAGCGCGTCCTCCGGGTCGCGGGAACGGAACCCGGTGTGGTGCGAGGGATACCAGCTCATCGTAAACGGCACGGTTTCGCCGGCGCTGACCGTGAACTCGCCGATCGTCGTCAGCTCGGGTGTGCCGCTGAGCGCCACCGGAGTGGTGAACTGGATCGCGTTCGGGCCGGCGACCGCCCGTATCCCCCCGAGGTTCGAGCGCACCCAGGGAATTCCGCGTCCATAGTCGAAGCGCAGGATGATCTCGGTGTGCATGCGGATGCGGCCCCGGTCGCCGCGCACCAGCCTGATCAGGTCGATCTGGTCTTCGCTCTGGGCAAGCGGCATGAAATCGATGATCGTAGCGGAGCCTTCGGCGGTCTCGAACCGGGTCTCGAGGATGCCGGTCTCGCCGCGATAGCGCCGCGACAGCTTGGCGTTCGGATCTTCGGACGCGATCAGCCAGCGTCCGTGTCGGGTGTCGCCGAGCAGTGCCGCAAATACCGATTCCGAATCGAAGCGCGGCAGGCAGAGCCAGTCGATCGATCCGCCGCGCGACACCAGCGCCGCGGTGCGGGCATCGCCGATAATGCCGTAATCCTCGATCGGGACGCTCGCGCGCTTCTCATCGGGCATGCACGTTCCATCCGCCAATTCGTGCCGTTGTGATAACACGCGCTCGGCGGCAATCGTTCGCCCGGCGAAAGACTTGAGGGTGCATAAAAAGAAGGCAGGGCGTTTGCCCTGCCAGCCTTGTCTTGCGAATTTTATCGACCGGGAACCGTGATTCCCGGCCGGTGTTCGCCAACCTCCCTAAACTCGGACCAGCGCTGCCTGCGCGGCTTGCTATTGGCGCGAGGTTACGCAAATTGTCGCACCGGGTCACGCGGTTTTTTCGCGCTCGCTGCTATTTTCGCCGCTGCCTCGGTATTAGATTGCCTAGTATCGCCAACCAGCGAGGTGCCATGCGCCTGTCCGAGTATTTCCTGCCGCTCTTGCGCGAGAACCCGAGCGAGGCGCAGATCGTGTCGCACCGCCTGATGCTGCGCGCCGGGATGATCCGCCAATCATCGGCCGGGATCTATTCCTGGCTGCCGTTGGGGCTGCGCGTCCTAAAGCGGGTCGAGCAGATCGTGCGCGAGGAGCAGGACCGCTCCGGCGCGCAGGAAATCCTGATGCCGACGATCCAGCCGGCCGAGCTGTGGCGCGAGAGCGGGCGCTACGACGATTACGGCAAGGAGATGCTGCGCATCAAGGACCGCCACGACCGCGAGATGCTGTACGGCCCGACCAACGAGGAGCAGATCACCGACATCGTCCGCGGCGCGGTCAAGAGCTACCGCGACCTGCCGAAAAACCTTTACCACATCCAGTGGAAATTCCGCGACGAGGTGCGCCCGCGTTTTGGCGTCATGCGCGGGCGCGAATTCCTGATGAAGGACAATTACAGCTTCGACGTCGACGCGGCCGGTGCCAAGCATTCCTACTACAGGATGTTCCTCGCCTATCTGCGCACCTTTGCGCGGATGGGGCTGAAGGCGATCCCGATGCGCGCCGATACGGGGCCGATCGGCGGCGATCTCAGCCACGAATTCCAGATCCTCGCCGAGACCGGCGAATCGGAGGTGTTTTGCGACCGCCGGTGGCTGGAGACCGACATCCTCGCCGAGGAGGCTGATTACGACGGCGACCTCGAACCGTTCTTCCGGCATTGGACGAGCCTTTACGCCGCGACCGACGAGATGCACGACCCGGAGAAATGCCCGATCCCCGCCGAGGAGCTGGTCACCGCGCGCGGCATCGAGGTCGGCCACATCTTTTATTTCGGCACCAAGTATTCGGTGCCGCTCGGCGCGCTGGTCGCCGGGCCCGACGGCGAGATGGTGCCCCTCGAAATGGGCTCCTACGGCATCGGCGTGTCGCGTCTCGTCGGGGCGCTGATCGAGGCGAACCATGATGACAATGGGATCATCTGGCCGGACAGCGTCGCCCCGTTCAGCCTCGGGCTGATCAATCTGCGGGTGGCCGACGCCCGCTGCCGCGCCGCGGCCGACGCGCTATACGGCAAGTTGCGCAGCGCCGGCGTCACGGTCCTCTACGACGACCGTGACGAATCACCGGGCGCCAAATTCGCCGCGATGGACCTGATCGGCCTGCCGGACCAGCTGATCCTCGGTCCACGCGGGCTCGCCGCCGGCACCATCGAATGGAAGCACCGCCGCTCCGGCGCCCGCCACGACCTGCCGATCGACACCGCGGTCGCGCGGTTTGCGAGCGGGTGACGCAATGGAATTGAGGTTCGTAGGATGGGTTGAGCGAGGCGAAACCCATCAGGCGGAGTGCGATGCCGAGTCGATGGGTTTCGCTCCGCTCAACCCATCCTACGCGTCCTACGCGTCCGCATCGGACTTGCTCACGTGATCTTCGGCGCGGTCGAGCGGATGGTGGCGTTCCGCTATCTGCGGGCGCGCCGGCAGGAGGGGTTTGTTTCCGTCATCGCGATCTTTTCGCTGTTGGGCATCGCGCTCGGGGTGGCGACGTTGATCATCGTCATGTCGGTGATGAACGGTTTTCGCGCCGAGCTGATCGGTCGCATCCTCGGCCTCAACGGGCACCTCGCGGTCTATGGCGAGACCGCGCAGCTCAAGGATTTCGACACCGCCGCGGCGATCGTGCGGCAGGTCCCCGGGGTCGTGAGCGCAACCCCGCTTGTCGAAGGCCAGGTCATGGCGACGAGCGAGGCTGGCGCCGCCGGCGCACTGGTCCGCGGCATCCGCCCCGACGACATCCGCGCCCGCAAGCTGATCGCCGACCATATCGTTGCCGGCTCGCTCGCCGAGTTCGGCGATGACGGGGTGGCGATCGGCGACCGCCTGGCGCGCCGCCTCGGGCTCGGCGTTGGCGGCCGGGTCACCCTGATCGCGCCCGAGGGCACCGACACCGCCTTTGGCACGATGCCGCGGCTCAAGACCTACCGGGTCGTCGCCTTGTTCGATGTCGGGTTCTACGAATACGACAACACCTTCATCTATGCGCCGCTCGCCGCGGCCCAGCTGTTCTTTCGTATGCAAGATGCGGTCAGCGACCTCGAAGTCTTCCTCGCCGACGCCGATCGCGCCAGCGCCATCGGGCGTACGATCGCCGCCGCGCTCGGCGGGCGGGCCCGCATCCTCGATTGGCAGCACGCCAATTCGAGCATCGTCAACGCGGTCGAGATCGAGCGCACCGTCATGTTCCTGATCCTGACCCTCATCATCCTCGTTGCCGCCTTCAACATCATCTCCGGCATGATCATGATGGTGAAGGACAAGGGCCGCGACATCGCGATTCTGCGCACGATGGGCGCCTCGCGCGGCATGGTGCTGCGCATCTTCATGCTGTCGGGCGCCAGCATCGGAATTGTCGGCACGCTGGCGGGTTTCGCGCTCGGTGTTGCGTTCACCGAGAACATCGAGGCGATCCGCCACGTGTTGCAGAATGTGCTGCACGTCAATCTGTTCTCGGCGGAGATCTATTTCTTTACCCGGATCCCGGCGCAGCTCGATCGGGGCGAGGTCGCCACGGTCGTACTGATGGCGCTCGCCCTTTCCTTCCTCGCGACGCTTTATCCGTCCTGGCGCGCCGCGCGGCTCGATCCGGTCGAGGGGCTGCGCTACGAATGAGTGGCTGGATCGGCAGTGTGCGTCCTTCGAGACGGCGCTTCGCGCCTCCTCAGGATGAGGTTCTTTCTTAATGCCATCAAAAGCATACCTCATCCTGAGGAGGGCCCGGAGGGCGCGTCTCGAAGGACGCACAGCGCCGACCCAGCTCCGTTAAAAACGGCGAGCGCGGGTGAGCCAGACCGCAACGCGTCCGCCGGCGCCGGCGCTCGAACTGTGCGGCGTCCGCAAGGTGTTTCACCAGGCCGGCGTCGAGCTCCCGGTGCTTAACGGCATTGACCTGGCGCTCGATCCGGGCGAGATCGTCGCGCTGGTCGGCCCCTCGGGCGCCGGCAAGTCGACGATGCTGCACGTCGCCGGCCTCTTGGAGCGGCCGGATGGCGGCTCGGTGCTGATCGAGGGCCGCGATTGCGGCGGCCTCTCCGACGAGCACCGCACACTGTTGCGCCGCCGCGCGCTCGGCTTCGTCTATCAATTCCACCATCTGCTGCCGGAATTCTCGGCGCTCGAAAACGTGATGCTGCCGCAAATGATCGCCGGGGTCGCGCGGCATCAGGCGCGCGACAAGGCGGCGGCATTGCTCGAGCGGGTCGGGCTCGCCGAGCGCGTCAGTCACCGCCCGGCGCGGCTGTCGGGGGGCGAGCAGCAGCGCGTCGCCCTCGTCCGGGCGCTCGCGAACGACCCGAAGATCCTCCTCGCAGACGAGCCGACCGGCAATCTCGACCACACCACCGCGACAAGCGTGATGGCGATCCTCATCGAGATCGTCCGCGCCAGCGGCCTGGCTGCGCTGATAGCGACCCACAATCTCGAACTGGCCGGCCGCCTCGACCGAATCGTCGTGCTCGAGGATGGCAAGCTCAGGTCCGGCTCAGCGCCGTGTAGAACCTGACAAAAAATTTGCTCTAAGCGGACGCCGCCGCCGAATCGATTTACTCCGCAACCGCCGCGTCGCGCCAAATTTGTCGTCGGCACGACAGCGTTTCCGGGGCCCGCAGTGGAAGGCTGTTTTCAGGTGCCGCCCGTGCCATCTTGGTGACGTCCCGACCGCATCGTGAGACCCATGCCGCTCGCTGATTTTGTTCATCTGCGCACCCACACCGCCTATTCGCTGTCGGCCGGCGCGATCAAGATCAATGAGCTCGCCCAGCTGTGCCGCGCGGCGGCGATGCCGGCGGTCGCGATCACCGATAGCGGCAATCTGTTTGGCGCGCTCGAATTCGCCACCGCCTGCGCCGAAGCCGGCATCCAGCCGATCATCGGGATCGAGATCGCGCTCGCTCCCTCAGCCAAGAACGGCAACGGCGAACGCGGCCAGCGCCCGGCCAACGGCAACGGCGCCGAGCCCGACCGCATCGTGCTCTTGGTGCAGAGCGAGATCGGCTACCGCAACCTGATGCGCCTCACGAGCCATGCTTTTCTCGACGGCGAGGCCGGCGCCGAGCCGACGCTGACGCTGAACGACCTCGCCGCGGCGAATGAAGGGCTGCTCTGCCTTGCCGGCGGGGCAGCCGGCCCCGTCGGGCATCTCATCGCAGAAGGGCAGGGCGAGGCGGCCGAAGCGATGCTCGCCGCGCTCAAGGATCTCTTTCCCGGGCGACTCTACATCGAGCTGATGCGCCACGGCCTGGCGGAGGAGGCGCGCAGCGAAGCCGGGCTCGTCGATCTCGCTTATGCCCACGATCTGCCGCTCGTCGCGACCAACAATGCCTATTTCCCCGACCGCGATTTCTACGAGGCGCATGACGCGCTGATGTGCATCGCCCAGGGCCGCGCCGTCGCCGACACCGACCGCCGGCATCTGACCCCGGAGCATTTCTTCCGGCCGGCCTCCGAGATGCGCGCGCTCTTCGCCGATCTCCCGGAAGCCTGCGACAACACGCTGGTCATCGCCCGGCGCTGCGCCTTCATCCCGCAGCCGCAGCGCCCGATCCTGCCGGCCTTCCCGACCGCGGACGGCGCCGACGAGGCGACCGCGCTGCGCGCCGCCGCGCGCGAGGGGCTCGAGGAGCGGCTGGCGGCGCCGGCGTTCGGCGCAACCGATCCGCAGCCGTATCGCGAACGCCTCGAATTCGAGCTCGACATGATCGTCGAGACCGGCTTTGCCGGCTATTTCCTGATCGTCGCCGATTTCATCCAATGGGCGAAACGCCAGGGGATTCCCGTCGGCCCCGGGCGCGGCTCGGGGGCCGGTTCGGTCGTCGCCTGGAGCCTGACGATCACCGATCTCGATCCCTTGCGCTTCGGCCTCCTCTTCGAGCGCTTCCTCAACCCGGAGCGGGTGTCGATGCCCGATTTCGACATCGATTTCTGCCAGGACCGGCGCGACGAGGTGATTCGCTACGTCCAGCAGAAATACGGCCGCGACCGGGTCGCCCAGATCATCACCTTCGGCAAGTTGCAGGCCCGCGCGGTGTTGCGCGATGTCGGCCGGGTGCTCGGCATGCCCTATGGCCAGGTCGACCGGCTGTGCAAGCTGGTGCCGAACAACCCGGCGCACCCGGTCAGCCTCGAAAAAGCGATCGCCGGCGAGCCGCTGTTGCAGCAGCAGCGCGACAGCGACGAGACCGTCGCCCGGCTGTTGACGATCGCCTTAAAGCTCGAAGGCCTCTACCGCCACGCCTCGACCCATGCCGCCGGGGTCGTCATCGGCGATCGGCCGCTCGCAGAACTGGTGCCGCTCTATCGCGACCCGCGCTCGGACATGCCGGCGACCCAGTTCAACATGAAATGGGTCGAGCTGGCCGGCCTCGTCAAATTCGACTTCCTCGGGCTGAAAACGCTGACTGTCTTGGCCCGCTGCTCGGACCTGCTCGCCGCGCGCGGCATCGCCCTCGATCTCTCGACCCTGCCGCTCGACAACCGCGCGACCTTCGATCTCTTGAGCCGCGGCGACACGGTCGGGGTGTTCCAGGTCGAAGGCGCCGGGGTGCGCGACATGCTCAAAAAGCTGCGCCCCGACCGCTTCGAGGACATCATCGCGGTGGTCTCGCTCTATCGCCCCGGGCCGATGGAGAACATCCCGCGCTACATCGCGGTCAAGCACGGCGAGGAGGCGCCCGACTACCTGCACCCGGCGCTTGAGGAGATCCTCAAGGAAACCCACGGCATCATGATC
>WNFC01015971.1_pt1 | contig 12561 bp, 11 predicted proteins | sample 5400541 | NCBI WGS metagenome assembly WNFC01 (sample SAMN13153342, study PRJNA577476) | soil metagenome | isolation source: 120 cm saprolite under Douglas fir tree site 2 hole 2 replicate 1 | place: USA:California | collected 2015-04-18
CTCGGCCCGCGTTACCTCCGCTCCCGCCGCAGCCGAGTAACCTTCGTTAAAGACGAGATAGATGACCTGAAGCACCGCGTCCAGCCGCTCCGGCAACTCCTGCGGCGCCGGTACCTCGTAAGGAATCGGTGTCTCTCGAATCTTTGCCTTGGCGCGCACGATGCGCTGAGCGAGCGTCGCCGGCGTAACGAGAAATGCGCGGGCAATCTCCTCCGTGGTCAGGCCGCAGATTTCGCGAAGAGTGAGCGCAACCTGCCCTTCCGCAGGCAGAGCAGGATGGCAGCAGGTGAAGATCAGACGGAGGCGATCGTCCTCGATCTCCTCATCCCCCGTCTCTTCATCTTTGCCGGAAGCGTCGTTGGCACGCGATTCCATATGGGCAACAAGATCTCTCTGTGCTCCATCGAAGCGCGCGCGTCTGCGCATAACGTCTATAGCCTTGAAGCGTGCCGTTGAAATCAGCCACGGGCGTGGCTTGTCCGGAATGCCGGTCTTCGGCCATGTGTCCAATGCGGCAGCGAAGGCTTCGTGCATCGACTCTTCGGCGAGGTCCAGGTCTCCGAGGAGGCGCACGAGCGTCGCCAGAACCCGGCCCGACTCCGACCGGTAAAGGGTCTCAATGGTCCTGCTGAGTTGTTCGGGCACAGGCGGCATCTACGCCAAACTAGCAAACAGAGCGGCTTGACACAACTGCGCTCGGACTTCCCCTACCCACAATTCCGTGGCTCGCCTCAGCGCTGATGCTGTTGTCCCTTTGCAAACCCTTGCGCTTATCGCCACCAACTCCCGAATTGTCGGCCAACCTTACCTTACAAGATTAGCGAAGAGTAGCCCGTGATTCGGGAGGAATATTGGGTGGGGAACCGCAGATCCATTTCGACAAGCCGACGACGAAACGTGAAGATTTATCTCCAAGACGGGAAACGCCCTCCGCGCGCACTGATTACTCCTTGCCCCAATGCACGTCCAAAGGGGGCAGACCCTCTGTACCAAACCGCGCATAGCAGAATCTGTCGGCCATGAGCCCGCCGGGCAATGGGTTGGCCGCCCGCTCAACTCCTATGTGTACGAACCCTAGTTTTTCAGCAATCCGGCGGCTGGCCTCATTCCCCTCTGAGTGCGTAAGGCCGACCCGGCACATGCCTAACGCACCAAAAGCATAGCGGAGCATCGCGTTCGTCGACTCTGTTGCAATATTCCGGCCTTGGGCGCTTCTACGAACCCAGAAGCCGGTGTCGCACTGGCGGGCTTTCCAGTCGATATCGTGGAACCCGCACCACACAACGGGTTCTCCAGTGGCGGTTTCAATGCCAAGTAGTTCTATTCCGTCCCGTTGAATAAAACTGGCTATCGCACGGCGGTTGCGCATCTCTAGCTGCTCGGAGGTGAACTGATCTAAATTCTCCGCCCACCACATCCATCTGTGAAGCTCGTCCCAAGTCTCTCTGATCGCGGCTAACGCGAACTCACCGTCACCCGGTTTCCGTGGCCGGATCATCAAACGCGGCGTGTGAATGGGCATCGGAACATCAATCAGAACTGGACTGTCCGCTGTCATATGGATGTTAGGTTATCGCACCAAGACCCACCTACAGAAGATTGTTTGGCATTAGTCGCGTCAAGATAAGCAGCGGTAAACGCGCTACTCGTCACTTGACTCCCGAGTCGTCGGCAAACAGGAAGTAATTCGGTTACTTCCGGCTTGCCCGTCATCCGGAACTAATCGTCAAGCGGATGCAGTGGCACTCCCCGGCTTGTCGCTCTTACAAATTGCTTGGTCCAGAGAATTCAGCTGTCCGCCACTTCGGCATTATTGAGTTGCCCTTCTCTTAATGCCCCTGCCCTATGGTTTGGAGAATCGGCTCGAGGAAGCGGCTGTATTTGTCTAATGTGGCTTCGTCGTTGTGGGCTACTGCTGTTTTTACGGCAATGGCGGTCGCGGGCGTGACGATTTCAAGGCGGCCGACAAAGACACGCACGATCTGTCCTGGTGCTGGATCAATAGTGAGAGGCAAGACGTTGTCGATGAAGCCGCGCGGCACGATGTAGATCAGGCGACTGCCTTCTTCGAACCAGGAGTCTTTCCAGGTCTCAATCATGGCGTGGGCTTCGTCTCGATATAAACCCTGCCCGACGAGAATCTCTTCAAGATCTCCGTAGAGAGAATCTACGCTTCCCGTCAGCACGGGAGGGTCCACGGTAGTTTCATCTGTTAGCGCACGCGTTAAGCGATAGCCGACTCGTTCGCCGCGGCGCTCAAAAAAAATGGCATTTGGAATCTCGTCTCCGTTAAGACTCTTGACCAAGAGTCTTCCGTCGGAGGTCAACCTGGCGGAAAGCGGCAGCGGACTAGCGGAAACGCCTCGATAAAAAAGGAACTTCTCCTGCTGCCCCCCCGCACTGGTCTGGACGCGGAGCGGCGAGGAAGCGGTCTCGCGAGCGGCGTAGTAGCGATTCGTCTGCGCGTCGCTGGGGAACTCGCCAGCCAGATTCGGAGAAACCGCGACGTGGTTCCACGCGATGCTTCCATCCGACGGTGCCCGATTCAAGCTGGTATCGGTCAGGACTCCGGCTGGCTGGACGCGATCGGCATGGGGATACCACTCGGTGATGAGTCCCTTGGAGAAGGACACTCTCGCTGACACGGTCACGTCGCGTGGAGAATAAAAGTAGAGCACTGGCGTCTCCATGCGAATGGTGCCGCGCAGCCCCAGCTTGAAGTTGACGCCGTTGATATGCTCCACGAATTGGGGTAGATCGGTAGACGGAGGATACCGTGGCAAACCTAACGGCAACCACTCGGCCGCTCGACCGTCCTTCCCGGCAATCGCGGTGAACGTTCCCCACTCGTGGACGGTGAGGTCAGGAAGCGTGTGCTCGTCTGCGGTCCAGCCCGCGAGCGAGACAACCAACAGTCCACATGCCAACAAGCGGGGAAGCCAGGATCTGACTTCCCCTACGGTAAGAGACTTTCTCATTGCCGGGTTCATCGCTAACGCCTTCCTGCCGGGGCGACCAGAAGTTCGGAGATCGTCTCGTGGTTGAAGTTGGAGGCCAGGTTCTGAGCGAGAAGAGAATCGCTCTTTGCTCCTGCCATCGCCTTCTGAACGTGATCACGGTGTGCGCTATCGGTGCCCGGCAGGGTGATCAGGGCAGCCGCGAATTCCATTTCCGGATCGGAGCCGCGCAAGCTGATTGCTTTTCGCACCCAGCTATATCCGTCCAGGCCAGCCGCAGGGTTGGGCGCGCCCTTCCCCAGCCATTGCTTGTAAGCCTCGGCCAGGTAGCCGACGTCGAACCACGCGAGGGCGTCGGGGTGAGCAGCGGCATCTGAGTTCGCTGCACGCTCTTGAAGTCGCGTGATCAGCTCCTTCGCTGCTTGCGGGTCCTGGCGAGCGTAGATTGTGGCCCGGCGTAAGGTCTCCATGCGGACTAATACGGGAGTGCGCGAATCGAGAATGGCCATCGTGTCCCGGCTAAGGTTCTTCAGGTCATAGTCCGAGCTTCCTTTGTCGTTGAACTCGACCCAGGGCAGCGACTTCGCTTGCCCGATTTCAATGGGATGGCAGATCAGAGGCGGTCCGGCTTGGGCGAAAGTTGTGAACCCGAGCAGAACGGCCACGGTGCTGATTGCGAGGCGTGAAAAGGTGCGTGCATTCATTTTGGATTCCCCCAGTTTGCTGATTTAACCCACGCTTCAAGAGACGCCGAGAGAAAGTGGAGTGTTAACAAAACGAGTCGCACCGGAGAAAACTCGAGAGCTGAATGTACGAGGCAAGGATGCTGCAGATCACTTTTCGCGAACTGGCGTGGCCTTTCCAGCCCAGGACCGCTCCCAATGGCGCCAGACTGAGATGTCGTCAAAACCAAGTACATTCCACCACTGGTCGAGCATGGGCTGATCGAGTCGAAGGATGCCTTCTTTCGTGACGGTGGCAGGAGGAGGCACGATCTGGCTCAGCCGGTCGTAGACGAGGACTCGCTGCTGGTCATCGACACGCGCCAGGAGATGCCACAGCGTGAGGGCATCGCGGTTGCGAGCCTCGCTCAGTACGATCGCGACATCGTGCGCGCGCTGCTCTGGTGTGGTGTCCTCAAAATCGAACCTCGTCAAAGCAGCGCGAAACTCAGCGGATGAATCCTCGAAGTACGGCGTGCCGGGGCCGACTTTCGGCCGGGTCGCGCAAGCTGCTCCGGCCGGGATGAAAGACTCATGGCCATTCAGTTTGAATCCGACCCACCCGAGGGATGTGCGCACCATGCCCGCGCCCGAATCGTCGACCTGCAAGGTGTAGGCGCAACCCAGGTCCACCGTGACGGCCGATGGCGTGTCGACCACGAATTGACCGGGAGGCGCCCAGATGTAGGTGTGAATCGTTCCCCGGTCCAGAGCGATCCGCTTCAGCCCCGAACCCATGCTCAGCAGGCGCAGGCGCGTGCTCGGGTCCACCTGGATTTTGCCGGTATCGTCCTCCCGAAGGCTGGCCCGCGACTGACTGTCGGTCTCAAGCATTTGGCCAATGCCGAGACGGCTCCTTCCCTCGTTCGCGCTGAGCGTTTTTCGTCCGATGCGAGGTGCCCCTTGCACTTCGGAAACGTCCCAACCCGCAAGAGTGGTGGGCGTGGGCTTCGCTCTGTAAACCAAGAATGTCACTACAACGATTGCCGCTACGGCAACCGCTCCTGTAGCCAGAGCGGGAAATAATCGCAGGCGCCAGGGAAAGAATGTCCATCGCCGCTCGGGGACAATCGCGGGAAAAACTGGGGTGGGCGAGTCATGTCGAAACTTCCCGAGTAACGATTCGAGCTTCTGAATCTCGGGATCGGGTTCGCCGGAGCGGTCCCACACATAGTCGCCGCTCTTTGTCGATGGTCTGTTTTCGGCTCGATTCTTTCCCGTATCCATGACTAGGCCTTCTCCTGTTCTGGCCCCGTGCGGCTCGAGCTCGCAATCAGCTTGGCGCGGAGCTGCTCCATGCCGCGATGCAAATTGACGCGCACCGAGCCGTGCGTCATGCCGGTGCGAGCCGCAATTTCAGGACCGGTCATGCCCTCGACGAGCCGCAGAATTAAAGTCTCTCGATAGGTCTCGGACAGACTCATGACTGCCTCGAGGATTGCCACGGCCAGCTCATCCTGATCTGCGCAGGAGGTTCCGCACTGAATTTCTTGGTCCGTGGCGTCATCGGTCAGTGGTTCCTCTGGCACCGATCGACGGTGGTAGTCATTCGCCACGTTGCGAGCGATGGCTGCCAGCCATGCGCCAAAGCTTGCGGTCTCCCGCAGCGTTGACAACCGACGTAGTGCCCTCATGAAGACATCCTGAACGAGGTCATCAACCTCGCCGACCGGGACCCTCGCAAGCAAGACTCCATGGACCATGCGAGCGTATCGCTCGTAGAGCTGCCCAAACGCTGCCCGGTCGCCGTCCTGCGCCGCAGCCACCCACGTTACGTCCTCGGAGATTTCGGACGCGAACTGTTCCCTCACAGGCCCGGGTTCCAGGCCTGCCGCGAGCAGGTCACTTCTGTCGCCGGACCTGGCCATTCGCGCAAAATCCCCACAAGATCATAGACGTTCGTTGGGAAAGGAGTGTTAACAACTCTCGGTTTGTCGGCAAACCTTCCCTTGGGATTACTTCCCCTTTTGCCCGTGACTCAGACACAAGGTTCTGAAGCAGAGGATCAGCCGCACGAAGAATCTTCTCAAGCTCCTGTGGAATCTAGTATTAGGGAGTGTTGAGGAGAAGCCGGGATGTCTCTGACTCTTACTGCCATTTGCGTCGCGGCCTTGTGTCTGTTGATCGCAATGCGGATCAAACGTACAAGAGACCAAGATGAGATAGAGCAGCACAGCATTACACCAGAGGCTCTCCATACATTGTTGGCCTCAAATCATGAGGTCCTGGTTTTTGATGTTCGCCGGCCGCTCGACTTGTTAGCCGATCCTGAAATCATCGTAGGCGCAAAGAGAATCCCCCCAAAGACCTGCTGGAGAATCCAACCCTCATCCCGAAAGAGAAGGACTCGGTCGTTTACTGTACCTGTCCCAATGATAAAACCAGCCGTGTTATTTCGCGGCGAGCTCTGGCCATGCATTTCTTGCGGATCAAATTTCTAAAGGGTGGACTGGCAGGTTGGAAAGCGAAGGGGTATCCGGTCGAGCGATACGAAAAGCCTTTTCAGCTCGATACTCGCACCTAGCTCCGCCCTTACAGAGACTTCCGCAGCGGACGAGGCGATTCTGGACGATTGGTCGGCCACCCTTACCTTAGCGGATTAGGTGAGAGTCACCCGTGACTCTGCCACAATCGCGCCAAGCCCCAGCAAGCTGGTTTTATCTGCTTGAAATTCATGTCAAACCGCTTGTTTGAATTTGACGGCTAAGCTTTTATGAAAAGCGTGCGTCTTGTATTGAACTCCACGGCACATGACGCCTGTGCCAGCCGTTTCGTCACGTCTTCTACGTCTGTCTCCCGCAGCCGTCGCGTGCACGGACGAGCTAAAACACGCGGCCGAGAGCAAAGAACCACTTGGCATGTCCTGTGTCTCCGACGCTTCCGCCGATGAAAGCGGGCCCAAGAGCGGTCCGCACGATCACTCCGGCCGTGCCGTCATTGGGAAGTCTGCTCACGCCCGGAGCGTTGTACATTTTTCCAACCTCATAGAATGTGACGGCGTAAAGACCAGTGCCGAGGAAGGGCGGGAGAGTGAATAGTCTGTGCAGATATCCCGCGCGGAAGAGGTAATACTGATCTCCGCGCACCTCGTTCTGGCCATAAGCGAACAACCCGGCCGTCCCCCCAAGGAAGTATTGAGGAATGCCGGTGCGGTCGTAGCCAATGGTCGACCCGCCCTGGGCCATCAGGAACGCAGAAGCGGGCTTGGACACGGTTTTGAAAAATTCGGTTCTCAGGTCCAAAGTTGGAAACGCAGCGGGCGCTCCCGGGCTCGTATCTACCCAGTGGAAAGTCAACTCCCCCAAATAACCCCGGCGTGGAATGATCGGATCGTCCAGGTGGTCGGTGGTGAAGCGAAATCGTGAAGCGCCGACTTGCCCCTTGACCGATTGGAATTGCGGAGTGCCCAGCTTCAGACTTGCATCCAGGTAGCCGATTTCGTAGCCGGCGCGGACTTCGCTAAACCGGCTGAGCGCGTAGCCGATGTCGGCTCCGGCTGCTGCCCTCCCGACGCGGTAGTCGGCCTTAGGGTCGCTGTAGGAATAGAACCACTGCGCAGCGTCGCTTGCACTCACGCGTGGCGCGAAGAACCACCTGGAGGTCTCCGTAAATCTTTTGTAAAACTCGGTGGCAATCCCGTAGGTGTTTCCAAATTGGAAATCCGTGCGCAATTCCGAGCCAAATCCTGCGATGTCGAGGAATGTCAAACGTCCGCCCATCAAAAAAGTGACATTATCGGGCTGCGCGCCGTCCACTCCAAAGGCAGGTTGCAGAACAGGCGGCGCATAATTCTCTTCGCGGACAGTGACCAGCAGCCCGACTTCACCGTCATTCTGGGTCAAACCATAGGAAGCGCTGTCGAATCTGCCCACTCCGGTCAAGCGGGTCAGATAGCTGTCCAGCATGTGCGTGTCGATCGGCTTGCCCACCAGAGGCTGGAGAAACTTCTGGATCTTTTGCTCCGCATCGGTGCTGGTGCCCTCCACTCTTACAAATTGTGGAACGCCCACGGCTCCTTTCTTGCGCGCATCGCGCTGAGCCAAGTATTCAGTCCATGCCGCCTGATCGAGAGCATAAGGCTGCAAGATTTTGGATTTTTCCTCTGCCGCTCGCATCCCCTTCTGGATGAGTGCCTCCGCCTTCTGGAAGTCCAGGCTGCTGAATTTTTGAACATCCACTTTTACGACGATGTCCGCGGCCTCCATCCCCCGGAGCTCTGTGTTTGCGGTGCCGACGGTGATCGACTGGCCGAGGACATTAAAGAGGGATCGGATTTCATCCGCGGTGACGGGAGCGACCTGGAGATGAATCGCGATAACCACGTCGGGCCCCATCTCGCGCACCAGGTCCGAAGGCAGGTTGTCCACCAACGCACCATCCACGTACAAGCGGTCTCCGTCGCGGACGGGATCGAAGATTCCCGGCAGGGACATGGAAGACCGCATAGCCAGACCGATCGGACCGCTAGAGAACACATGTGCCTTTTTCGAAATTAGCTCGGTGGAAACGCAGCGGAAGGGGATGGGTAGGTCGTCGAACGATTTCACGGACGAGTAGGCCAGTGTTTCCCGGTCAATGACGAGGCTGATTTGATGTCCCGCATTCAATCCGGATGGGAGAGTCGTTCCGTGTTTGAAACCGATGACCAAGTCGTTTTGAACCGCGCGCACATCCTCCTTGCGGCGGAAAGAGAGGTCTTCGTAAGGTGTTTCGCCCCCAATAACAAAGTCAATGGGGATGTGGTGCTGCTCAAACCACCTGAGCACTCCGATGTGGGCCAGTCCGAGGGCACCGCCGCCTTCGAGCGCAACCCCGATTGTCAGCCGCTTGGAAGCCGGTGGTCCGCTCTGCGCAACAGCGATGAATGGAGACACGATTACAGCGCAGAGAACGAGCGCGATCCTCAACCGTACGTAATAAGAACACCGGCGCGTGCCTTCAAATGGACAAATGCGATTCATGGCAACCTCCGGTTTTTTCAATCTCTATTACCACTCAAAATCCGATCCACTACTACTCAAAATCCGATCCACTACTACTCAAAATCCGATCCGCCCCGCTCGAATCAGCGCAGAGAAATCAGGAGAGCGGTTTGCCGCTTGGGCCGCGGCGTTGATATGCTCGCGCTGCTTCAACTCTGGAAATGGAAGCCCGCCAGTGACCAATCGTCCCCGGTCGTACAGCAACTTATCCAGCGTGCCGTTCAGTATGAACTGGTAGTTCCGGGGCTGCGGGTTGTTAACGTCCGCAGCAAGCTGCCTGTCGAGCGTAGTCGTGCAGTTTCTTAACAGTTCGTTATACCACTCGGGATGATCTTTCAATTTATTCAGGTAGGTGACATAGGTGAGGAACATAGCCCGTGCTACTTCCGGTTGTACGTGGACGCGGTACATGTACACTTCTTCATCTTTACGGTAGTTGGTGCGCAATCGAATGACGTCGCGCTCATCCGCCGCAACAAAAATCAGCCCGTACTGACGAAAAAATCCAAGAATTGTCGAGTACTCCTGACCAGCTTTGTAGCGTGCCTCAATGGAAAATGCGACATGCTGGTTGTCTCCAAATTGAAAGCTGACAATCGGGTGGCTCGCAAAGCGTATCCCCCAGTTCGTCAGGAATAAGTCGGCGGCCCGGATCTGTGAAAGATAGATTGTCCGGTCGCTCCAGCAATTCGCGTAGTCGGTTTCAGTGCGGTAGTCGCAGTTGCGCAAATTGTGAATCGTAACCCGATCTCCGTCCATTTCGGCCCAGGCTGTTCGATCAACGTCGGATTGCCAATCGCCATCATTCGAGGGCTTCAGGGTGAGCCACCACGCGAGCACAATACAGAAGCCCGCCAGACACAAGGCTGCAGCCCAGCGCGATCGTTTGAGCTTGAACAAAACCGTGAATATCCCAAGAGCGTAGATCAAGGTCAGCGGGATGCGTAATGCCGCAATCCGAACATCGACGTAAAGCGCCGCTAGTGCCCACAGAGTAAGCAGCGCGAGAATAAGCCACGAAACGGTGGTTCCGATCGCCCGCAGTACTTTCAACCAAGTGGGCGATGGCGTAGGGCGATTGAGGACGGGAATGCTGTTCACCTTGCCTCCATCTCAGTCTCCAGGAACTCATCGATTGACATTGCGCCTTACGCAGCCGCTCAGCCAGCGTCTCACCGTCCAAAACCCCATCACCAGGAAGTCAGTTCCATCCTGCGAGCCAACATCGAAGAGCTGTCAGATATGCGGATGATTCAGCGAAGAAAACCGTGAGTGCTTCGTGTTCAAAGCGCTGCTTGAGTTTCAGGATTGTCAGAAAGATGAGCGGGCAGGATCTTGACTGCGACGGTGCGGTCCAGGCGGCGCGTGTCCCGGGGGCGATACACCTCACCCCATACCGCCCACACCCAGCAGCGATTGAATCTCCATACGGCCCGAATTTCGTTCCAGAGGTGAGGGCCATGTGTGCGCGTAATTATAGCCTGCACAGCACGTTGGAGAGGATGCGACGATTCTGGGTGTGTTGTCGGCAATCCGGAAACTGAGTCGAAAGAATCCCTTTAGCACCACATGTCAAAAAAGTGGTGTTTGGTCCGCTGGTCTGCAGGGAGCGAATTCTCTCCGAAACTAAGCGGCGGGCACAAGAGTCGCCAATGAAGCATCGAGCAAACCGTGTACGACCATCAAGTATGGAAGCAGCGAAGGGCGCCAGTTAACCAGACAGGCGACGAAAAGCGCAAACGGCAGGAACATGCCGAATCGCCACAGCATGAACCGGGCATCGAACAAGAGCGGAAGTGTGACGTGCTGGAGGGCGTGGCTTAGACCGACCAGGATAACGATCGGCCAGCCCGCCCGGGTTAGCGTCTTGAGCCTCGGTAGGACATAGCCATAGTAGTTTGGCAACTCGGAGAAGGCGATGGTGACCGGGAAAACACCGGCCGCAACAACGATGGCCCACTCCGGCAAGGGCCGGAACATCATCGGAATCACCACGCCGGGACTGGCGCAGAGCGCACGAGCCAGGAGCGCGTTCGGAAAATAGCCAAGTGGTGCGGCCACTACCGTTGCCGCGATCACCAGCGGGACATCGCCCTTCCAAGTTCTCCGCTCGAAGTTAAAGATCCGGCACAGCCGGAAGCGTTCACGGCGAACCAGCCACGCGAGCAGCCCGATATTAGTGATGTTCCCCAGCGAAGCGGTAACGAGCCACCATGGCACCGATGCCGCCCACGGTCGGGTTGACCCGGCCAGTTTAAAGGCGAGTGCAAAGACCGACTGCCAGACCGCGAGCAGAACGGTCCGCGAGAAGAGCATAACCCACACGTGGCGTCGCGAAATGGAACCCGCGGCGAGCCGCGCCGAGTTCGTTGCCTCAGAGTCGGGGCCCGGGGAATGTCTTGTCGTCAGTGAGATGTCAGGCAGTAGTACGATCTCCAAACCCAGACAAGATTACTCCGGTCGGGCACCCAAGTGAGTCATTGATGTATAGTTCGGACCGAAAAGCGGGCTCACCCGCCCGCTTTCTGGTCGCGTGATGGATCACGTTCGATACTTGCTCGGCGTTCTCGCGTTCATCGTGTACGCTCCGGGGCTCCTCTTTTGGTTTGTCATCCACCCTTGGGCTCGTTGGTGGAGGAAGCTCGGTCCGCCTCGAACCTACCTCATCGTCTTTTCGATGCTGGCCGCCCTGGGTGTACTGGTCTTTCACGTCCGTGGGCCTCTCCTTGGTCGCGATCTCGGAACCAATTGGACCCTGATCGGGGTCAGCTTATTCCTCTGCGGCATTTTTGCTTGGCTTGGACTTAGGTACGCCCGGCATATGAGCCATTTGAGCTTGGCTATACGGATGGGTGTCCCAGAGTTGTCATGCGCCGAGGGGCGGCAGACATTAGTGCGAGACGGAATCTATCGAGTGGTGCGTCATCCGGTGTACCTGACCGCGGCCGTCGCGGGGATTGCCTTCGCGTTCGTGATCAACTACCTCGGGGTGTACATCCTTTTCGTTTCGGCGTTTCCCGTGCTGTACGTTATCACTGTGCTGGAAGAGCATGAACTCATTGACCGCTTCGGAGAGGAATATCGGCGGTATCAGCGGGAAGTCCCACGACTGATTCCCCGCCGGCAAAAGACCAGCTAAGAAAGTTGGGGCGACCGATCCGAAATTCTATACGCCTAACATCGGCTGCACCTGGCTGGACTGCGAGTTCGAAAACATGAATTTCAGTGTGCAACATTCCTACTACTGGCGTCGGGGTGGGCACCTGAAGAGCACAAAAACGGAAGCGTCGGCAAAGCTATTGCCGATGCATCCGAGTCTGAAGCAGGCCTTGCTGGAATGGAGGTCACAGAGTCTCTACAACCAGCCGGGCGATTTCGTCTTCCCTTCGGAGAGACTGAAGGGCACCAAACCACTCGACTTGGCTTCGGTGTTGAAGAAAAAGATTCAACCGGCGTTCAGGAGGATCGGCATCACGGGTGTGGGCTGGCACACACTTCGACACACGGTGGGAACCATGCTGGCAGAGATGGGCGAACACCAACTAATGATCCGGGACTACTTGCGCCACGCAAATTTGCACGTAACCAACAAGTATCTTCAGGCAACGACAACGAACAAGCGTTTGGCACAAGGAAAGCTGGTGGACGCCATTTTGCCAGGGGGCGTGCTATCGGCAAGCAAATCAACTCTGGTCCACTAGGTTCCCCGCGAGGAAATCTTATTGGACCCAAATGGACCCAGATTGTTTTTGGTGGGTCTGCGTAAACCATTCAAAAGAATGGCGGGGACGACGGGACTCGAACCCGCGGCCTCTGCCGTGACAGGGCAGCGTTCTAACCAACTGAACTACGTCCCCTTCTTGTTTTCATCGGGTTAGCGGGAAACCCTTGATTTTCCTG
>WNFC01007381.1_pt1 | contig 12560 bp, 11 predicted proteins | sample 5400541 | NCBI WGS metagenome assembly WNFC01 (sample SAMN13153342, study PRJNA577476) | soil metagenome | isolation source: 120 cm saprolite under Douglas fir tree site 2 hole 2 replicate 1 | place: USA:California | collected 2015-04-18
CTGAGCTTTGCTTGTTTCAATGCATTGTTAATAATGTCCTTGATTCTTTGCAGGCTGTCGCCGCCGGGGAGGCCGAAGAGGAGGCCCAAGATGCCAATATTGCCGTAGACCGGGAGGGTGTGGGGTACGCCGAAGGCGCAGTCTCCGCTCGGGCAGGCTGGGTTTTCGACCTCGCCAGTCTGGGTGAAGGCGAACGCTAGAAGATCAAAGATGTCTCCTCCGCCAAGGGCAAAGCCGGCGCCACCGCTGCCGCCGGGTGGGCAAGCCTGCGGCTCTGGAGGAGAGCTATCTGCATCTTCATCGGAAAATCCACTGGCGACCTCGGAGGATGATGTCGTGTCCAAGTTCTTGAGGTACTTACAGCCAGGTGACATCCCCGAGGGATCAATGATGCTTACGGGGACATTTCGCCCGTACGTGTAGCGGTTCAGAGACTGGGGATCGCCGAGCGAGCCAGCGAGGGGATCAGTGGAAGGGAAGCGACCGAAGCGATTGATGTAAGTGCGTCATAAGTAGTGAACTTGAGTTTCGTGGCGGTGCGAGATTTCGTACCAGGATTTATCTTCCGAGCCACGCGTCTGTATCAACGAGCCGTCTCTGCCTTCTCGACCTCACGGCGGACTAGGTTCATCCACCGCACAAGGGGATGCGCCTTTGCGTCGTAGCCATAGTCGGCATCCGAAATGGCAAGATGCAAAACGTGGCACGCGGGAGGCTGTACAAACCAGAAGTCATAAGCGGAGCCGTCCATGATGATCTCTGGACTCACCTCAGCCGGAATCTTTAGGTGCTCAAGCGCTCGCATGAGCTGCGAGATCACCTTTGCATCAAGATGAATCTGTTTTTCTTCGATCTTAATATACCTGGCGAGCTCAACTGGAGTATCGTGGGGGTGTTCGGCTCTCAATCGTAGCAGCTGTGCGCCAATGTGTTCTGCGCCTTCCGGTGGTGAATACTTCCGTACTTCGTACGTTCCGCCAGTTTTCATGCCGATAGCGATCTGGAACTCTGACCGCTCCGTCGGCGCAAATCTCAAGATAAGGTAGGGATCCCCCGCAAAGGTTAGGGGAAAGACAGCATCTAGTACCGTCTTGAGCTCCTGAGATAGCGGACGATCACACTCGCCGACGCAGTGTTGAGGCATCCCTGCCGAGGCTGTGGCGGATACTAAGGCTGGTGCCCAAACTAGGAATAAGAGAGGAAAGGATGCAGATCTGGTGAGCAAAGGAGTTCCTCCTCGACAATGGAAAACAATGTTTTCATGGACACGGATTTAACCAATCCAGGCCGTCTCGCAACTTAGTGTATCCAAGCTTGGAAGTGGGATCGGACACGAAGAGTCCACCCTTCGACCCTGTGTAAACAGGTACCCATTGATGATCGCCAGGGCGAAGGTATCCGGTCTGATCGACAGCCGGCGGTGGTGATGGAAAATCGGAACTGGCGCGAGGATGAGTGTGCATCATCGCAATATCGGTGGGCCATGGTTGAAACGATATGCGTCTCACTTCATTAGTCCATGGAGTCGGCGCATATGTCGGGTTTGAAAAGCTGCCGCGCGCAAAGAAACCGGCCTCCGTATCCTTGAAACCAAGGACTGCTCTCTGCCAAGCGGCCTTTGCCTGGGCAATGAACTCGGGGCGACATTCGAGGGGCGGCGGTGGCTGCTTCTGGGGCCCCATAAGTGGGCCGGGGTCTGAGGAGATGCCGGCAGGGAGGCCGGCGAAAAGGTCGAGGGCGCTTAGATCGTCTCGTGTTTGCCATCCTTCGCCAGTCCAGAATGGAGTGCCGATGCTGAGATCGCTGTTCGGATCGGCGAATTCGAAGAGGAAGGCAAGAATGTCACCGCCCCCGATGGGGAATCCGGCGCCACCGCTGCCGCCGGGTGGGCAAGCCTGGGGCTCTGGAGGAGAGCTGTCAGCATCTTCATCAGGAGATGCGCTGGGTCCGCCAGAGGATTCAGAGGATGATGGCGCATCCAAGTTTTTGAGGTAAAGGCAGCCAGAGGACGTCATCCCCGAGGGATCGATGATGCTCACCGGGACATTGCGGCCATAGGTGTAGCGGTTCAGGGACTGGGGATCGCCGGTCGAACCGGCAAGGGGGTCGCTCGAGGGAAAGCGGCCGAAGCGATTGATGTAAGTGCGAGCCATGGCGTAGTCGTTGGTGGATTCGGAATCGCGCTCGTAGGTAGTGAACTGGAGCTTAGTGATTGTACCGGATTCATACCAGGTCTCGCCGAAGGGGTAATGTCCGCGCTGGCCGAGGGAATTGCCGCTAGAATCGGTGAGGACGCGGATGGAGAGGTGATCGGGGTGGTAGTAGATGGAGGCGCCGGATTCGATTTTGGCGAGAAGCGCGCCGCCGGAATAGATGTACTCGCGGGAGGGAGAAGCAGGTGCGACGCCATTGTCGTATTCCGCGATGACCGGCTCCATGTAAATAAAGGGAATTGGCGCCGTTTGCTGGAGGGTGTATCCGTAGCCGGCAGAGTTATTATTTCCAGGGCTGGTGACCCCGACGAACCCCACGTTCCACTGGTGAAGGATCGTGTCACTCGCGGAGCCGTCCCGCAGAAGGTGTAGCTTGGAGGTCTTCGAATTGGTTTCATTACAGACAGGTGAAAACACCCCAGCCAAATCGTAGATATGTTGCACCGCTAAGGAATGTCTCCCACTCGATTACGGAAGGGAAGTGCCAGCTACTCTACGGTTAAGGGAACTGACTTGTTAAGTTCTTACTGGCTCTGCATATGCGGGACCTGCCGGGTGGCCTGCATACTCAAGTACTAGCCAGGGGCGGTGACGAACAGGTTGCAAAAATGGGAAGTAGGGCGGGGCGTTTCCTTGACTTGGCGGAAGGGCGACTCAATAATGGTAAAGCATGAGCGTACGCGCCGGAGGCGCTGAAGAGATGTTCCTTGACGTTAAGGAATTGGCCGTCCACAAGCTGCGCATCCGGAAGACGTATGCTCCGGGTAGCATCGATTTTCATTCGGCGGAGATCAAGCAGATCGCGCCGCTGGAAGTGACGGCCACGGCGGAACTGCTGGAAGGGCAGATTCGCATTGACGGCAACTTTGAAACGAAGATCGAGCTGGTGTGTGCGCGCTGCCTGGAGCCGGTGGTGGAAGAAGTGAGCCGGACGTTTGACCTGTTTTACGCGCCGTTGCCCAAGGATATCAAGCACAAAGAAGACCGGCTGAAAGACGACGACACGGAGATTGGATTTTACGAGGGCCCGGGACTTTTCCTGGCGGATGTGTTGAAGGAGCAGGTGCTGCTGGCACTGCCGTTAAAGGTGATCTGCCAGAGCGACTGCCGGGGACTGTGCCCGAATTGCGGTGCTAACCTGAATCACGAAGAGTGCCGCTGTGAGACCCACGCGACGGACCCGCGAATGGCCCCTCTCGCGCGCCTCAAGCAGGACTGGCTCAAGAAACAATAGTTTTCCAGGGCTGACAAGCCCGATATAATCCGCCCACTGAGGCGGCAACGAGGTGCATTACTATGCCTAACCCAAAACGAAGGCATTCCAAGAGACGAACCAGCACGAGGCGGGCGCACGACTTTTTGTCCAAGCCCGCGTTGGCCAAGTGTCCGAATTGCCACGAAATGAAACAGCCGCACCAGGTTTGCCCGCATTGCGGACACTACAAGGGCAAAGCGGCGCAAGAAGCGGCGTCGTAAGGATTTCGGAGTTTCTCTCGCTTAGCCTGCGGGCAAAATCCCATGATCACCATCGCCGTTGACGCCATGGGCGGAGACCATGCGCCCCGCCCCGAGGTCGAAGGCAGTGTGCTAGCCGCGCGGGATCTTGGCGTCCGCGTGCTGCTGGTTGGGCAGTCCAGCGTGGTTCGCGCGGAGCTGGCCAAGCACGCCGCGCCCAACCTGCCTATCGAGATCGTGGCGGCGGGCGAAGTGATCACCATGAACGATCATCCGGCGCAGGCTTTCCGCCGCAAGAAGGACAGCTCGGTGCACGTGGCGGCGCGGCTGGTGCGCGAAACGAAAGCCGACGGCATGGTCAGCGCGGGAAACACCGGCGCGGTGATGACCGTGGCGAAGTTTCTGCTCGGGACACTGGAGTCCGTGGATCGCGTGGCCCTGGCGGCGCCATTTCCCAACGCCAAGGGCGGCGTTTCCGTGCTGCTCGATGTGGGCGCGAATGTGGATTCGAAGCCGGAGCATCTGGTCCAGTTTGCGGTGATGGGCGAAGTCTATTATCGCGCCACGTTTGGCAACAAGCGGCCGCGTGTGGGATTGCTCTCGGTCGGTGAAGAGGAAATCAAGGGCAACGAGCTGACGCGAGAGGTTTACGCGCGGCTCAAGAAGAGCCCGGTGCATTTTGTCGGAAACGTCGAAGGCGGCGATCTTTTTTCCGGGAATGTGGATGTAATCGTGAGCGATGGATTCGTGGGCAACATCGCGCTGAAGATTTGCGAAGGCCTGGCGTTTCAAATTTTTGGCTTGCTGCGCAAGTCCATGAACAGCTCGGTGGTTTCGCAGGTGGGCGGGATGCTTTCGAAAGGGGCCTTCAAGGCGCTGAGAAAGACGATTGATTACACGGAGTACGGCGGCGCGCCGCTGTTGGGCGTGCGAGGCGTTTGCGTGATCGGGCACGGACGTTCGAACGCTAATGCCGTGAAGAACGCCATTCGCGTGGCGGCGGGGCTGGCCCGGGCGCGGTTGAACGAAAAAATCGAACAGGAACTCTCGTCCGCGGGTGTCCTCGCCTGACGGCGCAAGAGAGGAATTAAGATGGGCAAAGTCGCATTTGTGTTTCCGGGACAAGCTTCGCAATACCCGGGCATGGGCAAGGACCTGGCGGGAAAGTATCCCGCGGCCAAGGCTGTTTTTAACGAAGCGGACAACGCGCTGGGCTTCTCGATTTCGAAGATTTGCTTCGAGGGCACCGAAGAAGAACTCAAGCTGACGGCCAACACGCAGCCGGCGATTCTGACGTGCTCGGTTGCCGTGCTACGCGTGCTGGCGGACAAGGGCTTGACGCCCGATTTCGTGGCGGGGCACAGCCTCGGTGAGTATTCGGCCCTGGTGGCGGCGGGCGCGCTGAAGTTTGCGGATGCCGTGCAACTGGTGCGCAAGCGCGGCACGTACATGCAGGATGCGGTTCCGCCTGGCGTGGGCGCGATGGCCGCCATCATGGGTTTGTCGCCGGCGGTGGTTGCGGATGCCTGCAAGCGCGCGTCAGCGGGCGAAGTTTGCGCGCCGGCGAACCTGAATTCGCCGGAACAAACGGTCATCTCCGGCCATGCCGGCGCGGTAAAACGCGCCGTGGAGATAGCTTCGCAGCTCGGCGCCAAGCGCGCTGTGATGCTACCGGTGTCCGCGCCCTTCCATTCGGCGTTGATGATGCCGATGCAGGAACGGCTGGAAAAAGAATTACGCCAGGCGGAGTTTTCAAATCTGCGAATGCCGCTGGTCACGAATGTGGACGCGGACACCACCACGAGCGGCGCCGATGCGCGCGATGCGCTGATTCGCCAGGTCACGATGCCCGTGCGCTGGGAAGAGTCCGTCCGCCTGCTGATTGATGAGGGCGCCAACACCTTCGTGGAAGTGGGACCTGGGCGCGTGTTGTCAGGATTGCTGCGCCAAATCGAACGCTCGGTGTCAACCCTCAACGTCGAGGACGAAAAGAGCCTCGCCACGACCGTGGACAAAATCGCTGCGGCACGCTCGGACGCCGCCTAACGTAGCACAGCCTTTAGCTGTGCAGGCTTGATCAAAAGCCAAGTGGAGTGATGCGCGGGGTAAAGCCCGTGCAACAGAAAATGTTTAGTTTGAAAGACAAAGTCGCGCTGGTGACCGGAGCATCGCAGGGCATTGGGCGCGACACAGCCGTGGCGCTTGCGGAAGCGGGAGCGAAAGTAGCCGTTGCAGCACGGAGTGAAGAAAAGCTGGCGGCGCTAGCGAAGGATATTGTGGCATCCGGTGGCGATGCGTTCGCGGTGAAAATGGATGTGGCCGACGCGGAACAGATAAAGGCTGGCTTCAAGCAGGTACTCGAAAAATTCGGCCGACTGGATATTTTGGTGAACAACGCGGCTATCACGCGGGACGGCCTGGCGCTCCGGATGAGGCTGGACGATTGGGAGGCGGTGATTCGCACGAACCTGACAGGCGCTCATTTGTGCATTCAGCAGGCGCTCGGGATCATGATGCGTGCGCGGGCGGGACGGATCATTAACATCGCCTCCGTCGTCGCGCAAATGGGAAACGCCGGGCAAGCGAATTACGTGGCCGCCAAGGCTGGCTTAATCGGCTTGACCAAGGCCATCGCCATCGAAATTGCTTCGCGCAACATCACCGCGAATGCCGTCGCACCCGGCTTCATTGAAACGCCCATGACCGACGTTCTCACTGACAAGGTGAAAGAAGACTTGAAAACACGTATTCCGCTAGGCCGCATGGGTTCCGCTCGCGACGTAGCCGCAGCAATCGTCTTTCTGGCCAGCGATGAAGCGGGTTATATCACTGGCCACGTCCTCGACGTGAACGGCGGCATGTATCTGGCGTGATGGAATAGGAGCGCCTTTCTCGTAGGCGATTCTTTTGATCTGGTCGAATTGACGATGGCCGTAGAGGAAGTTCTCGAAAGCAAAAACCGACGGTGGCAGCAAAGTTGACCTTGGGGGGCGGGGTAAATAGAATGGGCAGGTTGCTCAGAGGGGCCCAAAAGAACGATTTTGGCGCGGCTGTACTCCGCGCGCGTAATGCAGGCAAATAAGCCTGGGAAACCGAAGACACAGGTCTACAGACAGTGCGATTAACGATCGCGGAGGAACAGGAATGGCCAGCGTAGAAGAACGCGTTAAGCAGATTATCGTCGAGCAGCTCGGCGTGGATGAGGCGGAAGTCACGCCCACGGCGTCCTTCGTGGACGACCTGGGAGCGGATTCCCTCGACCAGGTAGAATTGGTGATGGCGTTTGAGGAGGCCTTCGGCATTGAAGTGCCGGACGAGGACGCCGAGAAGATGACCACCGTCAAAGACGCCGTCGAATATATCGACAAACACGCCAAGGGTAAGTAAGCCACGGAATTCACACCTCAACAGGGAGCGTTGGAAAGTTGACTCGCCGAGTCGTGGTCACGGGTGTTGGACTGGTCTGCGCGCTGGGTATCGGCACGGAGGAAACCTGGAAAAACCTCCTGGCCGGCCAAAGCGGGATTGGGCTTATCACGCAGTTCGATGCGACCGGATTTGACTGCAAGATCGCCGGTGAAATCAAGAACTTCGACCCTTTCAGGTGGATCGAGAAAAAAGAACTGAAGAAGATGGGCCGCTTTATCCAGGTGGCGCTGGCAGCCGCGGATTTTGCGGTGAAGTCGTCCAACTGGAAGCGGGAAGATTCGGACCTGGATGAAGTTGGCGTTTACGTTTCTTCAGGCATCGGCGGGTTTGACATCATCGAGCGCGAGCACTGGAAACTGGTGCAAGGCGGGCCGGGCAAAATCTCTCCCTTCTTTATTCCTTCCGCGATCGTGAATCTTGCTTCAGGGCATATTTCGATTCGTTACGGCGCGCGCGGGCCGAATTCCGCCACCGCCACGGCTTGCTCCGCTTCCGCGCACGCCATCGGCGATTCGTTCAAGATTATCGAGCGCGGCGCGGCGGAGATGATGATCTGCGGCGGCACGGAAGCGACCATTACGCCGATGGGCGTCGGTGGATTCGCGGCCATGAAGGCGCTTTCGACGCGCAACGACGATCCGGCCCGCGCCAGCCGGCCTTGGGATGCGGGGCGCGACGGCTTCGTCGTGGGCGAAGGCGCCGGCATCGTCATTCTGGAATCGCTGGAGCACGCGCAGAAGCGCAATGCGCCGATCCTCGCTGAGATTGTCGGATACGGAATGTCCGGCGATGCCTTCCACATCACGCAGCCCGCCGAAAATGGCGATGGCGCGTACCGTGTGATGCGCGCGGCGATCAAAGATGCCAAGCTGTCTACTGACGACATCGGCTATGTGAACGCGCACGGCACTTCGACGCCGATTGGCGACGTCATCGAGACGCGTGCCTTGAAAAGAGTCTTCGGCGAACGCGCAAAAAAGGTGCCTATCAGTTCGACGAAGTCCATGACCGGACATTTGCTTGGAGGCGCTGGTGGTTTGGAAGCGGGCATCAGCGTGCTCGCCCTGCGTGACCAGATTCTGCCGCCGACCATCAATTTAGAGACTCCCGATCCCGAGTGCGATTTGGACTATGTCCCAAATCATGCACGCAAAGCGTCGGTCGAATACGCGCTTTCGAATTCGTTTGGCTTTGGCGGCACCAACGCCGCGTTGATCTTCAAGCGTTGGTCCGGCAAATAACATCCCCTTCTGCATGCGTCGCAATTAGGTTTTAGATTCAGAGAAGGAAGAACCCGTGAACATCATCGTGTGCATCAAGCAGGTTCCCGCGAAGGACGCGCCATTGACAATCGCCGGCAACTGGATCAAGGAATCGGACATTGGTTTCGAAATGAACGAGCCGGACAGCTACGCTCTCGAAGAGGCCTTGCGCCTGAAGGAAAAGCACGGCGGGGAAGTGATTGCGCTTTCCATGGGCCCCGAACGTGTGAAGCAAACGATCAAGGAAGCGCTCGCGAAAGGCGCGGACCGCGGTATCCATGTCCTTGACGATAATTTCGCGCAGCTCGATCCGCTGGGATCGGCGAAGGCCCTCGCGGCTGCGATTCGAAAGGAAAAGGCCGATTTGGTGCTGACCGGATTGCAGAGCGACGACCACGGTTTCGGCCAAACCGGCGTGCTGCTCGCCGCGCTGCTGGATTTGCCGCACGCAACCATCATCATGGCTATCGAGGTCGTCGATGGAAAAATGAGGTTGAAGAGGGAGCTGGAAGCGGGCTGGTTTCAGCATATCGAGTGCCCGCTGCCGGCTGTGCTTTCGATCCAGTCCGGCATCAACAAAGTCCGCTACGCGACGCTGAAGGGCATCATGGCGGCGAAGAAGAAAGAAATCGCCGCGGCCACGCGGGATTCACTGGGTGTTTCGAATGAGCCCACTCAGAAGATCGAAAAAATTTACGTGCCCACAAAATCCAAGAAAACCGAATTCCTGACCGGCACGCCAAAGGAAGTGGCGACAAAGCTGGTCGAAAAACTGAAATTCGAAGCGCGGGTGATCTAGCCATGAAGATTCTCGTAGTAACGGAACTGCGGCAGGGGAAATGGAACAATGCGAGTTTCGAAACACTGGCCGCCGCGCAGCAAATCGCGAAGGATACATCGAGCGCGGTGAGTGCCCTGGTAATTGGAAAAGGTGTCTCGGCGCTCGCGAACGAACTCGCGTCGAAAAACGTCGCCGAAGTTCTTAGCATCGAGCATGACCTGCTCGAAGCGTATACGCCGGATGGCTATTGCATCGCGCTGAAACAAGTAATCGAGAGCGCCAAGCCGGACTTGGTTTTGTTCCCGCACACGTACCAAGTGCGCGACTTTGCGCCGAAACTCGCGGCTACTCTTGGCAAGGGAATGATCGGCGACTGCATCGGCTATCGCCATGAGAGCGGAAGGCTGGTTTTCGTTAGGCAAATGTTCCAAGGCAAAACCGCGGCGGACGTCACCTTCACGGGCGCGGCGCCCTGGTTCGCATCCTTCCAGTCGGGCGCCTTCCGTGCCGATTTGCTCGCGGCGCATCCCTCCGGAAAAGCGCCGGTAAATTCCATGGCCGTATCGTTGAGCGCGCAGCAGATTCGAACCAAGCCGCTCGACCTCTTCAAAGAAGCGAAGTCCGCCGTGGATTTGACGCAAGCGCCGCTCATCGTGGCCATTGGGCGCGGCATCAAAGCTCCTGAAAACATTCCGCAAGCCGAAGCGCTGGCGAAAGCGCTTGGCGGCGAAATCGCCGCGTCGCGCCCGATTTGCGATGAAGGCTGGCTCCCGATGGAGCGCCAGATCGGCAGCTCGGGCCAAACCGTCGCGCCAAAATTGTACCTGGCGCTGGGCATCAGCGGCGCGATTCAGCATGTTGTCGGCATGAAAGGCGCGCGCACCATCGTCGCCATCAACAAGGATTCGAACGCCCCGATCTTCGAAATTGCCGACTACGGCGTCGTCGGCGACATCTTCGAAATCATGCCCGCCCTCACCGAAGAACTGCAAAAAGCAAAGTGAGGATAGCCATAAGCTGCATCTAGGCATATACTCACTTCTGTTATGAACATGGAAGATTACAAAATAATTCTCTATCGTCAGGAAAATGGATCTTGGGTAGCCGAGATCCCCGCGATTCCAGGATGCTATGCTCTGATGAAGACGCGTGAAGAAGCTCTCGCCGAACTGCCCAATGTATTCAGCATGATTGAAGACGAATACCGCGAAAAAGGCCAAAAGCTTCCCGCCGATTCGACTGAGATAGTTAATGCCTAGCGCCACGGCGCGCGAATTTCAGCGCGTCGCTCGCATACTAGGATTCATCCTCGTCAGACAAAAAGGAAGCCACGCCAGATGGAATCATCCCGACGGACGGGCTACGACCATTCCTGTGCACGGCGGCGAGGAAATTGGGCCTCCCTTATTCAACAGAGTTCTCCGGCAATTGGGGATCACGCTGGATGAATTTCAGAAGCTTCGCTAGTAGCAAAATAGCTTTTGAATGAAGCCATGACCGTACAACGCGAACAACTCGAAGCAGATGTGCTGATCGTTGGCGCGGGGCCGGCGGGGCTGGCTTGCGCGCTGCATCTGGCGAACCTCATCAAGAAGCACAATGAAGCCGGCGGCTCCAGCAAAAGCGGGCCGCGGCTTTCCGCGGAAAATATATACGTGCTGGAAAAAGGGCGCGAGATTGGGGCGCATCAGCTTTCCGGCGCCATCATGAATCCCAAGGCGCTCGTCGAGCTCGTTCCCGCTTTTGAAAAAGCTGCTCCGCTCGATACTCCCGTAACCGATTCCGCGGCGCTGCTCTTCACCAAAAATTCTTCCTTCCGTTTCCCGATCATCCCCCCGCCGTTTCAAAACAAAGGGAACTACGTCGTTTCTCTCAGCAAAATCACGAAATGGCTCGGCGGACTGGTCGAAGCGACCGGCGTCAACGTCTTCAAGGAATTCGGAGGCGTCGAGTTGGTGTACGAAGGTGACGGCATCGCCGGAGTCATCACGGAAGACAAGGGCATCGACAAAAATGGCAAGCCGAAGGACAACTACACGCCGGGCTACGAGTTACGCGCGAAGGTGACGGTACTGGCGGAGGGCACGCGCGGATCGCTGACAAAGAAGCTGGTCGAGGAAAAAAAGCTCGACAACATCAATCCACAAAGCTACGGGATCGGCATCAAGGAATTGTGGGACGTGCAGCCAGGACGAATCGCGCCGGGCTACGTCGCGCACACATTGGGCTGGCCGGTTTCCACGGACATGTATGGCGGCGGCTGGATTTACGGGCTATCGAGCAATCGCGTGTCCATCGGGCTGGTTCTCGCGCTGGAATATGCGGATCCGCAGTTCGACCCGCATGCGGCGTTTCAGACGTGGAAAACGCATCCGTTTCTCAAGAAATTACTCGACGGCGGGAAACTCGTCCGCTACGGCGCGAAATCATTGCCCTATGGCGGTTGGTACGCGATGCCGCGGAATTACCTCGATGGCGGGCTGATTATCGGGGATTCGGGAAGCTTTCTGGATTCGCAGCGGCTCAAGGGCATTCACCTGGCGATGAAGAGCGGGATGCTGGCGGCGGAAACGATTTTCGAAGCGCTGAAAGCGGGAGATACCTCGTCGAAAGCGCTGAGCGCCTTCCCGAAAAAAATAGACCAAAGCTACATCAAGAAAGAGTTATGGCAAGTCAGGAATTTTCACCAATCGTTCCAACATGGAATGCTCCGCGGATTTTTTCACACCGCGTTCCAGCAGATCACCGGCGGACGCGGGTTGATCGATCCGATGCGGGCGCACGCGGGACATGAAGCATATAAGAAAATCAACGGCCGGCCAGCTCCTGAAAGATTCAAAGGAGACGGCAAGCTCACTTTCGATCGGTTGACAGATGTGTATCACTCCGGGACGCGCCATGAAGAGGATCAGCCGTGCCATCTCAAGGTTGCAGATCCCAATATCTGCGCAACCAAATGCGTCGAGGAGTACGGGAATCCCTGCCAGTATTTTTGTCCCGCAGCCGTGTACGAAATGGCCAAGGAATCGAACGGCGGCGTGAAGCTGAAGATTAGCGCCGCGAATTGCGTGCATTGCAAGACGTGCGACATTGCCGACCCCTATCAGATCATTGATTGGGTGGTGCCGGAAGGCGGCGGCGGCCCGAACTACGAGGGAATGTAGCAGCTGTTATCAAACCGGGAGTTGACTCAGTCGGTCAACATCACCGCGTTTTTCATTCTTTATGTGAATTAGCTAGTGAGAAGGGCTGGTGTCCGGTGGACCTGGTACAAAAGCTGACATTTTCTAAACCGGTGACATACCTACTGCAGCTTCGCGTACTCCGCCTTGGCCTGCTTCAAGATGGGAATGTCGGGGTCGGCGTCTTTCCAGAGTGTGAGGAAATCTTGATAGGCGGCGCGACTCTCGGCGGTGTCGC
>WNFC01009970.1_pt1 | contig 12560 bp, 10 predicted proteins | sample 5400541 | NCBI WGS metagenome assembly WNFC01 (sample SAMN13153342, study PRJNA577476) | soil metagenome | isolation source: 120 cm saprolite under Douglas fir tree site 2 hole 2 replicate 1 | place: USA:California | collected 2015-04-18
AAGACGCGGGTCGCCGCGGGCGAGGCGGGTGGGATCACCCAGCGTATCGGCGCGTACAAGATCGAGACCGCTGACGGACACGAAGTCGTCTTCATCGATACCCCCGGCCACGAAGCCTTTACGGCCATGCGCGCCCGAGGGGCCCAGGTCACCGACCTCGTGGTGCTGGTCGTCGCCGCCGATGACGGAGTGATGCCGCAGACCATCGAGGCCATCCATCACGCGCGCGCGGCGAAGGTACCGATCATCGTCGCGATCAACAAGATCGACAAGGAAAACGCCAACCCCGACCGGGTGCACCAGGAGCTTGCGGCGCAGGGACTCGTGACACGTCACTACGGTGGCGAGCTCGAGTGCGTGCATCTCAGCGCCAGGACCGGCCAGGGCATCGATGACCTCCTGACGACGATCGTGCTCTCGTCCGACATCCTCGAGCTCAAGGCCAACCCGGATCGCAACGCGATCGGCACGGTGGTAGATGCCCACCTCGAGCGAGGACGCGGACCCGTCGCGACCGTGCTCGTGCAAGCGGGAACGCTGAAGGTGGGCGATGACTTCGTTTGCGGCCACATCTACGGCCGTGTGCGTGCGCTCACGGACGACCGCGGTCAGAGTGTCACCGAAGCTCCGCCCGCGACGCCTGTCGTCGTGTCGGGTATGTCTGAGGTGCCTCAGGCCGGCGACATCTTCCAGGTGGTCGGATCTGAGAAGGTCGCTCGCCAGATCGCGCTCACGAAGCTCACCGAGCGCAGGACGCTCGAGGCCGCGAAGGACGTCGCGCCGCGCATCACCCTCGAGGAGCTCGCCCGCCGCGCCAAGGAAGGCGAGGTCAAGGAGCTCAGCCTGGTCGTGAAGACCGACGCTCAGGGCACGCTCGAGGCCGTGCTCGCGGCGCTGCAGAAGATCGAAGACCCGGTGGTGGCGATCAAGATCGTCGGCCAGGGCGTGGGCGCCGTCAGCGATTCCGACCTCTTGCTCGCGAGCGTCTCCAACGCGATCATCGTGTGCTTCAACCTCAAGTCGACGCCGGCTTCGCAGGCGGCGTCGGAGCGGGCCAAGGTCGAGGTCCGTTACTACGACGTCATCTACAAGCTCACGGAGGATGTCGAGCGCGCCGCCAAGGGCCTGCGCGAGCCGACCTACCGGCAGATCCGCGAGGGCAGGGTCGAGGTCATCACCCCCATCAAGATCCCTCGGCTGGGGGTCATCGCAGGCAGCCGCGTCGTGGAAGGCAAGGTCACCCGTGGCGGCTGGGTCAAGCTGTTCCGAGGAAGGGAGCTGGTGCACGAAGCCAGGATCAGCTCGCTGAAGCACTTCAAAGAGGACGTGCGGGAGATGCCGGCAGGACAGGAGTGCGGCATCGGGCTCGAGGGCTACGAAGCTTTCCAGCCAGGTGACGTGATGGAGACATACCGTCTCGAGCGGGAAGAAATTTAAAGCGCCGGCAGGACTTGTCTTGCTGAGCGCGGAGGGCTTCATGACGAGCTACCGCGCCGATCAGGTCGGTGAGCAGGTACGCGAGGAGATCATGTCAATAATTCGACGCGAGCTGAAGGACCCGCGGATCGGTTTTGTGAGCATCACCGCGGTGCGCATGTCACCCGACCTGCGCCAGGCCCGCGTGCGCGTGAGCGTGCTCGGCGATCCCGATGAGCAGAAAGCCTCGATCAAAGGCCTCGACTCGGCGAAGGGCCTCATCCGCCATGAGCTCGGGCGGCGGTTGCAGAACCTCAAGTTCTCGCCGGACCTGCGTTTCGAGCTCGATCCTTCGATCGAGTACAGCGTGCACATCTCGGAGCTGCTGAAGGAAGTGCTGCCCACGTCCGAGGAGGAATCGAGATAGCAACCGCGAAGAGGGCGGCTCGCCACGAATACGACGAGATCAGGGAGCTGATCGAGGCCAACCGGGAGATCCTGATCTTCGGACACAAGGACGCCGACGGCGACACCCTCGGCTGCAGCCTCGCCTTTGCGGAAGCCTTGCGCACTGCGGGCAAGCACGTGTGGGTCGTCATACCGCCGCCGCTGCCGCAGATGTACGCGTTCATCCCCGGGTTCGGCGACATCGAGGTGGAGCCGCCCGCAGGCACCGATCCGGAGCTGGTTTTCTTCTTCGACTCCGGCAACCTCGAACGTTCTGGGAGCAGCGTCAAGCAGATCGCCGCGCACGCAACGATCGTCAACGTCGACCACCACCCTTCCAACTCGCGATTCGGCGACATCAACGTCATCGATCCCGAGGCGTCAGCGGTGGGCCAGATGGTGATGGAGCTGCTCGATCATCTCGGGTACCCGATCACGCCCACCATCGCCACCAACCTCTACGTCGCGCTGCTCACCGACACCGGCGGGTTCCGCCACGAGAACACGACCCCGAGGGCTCTCGAGGATGCTGCGCGACTGGCCCGGCTGGGCGCTGACCCAGGCCGCATCGCCACCCAGGTCTACAAGATGCGGCCCGAAACCACCCTGAAGCTGAGCGGGCTGGCTCTGGCGACGATGCGCATCGAGCTCCAGGGCCGGCTGGCATGGGCGAAGGTGACGCGCCGGATGCTGCGCGAGGCGAGCGCCGTGATGGCCGAGTCCGAGGGCATCATCGACACGCTCAACAGCATCGCCGGCCTCGAGCTGGCGATTCTCTTCAAGGAAGTCTCGTCTGATCTGACGAAGATCAGCGTGCGCAGCCGTGGCACGGTCGACGCGGCCGCGCTGTGCGCGACCTTCGGTGGCGGCGGCCACATCCGCGCTGCGGGCGCCGAGATCGAAAAGCCCATGGAAGAGGCCGTGAGGCTGGTGCTGACGGCAGCCAAGGAGGCGATCGGTGCCGCCTCGTCGAACCGCTGATCGGGGAGGGGTATCCCCATTTCCAACCGGCGTCCTCAACGTCGACAAGGCCGCCGGCGAGACCTCGTTCCAGGTCGTGCGGCATCTCCGCCACCTGACCGGCGCTCATCGCGTCGGCCATGCCGGCACCCTTGATCCCCTGGCGACCGGCGTTCTGCCCATCCTGTTTGAATCGGCGACCCGCCTGGCCGAGTTCGCCCATCGCCTCCCCAAGACGTACGTCGCCGACATCCATCTCGGCTTTGGCACCGCGACCGATGACGCCGAAGCCGACCCGCAGCCGCAGGGCGATCCGAGTGGGGTGTCGATGGACGATGTGGCTCAGGCTCTGGCGCATTTCACCGGCCGCATCCTCCAGGAGCCTCCGGCGTTCTCGGCGGTCAAGGTCGACGGCAAGCGCGCGTACCGCCTGGCGCGTCAGGGTGTGGAGCCCAGGCCCGCCGCCCGCGAGGTCGAGGTGTACGAGTCGCGCGTGCTCGACTTCGCACCCGGGCCGCGGGCCGTGGCCACGGTCGAGATCAAATGCGGGAGTGGGACGTACCTGCGCTCGATCGCCCGCGACCTGGGCCGGCGGTTGGGAGTGGGGGGCTATCTGGGCCGCCTTGTCCGCACCGCATACGGTCCTCTCAACGTAGAGGCCGCCATGTCGGTTGGGCCCCAGACCACCGCCGGCGACGTTCGCGATCGGCTGCTCCCGGCCGAAGTCATACTGCCGGACATGGAGCGGGTTCGTCTCAACGTCGAGCAGGAGGCGATGGTCCGCCAGGGGCGGGCGGTGCGAGTCCTGCCCGAGCCCGGACCCGGTCTCGTCCGCGCCCACGACTCCGTCGGCCGCCTCGTCGCGCTCGGCCACACCGACCCGCTTCGGCGCACGTTCGTGCCGGAAAAGGTGCTGAGCTGAAGGTTCATTTCGGGCTGCCCGCCGGCCCGATCGGCGCCGTCGCCCTGACTGTCGGCAGCTTCGACGGCGTCCATCTCGGCCACGCCGAGGTGATCAGTAAAACCGTCGCGGCGGCCAGGGAAGAGAAGGCGCAGCCGGCGCTGATCACGTTCGAGCCCCACCCGCGCTGCGTCCTCGACCCGGCCAACTGTCCGCAATCGATAACGACGCTGCAGGAGAAGCTGGCGCTGATCGAGGCGCATGGCATCGAGCACGCGATCGTCCTGCGATTCGACCGCGCGCTGGCGTCGCTGTCGCCGCAGGAGTTCGTCGACCAGCTCGCGGCCGTCATCGAAATGCGCAGGTGGGTGATCGGATTCGACTTCGCCTTTGGACGCGAGCGCCGCGGCAGCGTGGATTGGCTGCGGGAGCACGGCTACAGGGTCGATGTGGTGCCGCCATTCATCATCGAGGGACATCCGCTGCACAGCTCGGACGTGAGGCGCCTCGTCACGTTGGGCGACATGGAGACGGCGAACCGCCTCGTTGGTCGCGAGTATTCGATGTCGGGCCCCGTGGAAGCGGGTGACCGGGTCGGGCGCAGGCTCGGGTTCCCGACGGCGAACATCGGCATCGAACCGAACAAACTGGTGCCCGCGCTGGGCGCCTATGCCGGTCGGGCCCGGGCGGACGAGGGGGATTTCATCGCCGCCCTGTCGGTCGGCTACCGGCCGACGTTCGGCGGCACCCAGCTTCGAGTGGAGGCATTTCTCCTCGATTTCGAAGGTGACCTGTATCAGCGGCGCCTTGAGCTTCGGTTCGTCCGCTACCTGCACCCCGACATCGCTTTTCCCACCATCGACGAGCTCGTGCAGCAGCTGAAGCGCGACGTGGCTGACACTCGGCGCATCGTCAAGCCTCTATGAAGGGGTCCCCGCGAACTCAAGGCGAAGCCTCGGAAATAGGGGTCCCCGCGAAGTCACGGCGAAGCCTCGGACTTCGTGGGGGAAAGTTCGTGGGGTCATGAGGGTTCTTGTGATCGGCGGGGGCATCGCCGGCTACTGCGCGGCGCTCGCCGCCCGGCGTGATGGTGCGGAAGTGACGCTGGTGGCGAAGGCCCCGGGCGCGACAGCCCTCTATGCGGGCGGAATGGAAGTGATCGATGACCTCGACGGCACACTCGCACATCAGCCCCACCATCCACTGTCGAGGCTCGGCCTGGACTCGGTGCGCCTGGCGACCGAGCTCGACAACGCGATCCAGGCCCTCAAGCTGGCGCTCGAGAAGGAAGGGCTGAAGCTCGAAGGCTCCTGGCGCACGCGCGGCTCGTACGCGGACATCCACGGGCTCGCCCGGCCTGCCAACCTCGTGCCGGCCTCGGTTGCTCCGGGCGAGCTGAGAGCGCTGAGCGGCCGGCGCGTCGCGGTGGTGGGGCTGAAGGAGGTGGGCGATTACGATGCCGCTTCGACAGCGCAGGCGCTCAAGGAGATGCACGGAGTCGAAGCCTTCCCCGAAGAGGTGAGCATCGGGGGACTGCCGATCGCCACTTCGCTGACAGATCTGTACGGCAGGCGAGCGCCGCAGACGCGCACGCGCTCGGCGACGATCGCGTATCCGCCGGGCTTCACGAACCTGCCCCCCGACAGCTTCGAGCTCCTGGCCTCCCTACCATCGCCGCATGGGTGGCGGCTGCAGCAGGCGATCGGCCTCGGATCGGTGAGGGCGAACGTGCAAACGGTCGAATCGGCTCGCGGACGCGTCACTTCGGTGCGGGCCGGCGATCGCACCTTTCGCGCCGACTCCTTCGTCCTCGCCACCGGACACCATATCGGGGGCGGTCTCGACGGCGGCCGCCCCACGATCGAGCCCCTGCTGAACCTAGGTGTCTTCCATGACGGTGAGGCGGTTGGCGCCGCGGGGACGCGGCTGCAGCACCTCCAGTACATCGATGCGGCGGAAGAGCTGCGCAGCGGTCTGCGCACCGACAACCGGCTGCATCCGCTAGACGAGTCGGGTCAGGTGCCCTACGCCAATCTCTACGCCGCCGGCACGGTGCTTGGCGGCTTCGACTACGCCGGCCCATGTGGGTTTGGCGTGCCCATCGTCACCGGCTGGCTCGCCGGCCATTGGGCGGCGAAAGAAATATGAGAGGGAACCTGCCCGCCCTGGCCACGCCGGCGGACTACGGATGAGGGCAAAGCTCGAGAAGATCCTCGGTCGCGCAGCGCTTGACGAGCGGCCGGTGCGCGACCTCTGGCCGCTCACGATCATGCGGGAGCGCGCCGGCAAGCAGTCGCCGCGCGTGCTCGTGGCCCGGCCCTCAGGGCGGGACCAGGTCGCAGCCATCCTTCGGTTGGCGGCCGCCGAGCACGTGGCCGTGACCCCGCTTGGCGGTGGTAGCGGCGTTTGCGGAGCCATCGGCCCGCTGACCGGCGAGCTGGTGCTCGACATGGGCGCCTTCGACCGCATCCTCGAGGTCGACGAGACCAACCTCACGTGCACATGCGAAGCCGGCGTCAACGGCATGGCGCTCGAGGAGCACCTGAACAACCGCGGCCTCACGCTGGGCCACTTCCCGAGCTCGCTCGCTCGCACGACAGTCGGCGGCCTGTGCGCGACGCGATCGTCGGGGCAGGAATCGAGCCGCTACGGCAGCATCGAGAACATGGTGCAGGGGATGGCCGTGGTCCTGCCCGACGGCACCTTCGCCGCTCCGCGGCCCGGTCCCCGCTCAGCCCTGGGCCCCGCGCTGCACGAGCTGCTGCTTGGGTCTGAGGGCGCGCTCGGCGTGATCCTGGGCGTGGTGTTGAAGGTGCACCGGTTGCCGGAAGCCGTGGTCGGCCGCGGATATGGCTTCGCCAACGTGGCCTCGGCGCTGGAGGCCATGCGCGCGATCATGCAATCGGGAATCCGGCCGTTGCTCATGCGCCTGTACGACCCTGAGGACGCGGCGTTCAACGGCTACGACCTGCCCCTTGGAGCGTGCGTGCTGGTAGTCGCCACGGCAGGCTTGAAGGCGGTCGCACAGGCGGAGGCCGATGCAGTCAGAGGATTCACCGCCGGCGCCGATGACCTGGGTGAGGAACCCTGGCAGCGGTGGGAGCGGCATCGTTACGACATATCCGCCGAGCGCCTCAACGCGCTCCTCGAGCCGGCGGGCGCATACCTTGACGTCATCGAACTGGCGGCGCCCTGGACCGTGCTGCCCGAACTTCATGCGCGGGTCAAAGCCGCAATAGGCGCGGGCGGAGTCGCGTTATGCCACTTCAGTCACGCCTACGAGCAGGGCTGCTGTGCCTATTTCTCGTTCGCAGGCGCGAGAGATAGCGAAGAGGAAGCGCGCTCGGCTTACAACCGGGCGTGGGAGGGTGCGATGACATCGGCGCTGGAGCTTGGCGCTACCATCAGCCATCACCACGGCACGGGCCAGGCTCGGAGCCGGTGGGTCGCCGACGAGATGGGAGGGTGGATGCGCGTTTGGAGGTCGGTCAAAGAGGCCGTCGACCCCGCCGGGATCATGAACCCTCGCGCCCTCGGAGGCGTGCAGTAGCGTGGGAGACGTCCTCTTCATAGTCAACCCTGCTTCGGGTGCGGGTCGTGCGGCGCGTGAGTGGTCGGCAATCGAAAGCTGGCTGCCGTCAACAGGGCTCAGATACGACGCCGTCCTCACGACGAGACCGCTCGAAGCGACGGTGCTGGCCGAGCGGGCGGTCAGACAGTCGCTCCCGCTTGTGGTGGCGGTCGGCGGCGACGGCACGCTCAACGAGGTGGTGAACGGCTTCTTTCACAACGGTGCGCCCATCCCGACCAACACGCGTCTCGGGATGCTGCCCCTCGGCACAGGCGGCGACTTCCGGCGCACGCTCAAGATCCCGCTCGACCCCAGGGCCGCCGTCCAGGTCCTGCTGTCCGGAATCGCGCGGCGGCTCGATGCGGGCTTCGTCTCTTACCAGAAACCTGACGGCGGCACCGGCGTACGCCACTTCATCAACATCGCGGACGCCGGCCTCGGCGGGGAGGTCGTGCACCGGGTCAACAACGGCAGCAAGCGCCTCGGCAGCGCCACCTTCACGCTGGCCTCATTCCTTTCGCTGCTGGCATGGAAGAACAAGCCGATGAACGTGATCGTGGATGGCGTCTCGCACGACCTCAAGGCGCAGCAGGTCGTGGTCGCCAACTGTCAGTACTTCGGAGGCGGAATGCGCATGGCGCCGACCGCATCGCCGACCGATGGAGTGTTTGACGTGATCCTGGTCGGCAACGCCGGGAAGCTCGAGACGATCAGGGGCATCGGCACGGTCCGCAACGGCGCGCACCTCGATGAGCACAACCCCAAGCTCCAATTGATGTACGGCAAGCGCATCTCGGTCAGCTCCGACGACAAGGTGCGCATCGACCTCGACGGCGAGGACCCGGGATTCCTGCCGGCGCTGTTCGAGATCCAGCCCGGCGCGATCGAATTCATCACACCTAGATAATCTTCGCCAGTGACAAAGGGGGTCATCGCCACCCCGCACCACGTCGCGTCTGAGGCCGGCGCGCAGGTGCTTCGAGACGGCGGCAACGCAATCGATGCCGCGATCGCCGCCGACGCCGTGCTCTGCGTCGTCTATCCGCAGATGACCTCGGTGGCGGGCGACCTCATGGCCATCGTATGGCCGGCCGATGCCGGCGCCCCGGTGGGGATCATCGGTGCGGGCCGCTCCGGGGAGCTGGCGACGATCGACGCTGTGCGTGCACGCGGCTACGACACCATGCCCGAGCGCGGCGCGCTGAGCGTGACGGTGCCCGGGACTGTCGAGGCCTGGGGCCGTTTGCTCGAGCGCTTCGGGACGCTCGGCATGGCCGCTGTGCTCGAACCTGCGATCGCCCTCGCGAGCAACGGCTATGTCATCACCGACCGGCTGGCGGAGTTTCTCAAGCAGGGCGCAGAGCTGCTCGTGAAGGAGCCCGCCGCGCATGAGCTCTATCCGCCGATGGAAGGCGGCATGCTGCTCCGCAACCCCGACCTGTCGTCGGTCCTGCGCGACGTCGGTCGCAGCGGGATCGGCGGTTTCTACCGCGGTGAGATCGCGGCCGCGGTCGCCGCGGCGATCAAGAAGCGCGACGGCTTCGTCACCGCAAGGGATCTCGCCTCGCACCGTTCCCAGTGGGTCGAACCTCTCACCGTCCGCTACCGCGACCTGACCGTCTACGAGCTGCCGCCTCCGACACAGGGGCTCACCGCGCTCGCCATGGTCGCCCGGCTCGATCGCATCCCCTCGAGCGAGCTGGGGACGGGAGTCAGCTTTGTCAAAGCCTTCAAGAGGATCCGTCACGAGTGCTACCCGCTCCGCGATCGCTACATCACCGACCCCGACTTTGCGGTCGCGCCGCTGGAGCCGTTTCTCAACCCGAGCCACGCGGCGGTGGGGTCGGCCGATGCCATAGACGGTGGCGACACCATCTATCTGTGCGCGGCGGACGAGCACGGCAACCTCGTCTCGCTCATCCAGAGCGTCGCCTACGGATTCGGTTCTGGGATCGTGGCCGAGGGCACCGGCATGCTCCTGCAGAATCGCGGCGCCTACTTCAAGCTCGATCCGGACCATGTGAATCGCCTGGAGCCGAAGAAGCGGACCATGCACACGCTGATCCCCGCCATGGCCGCACGTGATGGCCGCCCGGCCATCGTTTTCGGGTCGATGGGGGGCGAGGGCCAGCCCCAGTTTCAGACCCAGGTCCTCATCAACATCGTGGACCGCGGCCTGGAGCCGGCCGAGGCGGTGGCCCGGCCGCGAATCCGCATCGTGGCGGGAACGGACGCCATCTCGGTGGAGGCGGACGACCCCGAGGTCCGGGAGCTGAACCGGTCGGGCCTGAACATCGAGCTGGTGCCACCGCGGCACCACTCTCACGGCCACGCCCAGGCGATCGTTGTCGACGGGCCGGGGGCGTGGCGGGCCGGCGCCGATCCGCGCTCGGACGGTTCCGTCGAGCTCGTCTGAACCGTCCCGGAGGGTCCATTGTCTGAAGGCCGGTATAATCGCTCTTCGGTTTGGCAGAAGGGACAGAAGTCAAGGGCAAGCTGATCGCCGAGTACAGGCGAGCTGAGAAGGACACGGGCTCACCCGAGGTCCAGATCGCGCTCTCGACGGCGCGCATACGAGAGCTCACCGAGCACCTCAAGACGCACGCCAAGGACCACCACTCTCGCCGCGGCCTACTTCTCCTTGTTGGCAAGCAACGGCGTCTGCTGAACTACCTGAGGGACACCGACGTCGAGCGCTACCGTGCACTGGTCGGCAAGCTCGGGCTCAGGAGATAGCCGGCAAGTAATTCAATCGGGAGGGCCCCGGTCGCGCGGGGTCAGCTCTTAGAAGCTCTCATCAAGACTTAGGTTTTGACGGCAGCTGCTAGGAATCTGGCCCAGAGACGCGACTAATAAATGCGCCCTCCCAAATGGAGGTAGTCACGTGGCAATAGTCACGAAGAACATCGAGGTGGCCGGCAAGCGGCTCTCGATCGAGACCGGCCGGGTGGCCGAGCAAGCGAACGGTGCCGTGGTGCTGCGGCAGGGCGACTCGGTCGTCCTCAGCACCGCCGTGATGGCGAAGGAGCCGCGAGAGGGAATCGATTGGTTCCCGCTCACGTGCGACTACGAGGAGAAGCTGTACGCGGCGGGCAAGATCCCGGGTGCGTTCATGCGCCGCGAGGGCAGGCCGAGCGAGGCCGCCATCCTGGCGTCCCGGCTCACCGACCGGCCTCTGCGGCCGCTTTTTCCGGATGGGTTCCGGCTCGACGTCCAGATCGTCTCGACAGTGCTGTCGGTCGACTTCGCGGGCCCGGTGGGCGCCGTGCGGATGGGTCACCTGGATGGTCACCTGATCGTCAACCCGCCGATGTCGCGCATGGCCGAGTCGGAGCTGGACCTGGTCGTCGCCGGCACCGCGGACGCCATCCTGATGGTGGAGGCGGGGGCCAAGGGCGTCAGCGAGCAGGTCGTCGTCGAGGCGCTCGAGATGGCGCACGAGGCGATCAAGCAGGTTTGCGCCGCGCAGCTCGAGCTGCAGAGCGAGGTCGGCAGGCCAAAGTACGAGTACACGCCGCCGACGTACCCGCAGCAGATCGTTGAGGTCGTGAGCGAGTACCTCGCCCTCCGCCTCGACCAGGCGGCGTTCAACCCCGACAAGGCCGCGAGAGAGGAGGCCGTCGACGAGCTGCGCAGGCGCACCATCGCGGAGCTCGGGGAGCGGTTCGCGGAGCATGCCGACATCCTCGGCAAGCTGTTCGACAAGAAGCTCAAGGACCGCGTCCGCCAGCGCATCGTCGAGGAGGGCGTCCGCCCAGATGGACGCGGCCTCAAGGACGTCCGCAACATCACGGTCGAGGTCGGAGTGCTGCCGCGCACGCATGGATCGGGCCTCTTCACCCGCGGCCAGACCCAGGCGCTGACCATCGCGACGTTGGGCTCCATGTCCGACCAGCAGAAGCTGGACGGCCTCTCGCCGGACGAGTTCAAGCGCTACATGCACCACTACAACTTCCCGCCGTTCTCCGTCGGAGAAGCACGGCCACTGAGGGGCCCGGGTCGACGTGAGATCGGCCACGGAGCACTCGCCGAGCGAGCCTTGCTCGCCGTGATCCCTCCGATCGAAGACTGGCCCTACACGATGCGGCTGGTGTCGGAGATCCTGAGCTCCAACGGATCGACCTCCATGGCATCCGTGTGCGGGTCGACTCTGGCCCTGATGGATGCGGGAGTCCCCATCAAGGCGCCGGTCGCGGGCATCGCGATGGGCCTCGTCATGCGCGAAGGCAAGTCCGCGGTGCTCACCGACATCCAGGGCGTCGAGGACAACCTGGGTGACATGGACTTCAAGGTTGCCGGCACCAAGGACGGCATCACGGCCTTGCAGATGGACATCAAGATCAAGGGCCTGACCCATGAGATCCTGGCCCAGGCGCTGGAGCAGGCGCGCGAAGCGAGGCTCTTCGTGCTCGACAAGATGCTGGCCGTGCTGCCGCGCCCGCGCAGCGAGATGAGCTCCTACGCGCCGCGGATCACCACGATCCTGATCAACCCGGACAAGATTCGGGACATCATCGGCCCAGGAGGCAAGATGATCCGCAGGATCACCGAGGAGACCGGCGCCCAGATCGACGTCGAGGACGATGGCCGCGTGTTCATCGCCGCGGTCGACCAGGAGGGGGGCAAGAAGGCGATCGACTGGATCAAAGGCCTGACCGACGAGGTCGAGGTCGGCAAGATCTACAAAGGCAAGGTCGTTCGGATCATGCCGTTCGGAGCATTCGTCGAGGTGCTCCCCAACCAGGACGGGCTGGTCCACATCTCCAAGCTCACCGATCATCGAGTCGATCGCGTCGAGGAGGTGGCCAACGTCGGCGACGAGATCGTCGTCAAAGCCACCGAGGTCGACAGCCAGGGGCGTCTCAACCTGAGCCGGCAGGCGGCGATAGACGAGCTCACGGCGAAGGGCGAACCCATCGAGGAGAAGATCGACAAGGAGGCGATGGCCGTCGCGCTGGCATCGCCTCCGCCTCCGCCGCGCGAGGGTGGCTTCCGCGGAGGCGACCGCGGAGGTCGCAACGGCGGTCGCGGACGTGGCCCCCGTCGAGACTGAAGGGTTGCGACCAGGGATGCCAGGCGGATCTTCGGCGCCCAGGCGGCCCATCTGCGTTGTTGCGGCCTGCGCTCCTCGCTCACGCATGGCCAAATGCGCTCGCTCCGGTGCTCGCCCGCGCCTAGCATCTGAGCCACCTGGTCACCGAATCTCTCGCCCAGCCCCCGTGCCGCAACCCTAGATGAGCGGGCCGATCAAGGTCGCGGTTGCCG
>WNFC01025811.1_pt1 | contig 12556 bp, 10 predicted proteins | sample 5400541 | NCBI WGS metagenome assembly WNFC01 (sample SAMN13153342, study PRJNA577476) | soil metagenome | isolation source: 120 cm saprolite under Douglas fir tree site 2 hole 2 replicate 1 | place: USA:California | collected 2015-04-18
CCGCAAGAACAGCCGCAAGCGCGACCAGGCGCCAGACCATGGGCCAAGAATAGGTATGGGCTGGCGAAGTTCATCCCAGATTGCGACGGCTTCCAACGGTTCGCTCGATCGTAAGCCGCCGAAGGTTCAGCCAATCGGCTAGCGAGCGTAACTCCACACGCGCTGCTTCGCGGTCATCAGGAGACGCGCCCGGCTCCATGTGCAGCGCGGGCACTGCGAGCACGCCTTCCTTTCGGTCCGCTTTGACATCGGCTTTCGCCACCAACCGATCCCCGTGTAGCAGCGGCAGCACGTAGTAGCCCCACTTTCGCTTGGCCTTCGGGACGTAGATCTCGAGCTTGTAATCGAAGCCGAACAGTGCGAGCGCGCGCTCGCGGTCATAGACAAGTCGATCGAACGGTGACAGCAAGGCAGTGCGGCCTTCGAACCGCCGCTCGAGCAGCTCAGCATCGACGACCCATGGACCCTTCACGCCCTCGACCTCCACCTGTGTCCCGATGGCGCCGACCGACTTTGGTCGAGCGATCCCCAATGAACGCAGCCGGCGCTCGGCTAGGATTCGCTTGGCCTCAGTTGCCGGAATCTCCGGCATGTCATTCGGGAGGACGCGCGAGGCCAGATCCCAGATTCGCTCGTTGCCCTCGCGCCTTGTAACGGCAACATCGCCGCGTGCCCACAGAAATTCGAGCATCTGACTCACGTTTCGTTCGTGGGTCCAGCCACTCGAACGCCAGCCGACCTGCGCGCGATCTTCGAGGTCACGTGAGCGCAGAGGGCCGCGAGCCTTCAACTCGGCCATGACGTAATCACGAAACAGCCGGTTGGCCGCGAGCCAGTCGCGCCCGCTACCTTCCGGTGGCCAGGCCATCATCACAGGCCTGTATAGGGGGTAGTCGGCGGCCGGGTAGATGAATGCCCGGTACTCGAAGAGAAGCCGATCTCGGAACAGCCCTGCCAGCTCTTCGGGTCGAAACCGCCCGCCGAGCCTGCTCCAGAGGACGATGTGTTCGCTGCGCGCCACCGCGGCAGTCGGATCGATTTGCAGGAATCCGAGCCTCGAAACCGTGTCGAGGATGTCTCGCGGACGCTCTGAATCGAGAAGCTGAGCCATGACGGCGATCTGCCGCGCCCGTTCCTGAGTGAGACGAATCACGGCCAAGACGCTACCTAAATGACGCGGCGAGAAGTCTGAGAGCCGGCCGCCGGTGCGACCGGCTCTGCGTCTTTGCTAAGGGACGTTGGCGAAGTTGTGCTGATTGCCTGAGAACTGGTTGTTAGAGATCTTCGTTCCCGCGCCGGCCTCGAAGAGAAGCAGGCCCGTGGAGAAGTACTCCCAGCCGTCGGGATTCTGGCCGCCGGCGTTCGGTCCGACGCCGGCCTCGCCTGTGTAGAAGTTGTCGGAGATGGCGTTGCCACGCACCTCGGCGACAGCGCCCCGAGAGACCTGGATTCCGTTGCCGGCGATGAAAGCGACCGGGCCCAGCCCTGTGACCGTGTTGTTGGTGATGGTGGCCGTCGTCGCTGCGCCGCTGGTGGCGTTCGTGCCGTTGACGACGATGCCTCCCTTTTGATACGCCGAGACCATGTTCCCGTCGATCGCCCCCGTGCCGCCGCTCGTGAAGTAGATGGCGACGCCATGCTGCGTGCCGTCGAAGGGCTTATTGCCGATGTCATGGACATTTGCGCCCTCGACCGTCACCGACGTTCCATCGTTGACCACCCCGAAGTAGCGCGCCCCGAAGATCTGCGCCCCCGCCGTCACGCTGCCGGGGGTCGCGAGATAGACGCCAATGTCGCAGCCGCTCGCGTCGAGGCTCCCGCTGACGCTGCCTCCAATCTGAGCGGCCGTCAAGTTGATGCCGTCGCGTACGAAACCCGTCGGCGTGCACGTTGCAGCGCCGGCGGTTGTTGCCATCGTCAGGGTGCTGGGAACCGCAACCAGCAGGGCGGCGGTGATCCGGACAACCTGGTAGCCGATCGTTCGTAGTCGCTCCATCGATCCCTCCTTCCACGCGGCAAATGGCCAAACCTCAAGAATTGCGTCCAATTTTGTAACGAAACAGGGCCGAGCGACCCGGCTATCTTGTCCGGGATGCGGCTCCGAATTGCAGGCGTGCTGCTGCTCCTGATCGCCGCCTTCCTGACCTTCAACTTCTTCCGTCCGATTCCGGCCGTGCCGGTCACGGCTGCGGTGGCAAGCCAGTCGACGACGGCTGGGACTGTGCCGGCGCTGCCGTGGCCCAGAGCTGGTTCGGCGGCCGTAGCCGTCTCCGGGCTCGGCATGCTGGCGAACTCCGGGAGCGAGACCGCCATGCCGGCCGCGAGCGTCGCGAAGGTGATGACGGCGCTCCTGATCCTCGAAGACAAGCCGCTGAAAAGGAACGAGCAGGGCCCGTCGATCCTGATCACAGACCAGGACGTGCGCACCTATCAAGCGGACAAGGCCGATCAGCAGTCTGTGGTGGAGGTCACCGCTGGAGAGCAGCTTTCCGAGTTCCAGGCGCTCGAAGGCTTGCTTATACCGTCCGCCAACAACTTCGCTTTCACGCTGGCGAACTGGGACGCCGGCTCCGTCGACAAGTTCGTCGCCAACATGAACAAGCGGGCGAAAGGCCTCGGCCTCAGCCACACGAAGTTCGCCGATTCTGCCGGCGCTTCGGCCCTGACCGTGAGCACGCCGAGCGACCTCGTTGCGCTGGGAATGACGGCAATGAACCAGGATGTATTCGCGCAGATCGTCGCGACGGCCTCGGCCAAGCTGCCGGTCGCAGGCACGGTCTACAACGTCGACTATGCGCTGGGCCAGAGCGGGATCATCGGCATCAAGACCGGTTCCGGCTTCCAGGGCGCCAACTTCCTGTTCGCCGCATCGACAACCGTGGGCAGCTTCACCAAGATTGTTTTCGGTTGCGTCATGGGCCTGCCCACGCTGGACGATGCGTTCGCGGCCGCGAAGGCGCTCATCGCGGCGGTGCAGCCGAACCTCGTCGTGAAGCGCATTCTGTCCAAATACCAGGCCGTCGGAAGCTATGAGCTTCCGTGGGGCGGCCGGTCGGATCTTCTCTCCAGCGCGAACGTCGACCTCATCGAGTGGCCGGGCATGATCTTGAGGCAGAGCGTGCGCGCGCCTGCGCTCGCGATCACCCAGCCGATACCATCCGGTACGACGGAGGGCGCCCTACACGTCGTACTGGGCGACTACAACTTCGACGTCAGCCTCACCACTGCTGATGCTCTGTATCCGCCGGGCAGGTTCTGGAGACTGACCCGAATCTAGCCGTCCTGTTACTCGGTGGCCGGTGGTGGCGTTTGCACGACAGGAGGATCTGCAAAACATGCCATCAACTCTTCGCACCGTCGCGTTTTCGGCTGCCATCGCCACGCTCTGCGCGCTCGCCGCGACGCTAGCGGTGCTTGCGGTCAGCCGCCCTTCGATATTGCTGGCCGCACCATCGGCCTCGTCAGCCACAACGGGCACGTCGACGTTCGACCCAGGCGTGATCACCAGCGGGGACGGGCTCGTGTCCAAGAAGCCAGACCTCGCGCTGATTTCCGTTGGTGTCGAATCAAAGGAAAGCACCGCCACTGCGGCGCAGCAAGACCTCGCCGCCAAAGCGGGCAAGCTGATCGCCCGCGCAAAGGCGCTCGGCCTCGCGGATAAGGACATCAACACGGCTGGATATTTCGTCGGGCCGAACTATCTTCCGGGTGGGAGCATCGATGGCTATCGCGCCTCCGAGCAGCTCCGCCTCAAGTGGCACGACGTCGACACCGTCGGCAAGGCGCTGGACGCGCTGGTCCAGGAGGGCGGAGGCACGCAGATCAGCGTGGGATTCACGCTGGCCGACCCCAAGACGGCGCAGGCGGAAGCACGGAGCCTCGCGATCGGCGACGCTCGCTCTCGGGCTCAGGCGATGGCCGGGGCGGCGGGGGTGAAGCTCGGCAAGGTGCTACGCGTGAGCGACCTGAGCTTTTCCGGGTACCAGTCGAAGAATTACGACCTCGGCGGTGCGGCTGCGCCGGCCTCAACCCAGGTCCCCGTGGGACAGCTGGATGTGCAGGTGTCGGTGGAGGTCGACTTCGCGATCGACGGCTAGCTGCCCGCACCGTTCGCATGCGCGGTGATACAAACAGCCATGATGGCGGCCGCCGACGCGTCGTTCACGACGAGGCCCGAGCTCACGGGTACGTTCGGCATGGTGAGCTCCACGCATTGGCTGGCCACCGAATGCGGCATGGCGACGCTCGAGATGGGCGGCAACGCGTTCGACGCCGCTGTGGCTGCGGGCTTCGTGCTTCAGGTTGTCGAGCCTCATTTGAATGGGCTCGGCGGCGAAGTCCCCATCATCCTGTGGGACGCATCCCGCAACCGGGTTGAGGTGATCTGTGGCCAGGGGCCGGCTCCGGCGGCCGCCAGCATCGCGCGTATGAGGTCGCTGGGGATCGATGACATTCCGGGAACCGGCCTGCTCGCCGCATGCGTACCGGGCGCGTTCGCGGGCTGGATGACGCTCCTTCGCGATCACGGCACGCTCCGGCTGGAGGACATTCTGCGGTTCGCGATCGAATACGCGGAGTCGGGATATCCGCTGATGCGCCGGATCACCGACGTGCTCGCGGCGGTTGAGGGCCTCTTCACGAGCAGCTGGCCGACTTCGGCTTCGGTGTACCTTCGTGACGGCGTCCCTGCCGCGGGCAGCCGATTTCGCAATCCCGACCTCGCCGCCACGTTTCAGCGGCTGCTGGCCGAGGCGAAAGCGGCCGGCGGCGGGCGCGAGCAGCAGATCGAGGCAGCGCTGAACGCGTTCTACTCAGGGTTCGTCGCGGACGCCATCGACCGCCACAGCCGCCACGAGCTGATGGACAGCACGGGTGAGCCGCATCAAAGCCTTCTCACCGGCGCCGACCTGGCTCGCTTCAAAGCGAATCACGAGCAGCCGCTTTCTGTCGACTTTGCCGGCTGGTCCGTGGCCAAATGCGGGCCCTGGAGCCAGGGGCCCGTGTTCCTGCAGCAGCTGCGCCTGCTCGAACTGGACGACCTGGCCCAGGCCGGCTTTCTCACCGCCGATCACATACACACCGTCGCCGAGGTCGCGAAGCTCGCGTTCGCTGATCGTGAGGCGTGGTATGGAGACCCCACATTCGTCAGCGTGGATCTCGAGCGTTTGCTCTCGCCCGACTACGCCGTCGAGCGCCGCCAGCTCATCGGTCGAGACGCGTCACTAGAGCTCCGGCCTGGACCGCTCGACGGCAAACAGCCGCTACTTCCTCGGCGCTCGGCCCAATTTGTCGCCGAAGGCCACTGGACCGGCACCGGGTCCCAAGCGAGCGGGGGAGTGCGCGGCGACACGGTTCATGTCGCGGTCGCTGATCGCCGTGGAAACCTGGTCGCGTGCACGCCAAGCGGAGGCTGGCTGCAGAGCTCTCCTGTCATCGACGGCCTGGGCTTCTGTCTGGGGACGAGGGCGCAGATGTTCAACCTCGATCCCGATCACCCCAACCGCGTTGAAGGCGGCAAACGGCCGCGCACCACGCTCAGCCCGACTCTCGCGCTCCGCGATGGCGAGCCGAGGATCGCATTCGGCACTCCCGGCGGCGATCAACAGGATCAGTGGACGCTCGAATTCTTCCTGGCGCACGTCGTCTTCGGCCACGGCTTGCAGGCCGCGAACGACGCGCCTATGTTCCACACCTCGCACTTCCCGAGCTCCTTTGCGCCCCATGAGGCGCATCCGGGCCGAGTGCACGTCGAATCACGAGTCGACGCTTCGGTCATAAGTGAGCTTCGCCGGCGCGGGCATGATGTCATCGAAACCGGCCCGTGGTCGCTCGGGCGAATCTGCGCAGTGGGCCGCGACCCCGTTTCAGGCTTCATCTCCGCGGCGGCCAGCCCGCGTGGAGGTAGCGCTTACGCCGCGGGTCGATAAGGACGAGCGTTCACGTCCGCAGCCTTCGGCCTAGGCCCTCGGGGCAGCCTGACTGCACGATTTGGCGTCGGGTGACTTATCTTCGCGCCCATGATCAAGGTGTATCCCGATCGCCCGGTGGCCGCGTTGCTCCGCGTGCTGGCCGATGTAGTCACGACGAGCTGGACGGTTGCCTGGGCGGTCCTGGGGTGGCTGATCTACAAGACGATTCTCGGCCTGGAGGTGATCGCCGACGGGCTGGTGAGCAGGGGTGACGCAGTTCTTGATCAACATCGCTGATGCGCTGCGACGGTATTCGGGGGACCCCTTGGTGTCGGCCGGCCATCAGGTGCACGACGCGATCATCCAGGTCGCGATCGTGCTGGCATTGCTTGTTGCGTTGCCGCCGATCCTTCTTGTCTTGCTGCCTTACGGCGCGTGGAGGTGGCGGGACATGCGGGAGACCGGAGCTGCGTTAGCGTTCGTGCGGATAGCTTCGATCACGGGTCGGGCGGAGCAGGCGCGTGCGGTACTGGCGTATCGGGCGGTGTCGACGCTGAGCTTCCGGCAACTGATGTCGGCCAGCGCTGATCCGGTGGGAGACATCGCGGAGCGGCGCTATGAGCGCCTGGCGGATGCGATGTTGAAGCGGGCGGGTCTCGACCCGAGCAGGCTGGCACCGCCGGAGCTGCCGGAGCTGCCGGCGCATCGGGAGGGTCGGGAGGGTAGGGAGGGTAGGCATCGCCGCCGCTAGCCGGGCTGGCCCTCGTATCTTTGTCGCGTGTGCCGAAGCATCAAGACCCTGCGCCAGGCTGACGTAGTCGCCACCGACGAGGAGATTCGCGCCGCCGCACGCCAGTTCGTGCGCAAGGTGAGCGGCTTCCGCGAGCCGTCGGGGAAGCACCACGAGGCGTTCGAAGGGGCGGTGGACGAGATCGCGCTTGCCTCCCAGCGCCTGCTCCTGTCGATCGCCGAGAACCTCCCCGCCCGCCGGTCGGCTTAACAACCTGGGTTGTCGGCCGCGCCTCTCCTTATGTAAGGTCGGGGCCGTCAGGTGCGTTGGGCTGGGGGAGGGGCCCAAGAGAGAAGGGAGGGCCCGCCAAAGGTATGTCTGTTTAGAGCTGGCACCCCCGGCAGAAATTCAAAGGCTCCCGGTTCGACCCCAGCTGACTGATCCTGTGCCCGCACCGCGGACACGTCTGTCCACCCTTCATGTGCACGGCCATGAACGACCGATCCTGCTTCGACTCGTCGTAGTTCGGGTTGGCGAGGATCGCGTCGACCGCGCGCGAAAGCACCGCAGGGATGGCCGCGAACAGCGCCTCCTCCTCCGCCGGCTTTAGCGAGCCTCGCCTCCGCAAAGGGAGCAGTCGGGCCTCGAACAGGATCTCGTCCGAGTATGCATTTCCGATCCCGGCCAGAAACTCCTGGTTGCGCAGGAGATCCTTGAGCTCGTCGCGAAAACGCCGCAGGCGTTTGCGAAAGACGTCGATGCCCATCGACGGCACTGAGTCTGCCTCCGGCCCCAGGTCCGCCCAACCCGGAACCTCACGCTCCAGGTCGCCCACCCAATAGATCCGGCCCATGTCGCGAAAATCGAGATACCGCAGCTCCTGCCGGCCCTCGATGCGGATCGTGAACACTTCGGTCGCCGGCGCCGCCGTGCTCCCGTCGGACATCTGGAACCGGCCGCCCAGCATCGGGTTGATCGCCAGCCAGCGCGGCGCGCCGCCGCCGCCGAGCTCCGTGCCAAAGACCAGGTGCTTGCCGCGCCGGGTCAGTGAGACGATCCGCCGCGCGGGGAGTTCGTCAGCGAAGTTGTCGACCGGGTAACGGAGCATGTGCGCCTTCTTGGGATTGACCGAGGCAGCCGTTATCAGCTTGCCCTCGAGTCGAGGACCAAGGCGTATCCGCACCGCTTCCAGCTCGGGCAGCTCGGGCATGAATCCAAGATACGGAAGCCGGGGATGGGATCCGGTTTACGGGTGCCCGTTCGTTGAGGTGTGCGATCCAGCGGCCTGTGCAGGCCCCAGTCGCCTGAGCGGCTACGAGCAGGTCGATCCGTCCGCGGGCAGTTTCAGGCTGATCAGATAAGCGTCTTCGGCCTGCTGCGCGCAAGCGCTGGCGAAGTAAGAGACGTGCCCATTTCCGTTGCGGGTGAGGAGCACGGATCCCGCCAGCTGCTGGTGCACTGACTGCGCCCACGCGTACGGTGTCGCGGGGTCGCCGGTACCGCCGACGAGAAGGATTGGTGGTGCGCCGTCAGCGGTGAGCGGGCCGGCCTGCCCCGTCGGTTTCACGGGCCAGTATGCGCACGCGAGGTTCGAATACTGCGTCGCCGGCCCGAACAGGGGAGAGGCTTTCGCGAATGCCGGACCAAGAGCGTCGTACGCCGCCACATCATTTGGCACAGGACGGTCCAGACAGTTGACCGCGTAGTTGGCGTCGCCTTCGTTGTTGTAGGTGCCGTCGACGTTTCGTCCGAGGTAGAGGTCGGCCAGACTGAGGAGCACGGACCCATTGCCGCCGTCGGCGAGCGTTAGCGCGCGGTCGAGGTAAGTCCACGAGCTCTGGTCGTAAAGCGGGGTGAGCACCCCGATGACCGCAAGACCGCGCGTCAGCGATCGGTTGCCGACCGCAAGTGGCGTTGTGTCGAGTCGCTGCATGAGGGCATTGAGCTTCGTACTCGGATCGCCTGACTTTGCAAATGAGCACGACGACCGCGACTTGCAGTCAGCGAGGAACGCCTCGAGGTTCTGCTCGAAACCGACCACCTGCGCGAGGAGTAGGTCGTTGGCCGTTAGGTTCGGATCGACGACGCCGTCGAGTGCGAGCGCGCGCACATGCGTGGGGAAGAGATGGGCGTATGTCTGGCCGAGGAATGTTCCGTACGAGAAGCCAAGGTAGGTGAGCTTTTGATCGCCGAGCGCGGCGCGAATCTCGTCCATGTCGCGGGCTGCGTTCGGCGTGTCGACGAATGGAAGCAGCTTGGCGCTTCGCTGCTGGCACCCGGCGGCGAAGTCCTTGTCGGCCTGGATCGCGACCTGTTTTTCAGTCGGGTCGTCGAGAACTGGATCGAGTGCGTTGAACACATCCTCGCCAGGACCGTCGAGGCAGTGCACCGGCGCGCTGGCGCCGATCCCACGTGGGTCGAAGCCGATGAGGTCGAATCTCGCGTTGAGCCCGGTCAGAGCTGACGCATTGGTGCGGAGAAACTCGATGCCGGATGCGCCGGGTCCGCCGGGATTGGTGAGCAGCGACCCGATGCGGCTACCCGGGTTCGTAGCCGCCTTCTTGATCAACGCGATGCCGATGTCGCCGTTGGTCGGATGCGCGTAATCGAGCGGCACCTGCACCGTCCCGCATTGGAAGCCGCCGCAACTCGTCCAGGCGATGTTGCTCGGGCTGGGCAGCGGGCTCGGAGTTGCACTCGCCTTTGCCTGCGGACCGCCACGCGTGCAGGCAGTAATCAGGAGGATGGCCGCGATCGCGACCGCCGTGATGCGCGGACCCACGAATCCGAGTCTAGCTAAGGGTGGTTCTCAGCAGTCTTTAAGCCTGCTGCGCGACTCGGCGCGACCTGAGGAGATTGCCTAGCCAGCCCAATAACCCGCGACGCGGCCGAACAGCAGTCCGGCGCAGTCCTCGTGAAAGGGGCGGCGGTCCGGGCGGAAGCTCTGCGTCAACGATCTCAGCGCAAAGCAAAACGCATCGGTCGCAGATGAAGACCCCGGGGCCTGCGACCAGTCTCTTGACCTGATCCCGAGACTTGCCGCAGAAGGAACAGTGCTCGTCTCGCTGACTGCGCGGCTGTCTCGCCACACCCAGAGCTTAGATCCGTGGTGCCGGTGGCGGGAGGGAGAGACCAGGCACTCGAAGAGATTTCCGCCGAGACTCGCACCCCACTCTCATGGGGCGTGTGGTTCCTGATTGGTGTCCGTATCTATCCTGTTGAATTGTTCGTCTATCACCTCGGGTGGCGTGCACAGGATTGGGTGCGCAACCGCCTTTCTCCTAGCTCCTTGACCAAAACGCCAGATCGGGGACGCGGCCGCTGCCAGCGGTGCCATCTCGAAGAGGTTGACCTTGCTGCGATCACGCTGAGAAAGAACATGCCGTGCCTGTGGGTTTGCAACAAGTGTGCTGACGCGATTGGTGCAGACGCCCGCCTCTTCGGCGAGGTCGTCAAGTCGCTTCGCGGATAGTGGCGTCTCGTGGGGCTTGTGGCGCGAGGACGCCCCGGAGAGTACCGAAGCCGGATGAACACCGCGCTCGTGTAGGCCATGTGGACATTGAGCTGCTCGTGCAGGCTGACCTGGCCGACATCGTTTAGTTGCTGGCGGGAAGGGCGAGATTCGAACTCGCGAGGGAGCTTTACACCCCCTACCCGCTTAGCAGGCGGGTGCTTTCGGCCACTCAGCCACCTCCCCGGGTGGTCACCGACGGTCGCTCGATTCTATCCGCCGCGGGGCCCTTTCATACTTAGCACCGAATGGAGGCACCAGGCGGTCCAGGCGCGCCCCCGATGTGGGGACCGGGGCGCAAGATGGCATTCGGAGCGGCGCCTGGTCCGAGGAGCAAGCTCTGGTATACGCTCGCCGACGGCGCCCTCAGCGAAGTCTTCTTTCCGACCATCGATCGCGTGGCCCTGCACGAGCTTCGATTCTTCGCCTCAGCCGCCGGAGCTCCTCCCGTCGATGACTCGGGTGACGGCCAGCACCGCGTCACCTGGCTCGCGCCTGGCATCCCAGCGTTCACGGTCGACAGCACTCACCACGAATACCGATTGACCAAGGAGTTCTTCACCGACCCGGACGAAAACGCGCTGCTCATCGCGGCCACTTTCACGCCCGAGCTCCCCGACGTGCGCCTCTACATGCAGGCCTCGGCGCACTGGCAGCCGGGCAGCGAGGGCAATTTCGGACAGGTCCTGGACACTCATCCGCCCGCTCTTCTCCTGCGCCAGCAGGACGTCTGGATCTGCATCGTCGGTCCGTTCAGCCGAGCCACCGTCGGCTACTACCGCAGCTCTGACCTGCAGATCGATCTCCACGACGGCGATGGCTACCTCACCACCACCTATGAGCGCGCCGGACCCGGCAACGTCGCGGCAGGAGCCGAGATCGGAATTCGCGCCGGGTCGTTTCAGATCGCGATCGGTTTCGCCCACACGAGAGCTGACGCCGAAGAGGTGGCCCGCACCGCACTGCAAAAGGGATCGGGCAACGTGCGCCACGCATTCGAACGGGCGTGGCGGTCCCTGCCCGACCTCCCGCCCGCGCTCGCCAAGGTGAGTGGGGACGAAGGATCGCTGGCCCAGGCTTCGCTGGCCGTCCTCCGCTGCCTCGAAGACAAGTCGCATGCCGGCGCATTCATCGCCTCACCCGCCGCTCCTTGGGGCGAGTCCAATCACAACGGCAACCAGATCTATCACCTCGTCTGGCCGCGCGACCTATGTCGCATCGCCACAGCGCTGCTCGACGCGGGCGACCAGGCCGCCGCGCTGCGAGCGTTTCGCCACCTGCAATCACGCCAGCGCGCCGACGGAGCGTGGTTCCAGAACTGGTTCATGGACGGTACCCCGCACTGGACTTCGACCGAGCTCGACCAGGTCGCGCTGCCGATCTTGCTCGCCTGGCGCCTGGGAGTAGCGGGATGCCTGGACCACGACCCTTACCCGGTCATGGTCCGGCCTGCGGCGCAATTCATCATCCGCGAGGGTCCGCTCACACAGCTCGATCGCTGGGAGGATCTCGGCGGCCTCTCGCCTTCGACCCTGGCGGCATGCATCGCCGCCCTCATCGTGTCGGCTGAGTTTGCGCACGAGGCCGGCGAACACGTCGCCGCGAGCCATCTGCGCGCGGTGGCGGACTACTGGAACGATCGCGTCGAGACCTGGTGCTCGACGCCCGGCGGCCAGTACGTACGGCTCGCCGGCGACCCCGACCATCGCCCGACCGAAGGGGCGATCGCGCCCGAGTTCCTCGAGCTGGTCAGGTACGGGCTGCGCAGACCCAAGGACGAGCGCATTCTCCGCAGCTTGCAGGGCGTCGACTCGAACCTCAAAGCCAGCCTGCCCGCCGGCCCCTCGTGGCGCCGCTACGTGAGCGACCGTTATGGCGAGCACGACGACGGATCGCCATGGGACGGAGGCGGCAAGGGCCGCCCGTGGCCGGTGCTCACCGGCGAACGCGCGCGTCACTTCTTCTCGATGGGCCTGCCCGCCGCCGAGATGGTGCGTTCGCTGGAGGGCTTCGCGGGCCCGGGCTTGATGCTGCCGGAACAGGTGTGGGACGGCCCCGACACACCGAGCCGGGGGCTTATTTTCGGAAAGGCCACAGGCAGCGTTTCGCCGTTGGGCTGGGCCCACGCCGAATACCTCGAGCTTCTCGTCACCATCGCCCTCGCCGGCTTCCCGGACATCGTCCTGCCCGCGCGCCGTCGGTACACCGAAGGCTCACCGCAGGAGCCCGCCTTCGTCTGGTCGCACAAGCACCAGATCACACACATCGCCGCGGGCCGGCGACTACGCGTGCAGCTGCCCAGGCCGGGGTCGGTGCACTACACGTTCGATGAATGGAAGACGTTTGCCGAAGCCGACGCCATCGACACCACGCTAGGCGTCTGGGTCGCCGAGATCCCTTCCAACA